>JAEEGL015436571.1_pt1 | contig 28182 bp, 16 predicted proteins | sample 9134231 | NCBI WGS metagenome assembly JAEEGL01 (sample SAMN16246548, study PRJNA631951) | gut metagenome | biome: gut microbiome; feature: rumen; material: fiber-attached | host: Bos | place: Iran: Karaj | collected 2018-10
CAAACAGCATTCTGGCAAGCAGAAGGCGTAGGTGCGGTGCCATCGCAGGTGGGCAAGACACAAGTGTTGGAATCTGTGTCGCACTTGAACTTACCGTTCTCATCGTCCTTGCAGTTGTCGTTGGTGGTGCAGCAGCCCGCAGTCAGAGGATCAATCGGAGTCACTGCAGACCACTGACCGTCAGATCCACAAACCGATTCATTCTGGCAAGCTGAATTCTGGGGCTTCGTGCCATTGCAAGTATTCGAGTTACATTCGTCACGGTTGCCGAGACCATCAAATGTATCAACCGCTTTCTCAATCCAATCGGTTGCAACATATGTCTTGCTACCAAATAAAGTCCCACAGTTACGACGAAGTGTCTTATTCTCACCCCAATTAGAAGCAACTCCCATTAAATCGATAACGTCAGTTCCTTTTAAGAGTTGGATAATCGTCTTTCCCGTTGCATCATAAGACACATGATATGCATTACAATTTGGAATCGTTCCTGCTGTATTAGTTGCAGTTCCTGCTTTACAAATAGAGAAAGCTTTCTTCGAACCAATCTTTATAGAATTCAGTCCGTTCGAGCGATCTGCATTTGCAAATATTTTATCGGAAGCCCAAGAAAGAGTTGTGCTTCCAACTTTAAGCGAATATTCAGTTAGATCAATCTCATTATCCGTTGGATTATAAATCTCCAAGCCTCTGGCATTAGCAACAGTACCCTCAACAAATTCAGAGAAATAAAGCGTCTTCGTTACCGCCGCTTCTTCGCAAACACCATTCTCGTTGCAGATCTTGCCGCCGGTGCAGCTGTTCGCGTCGCAGACACATTTTGGATCGCCCGTCGTATCGCATACAGGTGTTTCACCGGAGCAACCATTGCCACAGGCATCTGTAACCAAGACATGGTTGCAGTTGTTAATGCTGAAATCGACGCCGTTGTTTCCAACACCAGCACCAATGCCGCTGTTGCAGAAGGTCGCGTGCTTATCGACGCCGTCCACGGTGACCCTGGCGGCCATCAAGACTTTGCCAGTTTCGTTGAATGTAACAGAGGCGCTGTACAGAGCATTGTCGGGATCGGAGCCGCTATGAGTCGCAAAATCCGCTGGCGTCCAAGTCCACTTGCTTGCATCAGCCTTATCTGTTTCGGAGGCACCATCGCTGATGTAGCCGATCCAGACTTTCACGTTTGCATTCTCGGTATCGCTGTGAGTCAGATTCTCTTCATAGATCTTGGCATAGAAGAGATGGGATTGACCCACGTTCACCGTGAAGTTGCCACCGTTGCTGCTATTCGCATCTTGGCCCCACAGGGTGCACCAGTCGTAGCTGTTGGGCGCCACACATTCACCATCGTCGCAGACCTGGTTAGTGTCTTCACAGTCTTTTACAAAGGATTTGATGCAAGCGCCGCTGGCATCACAGGCATCTGCAGTGGTCGAGTAGACCTTGTTGCTGTCGGTATTTTCACCGCAGATATTCTTGGTTTCACAGGTTTCTGTGCAATTGCTGGTCGGGATGCAGGTCACTTGTCCCTGAGCATTGGTGCCGCATTTCTCAGTCGATCCGCAATCCGTTTCATCAACGCCGCACGCCCCAACAAATCCACCGGCTACTGAATAAGTAACAGTGCACGCTGCGGAATCGGAAAATACTTTACTGAGATCATTGGTGTCGCAACGCGGATTGGCACCCGCAGTGCAAGCGCAGGGATCCGCAACCACAGTAAAGGTTCCCGCGTTGGCGATGGCGAAGCCGTCGCTTGAGCCGTCGGTTCCAGAAGTATCGCCCACCTTTTCATCGCAGAAGACCTTGGACTCATCGCCCATCTGCATCACTGCAAAGACGGTATAAGTGCCCACTTCTGCTACACGCGTTGTGGCCTGGTATTCTTCGTGACCTGCGGCAACAGCATTGGCATCCAAGCTGGTGGGAGACGCATTCTTGGAGGCCTCGACCTCGCTCCATCCCGTCAAATTGTCTTTATCAAACGCGGTGCCTTCCTTGGCATAGTAGAACTTCACGTTTGCAACGGTGCCCGAGCCTTCGAGCACATTAGCATCGAGATGCATAAAGAAGGTGACGTTATCACCATCTGCGGTCACATAGGTGGTGTAAGCAGCTCCCTCTACTGCCCCTGCAACATACTGGAAGCGGCACCAGGCGTTATCGGCCTGAGGGGCTACGCAAACATGGTTTGTGGCATCGCAAAGATCGCCATTGCTGCAATCCGCAATCGACTCACAACAATTGGCAGGAGCATCTTCTTTATCAACCCACACCCAGGTTCCATCATCACAAGAGAGGCTCTTGCAATAATATGTTTCACTCGGCTTGTCGCCATCAGCGCAGGTTGCGCAGACCTTGTTATAGCTGCCAAAGTTCACAAGATTGTCGGCATCAGCAGCGTAGTAATTCTTCCACTGAGCACCAGCATTGGCCCAGTTATCGCCACTGAGATCCGCCCCTTCGGCGGTTCCGCAAACGCGACGGAAATCGCTCTTACCCTTGGTCAACCAATCGGACTCACTGGTGCCCAATGCATCGATCGTTTGACCGTTCTTTAATAACGAGATCTGTAGGTTTTGACCTATACCAGAGATATAACCACCGTATGCATCGCATTTATCACTCGCAACACAATTCGTCGAAGTGGTACTGCATGAGCTGTGCCAACCACAAACAGTAAACGAATCTCCTGAAGCGAGCACCACATCTTCAGTGAGATTCGTGGTACCGTCGGATGTCAATTTAGTCTTTTTTAGCTCAAGAGTGCTTGTTCCCAGTTTGATCGCATAGTCTGCAAGCGCGACGCTTCCTTCAGACAAGTTGGTGATCTCAATGCCCTTGCGATAAGAGCCCAAGCTCACAACTTCCGAAATGATCAACTTGTCGGCGGGAGCAGGCGCGGTCACCTCAATCGTCTTATTCTGGCTGGGATCATAGACACCACCGTTGGCGTAATCGATGGCAGTCATCGTGTTGCAAATGGCCCAATTCTCACCGTTATCGACCGAAACGCGGGAAGCGACGTCGTAGCTGCCCTCAGTCGAGATGGTGAGATCGGCGCCGTATTCGATCGCTCCTGCCATGCAGCCCAGGCAGCTGTCGTGCTTGGTTGCAGCCACCCAGGTCCAGCCGGTAGCATTGGGGCTCTTGTCGGCCGCGTTATGATCGATGTAACCGATTTCAACCTTAACGGAATCGAGCGAGGGCGTCGCGCCGGTCATTCCGGCTTCGACCAGCGACATGGTTGCGGTGACCGTTTGACCAGCTTCAATTGAAGCCGCCGAGGGGGCCAAAAAGTCGCATTTATCGACGATGTTGGGTCCAACAACGGGAGCATTCACTTTGAGGCCCCAGTTGTGATCCGCGCTATAAGTGACGCCCGTATTGCCGCCAACGCCGTTACCGTTGCCGTTGTTGCACATGGCGGCGTGGTAGCCATCGACGATCACGCGCGCAGCGACCTTATACTGATCCGCTGCAGTAAACGAGAGCTCCGCCTCATATTCGCTGTTGGCGTTTCCGTCGCCCTTTTGACCAATGTAATGGGCATCAAACCAGGTCCAGTTGTCGTCGACGGCCGCATCATCACCGGATTTGATGAAGCCGATCTGCACCTTGACCAGATCGTTGACGTTTTCATCCGTCTGAGCAGGCGTAATATTCGCTTCGTAAACCTGCGTGTAGAACTTGATCTTGGCAGAACCGTCAGCAATCGTGACTTCTGACGCATCGTCTGCGGCCGAAAGGGTGCACCAGTCAAAGGTGTTGGTGCAGTCAGCGGTGCTGCAGCAACCCGGAATCGCATCGAAAGCGCAAACGCTTTGTTCATTGCAGCTGAAGCTCTGGCAATCCTGAGCAAATTCAGCGCAGTCTTCGGGCTTGGAGCAGGCATGGCAGTTTTCAATGTCGCTTTCGATGCAGACATGCTGCTCGCTGCAAACCCATTTCTTGCAGGCATTCGAAGGCGTGCCCGTGCAGTCTTCGTCTACGGTTGCCGTCATGCATTCGCAGTAATTCTCGTCCTGCTTATCGGTGATGCGCGTATAGTTGCATTCATCACTCTTGCATTCGACATCGTAGCAATCCTTCTCGCTGCAGTCGTCTTCATCTACACAAGCGACCCTGCAACCTTCCGAGATGACATCGGTTTCATATCTACATTCGTTCTGAACGCAGCTGACGATCTGGCATTCCTGGGCCGGCTTGCAATTCGTGATATCGCCTTCGGTACAACATTCGGGCCGCAACTCAGAATAATCGCATTTCCCGTCTTTACAGCTGGGAATGCTGCAGACGCCACCTTCGGTGCAATCGTCCACATCGATGCATTCCGGCAGAGTGCCATCGATCTCGCCATCGATTTCACCATCGATCTCGCCGTCGATTTCGGCATCGATCTCGGCATCGAGCTCGCCGTCAGCCTCGGCGTCGCCGCTGTCTATCTCGGCGTCGCCGCTCGCGTCTCCCCCATCGCTGGCATCACCGCCGCCGTGGGAGGCGTCGGCTGATGCGTCGTGCTTGCCGCTGTCGCTGGGCAGTGCGCTGTCCAGATCGGCATCGAGCGAAGCATCGCCGTTATCGTTATCGTCGTCATCGCAGGCCCAAAGACCTGCAGCTGCAGAAATGGCCAGCAAAGTGAGGCCAACGCGACTCCAGTGATTTAAAAACATCGATAACTCCAAAGGTTACAACCTTCGATGTGGGAGAACAGTTCCCCCAAAGCCTTTGCAAATGGTCATGGAGACGAGGGGAAAAAGTCAAACGTAAAAGGACTTAAAATTTGTAGATCACGCGTAATTGAAGCCAAAAAACTGCGCCTTTTTCACCATTTGCCCGCCAGGTCTGTAGCAGGATTTTGCCCGTGAGCCCAAAAACTCTTGACCTTTACGAATTCCCAAGTCCATTTTTCGCGCCCAAAGGGCCCATCCCCGAGCGCCTGGGCCCATCGTTGAAGGAGCTTTTTATGGCCGACCACGCATTGGTGATCGTCGAATCCCCCACCAAAGCCCGCACCATCCGCAAATTTCTGGGCAACGATTACACGGTTGAGGCCTCCATGGGCCATGTGCGCGACCTCCCTTCGTCCGCAGACGAGATCCCGCAGGACATTCGCGGCAAAAGCTGGGCGCGTATGGCGGTCAACGTAGACGAGAACTTCGAGCCCATTTACGTGATCCCCGACGGCAAGAAGAAGCTGGTCGCCGATTTGAAGCGTGCCCTCAAGGATGCGAACCGCCTCTACATCGCAACCGATGAAGATCGCGAGGGTGAGGCGATCGGGTGGCATCTTTTGCAGCTGCTGAAGCCGAAGATCCCCACTTACCGCATGGTGTTTCACGAGATCACCCGGGAGGCCATCGCGCGCTCACTGCAGAATACGCGCGAGCTGGACGAGAGTCTGGTGCAGGCGCAGGAAGCGCGGCGCATATTGGATCGCCTTGTGGGGTATGAAGTCTCGCCGCTGCTTTGGAAGAAGATTGCGCCCAAGCTTTCGGCCGGCCGCGTGCAGTCGGTGGCGGTGAGGTTGCTGGTTCAAAAAGAGCGCGATCGCATCGCGTTCGTGAGCTCCAGCTGGTGGGATCTTTTGGCTCAGACCGAAAAGAACGGGCAGGGCTTTGAGGCAACGGTCACCGCGCTCGGTGGAAAGCCGCTCGCCACGGGCAAAGATTTTGACGACAGCACGGGTGCCTTAAAAAACAAGCGCTGTCTTTGCCTCTCGGGCGATGAAGCCGAGGCTCTGGCGCAGAGACTCAAGGGTTGCCAGCTGAAAGTGACGGAGATCGACGCCAAACCTTCGGAGCGCAGCCCGTATCCGCCGTTTACGACCTCGACCCTGCAGCAGGAAAGCAACCGAAAGCTCGGCTTAAGCGCGCAGGACACCATGAAAATTGCGCAGCATCTCTACGAGAACGGTCACATCACCTATATGCGTACCGACTCGGTAAACCTTTCAAACGAGGCGATCGATGCGGCGCGCAAGATGATCGAGCGTCGGTACGGGGCGAACTACCTGCAACCCAAAGCGCGGCATTATCAGACGAAGAGCAAGGGTGCACAGGAAGCGCACGAGGCGATCCGTCCGGCCGGAACACAGATGGCCACGGCCGAGGAACTGGGGCTCTCGGGGCTCGAAGCGCGGCTTTACGACCTGATTTGGAAGCGTACCGCAGCCACGCAGATGGCGAACGCCAAGATTCTGATGACCCATGTCACCCTCGAAACCGAGGATCCGGCGAACGGTCAGAAGGTTTTGCTCAAGGCATCGGGCCGCCAGGTGCTGTTTGACGGGTTCCTGCGCGCATATGTCAACGGCAACGACGATCCCGCCGATGCTCTCGACGACAGCAACACGCCTTTACCGCAGCTGAATGTAGGTGATCTGCTGCCCTGCCTGAGCATTACGGCGCAATCGCACGAGACCCGGCCGCCTGCACGCTTCACCGAAGCGACGCTGGTCAAGAAGCTCGAAGAGTTGGGTATCGGACGTCCGAGCACTTACGCGAGCATCATCTCAACCATCCAGAACCGCGGCTATGTTCTGACGGTCTCGCGCTATCTGCAGCCCACTTTTACGGCGTTTGCGGTCACTAAGCTCCTCGAAGAGACGCTCTCACAGGTGGTGGACGTCGATTTCACCGCCGAGATGGAGGCCTGGCTCGACAAGATCAACAGTAAAGAGGACGAGATCGCCTATTTACGCAAGTTTTATGACGGTTATCTCTTGAAGAGCATCGAGCAGGGCGAAGCGATCGACCCTCGCAGCATCTGCACACTCCATTACAACACCTTAGGATCCTACGATATCCGCATCGGACGCTATGGTCCGTTCGTGGAGGCGGAGGTTCAGGGCGAGCGGAAGACGATCGCATTGCCCGATACGGTGGCTCCTGCCGACGTCAACCAGGCCTATATCGAAGATTTATTCAGCAAGTCCGCTTCGGGCAACATCGTTTTGGGCAACGATCCCGAGTCCGGCGAAGAGATCCGCCTTTGCCACGGGCGGTTTGGACCCTATCTGCAGCGCGGAAGCGATCCCAAGACCGCAAAGAATCAGTCGCTGCCGCCGGGGATCTCGCCTGGAGAGGTGAATCTGTCGCTCGCGCTCAAGATCCTCGAGCTTCCGCGCACGTTGGGCGAGCATCCCGAAGGCGGAACCGTCAAGGTGGGCCTCGGGAAGTTTGGTCCCTACGTGCTCTACCTAAAGCCCGACACGCCGAAGGGCATCTACGCCTCCCTGACCAAGGAGGACGATCTGATGACGATCGATCTCCCGCGCGCCCTGGAGCTCCTTTCGCAGAAGAAGATACGCGGTCAGAAGGCGGCGCCCCTGCGCGTATTGGGCGAGCATCCGGCCGACGGCGAGCCGATCGAGGTGCACAGCGGGCGGTTCGGGCCCTACGTGAAGCACGGAAAGACCAACGCGACGCTGCCCCGGGGGGTGAGCGAAAACGAGATCACCTTGGAACAGGCGCTGTTGCTCATTCAAAAGAAGGAAGAGGCGGGCACGACCGCAAAGAAGACGACGCGGAAGACCGCAAAAGCCGCCGTTGAGGGCGAAGAAGCGCCGGTCAAGGTGACTCGATCCCGAAAGAAAGCGGAGCCCGCAGAACCTGCAGCCGAAGAAAAGCCGAAGCGCACGCGAAAGAAGGCCGAGCCTGCAGCCGAAGAACCCGCCGAAGCCCCAAAGAAGACGACGAGATCGCGCAAGAAAGCCGAGGAAACTGCGGAAGAAGCGCCGGTCAAGGTGACGCGATCCCGAAAGAAGGCCGAAGCGGCGCCGGCTCCCGAAGCTTCAGAGCCCGCCGTAGCGCCTGTGAATGAAGCGCCTGTGGTTGCAGAGCCCGCCGCCACCGAAGCGCCTAAGAAGACTCCGCGCGCAAAGAAGCCTGCAACCGATCTCTACCCCGAGGAAGTGGTCGAAGCGCTCACCGCAGCCGCAAAGACCGCCGCGATCCGGGCCCAGAGAAAGGCCGCCAAGGCCAAAGAAGACGAAGAGGACGCCGGGAAGAAGGTGAAAAAGGCGCCGCTTCCTCAAGAAAACACCGTAGAGCCCAAGCGCCGCCGTAAGGCTGAGCCGCCGAGCGAATCCTGAACCTGGGGTTTTGGATCGGGGCTTCCAGCTTTGATCGTTCCGATCCCCGATCCTTCGCCCGTCGTCATATGCTCCCCCGGTCTGAGATCCCGCCTCCATTTTAAAGGTGAAAAGCTTTGAATCTGCCGAAGCTCAGCATCGCGCCGATGATCGACTACACAGGCCGCCCGTTTCGCGCCTTTATGCGGCAACTGACGCGGCATACCCTGTTCTATACCGAGATGATCTCGGCGTATGCGGTGCTTTTTGGAGACAGAGACAAGCATCTGCGCTTTGAGGAATGGACTCACCCGATCGCATTGCAGTTAGGCGGCGACGATCCCGAGGAGTTGGCGCGCGCAGCATCGATCGCGATGGCCTATGGCTACGATGAAGTGAATCTAAACTGCGGCTGCCCTTCAGAGCGCGTGCAGTCCGGACATTTTGGCGCAGCTTTGATGGCGAATCCCGAGAGGGTCAGAGACTGCATCCAGGCTTTAAGCGAAGCGACCGACAGGCCCGTGACCGTCAAACATCGCATCGGCATCGCGCCCAACGACTCTTACGACGACTTACTTCGCTTTGTTTTAAAGGTCGCCGAAGCGCCCTGCCAGAGATTCATCATCCACGCGCGCTCCGCCGTGCTCCAGAACTTAAATCCCAGGCAAAACCGCCAGACGCCCTTGCGCCGGGAGCTCGTCTTTCAGCTCAAACGCGAGCATCCCGAACTCAAGATCGAGTTAAACGGCAATATTTCGACGCTGGATGAAGCTTCGGAGATCTTAAAGCAGGCAGACGGCGCGATGATCGGGCGGGCTGCATTTCAGAACGCCTATCTGTTTGCGGAGGCCGATCAGAAAATCTTTGGAGATCCTTCGCCCATCAAAACCAGAGCCGAGGCTGTAAACGCATACCTGCCCTTCGTTGAAGAAGAGCTCAGGTCAGGCGCTTCGATCACCTTCCTCTTGAAGCCGCTCCACAGCCTCTGCAATGGACTCCCCTATGCCAAACAATGGCGAATGAGGGTCTCCACAGCCAAAAACATGGGCGACATTCTCGATGCATTAAGCTTCATAAACTCAAGCGATCAAGAAAATGCAAAATGCGGACAGGTTTAAGGTTTTAAACGGAGCCATCATGGTCCAAAACTTGAGCTTCATCGTTCACAAACTACTTAGACATTGCAATCGCAGCGCAATTGATCAGTTTAAACCCAGCTTTTATGCCCAATGTTTTGCAGTCCGGAGTTAATACACTTCGTTTTCATTCAAAGGATCGCGCTTTTTAAAGACCAGAACTCCTGAAACATCGGCATCAACCCAACGACAAAGGTTTAAAGACTGTGCTTTCACTCGCCGCAATCCCCATTCTGATGATGCCCCATTTCGATTTCGATCGCGACGAGGCCCCTAAAACGGCTGTCAATCCCGAAACGGTTTCTGCAGAACCGGAATCTTCAACAACAGAAGCTGAGTCTTTCCCCGCAACGGATCGCTACAGCGCTCTTCAAATGACCCTCGCTTACGTTTATGGGCATGAATTGAAAGCGATCGACAACAATTTCCGGGCAATGGGGCTCAGTCTGGCGGCGTCCATACTCTATCGAAGGCAGTATTTGGGCTATTCATTCGATCTGAACATCGATCCCTTATGGACATCCTCCAGAACCATTCATGCAAGCGATCCGTTTTACATCACAAGGGTCAGGACCCGGATAACCGAATTCGGCATTTATCTCTCCGGTCATACGTTCGCTCCTCTGATCCCTCAGAAACTTTTATTCAATCTTTCGCTTGGGCTCGGTTTATCCAGCTTTTTCGGTTCCCCTTACCCCTATTCTGATAGCAACTTCTATTCGCCCGCTTTAAAAGGAGGCCTTTCACTGAGTTACAAACTCGCCCACAATTGGGATGCTCATTTTGCGTTCAACGTCTTCATGCGATTTCCCTATGGGGATGAAGTGTACAAAAGTGGTCAAGGCTCTCAACAATACCTGCTGAAACCTGGTTTCGGTTTTACATACCTGTTTTTATGAACCGAAACCGGAGCTGAATCCGATCAAAACTTTGCCTTTTTGGAAACCCGATCGCCGTTTACATTCAAAAACCTGAACCCCGGAAGCCCCGATGCGCGCTTTGACTCTACTGATGCTGGCCCTCACTACAGAAGCGGCGGCTCAAGAAAATGAAAAAGTTCATAGTCTGCTCGAAACCGAAAGCTCTGCCTTCGACTTTCGCGTCAAACTTCAGGGCTTTTTTGGGCATTATCAACTGGAGACCGATGAATCGGGCACAAGTTTAAAGGAAATGGGCGGCCGGCTGGATCTTTCTCTCGGATACCGGAACCGTTACTTCGGGATCTACTTCGAATCCGAAATCGGTGTAGCCGACTATCACTACCAATATTACAGCCTCATTCCGGATGATTATAAAGATTACAGCAAGCAACTGAACGGTGCGAACTGGATTTCAGGGTATCACTTTTTACCCATTACAGAAGGGCTCGAACTGGAGATCTCTTTGGGTGTGGGAGAGATGCATCTTTTTGGCGATCCCTATACCCGCGTGGGCGATTTCTACTGCGCCTTCGCGATGAAAGCGAGTCTGGGCGTTCTGATCTACATCACCCCCGGCATCTCGTTTAACTTTGGTGCAGCCTATGCTCTCAAAATCCTGCCCGATAATGAGCAAAAAGACTCCCGTATCGAATACCCATTACAATATATCGAGCCTCTGCTGGGATTCAGCTTCCTCCTGTAACGCGCAGGGATAAGAAAACAAACGCGAACAACGGCCTCCACGGCGAAGTCTTTCGGCTTCATCTCAGCGGATGCTTCCGATGTTTTGAGGGAGGAAACGCTTTTAAAGGCGCAGATTGATCGCTTTTTGAGCGAATGGCGGGGTTCAGCAGCGATCGAAGCCTTCGTCTACGGGAGCCCAGCAGAGGGTGAGATCGGCATCCATCGCGTGATCGGGATCTTCGGAAGCTTCGTTTTCGAGCTGAACGAGGAAAGGCCAGAATTGCTCTTCGTAGAATTTATGGAGCCTCTGGTAACCGTCGGGTGGCATGCGGAAGAGGAAGGATCCAGCCATCGCCCGCTCGTCGCGGTGCAGGAACCGGGCGTTCAGAACGCGGCCCATGGACTGGAAGAAGCGCTCCACGGCGTCGATCCTTGTGAACCATCCGTCGTCTTCCCTTCTGAAGGCCGAACGAAGCAGCTTATACGTGGCGACGCCGCTGACCGGGTGAACCGTGCGCTCCACAAAACCGCGCTCGATCAGCTTGTCGATGGCCGCGCGAATGTCGTCCGGCGTCTCGGGTGCCAGGTGCTGGAACATGCGACCTTCGCTCATCGGCTTCGACCAAAGCATCAGCTCGATGCGCCTCGGCAAATCGCACTGCGTTCGCGCCTCCATCAGGTCGAACTGCTTCATCTCTTTGGCTAAACTCGAGACCGTGCGGGCGCTGAGCTCAAGGATGTCCATGATTTGCGTAGCCCGCAAACCCCGGCGCTCCAGAATATAGTAGCTGGCGAGGTTAAAAAGTTTGCGGCGCATGCGGTAAGGCACTTCCCAGCCCGCTGCCAGCTCTGCAATCTCGGCCAATCCCGCGAAAAGGATATGCTTCAAAAAGGGTTGGGAAGGCTGATTCTCTTCTTCCATCTCACATTCCTTTCAACGACCCGTCTTCCATCCGGGTGAAAAGATGCCCGTTTTTTGGGGGATTGTCGATAGATTCGAATTAAAAAGGCGTAATATTGCACCCGAAAATCTTCCAGTGGCAAAAAAACGCAAATTAAGATCCCCAAACCCCACATCCGCTGGGATCGCGGGTCTTTCTCCGGTTCGGGACAACCATTATTGCAACCGAAGGCCCGAAGGGAGCGCTTCGCCCAGCATTTGACGCAGGTCTTTTTGCTGAAGCGCATCTCCCCTTTGGGGCGGGACCTGAACGAAGGCAAGCCAGGAGGCGGGGCATTTGATCGCCTGCAGGCGCGATAAAAGCTCAGCCCTCAGCGGCTCTCCGATGTCGTCCCGGGGATCAAACGCGCGGCGGCCCAGCAAAACGGCCGCAAAGGGCGTATCCGCCTGAGACCAGTCCTCCGAAAGGAGCGCCCGGAGCCAGGCTTCCGCAGTCTCCACCGGCACAAGTTCACCCTGCGGATCCGCAAACAGCACCCGCGCGCCGAGTCTTCCCAGGGGCCAGAAGGATCCCAGCTTCTTTTTGAGCGCAAGGCACCAGGCCCCGGCTTCCGCCTTCTCGCCCGCCTTGCAGCGTTCCAGCACCGCAGCCAATCGCAGGAGCTCGGGCTGAACCGGGGCCGCCCCCCGAAGCGCTGGTTCGCAGCCTTTCCGCACTTCGGTAAAGAGCGCTTCCTGTTGTTCGGCCGAAAGCCCTGGAGCGACCCGCCGCCAAAAGATCCACCACTCGCTCTGCAAACTCTTCGAGGGGTTCTTTAAGCCCTCAGATCTGAGGCACCAGATTTGCTGCCTGCGCTCTTCGTCACCGCGAACGCCGTAGCCCGGGCGCATGCAGAAGCCGCAAAGACGGAGCCAGCTTTGCTCGTGTTCGGGGGTGCGCCCGCGCTGATCGCGCATCCGCCATAAGATTTGGAACAGCCTGCGGCAACAGGTGGCGTGCCATTCGCCCCTCGGGCCGATGAAATCTTCAATCCCCTGCCTCAGGTTCTTCCCTGCGGCCGCCCCGGACCATTGCTGGGATCCCGTAAAGGTTCTCTCGATCAGGCGCTCGGCCTCAAAGAAGTTTTTGGGCAAAGGTTCGTCCATCCCGGCGTGATCGCGGCTCTGTGGCTGAGCTTCGGGGGTGTTGCGGACTTCTGTTTTGGGCGCATCGAGATCGAAGGCGAGCTTCCAGCGGAGCGGCGGCAGGGCGACGGTCTGCAGGGCGACCTCCAGAGTCCCCGATTCCGTGAGACCGGCGGTCAGGGTGACGGGCTCTTTGCTGTTGCCCGGGCGATCCTTGATGCGCATCACCGTCACGAGCGGTGGAAGCGCCTCGAAGGGCTGATCGTCGGGCCAGAATTCCCCTGGATCGGTGGCCTCTGAGGTGGAGGCGTAGAGCGAAAAGGCGATGCGCTGATCCAGCAGGAGATCGAAGACCCGCCCGGGGAGCTGAACCTGATGCCCTTCTTCGAGGCCCTTGGGCGCGATGCAAAGGAGGCGCTTTTTTCCTTCCTTGTCTTCAACCCCGATCGCGTAGGCGCGGGCCGATCCGCCGCTGATCGCGTACCCTAACCCGTGACGGGCCAGGCTCGAATAGACCGCGCCGCAGGCCACCGCCGTATCGAGGGAGCGGTGAGGCAAAAAGGGGATCTCCGAACCAAACCAGCGCTCGAAGACCGCCTTCAGGCGCTCGACCAGACGCTCGGCTTTAAAGACGCCACCGTTCAGTAAGATGGCATCAGGCCTGGGAAGACCGCCTACAAGGGTTGCGCCGGCCCGGGAAGCGCTCGCGGCATGCCGTCGTAAAAAGCTGCTCAGGTGACGAGGGACCGCCGTCTCCGTGGTATAGGGCAGGCCCAGGGTCGTAAGGCCCGCGCGGCCCTGGGCGCTCGCTTCCTCGGCGGGATCTGTGATGGGAAAGAAGCCGTCGAGCAACAGGTCGTTTAACTCAGCTCTCGAAAGGGTCGCGGTACGGGTGCTCCCGATGAGCTTTGCGCCCCTTTTGGCTACGGGAACCGTCCAGTTCTCCGGAGCATCGGGCGAAAGGAGCTTTTCTTTGGCCTGCCTCGCCTGCTGAACGAGCGCAGACCATTCGACGGGAGAAAGTTGCTCAACCTGAGCCTTCTTTTGGAGCTCGAGAGCCAGTGCGGCGTCCATATTATCGCCGCCGAGCATCAGATGACCGCCCACGGCGATGCGCTCAATCTCGCCGGAGGCTGCGTCGTGAATCCGCATGAGGGTCAGATCCGTCGTTCCGCCCCCGAGATCGATCACGAGCACCAGCCGGGCATTCCCCAGAGCCTCCGACAGATGTTCGCCCTGCTGCCCCACAAAATCGTAGAAGGCCGCCTGAGGTTCTTCGAGCAGCCGCGCGTTTGGAAGACCCGCCATCGAGGCCGCTTCCAGGGTGATTTGCCTTGCCAGTGCATCGAACGAGGCGGGGACCGTGACCACGATCTCCTGTTCGCTCATCGGCGCATCTTTGTGAGCCGCATCCCAGGCTGATCGCAGATGCTTCAGATATGCGGCCGAGGCCTCGAGGGGTGAAATCTGCTCGATCTCGGAAGGTTCCGCCGACCAGGGCAGTATTTTCGCCCTGCGATCGACTCCGCCGTGACATATCCAGCTCTTCGCCGACGAACAAAGCCTGTCGGGCACCGCCGCACCCCTCGTGCGCGCCATTTCACCCACGGGGTAGGGATCCCCTTCAAAGGGCAGCTTTAAATCGGCCTCGTTCATCTCACCCGAAGCGGGCATATACAAAAAAGAAGGCAGCAGGGTCCTCGCCTCGACCTGCCCCGGGGCTACAAGCTGAGGTATGGGAAACACGTGAACCTGTGGCTGATGGACGGGGCTAAAAGCCAGGGCGCAGTGAGTGGTTCCTAAATCGATGCCGATCAGATAGTGAGCGCTCATATTTGCTCGCAAAAAGGATTTAAGGGATCTGGGGGCAGCCCGGAAGGCTGAAACAGAGGCAAATGGTTCTCAGAGGGCCTCGACTGCGGGCACAAAGCTGTCTTTGAGCGACATTCCGACCCGCAAAGTGGCCAGATAATCCATCGGCGTGGGATCTCGGTTGACGATGAGCAGTTCCGCGCCTCTTTGCCGCGCCATTCGGGGGATCGCAGCGGCTGGATAGACCGTCAGGCTCGATCCGAGCACGATGCAAAGATCGCAAGTCTGGGCCCACTGATCTGCGGTATCGAGGATTTCGCTGTCGAGAGGGTCGCCGAAGACTACGACATCGGGCCGAACCGGTCCCCCGCAGCTTTCGCAGGTAGGGATAGGGTGCCCTTCCTTTAAAACCTTGAGCACCTCGTCTGCGGTTACGGTCTGTTTGCATTTCAGGCAGTAGCAGCTCTGCATGTTACCGTGCAATTCTCTTACATTGCGGAAGCCCGCGGCTTGGTGCAGCCCGTCAATGTTTTGCGTGAGGAGTCCCAGGGTTTTTCCCATCGACTCAAGTTTTGCACAGGCTAAATGCGTGCCGTTGGGCTTGGGATTGCCGCAGCTTTCGTACAGCGCGCGCCAGGTTCGCCAGAAGAGAGCCCTTCCTTTGGGTCCGCCGTAGAATGCGTCCGTGGAGAGACTCTCCGGATCCATCGTGGACCAGATGCCTCCAGGGCTCCGGAAATCCGGAATGCCGGAATCGACGCTCGCTCCAGCGCCCGTAAAGATTAAAATGCGGTTCGCTTTCCGCATCATTTCGGTCATTTGGTTGATGACGTCGGTCATGCTTGAGTTCTCCTTAAAGCGCGAGCCCCCAAAAGGAGCGGCGCGCGGTGAATCGCAAAGGCCAGAGCGATGCCCGCCACAAACAGAGCGATGCGGAGCCAAACGCCGGGCCCATCGGGCAATGTCTGAAAGTTTTCAAACTGCCGCAACATCAAAAAGCAGGGCAAACAGAGCGCCGTAAGCAACCCGGTCGCCAGCATACAGCAGAGCATAAAAAGCACAGCCCCGAGACTGCTTGCAATCTTTGCCGGGTTCGGATCGTCGAACCGCGCATCGCATGCCCCCATCCCCACCGCCATTCCGGTATAGGCGTAAGCGCATAAAAGCGTGAGCAGCGCCGAGCAGGCCGACTCGCAAAAGGGCAAACGCACCATCAGGTTGCTTACGATGTTCAGGAGGAGACAACATCCGCAAAGGGGCAGAAATCCCCAGAGCACCTTGGACTTTAAAAGGACCTCGACGGGCAGAGGGGCCGCCTGACAGATCCAGAACGCGTGCCCTTCGAGGCTGACGGAGGGGTACAAAAACCGCGCCGCGAGCACGGCAGCCACCATCGTCCCCAGAAGAAGGTTGATGAAGAAGAGTCCCCGCGTCCCTAAGATGCCCGATTTGATGAGCAGATCGAGATGCTTAAAATTGAAGATGTAAACCACCACCAACGCAGCTACGAGCAGAAGCTGGGACCACTGCCCCGCACTCCGAAAGAAGATGAGCGTGTCTCTTCGATAGAGCGCCCACAATGGAGAAGCCACTTTGGCGGCTTTTTTGGCCGGGAGAGGACGCGCTTTCGATGCGATCGCCGGTTTTTCGACCGACCCCTCCAAATAAAGGGCAAAGCTCCGCCTCCAGGTCGCCTTCGCAAAGGCTGCCCCAAGGGCCACCGTCACCCCGCATCCCAGGAGAAGCAGCGCCCCGTTTAAAACAGCCATCCCCCAGCGACCCGAAAGCCCCGAAAAGAGCGCACAAAGCAACCAGCCCGCAGGATGTTTGCCCACAGTTGCCGGATCGATGCGATTCAGCAGCTGCACGAGCTGCGCAAAGCCCTCGGCATTAAAATAGCGCTCAGGTTCAGCCCAGCGCAGCGCCAGATAACCGCAAAGGAACAGCCCCATCGCGAGCACAAAGAACGCCTGACGGTTCCTCCTGGCCGGAAACACCCTCGAAAGCGCCATCGCCAGCAAACAACCGATCGCCGAACCCGTCATCGAAAGCGGAATGAACCCTGCGGTGAGCGCCAGATAATACGCAAACGGCGCCTTCAGCACCGGTCCCGACGCCCAAAGAATCGGCAGCGCAAAAGAGAGCATCATCCACGAGGCCTGAACCCATGTTTGAGCGAACCTCGATAAAAAGAGCCGCCCCAAAGGCACCGGCGCCACCATCAGCAGCGGTAAGTCCTCGCGCATATAAAATGAAGAGAACGCCCCCAGCGCCGAGGAGAACGTGAGCAGCCCAAAAAAGAACGCCATCAAAAGTTCGAGGGTCTTCTGAACCAGCGCCGGTGCCAGCCTCCCAAGCTCGGCATATTGCCGAAAGAGCCACAATGCCGCCTGGTAGCTCGCGACCATGAACCCAATCCCCAGCAAAAAGAGCGCGATCATCCGGAGCAGCGCCCGAACCTGATGCCGCACATGCGCCCATTCTTTGAGTGGAAACAAAAGCAGCGTCAAAAGCGAGACCGGCGGATTTTCAGCGGGATGCTCGCCCGCATTGCGACATTGGGGCTCCATGGGCAACTCTCTTTTTAAAGATCGCCAGCGTTTGGGCCGATGGGCCATTGGGGAAAGCGCCGATAAACGATGAAACCCTGCTTCGGGTGGCACCCGAACCTGCGATCGGGGGTCAACCCCTGCTTCGGGTGGCACCCGAAGTTCCGATCGAGATTCAGATACAGCTTCGGGTGGCAACCGAAGTTAAAAATTTGCTGTTATGACCGCTTCGGGTGGCAACCGAAGTGATGAATTTGCTGTTATGACCGCTTCGGGTGGCAACCGAAGCCCGATCTGAGCGCGATCGCAGCTTCGGGTGGCAACCGGAGCCCTCCCTGCCCTCTCTTCACCCCTCAGGCTCCGCCCCAAACATCGGATTCGGCTTCTTACAGACCGGCTTGCGGCTTTTGAACTTACGATGGATGGAGCTTCCGGGCTTTGGCTGGTGAGAACAGAGGTGAAAAAGAGGTCAGGATCGGTTCGGGGGGATCAATGCTCGCGGCGAGGAGGGCGACCGGAATCCCGGCGAGGTGGACGACCTCCGCCATCGCGGCTTCGATGATCGTTTCGGCCATGCCCCGGGAAGCTTCTGCGCTCACCCATGCTCCGGCGCGGTGAAAAACTGCGGCCCTCGTCTCCGCCTTCGCTCTTCTCGCGATCCCCAAAGCTGCGGCGATCTCCGTAAGGGCGCCCACCGCGAGGCGATCTTCTGTCGTCGTAGCTGCGATGTTCTCCGCGGGGCCTCTCTTCGCCGCCCTCATCGCGGGGACCAAAACTCGGGCGTGAAGGTTCGGGCAGCGAGCGATCGCGAGGCTCGTTCAGGGGCTCAAATTCCACGGGCCAGCAAAGGCGGGCTTCTATCGCCTCCACCAATTCGGGCTGCGTCTCGATGTCACCTTTTATGGAGGTGGCCGCACGTCCCACCCATTTGCCGTCACCCGATCCGCCCACGCGAACCAGCTGCAAACGATCCGCGGCGGTGTCGGCCATGTTGTCCCATTGCATCTTTCCGCGGCCGACGCGCACTTCGAGGGCGGCCAAACCTTTGACCTGATAGATGCGATCACCAAAGATGTTGCCCAAATCGCGGCAATAGGGATGCCCACCGATCAGGATGCCGTCAAATTTGCTCACATAGGAGAGCGCGCTTTCCAGGGTCCAGCTCTGAGGCCAGACTTCATCAAAAAAAGCGTCGTCCAAATCGCGCGGAATAAAGACGAGCGTTCCGCGATCCAGCGTCAGTTCGACGCCCGCATAAGCCGCCACGCCCGCATCTTCGAGCGCATCGAGATAATCATCGAGCCGATCGGTGCGGTTGGAATCGGTCACCACGACCGCGTCCAGACCCGCAGCAACCGCCGCCTTGGCGAAAGCAGCGGGAGAAAGCTCGGCAGGATTGCCATGAAGATCAATCAGCACAGGTGCCTCACACATAAAGCCTGGACAAATCCAGGAGTGGACGCGTGATTTATCACCCTACGCCAAAGACTGCCAGATCGACGCGCGATGGCAGACAAAAAACTACAAAAAAATGAAGGTCTTAGACTGCGCCCGGGCGTGAAAAATGAGGGGCCCTGGCGGCGGGCGGAGATGGCCGTGAAGGGCGCGCTTGCCTGGGGTGTGTTTTCCATCGCGGTGAGGTGAAACGACGTGTGGTACGCCCGGTTCAGGCAGGAAAAGGCCGAATGCGACTTCCGGCCACAGGTGCGCAGGACGAACGGGCCGAGGGGATGACGCCGCAAGGATGGAGTAAAGTGACCTCTCAGTGGAGCAAACTTCCTCCTATTCCTGATATCCGCATTCCAGGCGGGCCCAAAACAGCCGCTCAGAATCGCTGCGAAATCTCACATGCGAGGCGTTGGCACGCTTTATGCAAAGAGACTCCCGCATCAGCTTCAATCAGGAGATTCCGATGAACGTGAAAATGCTCGCAACCCTTCTCGCCCTCAACATGCCCGCCTGGGCAGAGCCTTCGATGACGGCCACAGAGGCATCGGCCGAACGCGCAGCCGAATACGATCTCAAACTCGAAGGAGGCGCCATTTTTTATCTCTATGAGCCCGTCTTTCCCTCCGGCCTCGCAAGTCTGGGCTATCGGATCTCCCCAGGCGTGGGACTCTACCTGACCACCAGCCTCACGGGCATCCTGTTTGAGCCCCATTTTTACCTTTTTGATGGCGACCGCTTCGCCGCATCGATCAACCTGGGCATCGGTTTTAACCCCATTAAGCTCATCGACGATGCGGAAGGCCTCGCGGGCCGGATCGGCGCCGAATTCGACATCAAACTCTCCGAGAGGTTTTACATTCCTGTCGAGTTTTACATGAGCCTCAACAAATGCGCCGACAACGACGCGCCCGTAGATGAAAGATCCAGCATCCTTCCCCTCTTCCATCTCACCACCGGCCTTGGATTCACGTTCTGAGTTCATGCGGAGAGGGAGGCGGGCGTCAGAGAACCATTACTGGCGTCACGCCACTGCAGCGATCGGTCTCCCAGATGCCGCCGCAGGATTCGCAGCCGGTTTACCCGGGCTCTGAAGTTCACTACGGCGCAGATGCACAAAAGACGGCGTTTTGCAGTTCGAACATCTGGACATCTGTGCGCAGATCTCTCAGATTTCGCCTGGAGGTGAACCGATGACTGACCGAAGAAGAATATGTGGCCCAGGCGAGAACCGGAGCGCTCTTAAATCCGCGCATCGATTCGACTTTTAAGGCGCTCTTTACGCAGCCGAACGAGGCTTCCCGGGCGGCGATGCACGCGTTTCTTGAAGCCGCCACCGAGCGCAGGATTGCCACATGGGAGATCTCGCAGAACGAGGCCCCCATCGAGTATGTGGGGCACCGGGGCGTCAGCTTCGATATTTCATGCCGCTTCGACGACGGGATGGCCGCCGAGAGATGCAGGCTTACCGCCGCGAATACGATTACGGGCAGCGCGCGGAATAACTGGTGGCGCGCCTCGCGTCCTCGCGCATGAAGCGCAGCACCGACTGGGAGAAAGCGCCCACGGTCTACCAGATTTCGGTGCTCGATTTTGAATACGTGCCGCAATCGGGCGTGACCTCGACGGATCCCGTGAGCCGCTACGCGATGCGCACAAAAGACGGCCGCGAACTCGCCAATGCGCTCAACATCGTGTTCATCGAGCTGCCCAAGGTTGCAAAATGAGAGGCTTCCCTCGAATCCAACACGGCCCTCGAAAATTGGGCTATATTCTTAAAAGATGCCGATGATCCCGAAAAATGCGGGCTCATCCAGCAGCTGATACGAAAGGAGGAAGGCCTCATGAAAGCCCATCAGGCATTATCGCTGATCAGCGCCGACGACGAGCTGTGGTACGCCCAGTTCAGGCAGGAAAAGGCCGAACGCGACTACATCTCCGGCCTCAGGAGCGCAGAACGCGAAGGCCTGGCGAGAGGCAGGGCTGAAGGCAGGGCTGAAGGCGAACGTAAAAAGGCGCTTGAGATCGCCCTGGCCCTGAGGCAATCCGGTATCGATGATGCGTTCATTGCAAAATCTACCGGCCTCTCACCAGAAGAAATCGCCGGGCTTCAACCTTGACGCAGGCCTCAAACGACGGCGATCTCAAAACCGAGCGCGGTTCCGTGGGGCCGCTTACGCTTCGTCCTTCTTCTTTTTTTGACTCAGCTTTTGGCTCACGCGGTATTCGTCGAGGATTTGGTTCACCTGCGCGATCAGCTGCGCGTGGGCTTCATCGGGCATCAAAACCATCGTCGCGTTGATGCGCGCGCAAATCTCGTCGTAGCAATCGAGCATCGCCTCGCGCGCTTTTTGGGTTTGCCCCAGCTCCGCAGACGCCTTGAACTGGCTGTTTGCGCCTTGCCTGGCCAGAAACGCCTCGAACGCCTCGCGGAGCGCCTTAACCCAGCAGTAAGCGAAGGCCGCCTTGAGCTTTTCTGTGCCGAAGGCTTCAAGCTTGGGCAAGAGCGCGCTCAACGCGCCGTACTCCACCGCGTAGGCTTTGCGCGTGGGATCGGGGAGATCGTTGAACACGGGCCAGATTTCAGCCGCAGCCGACGCGACCGCCTCATCGGGCGCCTCAAGGCTCAGCTTCAGCTGCGACCGCGTCCCGCGCCACAGGCGATCGACGTTCTGATCGATCGTTTTTAAACTGTCGCCCCAGGGGTGAGCCTTTTTACGAATCAGCGTCTCAAAAGCCTGCCGCTTTTCTTCCAGGGCCTGCCCCATCGCCTTTTCAGGAGAGGCATCGTCGAGCAGCGCGCCCGCCACGCGCCCGATCACGTGATTCAGCGGTTCATGAGCAAGATTGGGGAGGTAAAGGTCATCGATCTGAGGGTAATCCATCGCCCATTCTCCAAAAGCGAAAGTTTATGCCTATATTGAGGCCACAATTTGAATTTGCAAGAGGGTTGTTTGAGAGGAGATTGTGTTTCTGCTCAGGCTGAGATGCCGGATCCGCACGGAGTCGCTGTTTCTGCTCTGGCTGAGATGCCGGATCCGCACGGAGTCGCTGTTTCTGCTCTGGCTGAGATGCCGGATCCGCACGGAGTCGCTGTTTCTGCTCAGACTGAGATGCCGGATCCGCACGGAGTCGCTGTTTCTGCTCTGGCTGAGATGCCGGATCCGCACGGAGTCGCGGGCGCTGGCGGACATAAAAAAAAGGCCCCTCGGTGAGGGGCCCTTTCAATCTCAGCGATTAAAGAGAGATCAGCCGGGAAGAGTAAGCGTGCAGGCAACTTCCGCGTCTGCAGCCTCATCCCAGGTACCACCGCAGGCTTCGCAGGTCGCCTTGGAGGTCTTGTCCGCATCTACGCAGACATTGCAGGCACCTGACGCCAGCTTGAGGCCTTCATCGCAAGCCGTGCAATGTGCGTTATCAGTGGTTCCGCCGGTGCAGTCGATGAATGCATTCGTCGCGCAATAGAGGTCAGCGGCCTTCTTGCAATCGGCGCAGCTGCCAGGTTCACCATACTTGCCAGCGGGGCAGGCTTCAGGGGTACTGCTAAAAGAGCAATTCTCTGCGGCGTAAGTGCCATTCGCTGCGGTTGTATCCGTACCGCCGCAGGCCGTGCAAACATATGCAGAAGTGCAGCCGGTCTGAGTCGTGGCATCACAGCGCTCAGCGCAGGTGGTGCAGACGTAGGCGGTCTGAGCCGCGTTTAAGTTGCAAGTATTACCCGTAGCGCAAACGGTGAAGAACTCATCGCAGACCTCACCGACTGCAACCTCTTCAGGGGTTACGGACGAAGTCAGATCTACGGTCTTTGCTTCAGACTTCTGACTATCGGCGTCGAAGATCGTTACAGTCGCCTTCACCGCAGTATCAATGTTTTGACCATAACGCGTATCAAAGACTGTTGTTGCAACATAGTTGTTGCCTTCATAAGCAGCGCTCACATACATGCTCATATCATAATACTCAGTAATTTCCCCGGTATAATAGTCTACATCGTAACCAAGCAGGAGCTTCTCGCCATCCGCATTGAGCAGGCTGAAAGTCGCGCCCAGAACATCTTTACCCTCATCAGCGCCCTTGAGCTTCAAGCCCAGTAAGCCAGCGTCGGTGAGGACAGCTGTTGTGTCCGTCAAAGTAGGAACAGTGTAGGTGTAAGGCGAAACCTTCAGCGAGAAAGCGCCAAGGGAAGCAGAATCATAACGTGTCACTGCAATATAATAAGTACCTGCAGCAAACTCCATTGCTGCGTGAGTCCTACTCCCCGTCAGACGCTGCGAAGAAGTTGAACTACAGGAAGGCAAAACATCAAAGTAAGGCTGCCAATTGCCCGCTGTCTCTTCAATATCGATAGCATAAGTACCTGCTTCGGTAACAGTAAACTGATACCACACATCAGGATCACCATAAAGTCCGGCAGAAGCCGTCGTAATACCACCCTGAACCGGAGTGCCCAAAGTCAGCGGAATGGCATTGGCGCAGGTATCGTTGGCAGGAACATCGCAGTCATCGTCGCAGGATTCTTTTTCGTCACCACTGCAAATAAAATCACCGCACGCACCACCGCAATCTGCAGCCGATGTCAGAATGCTTTCGTAGCCTGCGGTGCAGATGCCATCGTCAGCTCTCACGCAATCCGCAGGGCAGTTGTCCAGCGTTTCCTCCGGAGAGCAGACCTTGTCGCCGCATTTCACGCAGTCCTCAGCACAGTAGTTGCTCGCTGTAGGATCATCGCTTTCATCGGTGCAGTAACCATCGCCACATTCTGCGGTGTAGGCGTCAAAAGCAGCAGTCAGCTTAAAATCACCATATGTATCGCTATAATAACTTTCTGCGACAACATAGTAATCGCCAGCCGGAAGAACAGCCTTGATTTCGGAATAAGCATTACCACCGCTGTAATCAATGTCATCATTATGCGCAATTTCGGCCAGGTCTGTACAAGTCCCCTTCAGCAACCACAAATAAGTGTCTGTGAGTTCATAATCGGACTCCGCAGCGCTGGTGGTCAAAGTGACGTTCTTGGACTCAGCCAGCGTAAACTTGAAGAAAACGTCGTTCCCAGACTTACCAACGTAATCATTGCCTGAGCCAATATTGCTGGTCTTAAACTCGCCGCCTGCCGAAATATCGATGGCCTCAACGCAAGTCTTGTTTGATACAGATTCTGCGCAATCGATATAACAATTCTCAGCAGTTTCATTGGCAGCGGGCGTGCAAATGCCATCGCCACATACAGCACAAGCGATCTCAGTCGCAACCGTTTCGGTGGGTGAGCAGATGTTATCGCCCGTCACGAAGCAGGCAGCGATTTTATCACTGCAGGCATCACATTCATCAAGATAGTCACATTCCTCCGTTTCTGAACAAGACATGAGATCTTCATAGGTCTGAAATGCGTTCGCGTTACCAGACTCACAACTTACGCAAAGGTATTCTTTGCATTCTTCAGCGGTTGCGAACTCTCTACCCACATAATAAGTGAAGTCTTCATCGTCATAATACTCATCACATCCTGAACAATAATAGTCACCCACGTAAGCGCGATACGTGCAGTCATAGTAGGCCGCGCAAGAGTCTGCCGTGATGGTAGTCAGCTCCGTCTGCTGTCCACCACTTGTGCAATAAGTGGCACAGTCTTTGTCGCAATAAGCTTTAGTTTCCGTTGAAAACCAACAAGTGTGATCGCTTGATGCGTCGTCCACACCATCACAGTCTTCATCGTCTGCGCTGATAAAGCACATGGGCTTATAACCACTGGTATCACTTCCAACACCCCAGCACTGGTATTTTTCATCATCTCCCGGACACCCAGTAGGAGCGCCTTCTTCTTCGCATTCACTGATTCCGTTAATTTCTAAAGCACAAATTCCGTAGAAGCACGAAGAGGTATAACCATCGAACGTGGCGCAGTCATCATCACACTTACATTTGCCACCAACGGGCATCTTGGTCTCGACGCTGCCGTCGATTTCCGCATCGGTGGTGCTGCCATCCATTTCTGCATCGGGGTTTAATTCTGCATCAACGTCGGTGGTGCTGCCATCGGTGTCCGTCGTGCTGCCGTCTACTTCTGCATCGGTGGTGCTGCCATCGGTGTCCGTCCTGCTGCCGTCTACTTCTGCATCGGTGGTGCTGCCATCGGTGTCCGTCGTGCTGCCATCGGTGTCCGTCGTGCTGCCATCTGCTTCCGCGTCGGCTTTGCCGGAATCGGTGGTGCTGCCATCGCGGGAAGCATCGATTTGCCCCGAGTCCTCGCTTCCGCCATCCGCCAGCAGGGCATCGTTATCGTTGTCGTTGTCGTCGTCGTCGCAACCCGCAGCGCCAAACGCCAGGGCCGCCGTCATCGCAAAACCGTAAAGCTGAACTAATCTACGCATTTTATAACTCCCCTATTCGCGTGCAAAAATCGTGGCGAACATAAATTCGAAGCGTATAGATACAACCGGGTACGCTGTCAATCATTCCGCAGCAAAAATTTTGGGGGCGAGGCAAAAAAGAGGCAGGATCCTGAGAACGAAGTGGGCAGGCCGACAGTTGTGGGAGGTAAAAAAAAGCCCCTCAACGAGGAGGGGCCAGGGGGATGTCAGGGGGAGGGAGTATTAAAGCGAGAGATCGCAGGATTCGCCATCCCACGTACCACCGCAGGCTGCACAGAGTTCCGGGTCAGCCTTGTCGCTTTCCCCGCAACGGTCGCAATCACCCCCATTTAGTTTGTAACCTTTATTACAAACGGTGCAGGTATCAGCACCACTGCAGATCTTGCAGTTCGATTCGCAAGAGCGACAAATATTCGAATCGTCGGCGTACTTGCCATCGCCACAAGATGCTACGCAAGCGGCACCATCCAGGTACTTGTGCTCTGCATCTGTTGCATCACAGCTCAGGCAGGCACTCGCGCCAGCGCCGCTGCAGGTCGCGCAGGAAGCGTGGCAATCCTGGCAGACATTCGACGCATCCGCATACGTCCCAGCGAAGCATTCGGGTAGGCAAGCAGTGCCATACAGATATTTTTCCTCTGTAAAACAAGAGGTGCAGGTGACCGCTGTGCCGCTGCAGGTCGCGCAGTGTCTATCGCACTCGGCGCAAACAACTGCATCGCCGGCCTCGCTGTCATAGTAGTGATCGGCGCAAACGGTGCACGTGGCTGTATCTGAAGTTCCGTTACCATCGCAGCCTTTGTATGAAGAAGCGTTCTTGCAGTTGAGCTCCGTCGGCGTCTTGCATGCCTTCCAAACCTTGGTGTCGTCGGTGTTACCGTCCAGATACTTACCGACAGCAGCGGTACCCGCCTTCAGGCAGAGGCCGTTCTGACCATCAACCGGGTAATATCCGCTATCCGTGTCACAACCGGTTGCTGTGTAACCCGTTTTCAGCACGCATTTGCCCGCGTTGTCAGCTTCAGATCCTGCAACCTCAAAGTTTGCATACTCACCTTCGCCACAGATGACGCAGGTGAGAGTATCGCCAACCAGCGGAGTGTAACCGTTACCGTCATCGCAGGCGTCGCACTTATCGCCGGTGTAGCCATCGGCGCAATCGGTGCATTTCGCATCGGCGGTCTCGATGCAAGCAGTCACTTCGACTTCGCAATGTTTAATATCCGTCGCAGGAGTGCAAGCGGTGCAGGAAGCATCTTCGGTATTTGCAAGGTAGTAACCGCTCGTGGGGTCGCAGGCATTAACACAAGCGTTGCCCTGAATCTTCTTGCCTTCGCAGCTGGCTACGCAAGCATTGCCATCCACGTACTTACCTTCGCAGCTGGCTACGCAAGCATTGCCATCCACGTACTTACCTTCACAGCTGGCTACACAAGCATTGTCATCCAGATACTTGTCACCCGAGCATGCGTTGCAAACAACTCCATCGTCGCCCTTAGTGCAATCACTGCAACCCGAAACTGCGGAATAGCAAGATTTCCAAACTTTGTTTTCTTCGGTGTCACCATCCAAATACATACCAGTACTAGTATTAGCACTCGCGCAGGAGTTGGTACCTTCAACCGGGTAATATTCCTTAGCAGTGTCGCAGGTGTCGCACTTACCGCCGTTGCCGGTGTAGCCAAGCATGCAGGTGTCGCACTTGGCGCCGTCATAGCCAAGCTCGCATGCCATGCAGGATGCATCGGCTCTAGCGGTGCACTCACTCAAGGTTACGCAATGATCGATCTTGGTGCTGCACGCGGTGCAGGAAGCATCTTCGGGATGTGCAAGGTAGTAACCCATCTCGGGGTCGCAGTCATAAACACAAGCGTTGCCCTGAATCTTCTTGCCATCGCAGCTGGCTACGCACTCATTGCCATCCACGTACTTGTCATCGCCACAGCTGGTTACGCAAGCATTGCCATCCACGTACTTGTCATCGCCACAAGACGCTACGCAAGCTTTGCCATCCAGATACTTGTAGTCGCTTGCTGAATCGCAAGCAGTGCACTTGGCGTTGTCTTCAGTGCCACCGGTGCAAGCGGTGAATGCGTCAGTAGCGCAGTGAAGATCGGTTGCCGTCTTGCAAGCCGTGCAGTTATCGCTGTCAACGTAGTAACCGCCCTCGCAAACGCTGCATTTAGCGGTCTCACCGGTCACGCAGGTGGCACAGTGGGCGACGTTGCAGGTAGAAGCCTTCTCGCAAACCAGGGGAGCGCCGGCTGCGCTGGTCTGGCTGTAGCCATTGGCGGTATCGCAGGCGTCACACAATGCACCGGTGTAACCATCCTTGCATGCGGTGCAGGAAGCATTCGCTTTCTTTGAGCAAGCGGTCAAAGCCTCATCTTTGCAGTTGGGAATCGCAGTGCAATCCTTGCAAATATAATTATTGTCAATGTATTGATTTTCGCCACATTTCACGCATGCATCGATTTCAGAGCTGCAATGCTCAACTATGCAACTTTGATCCTGAGCGCATGAACTCTCCGAGAAGCAATTCATCATGGCCGAATAGGACGCCGAATCCTCTGCAGATGCGGTACAGTGGAGACAGATATTGGCCGAACATTCTTCAGCAGAAGAGAATGGCTGTCCCAAGAGAGCCTGTCCCACTACCATGTAACCCGGATATGTAGATCCTTGATATGAAACGTTCTCCGTACAATAATGGCAGTAGCTTGCGATTGTTTTGCACGTCCAATACTCTCCACAATTTGTTGTCGTAGGTACACAGTCAAACTTACAGAAGTTTTCGGCCTCAGGATCTGCCGATTCCAAGCCTTCAGAGCAGATTCCATCACCACATTTCACGCAGTCTTCGGGCTCTGTGGCAAGGGATTCCGTAGGCGAGCAGATGCCATCATCCTTGACGAAGCATGCGTCATTCTCAGTGGAACAATTCGCCATGACGCATTCCATTAACTCAGCGTCCGTCTCGGACTCACCGCATTCATCTCTCCAGCAGTCGACGACATCTGCATTCGCACGCAGAACCGCTTCGCTCGCTTCGCAAGTCACGCAGAAATACGCCTTGCATGCTTCCTCTGAATCAAAAGTGATGCCATAGTTAGATGCCCAATAATTATCGTTCGCATAATCTTTACAATACAAACATTCCTGCA
>JAEEGL011551843.1_pt1 | contig 28180 bp, 25 predicted proteins | sample 9134231 | NCBI WGS metagenome assembly JAEEGL01 (sample SAMN16246548, study PRJNA631951) | gut metagenome | biome: gut microbiome; feature: rumen; material: fiber-attached | host: Bos | place: Iran: Karaj | collected 2018-10
AACCGGTCCCTGCTCTTCAACCCGGACGGCACCCCCACGGCCCGCTCCGCCAAGATCCTTAACGGCACCCCCATGGGCCGTTTCGTGGACAGTGAGGAGCTTCTGGGCGGCGTGTTCTTCCTGACGGACGACAGATTCTCCTCCGCCGTCACCGGCGTGGTGCTGCCCATCGACTGCGGCTTCGCGGCTTATTCCGGCGTGTAACAGATCAAAAAAGCGCTTACCGCCTGAGGAGCCTGTGTGGTATAATCGACCCAAACGAAAAGAAAGGAACGCGATGAACATGAAAAAGATCTTTGCCCTGATCCTGGCCGCCCTGATGGTGCTGCCCTGCTTCGTTTCCGCCGAGAGCATCCTGGAAGCCGACCCCGAGGAAGTCATGACCTTTGACCGCAAGGCCCTCGTCACGGACTGGGAGGGCGAATGGGTGCTGGCCGCCGCCTTCATCGGCGAGGACTACGCCGACGAGAACGACATTGAGACCACCGGCCTGATCGCCGTGCCCGAGAACGCCGTGAAAATGACCGTGACCCCGGTGCTGGACGGCAGCGCCACCGGCTCCGACGCGGGCGTGATGGTGGACCAGGCCGCTTATGTCCACACCCATGTGTATGACATCGAAGCCAAGCTCACCTTCGACGCCGCCATCACCGACGACGAAGCCACCCTCAAGCTGCCCTGGGACGGCTGGGACTGGACCAAGGACGAGGAGTGGACCGGCTGGACCGAAGGCTCTTCCTACACCAGCAAGGGCGTGGGCAAGCTGAGCAAAGTGGGCGCGGATGACAAGAGCCTGTATTTCTGCCAGATCACCGGCGTGGAGAGCGATGAGATCGCCGATGAGAACATGAAGTACATGGGACTCAACGGGCTCGGCCAGCTGATCGTGTGCTACAGCGACGACAACATGGTCAAGAAGGACGGCGACGTGGGCTTTGCCTTCATCTTCGTCCGCGCCGAGTAATGATCGGCTGAAGAAAAGAAAAATGAAAGCCCGTCCGGCATGGACGGGCTTTCGTTTGTCCCGAAGGGTGTTTACGTAAAAGGGATCGGGGGACCGGGGAGCCTGAAACGGGAGCGCCGGGGATCCGGCGCTCCGCAGATCCGGTCAGATCCCGCACAGGGCGATCATCTCGTCCCGGATGCTGTTGGCCATGATCTCGTTCACGGTCAGGGGATCGTTGGGCTACAGGAGCTCCGTCAGGTCCTTTTTGCTCTCCAGCATCCGGCCCAGCGCGGTCCTGTACGCTGCGACGGCGGCGCGGTCCTCTCCGGATGCGGCTTTGTACATGGCGTTGACCTTGCCGTCCAGGGCGGTCTGCCAGGCGCGCTGCGCCTTGAGGAAGACGGCGGCCCGGGCGCCGGCCATGGCGTCCGCTTCGATGAGCGCCGTGACGGTGGAGTCGATCCCGGCGTGGGGACCGCACATGACCGCCTCATAGGTCACCTTGCTGCCCTCGGCTTTAAGGACGCGGAAGCCGCATTTGACTTCCCCGGCCCCGGGGAGAGCGGCGTATCCGCCCCTGAGGAGGCTGTCCATGGGGGCCTTGGGCGCGTTGTGCATCATGTAGCACAGGTCGGCCACCCGGTCCATCAGATGCTCCGCCATGGTCCTCTCCACGGTCTCCGGATCATCCGGCATCAGCCGCGTGAGCAGCGCCCGTAAGGCCTCCAGGTATTTTTCGTCGTTCTGCTTCATGGCCGCTACGGCCGCCGGAGCGTCCAAAGTGCCCGCTTTTTCAAGGATCCGGTATTCGTTCTCCAGGGCGTTGCGCCACAGGGTCTGGGCCTGCTGCCAGGCGCTCAACCGGGCCTCTCCGGTCCTGGCCGCATTCAGGAGCGCCTTCACCTGCCGCGCGATGGGAGCGTGGTCCCCGCAGTATTCCAGGGTGCAGTCATAGACGCCCTCGCCCTTGCCGGTCAGGGTGCGCACGCAGCTTGCAAGGCCGTCGCCCACCGGGGGCACGAACCCGCCGTCGTAGTGCTTCCTGGGCGGCTCTTTCCCTGTCTTGGCGGTCACGGTGTTGGTGATGCCCGTGACGTAAAGGTCCAGATTGCCGGTGGCGTTGAACTTGGCGGCGTTGGTGAAGTCGTAGCCCACGTTGAGTTCCGTGACGATGAAATCGAAGTGCACGGTCACGGCGCCGTAGGGCTCCAGCTTGTCCCATTTGGCGGTGGGCTCGATGTCATCGGGCATGGAGAACATCGCGTCCCAGAGCTCCACGTCCTTGTAGGTCAGGGCCGTGGGGTTGTAGAGGGTGATCTGGCACTTGATGGTCTCGCCCACGGTGTAGTATTCGCCGTTCTTCGGATCGGACACGATGGCCTTGATGCCGTAGATATCGTCCGGCACCGCGGTGAGCACCACGCATTTGTTGGAGAGAGCGGATAGATCGGCGCCGGCGGGATCCACCCATTCGGCGCGGGCCTGGTTCTCGATCTGCTTATTGTCGATATCCGGGCCGCACACGCAGTAGTCGAAGAACACGCTGCGGGTCTCATGGGGCGCCATGGCGGTGAGGACCCCGATGGGGGCCGTGCCGCTCAGGGGATCATAGACCGTGATGTCCAGGGGCACCTCAGAGTCGTTGGTGACCTGGATCTCGTACTGGACGGTCTCATCCAGCATGTAGCCCTGGGGCAGGATGGGATCGCTGATCACCTTTTTGAAGAGGGAGACGCTGGTCTCCGCCGGGGGGACCCAGTCGTCGAACCCGTCGGTCTTGATGCCGTGCCGGAGCGTCACGGGGTTCGAGGCGTACTCGATGCCGGTGGTCGGATCGACGGCGTAAGCGATGAAGGTGATCTCCACCTCGCCCTTGAGGGTCTCGGTGCCGGTGCCGGGGAGGATCTCCGATTCGTTGAACACGAAGCCGTCGATCTGGGTGTAGGCGGGGATGCCGCCCTGCAGGGTGCCCACCGCCGGATAGCGCGTTTCACCGTGGGCCGTGATCCGGTTGAAATCCAGGTCCCAGTCCCAGATATTGGTGAGGCTCACGTCGTAGGTCACGGGCGGCGTGTCGCCGCTCAAGTCCGTGGTGAAGGGATCGGCCGGATCGTTCAGCGTCACGGAAAGGATCAATGTGGGCTCGGTGGGCTCGACCCTCACCGGGGGAGGGGGAAGGACAGGATCCAGCGGGATGACCGGCTCGATCAGGTTGGACGCGATCTCCAGGCTGCCCCCGGACCCGTCATCGCACACGCCCATGCCGTAAGCCTGGCGGCGGATCTCGCCGGCGGCGGTATCCCCGGAGCAGATGCGGGTGAGGTGGACGACCTTAAAGCTCTCATCCGGCTTGAGGCAGTACCCGATCGCGATCGACCAGTTCGAATAATCCTCGGGCATGGGGTGGCCGTCGTCGGCATACGGCACCACCTCGTAGCTCTGGAAGTTGATGAGGGTGTCGCCGGTGTTCTTGACCTCCACCTCATAGGACGCGTAGTCGCCCTCCTTGAGGCCGGAGGCGTCGCCGCCCAGGAAGGTCAGCGTCAGTTCGGGATGGCGCTCCTTGACGGGGATCCTGACGGGGAACTGCATGATCACGTCTTCGCAAGTCACATAGCCCTCGTCGCCCTCCGCGGAATAGGTGCCCAGCACCCAGGCGTCCGCGGACCAGGAGATCTCAAGCAGCGGCTCGTCCGCTGCGTCGACGGTGTACTCCATGGCGAAGCTGATGCTGTCAGCGGGATCGATGGTCGTGTCCACCTCCACGAAGGACGTGAGGATCTGGGACGATGCCCCTTCCCGGATCATATAAAGGGAGGGGCGCTCCAGCGGCACATTGCCCGCGTTGATGATGTCCACGTCGAAGGTGAGCTTGTCATCCGGCTCGTAAGCTTCCTTGGCCGGGCTGGTCTGGACCACGATGAGTATCAAAGCGGGGTCCATCTCATCCCCCTCGTAGGGGATCTCCTTCTGCTCCTTGATGCCGCAGCGTTCGCAGACGCGCTCCTCCAGGCCCGGCCCCAGGGGGGAGGGTTCCTTGACGCGCACCCATTCGCCCCAGAGATGCCCCAGGGCGGGTACTTCCTGATACCACAGATGGGAGGGATCCCGTTTGCAGGTCTTGTTGTCCCAGCCCGGGTCGGTGCAGGTGGGGGGGACGTCCGGCATGTAGGGGCCCCAGTCGTGGCCCAGGGCGGGAAGGCTGTGGGATTCCGTGAGGCCGCAGCGCCCGCAGGTCCGCGATTCGACGCCCTCGGAGGTGCATCCGGGGGCCTTCGTGGTCTTCCAGGCGCCCCATTTGTGGCCCAGGGCGGGAAGGGTCCTTGTCTCCGTCATTTTACACCGTCTGCAGGTCCGCGTTTCGGTGCCCTCGGTGGTGCAGCCGGGTTCCGTGGCGGTCTTCCAATTGCCCCAGTCATGGCCCAGGGCGGGGAGGGTCTGGGTCTCTTTGTGGGACCTGTCGTTGCGGCACTCGCGGGTCTGTTCACCCGGCTGGGTACAGGTGGGTTCTTTGGTGATGAGCCAGTTGCTCCATATGTGCCCGGTGGCGGGGATGGTCTCCACCACGGTCTTTTTGCAGCCCTGGCATATCCAGGTGATGGAGCCGGGCTGGGTGCAGGTGGCCGGAGTGGTACTTGATTCTTCATAGCTGTGCGGGCCCCTCTGCCCCTTTGGGTTGGCCGGGCACTTGGAGGTGTCCGACGGGTAGGCCAGGGCCGCGACGGCGGCTGACAGCACCAGGACGAAAGTCAGGGCCGCCAGAAGATAACGGTACTTTTTCATCTTGCTTAAGTCCCCCCTTTTTCACTTTTCCGGGGCCCGAAGGCCGCATCGGGCGGGTTCCCGGGCTCGATCTTTCACGGTTTGGTTCCGCGCAGCGGTGTCTTTATATCCATTATAGCAAAAAAACGTCAAAAAACAAGCCGCGGGCCGTAAAGCCCGCGGCGGTATCGTTCGGAGCGTCACACCAGCAGCCCCATGCGGGACAGGGTGAAGATGAAGCCGAAGATGGTGAACAGGGAGGCGATGGTGCTCACGAACACCATCTGGCCGGCCAGGGGCCCGTCCCCGTTCATGTTGACGGCCATGGGGTAGGAGGACACGGCCACGGGGGTGGCGAAGATCATCAAAAGCAGGAACAGTTCCACGCCCCTTAAGCCCAGGGCGTAGCCCAGGAGGGTGAAGGCGACGGGGAGCAGGATCAGCTTCAAAAGCAGCACCCAGAAAAGCTCCCGCCTGTTCTGCCGCATGGCGGAGAACTCCATGGTGCCGCCCAGGGTGATCAGGGCCAGGGGCGTGGCGGAAGAGCCCAGGGCGCTGACGGGCTTCTCGATGAAGGAGGGCAGGCGGATGCCCAGCACGAAAAAGACAAGGCCGATGAGACAGCCCTGGAGCAGGGGGTTGGCGGCCATTTTTTTAAGGAGCTCCCATGGCCCGGTGCGGTCCCCGCCGGCGTACATTTCCAGCACGATCACGGCGGCGACGTTGAACACCGTCACCATTTCCGCCAGGATGATGCCCGCGGCGCCGGACTTTTCGCCGCCGAACACGAACACCGTCATGGGGATGCCGTAGAGCAGATAGTTGGAACGGAACAGGGCCTGGATGATCACGCCCCGGCGGCTGTTCTCCTTCACGAGGCGCGGCACGATGAGGATGCAGAGGATGATCAGGGCGATCACGCTCAGCGGCCCCATCAGCATGAGGGTGAGGGACGGGAAACCGTCCGCCGTGATGGAGTACACGTTCTGGAACATCATGAACGGGAACAGGACCCGGAACACCAGGGTGTTGAGCTTTTCAAGGAAGGGCCTGTCCGTCCATTTGAAGCGGACCACCAGGTACCCGATGGACAGGTAGATCAGGAAGGGGACCACCGCGCCCACGGCCAGGATGAAACTGTCAAACAATAAGATCGATCCTTTCTTTAAGGGAAGCTGCGGGCCGGCCGGGATCAGACGAAGCTGTCAGGACGGACGGGTCAGAAAAGAGCGGAAGAAGGCGCACTCCTCGTCGTTGAGGCGCCGGGCGTTCTCCTCCCGGATGTCCAGGTGGAACACGTGGGCCAGCTCTTTTTTGTCGTCCCGGCAGTCCTTGAAGGTGACGGAAGTGCCCGCCTTCTCCAGGGCGTCGGCCATCGGGAGGGCCTGATCCCTCAGGAAATCCTTTTCCGCGGTCATGATGAAGGCGGGCGGGAATCCCGGGCACACATGGCTGAGGGCGTCGATCTGCCGGAGCTCCTCCGGATCCCGTCCCCTGCCGGGGAGCAGGTCCCGCATGAGGAAGGCCGTCAGGTCCGCGCGTTTTTTGACCGCGATCCGGTAGGCCCCGCAGTTGAGGGCCACGGCCCGGGGCATGAAGCCCTTCGGCGGGGAGAAAGGGTATCCCGCGGCGTAAGCCGGATCCGCGCACATCTCCGAGAACAGGCTGAGCAGGTGGGCGCCGGCGGAATCGCCCACGGCGAAGACGCGGTCGGGGTCGAGAGCGTATCCCCGGGCGTGATCCCGGACGAAGCGGAACACCGCGCAGGTATCCTCAAGGCACGCGGGGAAGCGGTGTTCCGGGGCCAGCCGGTAGGAGAAATTGACCACGGCGAAGCCCCGGCGCGCCAGGTCCGCGCAGTAGTACCGGTAGAGCTGCCGGTCGCCGTAGACCCAGCCGCCGCCGTGCACACTGACGATGACCGGCAGCGCGGTCCCGGCGCTGCCCGCGGGGCGGCAGATCTCCAGGGACTGCCACACCGGGTCGGGCCCGTAGGGGATGCCTTCGGATACGGTCACATCCCCGGGGATCGTGAGGCCCGCGTCCCGCCTGAGGTCCCCTTTCTTAAAGGTCCTGCGCACCAGGTAACTGACAAGGGACAATTTCCGGACCCTCCTTTGAAGATCAGTCTTCGTCGTCCTCCATGGCGTAGCTGATCTCGTCCAGCTCCGCGTGGAGGTATTCCGCCCAGGAGTACTGGTTCATGAAGTCCCCCAGGTAGTGGTAGCGGGACTCGGATTTCCTGGCCAGCCAGTCGTACAGGTCGCACTCGATCTTGTCCGCCGCGATGGCCATGCTGCCGCGCTGCTTGATGATGATGCCCTCCAGCTTCAGCCGGGTCAGGGTGTTCTGCAGGTCCTGCCTCAGGTTGCTCAGATAGGAGGTCTTCTTGTCCGGGTCCCCGTCATCCTCCCACAGGTTGGCGATGATCTCGCCGTTGGTGGTCTGGGCGCCGCGGTTGCACACCAGAAGGCCCACGATCTCCTTGGTCTTGGAGTATTTGAAGGCGATGGGCCGGCCGTCCGCGAAGATCTCGAAATTGCCGAAGGTCTGGGCGAAGACGCGCTTGGGCGCGGCGGCGTCCGGCGGGTAGCGCAGCTGGTCCAGTTCGGCGGCCACGGTCTCCCGGGTGGCGGGCCTCAAAAGGCAGCCGCTGGCCCTTAAAGCCATGGCGTCGAAGGCGTCGCCCTTCTCCCCCGCCAGGTAGATCAGGTTCACGCCGGGGTTCAGGTCCTTGAGGTACCTGCCCAGCACCATGCCGTCGATCTCCTTGAGGCTGAAGTTGAGGAAGGCGACGGTGACGTCCTTTTTGCGGGCCGCGGCCAGGGCCGCCGGGCTGCTGTCGCAGGGGAGGAGCTCCGCGTCCGGCCGGAGGGAAGTGATGATGCGGGACAAGTCTTTCAGGACTTTTTGATCGTTTTCCACGGTGAGGATGGTCATAACGACGCCTCCCCTCCGCCCATGTCGATGACGCGCAGGTGCTGTTCCCTGCGCTGTTTCTCCGTCATGCGCAGGGGATCCGCCTCGCCCACCAGCAGCATATCGCCGCCCTTTTCGATGGCCTCCCTCAGGGGGCCGGCGCTCAGGTCGGAGATGACCAGGGCGGCGAAACGGTCGTAATTGTCCTCGTCGATGACGGGGAAGTGGTAGCGCATCCTGTACCAGTGGCTGGGATCCAGGCCCATCTCACCGATGTAGAGCCTGTCCGCCGTGGCCTCCACCTCATCCGGGCCCGCGGGGGTGCCCGGAGGCGCGTCCATGTCCTCGCAGAACAGCATGGCGTATACCTTGAGGATCCGGGTGCGCACGGTCTCCCGGCGGCCGGAGCGGGTCACGGTCTCGGTGTCCATCACTTTGTAGTAGTAGTCCTGCGCGTCCTCGCTGTCCTCGAAGCGCAGGATCGCGTCATAGAGCGCGCGGTCGATCAGCTGCTCAGCCATAGGGGCCTCCTTTTATTCGGTCACGCTCTCCAGCATGCCGCCCTCCGGGCGGATGGAGAGCTCGTGGCACATGCCCTTGCCCAGGGCCTTTTCCATGCCGGCTTTGAATCCCTCCAGGATATCCAGGGGCACGAAGGCCTGGATGGTGCCGGCGAAGCCGCCGCCGTGCACCCGGCAGGCGCCCCGCCCCCCGAGCAGATGCTCCGCCAGGGCCAGGGCGAAGGCCATGTCCTGATGCTCCTTGGATCCGGCGGGGATCACGTTCTGCAGGCAGCACCAGCTGGACCGCCCGGAGGCCTTGGTCAGCTCCAGGAAGGCGGCGAAATCCCCCTTCTCCAGGGCCTGCTTCTGCAGGAGCACCCGCCTGTTCTCCTCGTAGACGTGCATGGCGCGCAGGACCGCCCGGTCCCCCGCTTCCTTCCGCAGGGCTTTCAGCTCCGCGTAGAAATCCTCCTCGGGGATGTCCCGGAGCACTTTTTTATCAAAATGCGCGCAGACCTTGGAAAGCTCCCTGGGGACGGCGGCGTACTCGTCGGTCAGGTCCGCGTGGCTGGCGCCGGTGTCGATGATGCACAGGGCGTGGCCGGTGGCGCCGAAATCGAAGGCGAGCTTTTCCACCACGGGCTTTTCGGGGTCGTTGAAGTCGATGTACGCCATGCCGCCCACGCTGGAAGCCGTCTGGTCCATCAGGCCGCAGGGCTTGCCGAAATACACGTTCTCCGCGTACTGGCCCACCCGGGCGATGTCCACGGCGCTCATCTTCCCGTCGTAGAACAGGGTGTTGATCACGTTGCCCAGCATCACCTCGAAGGCGGCGGAGGAGCTCAGGCCGCTGCCGGGGAGCACGGTGGAGCGCACCTTAGCGTCAAAGCCTTTGAGGGCCGCGCCTTTTTCCCTGAAGGCGGCCGCCACGCCCCGGATGAGGGCAGCGGTGGTGTTGATCTCATCGGGCCGTTTTTCGAGGTTTTTGATGTCCACTTTCACGGGGGCGTAGCCCTCGGAACACACGCGGATCTCATCCGTGCCGTTCAGGGTCACCTGGGCGGTGGTCTTCAGGTCCACGGCCGCGGCCAGGACCCGGCCGTGCTGATGGTCGGTGTGGTTGCCGCTGATCTCCGTGCGGCCCGGGGCGGAAAATACGTAGCGCATCGCAGTCTCTCCTTATATGATATGATATTTCAGTATACCAAAGGGCGGGGCGTGTTACAACCGCCGGATGAAGAAAAGCCCGGGGGATCAGTCGAGCTCCGTTCTTAAGGGGATGGAGTCCGCGGCGCCCGGGCGGGTCACGCTGACGGCGGCGGCCCTTCCCGCCCGCTCCATGCATTCCCGAAGGGGCAGGCCCTCCGTGAGGCCGGCGATGAAATAGCCGGTATAGGTATCCCCGGCGCCGGTGGTGTCCACGGCCGTGACCTTCTCCGCCGGGATGCGTGCCCGCTCCACGCCTTCGCTCGTCACGCGCCGGGCCGCGCTGCCCTGTGAGCCCAGGGTGATCACCGCGCTCAGGCGGGGCCAGAGCGCGCGGAGGCGGTCAAAGGCCGCGTCCGGATCCTTCTCCCCGGTGATCTCAAACGCTTCCAGGGCATTGAGGAGCACCCAGGAGAGCTTTGAGAAGTCCACGTCAAGGAGCGAGGGATCATAGGGCGAGGGGTTCAGGGCGATGATGAGGCCGCGGGCATGGGCCTCCTCCACGATGAAGGGGAGCAGGGAGATCTCGTTCTGCAGTACCAGCCAGTCCCCCGGCGAGAAGCGGTCCAGGGTGAAGGTGACCTGCTCCTTTGTGACGCGCCGATTGGACCCGCCGTAGAGCAGGATGCTGTTCTCTCCCCGGGGGTCCACCTGGATGAGGGCGTGGCCCTGGGCGTCGTCCACCTTCCGGATGAGGGACGTGTCCACCCCGTCCCTTTCCAGGCGTTGTTTGAGCATTTCCCCGCCCTCGCCCACGCACCCGGCGTGGAAGACCCGCGCGCCCGCCCTCGCCAGAGCGATGGACTGGTTGAGGCCCTTGCCGCCGAACTTGAGGGCGCGGCCTGTCACGGCCAGGGTCTCCCCCGGGCGCACGAAATGATCCACGGAATAGACATGGTCCAGGTTCATGGACCCAAAGTTGAGCACCTTCATCATGAGACCTCCTTTGGGCGTATGTGTTCCCTGCGGAAGGATTATACCATACCGGAGGGGAAAGTGTCTGTTTTTTTTCCGACGCGGGGCGCCGGGGCTGTTTTCCGGGGCGCAAATAGGGTATAATACGGAAAACAAGACCCTATCGTCCCCCCCGACGAAGCAAAGGAGGACCTGTTGATGAGCCTGGATCAGATCGATGAAGTCATCCGGCGGGGCCCGTTCACGGACACCTGGGAGTCCCTTTCCGCCTATGAGCCGCCCGAATGGTATCAGGGGCTGAAATTCGGCATCTTCATCCACTGGGGCGTGTACAGCGTGCCGGCGTACGCCAACGAGTGGTATCCCCGCAATATGTATACCCCGGGCACCCGGGAATTCGAGCACCACGTGAAGGTCTGGGGGCCGCACAGAACTTTCGGGTACAAGGACTTCATCCCTCTTTTCACGGCGGAGAAGTTCGACCCGGCGGCCTGGGCGGACCTTTTTAAAAAAGCCGGCGCCCAGTACGTGATCCCGGTGGGGGAGCACCATGACGGGTTCCAGATGTATGGGAGCGCCCTGTCCCACTGGAACGCTCTTGAGATGGGCCCGAAAAGGGACGTGGTGCCCGAGGTGTTGAAGGCGTGCCGCGATGAGGGCCTGGTGGGCGGCGTGTCCTCCCACAGGATCGAGCACTGGTTCTTTCTGGGGCACGGGAAGGACTTCGACAGCGACATCAGAGAGCCTCTGAAAAAGGGCGATCTCTACTGGCCCTCCATGGCGGACCCCGCGGATCTGATGGACTTTGACGCGGAGAACGGCCCGTCGGAGGAGTTCCTGGACGACTGGCTGGAGCGCACCTGCGAGATGATCGACCGGATGAAGCCCCGGATACTGTATTTCGACTGGTGGATCGGGCACAAAAAGGCCGCGGGCCACGTGCGGAAGATGGCGGCCTATTACTACAACAGGGCCGCGGAATGGGGCTCCGGCGGCGTGATCAACTTTAAGCACGGCGCCTTCCCCGCGGGCGCGGCGGTGCCGGACGTGGAGCGGGGACAGCTGGCGGACAAAAAGCCCTATCTGTGGCAGTCGGACACCTCCACGGCGCTCAATTCCTGGTGCTACACGGAGGAGAACGTGTTCCGGACCCCGGGGAGCCTGATCCGGGACCTCATCGATATCGTCAGCAAGAACGGCCGTCTGCTCCTGAATGCCGGCCCCCGGGCGGACGGCACCTTCTGCGAGGAAGACGTGAAGATCCTGAGCGCCATCGGGGACTGGCTGAAGGTGAACGGGGAGGCGGTGTACCCGGCCCGGCCCTTCAAGGTGTTCGGGGAGGGGCCGACGAACGTCGAGGAAGGCTTCTTCACGGAAGGGAAGGAGAAGGCCTGGGGCCCCCGGGACTTCCGGTTCACCTGCGTGCCCGGCGCGGTGTATATTTTCGCCATGGGCGCCCCGGCCGACGGGCGGTACAGGATCGACAGCCTGGGAGAGGGAAGGGGCCTTACGGGCGGCATCAAACGCGTCACGCGTCTGGGCTCGGCCGGGGAGACCGCCTGGCGGCGGGACGGGGACGCCCTTTGGATCTTTGACGGGGACAAATCCGATCTGCCGGCGGTATTCCGGGCGGATCTTGACGAATGAGAGGAGAAAAGCGGCATGGAATTCATCAACGACAACGGGGCGCTGGTGTGCCGGCGCCGGGGAGAGACGCTGCGCCTTGAGCCCTGGGGGCGGGATTCCCTGCGGGTGAGGGCGACCGTGGCCCCCGCCTTGAGCGGGGAGGACCGGGCGCTGACGGAGATACCGGAAAAGGCGGAGAGCCTCATCACCATCGGCGAGGAGATGAAACGCGAGGGCGACGGGGAGTATCATCCCCTGCCCCTGGCCCGCATCGACGTGGGGCGCATCGGCGCCACGGTGAACCACGCGGGCGTCGTGACCTTTTACCGGGACGGGAAAAAGATCCTGCGGGAGCACTACCGCAACTACGGCGGCTCCGTCACCAAAGAGAGCCACTGCCTGAAGACCGTATCCCGGGAATGGAAGCCCTATCCGGGCGGGGACTGGCGCCTGACGGTGAGGTACGAGCCCAACGACGGGGAAAAGATCTTCGGCATGGGCCAGTACCAGCAGCCCTATATGGACCTGAAGGGCTGCGTGCTGGAGCTGGCCCAGAAGAACAGCCAGACCACCGTGCCCTTCGCCCTGTCGGACCTGGGCTACGGTTTCCTGTGGAACCTGCCCGCCGTGGGCAGGGTCTCCTTCGGGAAGAACCTGACGGAGTGGGAAGCCGCCTGCTGCCGGGAGATGGACATCTGGCTCACCGTGGGAGACGCGCCCCGGGACATCCTGAGGAACTACACCGCCGTGACCGGCCGGGCCCCGATGATGCCGGAGGACCACATGGGCTTCTGGCAGTGCAAGCTGCGCTACCGCACCCAGGAAGAGGTGCTGAACGTGGCGAGGCGCTATCACAGGATGGGCATCAAGCTTGACGTGATCGTCATCGACTTTTTCCACTGGACCGTCCAGGGGGACTGGAAGTTCGACCCGCTCTACTGGCCGGATCCCAAGGCGATGGTGGACGAGCTCCACGCCATGGGCATCAGGGTGATGGTGAGCGTGTGGCCGAGCGTGGACAAGCGCAGCGAGAATTTCTGGGAGATGGACGAGCGGGGGCTGCTCATGCGCACGGAGCGGGGCGCTCCCCAGACCTATGACTATCAGGGGGACTGCGTCACCCTGGACGCCACCAATCCCGAGACGAGGGCCTACCTGTGGGAGAAGTGCCGGAAGAACTACGCCTCCCTGGGGATCGACGACTTCTGGCTGGATAATTCCGAGCCGGACCTGGTGGCCTACGATTACGACAATTACCGCTACCACATGGGCCCGGCCATGGCCGTGAGCAATATCTTCCCCCAGTGCTACAGCCGCGCCTTCTATGACAACCAGGTGCGCGAGGGCCGTGAGGCGCCGGTGAACCTGCTGCGCAGCGGCTGGGCCGGCAGCCAGAAATACGGCAACGTGCTCTGGTCCGGGGACGTGCCCTCCACGTGGGAGTCCATGAGGGATCAGCTCGCGGCGGGGCTCAATATCGGCCTGGCGGGCATCCCCTGGTGGAACACGGACATCGGCGGCTTCATGGAGGGGAACGTGTTCGATCCGGACTTCAAGGAGCTTTTGATCCGCTGGTACGAGTGGGCGGTGTTCCAGCCGGTGATGCGCCTGCACGGGGACCGGGAGCCCTTCACGATCCCGGCCCTGGACGACAGGGACTTCGGCGGCGGCTATCTGCACACGGGCCAGGACAACGAGATGTGGAGCTACGGGGAAGAGGCCGAGAAGATCATGCGGAAGCACTATGATCTGCGCATCGGCCTGAAGCCCTATCTTAAAAAGATCTTCGCCCAGGCCCACGAGGACGGCAGCCCCCTGATGCGGGCCATGTTCTACGAGTTCCCGGAGGACAGGACCTGCTGGGAGCTGAGCGACCAGTACATGTTCGGGCCGGACCTGCTGGTGGCGCCGGTGATGGTCCCCGGCATGAGGGAAAGGCAGGTGTACCTGCCCGAGGGGACCTGGAAGGATATCAGGACCGGGGAGACAAAAAAAGGCGGCGGCTTCATCACGGCGCCGGCGCCCCTTGACTCGATCCCGGTGTACAGCCGGGTCAGGTGAGGAGCCGCCGGGCGGGACGATAACGGGAGGGACGACATGCCGACCACTTACGCTCACTGGCGTTTTGGGGACAGGGCACTGCGGGAACTGGACGGGGATGCCGAAAAGGCGGTGAAGGATCACCGGGCGCTGTATGATATCGGCGCCCAGGGGCCGGATGTGTTTTTTCACTACAACTGCCTCAAGGCCAACGACGTGACCCGCTTCGGATCCAAAATGCACAGGATGCCCATGGCGGAGCACCTGATCTCATTCGGGGAGAACTACCGGCGGGAAAAAGAGGACCGGGAGGCCATGCTCGCCTACCTGATGGGGTTCCTGAGCCATTTCACCCTGGACGCTTACTGCCACGGCTATATCGAGCGCAAGGAGGAGGCGGAGGGCCCCTCCCACGACAAGATCGAGGCGCAGTTCGACCGGCACCTGATGCTCAGGGACGGGCGCGACCCCTATCGCACGAAAGTGACCTTCTCATTGAAGCCCGACGCCTTCACCGCCCGGGTGATGGCCCGGCTGTACGGGCAGTGGGACGAGAAAGTGATGCTCAAGTCCGTCAAAGATCAGGTGTTCTACAGGGACCTTTTGCGGGACAGCGGCAATGTGAAGCGGGCCCTGCTGACGGCGGCCATGAAAGCGGCGGGCGCGGCGCGGTATCTGGACATGATGATGGGCCCGGAAGAGCTGCCGGCATGCGTGTCCTCGAACCTGAGGCTGGAGAAGCTCTTTGACCTGGCCGCGTCGCGGTACCGAACCCTTTCGGAGAACCTGTACGCCTTCCTGGAGGAAGGGGCGGCGCCCGACGGGTTCTTTTCCCGGGACTTCGGGCCCGGGGAAAACTGGCGGAGCATCCCCCTCCTGCCCCCGGAGGAGGAAAGGACCTCCCGGCCCGATGACCCGGCGTAGCGGGCAAAACTTGTCAAACACACGGATAAATGATATGATGCGGTCGGGCCCCTCGACAAGGACCGGAAGGGGGCCCCGCTTCAAGCTGTCCGGGCCTGCCCGGCGGCGGATCACGTGAGAAACGGGGGGCATCGGATGAGCGTATTGATCGGGGCGGACATCGCGCCTGTCGGGAGCGCCGTGCCCCTGTTTGAGGAAAGCGGCGGGGACGGGCTGCTGGGCGGCGCGCTGGCGGCGGAGATGAAAAAGGCGGACCTGAGGGTGTTCAATCTGGAGTCCCCCCTGACGGACGCAACGTCCCCCATCAAAAAGCACGGCCCCCATCTGGCGGCGCCGGAAAAGTGCGCTTTGGGGCTGAAGGCCATCGGGGCGGACCTGGTCACCCTCGCCAACAACCACATCATGGATCAGGGGCCCGAGGGGCTCAAAAACACCCTGCGGGCGCTGGACGGGGCGGGGATCGCCCGCCTGGGAGCGGGCGGGGACCTGAAGGAGGCGCAGGAGCCCTTCGTCGTTTCGATCGGGGGCGTCCGTTACGGGTTCCTGGCCTGCGCGGAGCGGGAATTCTCCATCGCCGGGGAGGCTTCCCCGGGGGCGGCGCCCTTCGAGGCTCTGGAGACTCCCGACCGGGTCGCGGATCTGAAGGCGCGGTGTGATCATGTGACCGTGCTCTACCACGGCGGGCGGGAGCAGTACCCCTATCCCTCGCCGGGCCTTCAAAGGATCTGCCGGAAACTCGTCCAAAAGGGCGCGGATCTGGTGGTGTGCCAGCACAGCCACTGCATCGGGTGCATGGAAAAGTTCGGGGGCGGCACGATCGTGTACGGCCAGGGCAATTTCCTGTTCGACGGGAGCGACGAAAAATGCTGGCAGGAGAGCCTGCTGATCAGGATCGGCGGCAGGGGGGACATCACCTTCCTGCCCCTGAAAAAGGCCGGCGGCGGCGTCCGCCTGGCGGAGGGGGCCGAGGGGGAAGGGATCCTGAAAGCTTTCTTCCGCCGGTCGGAGGAGATCCAAAGGCCGGGTTTCGTTGAGGAAAAATACGCCGCCCTGGCGGGGGAGGCGCTGGAGGACTATCTGAGGACCGTTCACGGCCGCAGATCCTTCCTGCTGAAAGCGCTGAACCGTTTGAGCGGGGGCCGGGTCATGAGGGCCCGCCTTAAAAACCGCTACCGGGGCGCGGAGATGGCCGGGATCATGGACTGCCTGAGCTGTGAAGCTCACAGAGAACTGTTTTTAAAGGGACTTGAGGATGAGTACAGACAAGCATGACCTTTCCAGGAGGAAAAAACTCCTGCTCAATACGGGTGCCGGGTTCTTGAAGCAGATCATCACGATCCTGTGCGGTTTCGTGCTGCCCCGGTACCTTCTGGTGTACTACGGGTCGTCGGTCAACGGCCTGATCACCTCCATCACCAGCTACTTAAGCTTCATCTCCCTGATGGACATGGGCGTGGGCGCGGTGGTGCAGGCGAACCTGTACAAGCCCCTGGCCCAGAAGGACAAGGGGCAGATCAGCCGCCTGGTGAAGTCCTCCGAGAGGTTCTTCCGCCGGCTGGCCTATATCTTCATCGCCTACATCGCGGTGCTGTGCTTCGTGTTCCCCTCCATGGTGGAAGGGGATTTCGGCGTGTGGTACACCGTGTCCCTGGTGATCATCATCTCCGTGAGCACCCTGGCCCAGTACCTGTTCGGCATGACCTACCAGCTGCTGCTCAGCGCGGATCAGAAGTCCTACATCCCGCTGACGCTGCAGTTCGGCACCATCGCCCTGAACACGCTGCTCACCATCATCCTGATGCGGGCGGGGGCGTCGGTGCACGCGGTGAAGCTGATGACGGCGGCCGTGTTCGTGATGCGTCCCCTGGGGCAGATGCTGTATGTGCGCCGGCACTATGACATCGACCGGAAGATCGGCCTGGAGGGCGAGCCCATCCGGCAGAAGTGGAACGGCTTCTCCCAGCACATCGCGGCGGTGGTGTCCAGCAATATCGACGTGGTGGCGCTGACGCTGTTCTCCACGCTGGGCAACGTGTCCGTCTACAGCGTGTATTTCAATGTGACCTACGGGGTGGAAGAGCTGGTGATGACGGCCACCACGGGGCTGGAATCCCTCTTCGGCAACATGATCGCGAAAAACGAGAAGCAGAAGCTGATGAGGACCTTCAGCGCCGTGGAGTGGATCATGCACGCGGGGGTGACGCTGATCTTCACCATCGCGGCCATCACCATCGTGCCTTTCGTGAGGGTGTACACCAGCGGGATCACGGACGCGGAGTACATCGTGCCCCTGTTCGCCGTATCCATCGTGCTGGCCTACGGGATGCAGTGCCTGCGGGTGCCCTATTTCCGCATGATCAAGGCGGCGGGCCACTTCAGGGAGACCCAGAACGGCGCCTATATCTCCACGATCATCAATATCGCCCTCACGGTGCCCCTGGTGATCTTTTTCGGCCTGAAGGGCGCCGCCGTGGGCACTTTCGCCGCCATGCTGTACCACACCTGTTATTTTGCCCTGTACCTGAGGAAGAATATCCTGGTCAGGCCATTCTGGCATTTCGCCAAATACATGCTCACGGACGCCGTGACGGCGGGCGCGGCCTGGTGGCTCACCCGGGGCTTTGAAATGAGCGCGGTGGGCTACGGTGCCTGGTGCGTCCTGGCCCTGAAGGTGAGCGGCGTGACCTTCCTGGTGTGCGCGGCAGTCAACTTCCTGGTATACAGGAAAGAGATCGCGGGCCTGATGGAGTTCTTCAGGCACCGCAGGAAATAAGGCGCGGAGGGACCATGAGCACAAAGGGCCGACTGTTCGCCCGGGGGATGCGGGACGGGATCCCCGTGGGCCTGGGATACCTGGCGGTGGGATTTTCCCTGGGGATCACCGCCAAGGCCGCCGGGCTGGACGCATTGCAGGGCTTTTTCGCCAGCCTGTTCACCATCGCCTCCGCCGGGGAATACGCCGGGTTCCGGGTCATCGCGGCCCAGGGCGCCTATCTGGAGATGGCCCTGGTGATCCTGGTGGCCAACTGCCGGTACCTGCTGATGAGCTGCGCCCTGAGCCAGAGGGTGCGGCCCGGGACCGGGAGCCTTGACCGGCTGGGGATGGGCATGTTCATCACCGATGAGCTCTTCGCCCTGAACATCGCCGGTGAGGGGCCCGCCGAGCCCCTGTACGCCTACGGCGCGGCGCTGACCAGCGTGCTGCCCTGGGCGGCGGGGACCGCGCTGGGGATCGTTTCCGGCAGCCTCCTGCCCGCGGCCATCGTCAATGCCCTGAGCGTGGCGCTCTACGGCATGTTCCTGGCCATCATCATCCCTCCCGCCCGGAAGAACAGGGTGATCCTGGGCACGGTGCTCATCTCCTTCCTGATCAGCTTTCTGTGGTCCAGGATCCCGTTTTTCGCTTCCGTCGGGGAGGGCTTCAGGATCATCCTGCTGACCGCGGTGATCGCCGGCGCCGCCGCCGTCCTGTTCCCGGTAAAGGAGGGCGCGTAAATGAGCAGCTGGATCTATATCCTGATCATGGCGGGCGTCACGTTCCTCATACGGGTGCTGCCCATGACGCTGATCCGCCGGCCCATCAAAAACCGGTTTTTGAGATCGTTCCTGTTCTATGTGCCCTATGTGACCCTGGCCGTGATGACGGTGCCCGCCATCGTGGAGTCGGCCGGGACGCCCGTCGCGGGCGCGGCCGCCCTCATCGTGGGGATCGTGCTGGCCTGGGTGGGAGCGGGGCTGTTCCCCACCGCCGTGGCCTGCTGCCTGGTGGTGCTGCTCTCGCAGATCCTGTAAAAAAGGACATAAAAAAGATCAGGGGCCGCGTGGTCCCTGGTTTTGTATATGTTAGAAATGTGACGGATCTTCAGACCGGTCTCCTGTAAATATCGCTCCTGTGGCCAATCGAAAGAGCGAGGATGACCAGTTTATCATCCTCGATCAGGCAGATGAGACGGTAATCCCCGATCCGATACCGCCACTGCCCGCTTCGGTCGGCAGTCAGGCCCTTTCCGTGTGTTCCGGGATCTGTACAGTCAACAAGGTTTTTCTCGATCCAGGCTTTGATCATTCTTTGAGTATACCGATCGAGCTTTTTGAATTCCCTGTCAAACCTTGCCGTTGTCTCTACGCTGAAGCTCATAGACCGCATTCCTTCCAAAGCTCACTGACGGGACGGCTTTTTCTTTGATCCGCGATATACTCGTCATAGGCTTCCTGCGCGATCATGATATCATATTCGTCCTCGATCTTCTCGAACAGAGCTTTTTTGAACGCTTCCGATAAAGAATAGGAATGCAGTTTGGCATAGCTCTCCGCCAGAGCCCTCTCATCATCGGTCAGTCTGATAGAAAAAGACATAAAATCACCCCCGTGTAGTGCATCGTACTACACAGGGGTGGTTTTGTCAAGCCGCAGCAAGACCCTGTGTGATCGACCAAACAAAAACGGTCCCTGATCTTTTTTTATCGGCGGAGCTTACCGCGGGTTTTTGCTGACGCGCTTGCTGCCCGGCGCGATGGCGCGCTGGGGGCAGACGAGGACGCACAGATGGCAGCCCACGCATTTCCTGCCGTTGAGCACGGGGCGCCTGTTCTCATCCAGGCGGATGGCCTGGTGGCCGCCGTCCGCGCAGGAGATCTCACACCGGCCGCAGCCCATGCAGCGGGTCCGGTCGAACCGGGGATAGACCACCGTGTCCCGCTCCAGCACATCGGTGGTGGGGCTGAGGGAATCCAGGCCCAGGCCCACGGCGTCCCTGACGGATGAAAAGCCTTTTTCCGTGAGATACAAGTTGAGACCCGCCTTAAGGTCGTCGATGATCCGGTAGCCGTACTGCATCACGGCGGTGGTCACCTGGATGGAACCCGCGCCCAGGAGGATGAACTCCAGGGCGTCCTGCCAGGTCTCCACGCCGCCCATGCCGGACAGGTGCAGCCCCTTGAGCTCCGGGTCCCGTTTCAGCTCGGCGATAAAGCGCAGGGCGATGGGCTTGACGGCATTGCCGCTGTAGCCGCCCACGGCGGACCTGCCCCGCACCGCGGGCGCGGACAGGTAGGTGTGCATGTCCACGCCCACTACGGATTTGATGGTGTTGATGGCGGACAGCCCGTCCGCCCCGCCCCGTTTGGCGGCCCTGCCGGCGGGAGCCATTTCCGCCACGTTGGGCGTGGGCTTGACGATGACGGGGATGGAACAGGCGGCTTTGGCCGCGGCGGTGAACCGTTCCACCAGCTCCGGCACCTGGCCGATATCCGATCCCAGGCCGCCCTCGGCCATGTTGGGGCAGGAGAAATTCAGCTCCACCGCGTCGGCGCCGTTGTCCTCGCACTGCCGGGCCAGGGTGCCCCATTCCTTCTCATTCTGCCCCATGATGGAGGCGAGGATGAATTTGGACGGATAGTTCTTCTTGAGATCCCGGAAGATCTTCATGTTCTCTTCCACGCTGTGATCGCTGAGCTGCTCGATGTTCTTGAAGCCGATGATGCCGCCGGAATCCCCGGTGACGGCGGAAAAGCGCGGGGAGGCCTCGTGGATGTCCAGGGAGCAGACGGTCTTGAAGGAGACCCCCGCCCAGCCGGCCTCGAAGGCCCGGGCGCACATGTCGTAGGTGCTGCCCACCACCGAGGAGCTCAAAAGGAAGGGGTTCTCGATCGGGATCCCGCAGATATCGCTCCTCAGGCGGTCCTCGTCCGAGGGCAGCGCGGTCTCACACCGGGGCAGGACCTGGTAGTACAGCCGGTTAAGGGTGTCGCGCACGGGCACCTCATTGGGGCGCACGCAGGCCCTTTCGCAGGGCGCGGCGCAGGTCAGGCAGGGGTTTTCCGGGGGCAGGCTCAGGGCCGCGGTCTGCTCATCGCGGAACCATACGGCGCGCAGCAGCCGGGCGGGGTCCGTTTTGCCGCAGGCTTGGGTGCAGGGCGCGTTCAGGCACAGGGCGCAGCGGATGATGTCGGCGCGGCTGATGACGGGATCGGAATACAGCATGCGGTTTCTCCTTTTGCTTGTGCCGGATCACCGTTCGATCAGGGTGATCCGGACGTTGTCCGGGCCGGTGAAGGAGAGGGTCCTTAAGTCGGTACAGGGGTCCTGGCCGAAGGGGCCGGTATCGATGCCGCTCAGGGCCAGCCGCTTTTTGAGGGCAGGGAGGCGGCGGGCGGCAAGGGTCAGGTGCTGGGGCGGGAGCGCTTCCCCGGTATTGGAGCAGCGGATCTCCACCTGGGCCCTGCCCAGTTCCAGAAGGAACAGGGTGTCCGGCTGATCCACGGGCACCAGCTGGCGCCGGATCCGGAAGCCCAGGACGGCCACGTAGAAATCGTAGATGTCCTCCTCCCGGGAGGCCATCAGCACCGTCCGCCCCGGGGCGATCCCCCGGGCGAAGGGATAGAGGGTGCGCTCGCGGGCGTTCTTTTTCCAGCGGCGGTAGGCCCTGAGCTCCCGGCGCCAGCGGGGATGGGTCACCACATAGGCCACGGCGATGAACAGGTACTGCCCGATCAGGCCGCCCAGCACGTTGCAGATCAGGTCGTCCGCGTCATAGAATCCCCGGCGGGTCATCAGCTGCAGGTTCTCGATCAGGAAGGAGATGACGAGGCAGGCCGTGACCGGCCGCACCCGGGGCCGCCTGCGGAACCAGGAGAACACATAGGGCAGCAGGTAGCCCATGGGCACGAAGAGCATCAGGTTCATGTAGGCCTGGGCGATGATGGCCGGGCTCACGATCCTGAAGTGCTCGAAGGCCGCGCCGGGGCCCCGGGAAAACAGGACCCTGAAAAAGCTCAGGATGCCCTCGTCGATCAGGATGGCGTTCTTCAGATCCTCAAAGGGGGCCACGTGGACCCGGTACTCCTCCGACGGGGAGCGGGAGAGGAACACCAGCCAGGCCACGGCCGCGGCGTACATAAGGAACGCCGCCGTGAGCAGGCCCTGGCGCAGGCGCATCAGCCTGTCCGCGTCCGGGTTGAGGCTGACGCCGCCGTTGAGGTTCAGTTTGAGGCGGGCGCTGACCTTGCGGTCGAGCAGGGGGAGGAGGAACACCAGGGCCGCCACCAGGGCGGTCACGGCCAGGTTGGTCGCGAGGCTGTTGGGATCGATGCCCATTTATTCGTCAGGTCCTTTCAGATGATAACGCGTCAGAGAACGAAGTCCGCCAGGGCCAGGGCCACGGCGGCCTCCACGCAGGGCACGGCCCTTAAGACCACGCAGGGGCCGGAGCGGCCGGCGGCGACGAGGGTGGTCTCCGTCATGGTGTCCAGGTCCACGGTCCTCTGGGGCAGGGCGATGGTGGGGGTGGGCTTGAAGGCGGCTTCCAGGATCAGGGGCATGCCCGTGGACAGGCCCCCCAGGATGCCGCCCGCGTGGTTGGAAAGGGGCGTGACCTGCCCGTGACGGATGCCGTAGGGGTCGTTGAAAACGCTTCCGCTGCCGCGGGCGGCGGCATAAGCGTCCCCGAAGGACACGGCCTTCACCGCGGGCACGGCGAAAACAGCGGCGGAGACGCGGCTCTCCAGGCCGTCGAAGATCGGATCCCCCAGCCCTGGGGGCAGGCCCAGGACGGCGCACTCCACCCGGCCGCCCACGCTGTCGCCTTTTTCGGCGGCGGCGCGCGTAAGGGCCAGTATCTCCTCACCCTTTTTTTCGTTCAGCACCGGGAACACTTCCCGGGAGAGGCGGTCGAGCAGGGCTCTGTCCGGAGCGACGGGATCGAAGGGATCATCCTCCACATCGCCCACGGCGCGGATGTGGCCGGCGATAAGGATGCCCCGCCTTGAATAGATCTGGCGCAGGATCTCCCCCGCGGCGGTGAGGGGCGCTGTCAGCCGGGCGGAAAAATGCCCGCCGCCCCGGGCGTCCTCATGCCCCCCGAAGCGCACGGAGGCGGGCCAGTCCGCGTGCCCCGGGCGGGGCGTGCGGGCGGTATACGTATCCGGCTTCACGTCGGTGTTGGGGATCATGAGGCACAGCGGCGCGCCGCAGGTCACGTTCCCTTTAAGGCCGGACAGGATCCTGACCTCGTCCCCCTCTTTGCGGGGGGAGGTGAGGGCCCTTCCCGGGGCGCGCCTGGCCATGCCGGAGCGAAGGGCGTCCGGGTCGATCTCCTCGCCGGCGGGCAGGCCGTCGATGACCGCGCCCACGCATTCCCCGCGGGACTGGCCGAACAGGCTCAAACGGATCTTACGGCCGAACACGGATGACATTTTCGTTTCCTCCCAACGCGCATAAGTCCCCGTAAAAGCCCGGGTAGCTTTTTGAGACGGCCTCCCAGCCGGTGACCGTGCACTCCCCCGCGCAGGCGGAGGCGGCCATGGCCGCGGCCATGACGATGCGGTGGTCGCCCATGCCGTCCACGGTGCCGCCGGGGAGATGTTCCCGGCCCCGGATCACCAGGGCGTCCCCCTCGACGCGGGCGACCGCGCCCAGGGAAACGACCAGGGCGGCGGAGGCCGCGAGCCGGTCGCTCTCCTTGAGCCTGAGGCGGCCGGCGCCCTCAAGGCGGCTCTCCCCCGGGATGAAAGCGCACAGGGCTGCCAGGGCCGTAAAAGTATCCGGGATATCCCGGACGGAGGCGTTCAGGGGCTTTAGGTCCCCGCGGCGGACCAGGGCCCCGTCAGGGTACCGGCGCACCAAAGCGCCGGCACGCTCCAGGAGGTCCAGGATGCGCCTGTCGCCCTGGGCGGAAGCGCCGTCAAGGCCCGTGACTCTCACCGGGCCGGAGAGCGCCCCGGAGATCATCAGACAGGCGGCGGCGCTCCAGTCCCCCTCGGGCACCCAGGGATCGGGTGGACGGGGGATCCGGCCGCCGGGCACACGGATGGTGCCGCCGCACCGGGATACCGGGATGCCGCATTCCGCCGTCATCCGCGCCGTCAGGTCCACATAAGGGGCGGATTCCAAAGGGCCGGTCAGGCGGATCAGGGTATCCTCCTCCCGGGAGGGCGCGGACAGGATAAGGCCGGAGATATACTGGCTGCTCACATCCCCCGGCAGATCGAATCCCCCGCCGGCCATGCCGCCGTCCACAGTAAGGGGCAGGCTGTCGCCGGTGACATGCGCGCCGTGATCCCGGATCGCTCCGCACAGATGGGACAGGGGCCTTTGAGGCAGGCGGCCGCTGCCGGTGAAGACCGCGCCGCGCAGCGACGCGGCCAGGGGCAGAAGGAAGCGGGCCGTGGAGGCGCTCTCCCCGCAGTCCACTCCGGCTCCGGGGACCGAACCCAGGCGGTGTTTGCGGACCCTGATCCCGTCGGGGCCTTCGGTCACCTCCGCGCCCAGGGCTGTAAGGCCGTCCCGGGTCCTTTTTACGTCCCCGCAGGGCGGGTCCATGGGGATGGTCGTCCCCTCCGGGCTCTGGGCCGCCAGGATGAGGGCGCGGTGGAGCCAGCTCTTGCTCTGGGGCGCGCGGACCTCGCCCCGGGCCTTAAAGGGAAGGATGGAGGCCCTCATGGATCGAGCCCCGCCCGCAGGAAAGCGGCGAATTCATCCAGGGTGAGCTCCTGGAGGAAGCCCTCCCCCAGGCGGCTGAGGGCGGCCACGGTGATGCGGCTGCCCGCGCGTTTTTTATCGTGCAGGGCGGCTGAAAGGACGGCATCTGTGTCACAGGGGCACTCCGTGGGCAGTCCGCAGACGGTGAGGGCGCTTTTGACCGTCTCCGGCATCACCGATCCGAAGCCCATGCGCCAGGCGGCCCGGGTCTCGGCCAGCATGCCGATGGCCACGCACCGGCCGTGGCTCATGGTGTATCCGGACAGGGCTTCCACCGCGTGGCCCACCGTGTGCCCGAAATTGAGCAGCTGCCGTACGCCCCGGTCGCGCTCGTCCGCTTCCACGAAAGCGCGCTTCACCAGGATATTGGCCGCGGTCACGTCCTCGATACGCTGACGCCAGGGGCGCAGCATGGTCTCAAAGAGGGCCGCGTCCCCGATGAGGCCGTGCTTGAGGCTCTCGGCGGCGCCGTCCCGCCACTGCTCCTCCCCCAGGGTGATGAAGGTGCCCGGATCGCACAGGACCAGCGCCGGCTGGGAGAAGACGCCCAGGGCGTTCTTGATCCCGGGCAGATCCACGCCGGTCTTGCCGCCCACGGAGGCGTCCACCGCGGAAAGGAAGGTGGTGGGCAGCGCCGCCCAGGGGATGCCCCGGTGATAGCAGGCCGCCGCGAAGCCCGCCAGGTCCATGGTGACGCCGCCGCCCAGGGCGAGCACCGCGCTTTTTCGGGTGAGGCTGCTGTTTAAAAAGAACGCCGCCGCGTCGGCGAAGGTGGAGAGGGTCTTTGACCTTTCACCGGCGGGGAAGGAGAATACGTCACAGGGGATGCCGGCCTTCTTCAGGCTCCTTGAAAGGGCCGGGACCCAGAGGGGACGGACGCGGCTGTCCGTCACCACGCAGACCCTGTCCGGGTCCGTAAGGGCGCGCAAAGACTCCCCGGCGCCGGAAAGACAGCCGCGGGATATCGTCACGTCATAGGGCGCGCCGGACCTGATTCGGATGGATCGGATGACCCGCACCTCCCTTGATGGGCATTATGCGTTTAAGATCAGTAGATGACCAGGTATTTCTGCCTTTCCCAGTCGGATACGTGGGTCCAGTATTCGTTCCACTCCCGGAGCTTGCCCTCGGTGTAGTAGCCGGTCACGTGCTCTCCCAGGGCGTCGCACAGGAGACGGTCGTTCATCAGCAGTTCCACGGCCTCCCGGAGGGAACCGGGCAGGTTTTTGATGCCCCGGGCGGCGCGCTCCCGGCGGCTCATGGCGTAGATGTTCTCGGAGATCTCCTCCGGCGGCGTCAGCCCCCGCTCGATGCCGTCCAGGCCGGCGGCCAGGCAGCCGGTCAGGGCCAGATAAGGGTTGCAGGCCGGATCGGGGGAGCGCAGCTCCACCCGGGTGGAAGCGCCGCGGGCGGCGGGGATGCGGATGAGGGCGGAGCGGTTGGACGCGCTCCAGGACAGATAGCAGGGCGCCTCGTAGCCCGGCACCAGGCGCTTGTAGCTGTTCACCAGGGGATTGGTCAGGGCGGACAGGGCGCACACGTGCTCCAGGATGCCGGCGATGAAAGCGTAGGCTTCCCTGCTCAGGCCCCGCTTGTCATCGGGATCGGCGAACACGTTTTTCCCGTCCCGGAACAGGCTCATGTTGGTGTGCATGCCGCTGCCGGCGATGCCGAACACGGGCTTGGGCATGAAGGTGGCGTGCAGGCCGTTTTTCTGGGCCAGGGTCTTCACCACCAGTTTAAAGGTCATGATATTGTCCGCCGCGGTGAGGGCGTCGGAATACTTGAAGTCGATCTCGTGCTGGCCGCCGGCACACTCGTGGTGGCTGGCCTCGATCTCAAAGCCCATCTGCTCCAGGGTGAGGCAGATCTCCCGGCGGGTGCTCTCACCGTGGTCCAGGGGCCCCAGGTCGAAATACCCCGCCTCATCGGAGGTGTTGATGGTGGGGCGGCCCTTCTCGTCTGTCTGGAAGAGGAAGAACTCGCACTCCGGCCCCACGTTGAACTCATAGCCCATGGCCCTGGCCTTTTTAAGGGCGCTCTTGAGCACGCCCCGGGGATCGCCCACGAAGGGCGTGCCGTTGGGGTTGTACACGTCGCAGATCAGGCGGGCGGACTTGCCGTCCCGCGGCTGCCAGGGCAGGATCCGGAAGGAATCCAGGTCCGGGCGGAGGTACTGGTCGCTCTCGTGGATGCGCACGAAGCCCTCGATGGAGCTGCCGTCGAGCATGCACTGGTTGTTGACGGCCTTGCGGATCTGGCTTTTGGTGATGGCCACGTTTTTGAGCTGTCCGAATATATCGGTGAACTGCAGGCGGATGAACTCCACGTCGTTCTCCTCCACCATGCGAATGACGTCTTCCTTCGTATATTTACCCATATGCGAGCGTCTCCTTTCCCATGGGACCCTTTCGGGCCGGCGCGTCGCTGCGCGCTGTACAAATCATTATATCGCTCCGTGCGGCCCTTCGTCAACTTGAATTTCACCGGGATCTGTCCAGCGGGCAAAAGTTCGCCGTTGCATTTGCCCTGCGCCGGTGGTATAATCCCTTTATGACTTTACCGAAGAAAAGCAGGTGAACGCCGTGACCGACAAAAAAGAGATGCTTCGCTATTCCTTTTCCAAATCTCTGCCCGTGCTGTTCGGGTATCTGTTCCTGGGCATCGCCTTCGGTATCCTGTTCCAGCAGGCGGGATACGACGCGGCATGGGCTTTTCTGGCCAGCCTGCTGTGCTACGGCGGCTCGTCCCAGTTCGCGCTGGCATCGCTGGCCGGGACCCAGTCGCCCCTGTATCTGGTGGCGCTGATGACGCTGTTCATCAACGCCCGCCATCTGTTCTACGGCATCTCGCTGGCGGACGACTACCGCACCACGAAAAATCCCTTCCACAAGTTCTACATGAGCTTTTCCCTGACGGACGAGACGTATTCCGTGCTCAATCTCTGGCATGAGGACGAGGCCCTCCACGCCGACGGCAACCGGGCCATGTTCTGGATCGCTCTGTTCGACCACGCCTACTGGATCTTCGGGTCGGTGATCGGGGCGCTGATGGGCCAGCTGATCCCCTTCGATTTCAAGGGCATCGACTTTTCCATGACGGCCCTGTTCGTGGTGATCCTGGTGGAGCGTCTGGCCGGCGGCAGGGAGGACAAAAGCGCCATGCTGGCGGCGGTCTCGGGTCTGGTCATCGGGCTTGCGTGCCTGCTCCTGCTGGGGGCGGAGCGGTTCCTGCTGCCGGCCATGGTGCTCACCGTGGCGGTGCTTTCGGTTGCCACGGGCGGCAAAAAGGAGGCGGCGAAATGAACAAATACGTGTATATCGTTCTGGCGATCCTGATCTGCGCGGTGATCTCCTTTTTCCTGCGCTGGATCCCCTTCGCCCTGTTCGGCAGCAAGCCCATGCCGCCCCGGCTGCAGAAGCTGGCCCGGCTCCTGCCCTCGGCCATCATCGCGGTGCTGGTGATCTACTGCATCCGCTCGGCCGTGTTTTCCACCGCGCCGGAGCTGCTGGTCACGCTGGGCGCCGTGGCGGTGACGGCGGCGCTGCACCTGTGGAAGAAACAGACCCTCCTGAGCATCGCCGGCGGCACCATCGCGTACATGGTCGCCCTCCGGGTGCTTTTGTGAGGTCAGCAAGAAACAATCAGTCAATCGCCCCCCGATGCGGAAGAATGTCCGCGTCGGGGGGCGTGCTGATTCTGTTTGGATGCGCTTATTCGACCTCAATGCCGGCGTCGGCAAAACGTTTTGTCATCGTGGGATTCCCCTTTGTCAGGCGTTTGATGGTCAGATCCTCCGCCTTATTGTTGGCCAGACGCAGATTGTTCTCCGACGAGAGCAGCGCATCTTTCGTTTTCTGAA
>JAEEGL011580084.1_pt1 | contig 28179 bp, 22 predicted proteins | sample 9134231 | NCBI WGS metagenome assembly JAEEGL01 (sample SAMN16246548, study PRJNA631951) | gut metagenome | biome: gut microbiome; feature: rumen; material: fiber-attached | host: Bos | place: Iran: Karaj | collected 2018-10
ATTCTTATATAATCAAAATAATCAATACTTGTAGACAATTTCCTATCTCCTTATATTTCACCCATAGTAGTAGAAGTTTCAAAGAAGTTGATATTCAACAACTCAGAATCTATGTCCGAAAGAGTTCTCTTTGGAGCAGCTTTTCTTAAGTCATCCATATCAGACATCAAATCAACTTCAGTACCATTTTTCTTTGCTACTGTAATATCAAGACCGATACTTTGCAATTCTCTTACAAGTACCTTAAATGATTCCGGAATACCCGGTCTTGGGATATTATCACCCTTAACGATTGCTTCATAAGCTCTGTTACGTCCGTTAACATCATCGGATTTTATTGTTAACATTTCTTGCAGAGTATATGCAGCACCATAAGCTTCTAACGCCCAAACTTCCATTTCACCAAATCTCTGTCCGCCGAATTGTGCCTTACCGCCTAAAGGCTGCTGTGTTACCAACGAGTAAGGACCTGTTGAACGAGCATGAATCTTATCGTCAACGAGGTGGACAAGTTTCAGTATATATGAAAGACCTACCGCAATCGGTTCATCAAAAGGTTCACCGGTTCTACCGTCTATTAGGTAGACCTTACCGTCTTCTCTTACCCAATCACAGCCGGATTCTTTTATACCTCTTAAAAGTTCTGCCTTTGTAGCAATTTCAGATTGGTTTTCACCATATCTTTCATCGAACGAAGGTGCTTCATAGTGTTCACCGGTCAAGTATGCAGCCAGACCTAACAAGCATTCATAAGTCTGACCTACATTCATACGGGAAGGAACACCCAGTGGGTTAAGAACTATATCAACAGGAGTTCCGTCAGGCAAGAATGGCATGTCTTCTTTCGGTAATATTCTTGAAACAATACCCTTGTTACCGTGACGACCTGAAAGTTTATCACCGACTGATACTTTTCTCTTTTGAGCTATGTAAACTCTGATAACAGTATTTGCTCCAGGAGGTAATTCATCACCTTTTTCTCTGTCAAATACCTTGACATCAAGTACACGTCCGCCTTCTCCGTGAGGAACACGAAGTGAATTATCTTTTACATCTCTTGCTTTTTCAGCAAAGATTGCTCTTAAAAGCTTTTCTTCCGGCGGATGTTCAGATTCACCCTTTGGCGTAACCTTACCTACCAATATATCATCTGCATAAACTCTGGCACCTATACGAACAATACCTCTTTCATCCAAATGTCTTAATGCTTCTTCTGAAACATTCGGAATTTCACGAGTTATTTCTTCCGGTCCGAGTTTTGTCTGTCTTGCATCAATTTCTAACTTTTCAATGTGAACTGATGTGAATATATCATCATGTACGCATCTTTCTGAAAGCAGAATAGCATCTTCGAAGTTATACCCTTCCCAAGGCATATAAGCTACCAAAATGTTTTTACCTATTGAAAGCTCTCCGCAACTTGTAGATGCACCGTCCGCAATAACATCACCTGCCTTAACCTTATCCCCTTCATTTACAATCGGTTTTTGGTTAATACAAGTGTCCTGGTTCGAACGTACATATTTCATCAATGTATGTAAATGTTGTTTTCCATGCTGGTCAGATACAACAATTTCTTCGCCTGTAACCCTTGTTACAACACCGTCAACTTTTGCACAAACAACCATACCGGAGTCTTTTGCGACTCTTCGTTCCATACCTGTACCGACAACCGGTCTTTCGGTAATCAAAAGCGGTACAGATTGACGTTGCATGTTTGAACCCATCAATGCACGGTTTGCGTCATCATGTTCGATAAACGGAATCATTGATGTTGCGACAGAGATAATCTGTATCGGACAAACACCTATAAAGTCTACTTTAGAGGCTTCGCACATAATGAATTCAGAACGATAACGAACAGGAACTTGCGCATCTCTGAATGTATTGTCTTTATTTAATTTAACGTCTGCCGGAGCGCAACGATAGTTTTCGTCTTCGTCCGCTGTCATATAAACGACTTCGTCCGTAACCTTACCATCTTTAACAACAAAGAACGGAGATTCAACAAAGCCGTAATCATTAACTCTGGCATGAGTTGCTAATGAACCTATCAAACCTGCGTTCGGGCCTTCAGGAGTTTCAATAGGACAAATACGTCCGTAGTGAGAAGGGTGAATATCACGAACCGCAAACCCTGCTCTTTCCCTTTGTAAACCGCCCGGTCCTAATGCTGAAACACGTCTTTTGTGAGTCAATTCAGCCAAAGGATTGATTTGGTCCATAAACTGCGACAATTGAGAAGAACCGAAGAATTCTTTCAATGAAGCAACCAACGGTTTAGTATTAAGCAAGTTCAAAGGAGTTAGAGTTTCAGAATCCTGCAGAGTCATTCTTTCTTTAACAATTCTCTCTACTCTTGAAAGACCTACTCTGAATTGGTTCTGAAGAAGTTCTCCGACTGAACGGATTCTTCTGTTGCCCAAGTGGTCGATATCATCCAAAGAACCTTCATCATAAGTTAAGTTAATCAAATATTCAATTGAAGCTACAATATCCTGAACCGTCAATGTTCTTTGGTTTTTAGGAATATTTAAGTTCAACTTTTTATTCAATTTGTAACGACCTACACGACCTATATCGTATTTCTTGTCATCAAAGAATCTTGATTCAAGAATTTGGCGTCCGCCCTGTGCTGAAGCCGGATCGCCCGGTCTTAATTTCTTATATAAATCAATCAAAGCATCATCTGTAGTTTCAGTCGTATCTTTATCCAAAGTCTTTTTCAAAAATTCAAAGTGAGTGAATAAAGATTCCATTTCTGAAACAGTAATACCCATTGCTTTAAGTAACGTTGTAGCAAGGATTTTTCTGTTCTTGTCAATCTTGACATAAATAATATCATTGGAGTCAGTTTCAATCTTTAACCATGCCCCTCTGTTAGGAATCATTGTGGCATTATAAAGTCTCTTACCTGTAGGAGAAATCTCCCTTTTAAAGTAAACACCAGGCGAACGAACAATCTGCGAAACGATAACACGTTCTGCGCCATTAACAATAAATGTACCTTTTTCGGTCATTGTCGGGATGTCACCGATGTAAACTTCTTGTTCTTTGATTTCACCACTATCACGATTAACAAGTCTTACCATAACCCTTAATTGTTTTGCATAAGTGGCATCGTGTATACGAGCTTCTTCAACCGTATATTTTGCATTGTCAAACGTGTAATTAGGCAAGAAGTGCAATTCAAGTCTGCCCGTATAATCTTTTATCGGAGAAAATGCAAGCAGCTCTTCCTTCAAACCTTCTTTTAAAAACCACTCAAATGATTTTTTCTGCACGTCAATTAAATCCGGTAAATCGTCAAGTCTGGTATTTGGTATACCCATTGGCGTTACTCTTTTTGCGTATTTTGTCGACATTAATTCACCTCATCTATTCTATGGTGTACGAACTATTTATAAACTATATATTTATATTCAAACTAATTTCGGACATAATTATCCCATAATTATCCATGTTACCTCATCGTACACCATCAATATTGAGAGTCAACACAATAAGCGTATTTTTTACAATTTTTCAAGCCTTATCGTTACAAAAATTTACAAATTGATTTATACCGTATTTTTATTTACAAAAATTAATACTGTAAGTGATATAATTATTTAAAAAGCAAAGAGGATAGATAAATGAGTGATTTAAAAATATACCTGGATAAAGATATTGATACTGATTTAATTAAAACAAAGAAAATAGCAATAATAGGGTTCGGATCACAAGGTTATGGTCAGGGAATGAATCTTGTTGATTCAGGATGTAATGTTGTTTTTGGGTTAAGACTCGGTGGTAACTCCGATATTAAGGCAAAAAACTACGGGCTGAAAACAATGTCCATTGAAGATGCCGTAAAATGGGCAGATATTGTTCAAATCCTTATTCCGGATGAAGTTCAAGCAAAAGTATACGGAGAACAAATTGAGCCAAATATGAAAGCCGGCCAGTATTTAATGTTTTCACACGGATTTAATATACACTACGGATTTATTAAGCCAAAAGAGGGTGTAAATGTTATTATGGTTGCTCCAAAAGCTCCGGGGCATACCGTAAGAAGTGAATACACATCAGAGAAAGGTGTTCCGTCTCTGATTGCTATAGAAAAAGATTGTTCGGGAGATTCGAAAGAAATAGCCCTGTCCTACGCATCCGCAATTGGCTCCGGTCGTACAGGTATCATTGAAACAACGTTTAGAGAAGAAACTGAAACTGATTTGTTTGGCGAACAGGCTGTGCTTTGCGGGGGCTGCGATTTTCTTATTAAAACTGCATTCGAAACTCTTGTTGAAGCCGGCTATTCTCCATATATGGCATATTTTGAAGTTTGCCATGAATTAAAATTAATTGTTGATTTGATTTATCAAGGCGGGATTGAAGATATGCACTATTCTGTATCAAATAATGCGGAATACGGGGATTATACAAGAGGCGGGAAAATAATCAATTCGGATACAAAAAAACGAATGAAAGAGATTCTTGCCCAAATCCAGGACGGGAGCTACGCAAAAGAATTTATGACTGAATTCTCATCAGGCGGGGGTAAATTTAAAGAACTTCGCAAAGCATCCGAAGGACATCTGATTGAAAAAGTCGGCGCTGAACTCCGCTCATCATTCAAATGGAACAAAAACAGCAAAAATAATCTTATTGATAAAACAAAAAATTAAATTATAGAAATGCTCTTATAACTCCATACGGTTTTAGTTTGGGGTTATTCTTTTCCGATGGGTTTTTAGCAAAATAATCTTTTAAAACTTTTCTGGCCTTTAAATATTGTTTGTCCATAACATAAATATTAGTAAGAGCTATTACATACTCTATATTTTTCGGATGCTCAAGAATCAAACCCTCATACATGCCAATTGCCTCATTTTTCGTACCCGTTGCGGAATATATCTCAGCCAGTAATTGTTTTGCAGATTCTGTATTTTTCATGGAACCGGATCTGTTTAAATTTTCTTTTGCCTGCTCATAATCACTCATCAAATAATATGACACTGCAAGATTGTAATAAATCATCGAAACCGTATCATTACTGTCAGCCAGAGATAGGGCTTTATTCAGGGCTTTAATAGCTTTAGGATAATCTTCCAATGCAACATACGCATCAGCTAAATCCACATATCCGTTAGGAATATTCGGAGCTTTCTTAATATATGTTCTTGCTTCTCTTATCTTAGCATTGGCAACTTGCGAATCATTTCCTATAATAAGATATTTTGTATATTCACCACTACAATTTTTTTTATTCGTGATATCGGGCTTTATACTGTATAAAAGTTTTATTGTATTTATATCTGCATCAGTAAGAGATTTTCTCAAATCTTTGCTCACAGTAGCAATATCTGTAGCAATATACATTATATTTTTTTTGTAATCGCTGTGGCCCATAAAACCAAGCGTATGACCTATTTCATGCAAAGCTGTATTGTAAACCTGATTCCGCGAAAAATAACTTCCGTCTGGAGAAGTTAAATAATAGTCAGTTGTCATATTTTTTAAAATATTTGATGCAATTGAGGGCTGAGTTAATGCAACAACAAACTTTTCGTTTTCATTTGCTGTAATCTTTTTGTTGTTAAAACGAATTATTATATTTGGTTTTTCGGAAACCTCTTTAAATTTCACAGTTTCTTTTGCTGCTCTCTCCCAAGTTGCAAACGCATTGTTAATTTCAGCAACAAAGTACTCAGGTGCCTCATCTTTATTTATAAATTCATACGTAATCGGATTATTAGCCCAACGAACAATTTTTTGATTATAAGTTGCCTGCTCTATATAATTATCAGGATATTTTCTGTGAATTTCCACTCGAAGTTCGGATAAAAAATTTTCCGCTTTAAACTTTGCTCCATCATTAATCGGATATTTAATAAATTTAACAAGGCGCTCTTGAGCATCGGCGTTTAGAGGAGAATTCATAATTAAATTAACATATTTATATCTGTCTTCAGATTTTGTATAACCGTTCTCAAATGCCTGCTCATACATTTCTTCAGCTTTAGCGATATTGTTTTGTTTAAAATAATAATCTGCCATGAAAATACTGACTTTATTTGGATTAGAGCCAATATACAAATATCCGCATAATACAAAACATAATACAGACAGAAAAAAACATCCAACCCTTTTCATTATTTAGAATTCTCCAAAACAGGTTCCGTATCATCATCTTTTACGCCGTTATCTATATTTAGGGTCTTAACTAAAGTTTTCACATCACCTTTAAGCTTAAAATACTCTTTAAATTTTGAAGTGGTCTTAATATTAAATGAACGCCCGTTTTTATCTTTATGTCTGGTAATCAGTCCTTTTTCAAGAAGTTCCGTTACGTGTTCATAAGCGTTTGAACCTCGCAAATCTTTTAACAAAGTTTGGCGTATCGGTTCTTTTAAAGCAATAACAGTCAATGTTTTCAGCACCGGTGGCTTTAATTCAACAGGGCAAAGCTTTTCAACGATGTCAAGATGTTCTTGCTTAACCTGCAAAATATAACCGTTTTCATCATCAATTTCCAATGCACCTTCCCTTGAAGCATAGTCCATTATAAGTTCAAGCAATGCTTCTTCAACAACATCCGGCTGTTCCTCAAGGATTTCTGCAATCTCATTTATTTGCAAAACTTTTGCGGTAACAAACAGAACCGCTTCAATTCTCGATTTCAACTGTTCCATTCATATCCTCGCTTAATACAGATACTGTATTATTCACTGCATCAAAAATATTATCTTCATTATCTTCTTCGGTTTCTTCATCCTGTTTCGGCGCAGAACCTTCCCTTTTTATAACATACAAATCCGAATAAAATTCATCCTGCACTAAATCATAATCACTTTCTGCCGTTAAAAACAACAGCGAAACATATGCATTAATTCTATCCATGCCTAGAAGAGTAAGCTCGTTCAATTCAATACGATCTTGGCGATTAAGTATTTCTTCTAAGTTTGCTTTTAAACGCTGAACTCCATTTTCAATATATTCATCATGCGCAAGATTAATAATATCCTCCGGAGATAATCGAGCATAATTTTGAACTCGCCTTTTTGCCCTTTCATGAGCATTTTTCAAGGCTTGTTTTTTATCAAGCATTTCATAAAATTCGAGTTGTCGTATTAAATCTCTTAAAGTGACCACACGATTATGATTTAGCCTTACACTTGTCCTTCTCTGTAAAACTTCGTCAATAGAAATCACATTATTTGTCGGAATATATTCACTGTTTTCGGAATACTCAAGCGGGTCATCATTATATTCCAAATCATTTTGTTCTTGAGTTTCAAAGTCGGAAATATTAATGCCCTCAAGGATATTTGATTTAAGCTTTAACAGTATTGCTGCAAAAAGAAGGGTTCTTCCCGTAAGTCTTAAATTTTGTGCCTTCGACTGGAATAGATGTGCAAGATACTTATCTGTAACCTCAACAATATCAACATTCCAAGGGTCAATCTTCCCTTGTCTTGCCATATTAACAAGTATTTCAATACCATCAGCTTCGGCCTCTTTAACAACTGCTGAATTCATAACGTCATTATTGTAATTTGCATTATCAAAATTTGTCACCATCTCTCACCAAATGAATCTAATCCCCAGGTTCTATTCTAGAGTATTTTAATTACAATTCCCTCATCTATATTGAGGGTTTTTATTGCAAATCTACATACTCCGGCAGCCCGTGCAAAATACACTCCTCCGAGAGTTCATTATAACACATTTATTTTCATTATGTAAATTAAAGTTAATTTACACAAAATTATTAAGTATATTTAACCTGCAACACACACCCTGTTTCTGCCGCCTGATTTTGCATCATACAAAGCTTTATCTGCACGTTCGAAAAGCGCTCCTCCGGTTTCAGAATTATCAAATTCAGCTAAACCCATGCTTATGGTGACATTTATGTCCTGCTTGTCAGGATTATCCCGATTAATAGTAATCGGAGTTCCTTCTACCGCAGAACGTAAACGCTCTCCTACAATTTTTGCTTCATCTATCTTCGTATAGGGAAGCAGAACTGCAAATTCTTCTCCGCCATATCTTGCCGGAATGTCCGATTCACGAAGCGCCTCTTTAATAATACCTGCTACAGTTCTCAAAACTTCATCACCTGCGGCATGTCCATATTTGTCATTTACCCCTTTAAAGAAATCTATATCAATCATCATTGCGCAAAGCGGGTTATTTTGACGTTTCGCAATTGCAATCTCCTGCCCCAACCTGGTTTCAAACTGTCTGCGATTATTGAGATTTGTCAAAGCATCCAATGTCGCATATTGCAATATTGTTGAATATGTATTTGCTCGATTAATAGTTGCAGCAGCCTGTCTCGTTAATTGTTCCAAGTAGTCTATATCACGCTTAGAAAGCTTTTCTATCGTGCTTCTGGCAACTATACAACCGGTTATTTCATCATCTGTCAACAGCGGAAATGCACCGATTTTATCATCATTTGTTAAAACGTAAGGATAATCCTTATCCAGAGTTTTCAGAACATCAAATATTCTCTCATCGTTGCAAGCCTTCGGCCAAACAAGTTTAAAATCATCCTCTTGTTTTAAAAATACGTATATCAAATGGTCCGATATAAATCTGTCGAGCATTTCTCCAATGAGAGGAACTATGTAGTTTAACTCGTATTGTGTTTCTATGATTTTTGCAATATTTTTCATCGAGTCATGAAACTCGACATTAATTTGAGATTGCTCATTCAAAACAATATTTTGGAGTTTTAGCGAGATTTGGGCACTAAAAATTTTCATCAAAAATAAAAACTCCATATCCACCGAGGTATCTTCATTAAACAAAAGTTCAATGATTCCAAAAACCATACCGTTTTTCACTATTGGCATGTACAAAGATTTAAGTTTAAAACTTATATCGCCTATAACCTGCGGAAGTTTAAAAGCTTTACTATTTATAACGAAGTCATTGCCGTGTATCTCTTCATAAGCATTATATAAAACATTCTTATGCTCATCGTCCATAACATCATCAATCACTGCCCAATCATTTGCATAGTTCCTTAGTGTAGAAGTATTCGGGTCAAAAACATATATGGATATACTGCTAATATTTATATATGAAGAAAAAAGAACATTTAATTCCCTCAAAAGTTCCGAAGAATCAAATTCTTTAATCAATATATCTGCTGTTTTAGAAAGAAAAAGTAAATTCTTATCGTTCATTATTCCTCGTATTCATCGTTAAAATACACAAAACCTGCACAAGTTTTAAAATTTTTATAAATAGCCTTATCAAAGTCGTCACTGGCAACGAGTTTTCCGTTCACATATGTATAACTTGCACCATCCAATGGTGAATTTGTAAGTTGTTCAGTATAATATTCATCGCTTGAAATCAATCTTCTTGTCACTTCATTAAGTAAATTAAAAATGTAAGCTGTTTCAACCGACGATGAATCCGGTGATTCCGAGACAAGAATTGCGGCTTTTTTTAATTCAGAAATCGAATCAATATCCCTGTCTAATCCTCTTAACAGCACTGCCAGATTATAGTGCCCTTCAAATTTCATTGGAGCAATTTTTATAGCTTTACAGTAATCCAATCCTGCAAGTCTGTAATCTCCCCTTAAATGATATGCAACAGCCCTGTTGTAATAAGGGTCATAATTCTTTTTTAGAATTTTAATTGATTTTGTATAAGCTTCTATTGCATTTCCCAAATATTCATACATCAGATGTCTTTTTTCAAGAGGAAGATACATTGCTTTTTGCTTCCACGCAACCCCTTTATTAAAATAAGCCAAACCCTTATTTGTTCTTATACTTTTGACATTTGAATATACAAAAGGAATCCACAATCTAAAAGGTTTTGTCTTTGTAATAAGTTTTGTAATTCCATCGAACTGTTGTATTGCTTCATCAAATTGTCCCAAATATTTCGAATATACAATCCCAAGGTTCATTTTTGCAAGTATAAAATTCGGACGAGCTTCTATTGCATGCTGGTATGCATCTGCTGCTGCATAATAGTCCTCATGGACAGCGTAAATATTTCCGAGATTAAACCACGCATCGTAGTGTTTCGGGTAAAGTTTCAACCCTAAGGTATAGTAATCCAATGTTTTTGCCATATTATTTGATTCATATGCTTTATCTGCTTTATAAATATAATATGTGCCTTTAGCATGGCGATACTGTTCTTTAAACCAGTCCTTATGCAGATAGCATAAATAACACAGTGCCAAAATTAGAATTAGTATAAATACTTTTTTAAAGCGAATTCTCATACTTGAGGTATTATACCATATTTATACTAATGAGACTATATTTTTTCGAAATCTATTGAACCATGTTTACACCACGGACATACAAAATCCGGAGGTAAATTTTCACCTTCGTACACATAACCGCAAATTTTACACCGCCAACCTTTTTTCTCGGTATTCTCAGGTTTTGGTTTTATATTTTTCTGATAGAAATCATAAGTCACAGTTGGGATATCCGATAAGCATTCCGCCTCAACCAATTGTCCAAGAAACATCGTATGTGTACCCAAATCTATTTCTTGTTTAACATAAGCAGACATAAAAGCGTTTGTGTTTTGAGTAATGTATAAAACTCCGTTCGGAGAACGTTTTACATCTCCAAAACCGGCAAACTTATCAACATCCCGCCCGCTTTGGAATCCAAATCTTTTGAATAAATCAAAATTTACACCCTCTGCCAGTGCAGAAATATTAAATTTACGAGTCCTTTGTATCATTTCATTTGTATAATTTTTTTTGTTCACTGCGATTGCTATCATACATGGCTCAGATGTAACCTGCATAACGGTGTTAATAATACAACCGTTGTCTTTACCGTTCTCATGCGCTGTTGAAACGTAAAGTCCATAGCCTATTTTAAATAATGCTTTTGTATCCATATAAAACTCCCCTTTTAGTATAGGCAAATTATAACGTATTACAAGTGATTTTTCAATTATTTACGGATTTGCTTTGAAGATATATTTGTATTAGAATTTCTTAGAAAAAAGGAGACATTAATGCTTAGAGGACCTTTCTTAGACAGAAACTGGATGGGCGAAAATAAAGATTATGCAAGTTCAAATATTGTAATGCTCGGGCTTCCATTTGACGGAACGGTATCCTACAGACCTGGGTCGCGTTTCGCTCCCGAACAAATAAGACTTGCAAGCTGGGGTTTGGAAGAATATTCTCCATATTTTGACAAACATCTACAGGATTGCAATTTCCATGATGCGGGGGATTTAGAGTTTCCTTTAGGCAATACTGCTAAATCTCTCGATTTAATCGAAGAGAATGTCAACGAAATATACAAGGACAGAAAAAAAGTTTTTGGAATCGGAGGTGAACACCTAGTTACACTTCCTGAAATTAAAGCAGTGTCAAAATATTACAAAAATTTGGCAATAATCCACTTTGATGCCCATACAGATTTACGAGAAGAATATCTGGGTGAAAAATTATCCCACTCGGCAGTAATTCGTCATTGCGGAGAAATTATCGGATTTGAAAATATTCGCCAAATCGGTATCCGCTCAGGCATGAAGGATGAATTTGCTTTAATGAAAAAATATAATACATTAGCAAAAAATTACAACGATTTGGATTCTTTAAAAGATAAAGAAATCTTTGTTACTGTAGATTTAGATATACTAGATACTTCTGTCATGCCGGGAACCGGGACTCCTGAAGTGGGTGGCCTTAGTTTTAATGAGCTTTTGGGATGGTTTAAGTACATTAAAGATTTTAATATTATTGGTGCGGACGTTGTTGAACTTGCACCGGATTATGACACATCTGGAGCATCAACTGCGGTTGCAACGAAAGTTATCAGAGAATTATTAATGGCTATGTCCTGAAGATAAATTTTTATTATGCAGGCTTTCAATATACCAGCTCAAATCCGGATTTATTAATCCTTGGGTATAATCAGCCAGTGTTTTTGAAACTTTAAATGGGTAGTCCTTTAAATCAGATGTCAAACTGCCATCGATGACTTTTTGTGCAATTAAGTTTATTTGTTTTTCAGTATTTTGAATCATTTCAGGATGGTACTTAAGAAACTCCTCATAAGGATATGTTCCTCTGTCCATATTACATGAACGGCAGATTGTTATTTTATTGTTCAATTGATTATAACCGCCATCTGAAATCGGTATTATATGTTCTTCGCTTTCCATATAAGGTTTAATCAAATAATTTACAATTGCACCATCATTATAATATCTTCTCGCATAAGACAGAAATGAGTTCTTATCATACCACAGGGTTGGCAAACAAGAAAGTTCTGCATGCACATCTTGGGCTATTTCTTTTAGATTGTACTCGTCGATCAGGTTTTTATATAGCTCTTGTATTTTATAAAGAAGTCTTTGCCGATCATATTCTGTTCTGTACAATTTACAGATTTGTGTTCTGATTTTCTTTATTTCTTTTTCAAGCTTAGGTTTTTTACTTAATATTAGATTCTCTGCTTTTTCCCAATGCAAGTCTCTAATTTTCGCAAGTTTCGTTACGTTAACATATGTACCTTCAATATATCGTTCTGCGATTTCAGGAATTTTTATTATTTCCGAAAGAGTTTTAGTAGGATATTTTTTTGAATGCGCATACAAATCATTTAATATATCAATTCGGTAGCCATGAAAGTATTCTTTCAAGTTTTGTAAGTATTCTGTTACTTCCGCTGAATTCTTAAGAGTGTTTTCGGAAAATTTTAATACCGTCATTGTTCTTGTTTTCATAGCTTTAATTCTATTGATAGCAGATGAATAACAATACTCCTTGTCATTAGAAAAAGAATCTTCAACAGAATCCATAAACACAGAGTGATTTATATCATCCAAAAGAATTCTGTCTATTGATTGGTCAGGAAAAGCTCCGGCAAAATCAAGCAAGGTTTGGAATATTTGCGGATAATTTTCTTTAATTATGTTGAAATTTTTGTGTTTAATCATTTCGGATATGGGACGTGTAATATTTGCCCACATTTCTGAAACTTCTGTATAACTTATCATTTTATTTCCGCAGCATGCACAAATATTTCCCTCAATGTTTTTCAAAGGAGAAATTTTTAAAGAACCCTTGCAGGAAAGTGCAGGTTTTTTATTGGAATATGAAGTTATTAATGCATTAATTTTCATAATTTGTAAGCTTTTTTGTATAAAAACTGCTGAATAAAAATTTTTGCCTATTTATTTGATTAAATTCTGAAAATTATGTACTATGATATTATGAAAAAGTAATCTCATTGGTATACCAGAAAGAGAGTTTATAAGGAGAGGTAAATGAAAAGATTTATAAAACCAGGTTTGGCAATAATTACGGCAATATATTTGTCATTTAGTACAGTATATGCTGCAACACCTGCAGAATTATATGATGACGTTTGGAAAGTTGTTAATAAAAAATATTATGACCCGTCCAATAACTCGCAGGATTGGAATAAGTGGCGCTACAAGTATGACCACAAATTAAAAACAGCAGAAGATGCTTATGTCGCAATAGATACAATGCTTGCCAGCCTAAACGACCCATATACAAGATTTCTTCAACCGAAAGAATTTTCGGAAGAAACTCAATCCATAAAAGGTTCCCTCAAGGGAATTGGCACGCAGATAGGAATCAGAGATGGTGAACTGGTTATAATAGCTCCTCTTGAAGATTCTCCTGCAGAACGTGCAGGACTGCTTGCAGATGATAAAATACTTGAAATTAACGGTGAAAGTACCAAAGGTATAAATATTGATGCAGCTGCCGATAAAATTAGAGGAGAAAAAGGGACAACCGTAAATCTTCTGATTCAGCGGAAAGATGTACCAAATAAAGTTTACAGCATTGTAAGGGATGAAATTGAAGTTAAATCCGTATCTACAAAACCTCCGTTTGATACAAGTGTAATTCCGGAGGATATTCAATATATAAGATTAAGCTCATTTATAAGTAAAAATGCCGCAGCAGAAATTGAAACGATTCTGAATACAGGTACTGATAAAAAAGGATTCATAATAGATTTGCGTTCAAATCCCGGAGGTTTATTAACAAATGCTATTTATATTTCCGACATGCTTTTAAAAGGTGGCGTTATCGTAAGTACGGTTGACCGTGACCGTTATAAGAGTACAACCAGAGCAAGATATACTCAAATAACACAGAAACCAGTGGTTGTTCTGATTAATAAAGGTTCCGCATCGGCAAGTGAGATATTAAGCGGAGCACTAAAAGACAACCGTCGTGCTACTATTGTTGGAGAACAATCCTTTGGAAAAGGTCTTGTTCAAGAAATTAACAGATTACCGGATGAATCCGGCATGAATATAACTATCCAAAGGTATTTAACTCCGTCAGGAACAGATATTCATAAAAAAGGAATAACTCCTGATATTGTGGTAGAATTAACTAAAGAAAACGTTGACGCTAAAGATGACGTACAGCTAAAAAAAGCTATTGAAGTATTGAAAGAAATGACATGCCTTGCACAACAGAATGGATAATTAAGAGCGATAAAAATAATAAGAAATCTGTTTTAGACAGACTTTTGGAAATCAGAGGAATAACGAGCGAGGATGCAAAACGTGAATTTTTGCATCCTCTTGAAATTACTTTAACTCATCCTAACGCTTTTTGTGATATGCAAAAAGCCGTAAAAAGAATTGTTGAATCAATTGAAAATAGAGAAAATATTTTAATCTACGGCGATTTTGATGCCGACGGTGTAACTTCTACCGCAGTTTTAATGAAAACTTTTTCTTATTTGGAAGGAAATGTTGATTATTATATTCCGGACAGAGATACTGAAGGACACGGACTTAACTCAAAAGCTTTAGTAAAATTAATGGCTCAGAAAAAACCTAAATTAATTATAACAGTAGATAACGGCATAAGCTGCGTCGAAGAAGTTAAATTTATAAAAAGCTTTGGTAAAGATATTATAATAACCGACCACCACGAGGCACCCGAAGAGTTGCCGCCGGCATTTGCAATAATAAACCCAAAAGCAATGAATTCCTTGGATGAGAAACTTACACCGCAACAAATCGAGAGCCTTGCTTCACTTGCAGGTGTCGGAGTCGCATTTAAACTTGCACAGGGCGTTTTAGAACACTATAACAAATTAGAATACAGCTATGAACTTCTTCCGTTTGTGGCCGTAGGGACTGTCGCTGATATTGTACCGCTGATTGGAGAAAATAGGTATTTTGTAACAAAAGGGATGGAGTTGATCGCGCAAGGAAAACACTACGGACTAAAAAGGATGTTGGATACAGCAGGTGTAAATATTGAAAACGGATTGACTTCCGAACAAGTCGGGTTTACTATCGCACCCAGAATCAATGCATCGGGCAGACTTGATACGGTTGATTCTGCAATTAAATTAATGATTTCCGATAATAAACAGGAAATCGAGATGGCGATAATCAATCTTGAAAATTTTAACAAGATACGCCAAGAGATGGTTTTACAGACTTTTGCAAAGGCGGACGAAAAATGGCAGGCAACCGGAATGAAGGATAATGCCATTGTATTATATGACCAAGATTGGCATATAGGAATAATAGGTATAGTTGCATCAAAATTTGTCGAAAAATATTACAAGCCGGCTTTCATAATGAATTATTCTCCTGAGAATAAATTGTTCAGATGTTCGGCACGTGGTGTAAAAGAATTAAATTTATATGACATTATGACAACCATTTCCGAATATTTTGAAGGATTTGGAGGACATCAGCTTGCCGGAGGTTTTACTTTCAGCGAAGAAAGAGCTTCTTTTGATACTATAAAAAAAGTTCTTAACCAAACCGTCGACGAAATGTTAAACGGTCAAAAACTCAGTCCTACATTGGATATCGATTTAGAACTTTCCATTGATGATATTGATGTAGCACTGGTAGAGGAAATTTCCAAACTCGAGCCTTTTGGGGCATCTAACCCCAGTCCGACTTTTGCTATAAAAGATTTAACGTTAAAGCAGAAAAAACTTATGGGTTCAACAAAAGAACATTTAAAATTAATAATTGACACACCAAGCGGAACTAAAGACTGTATATGGTGGTCAAAAGGTGATATACCGCTTGTGGCAGGCGACAAACTTGATATTGCGTTTGCTCCTCAACTTAATATTTATAACGGTACAACCGATATTCAGCTTATTATAAAAGATATCCATTCCGATGCGTTAAAAGCAGAAGAAACTTCCAAAATAAAAGTATATGACCATCGTAGAAAAACAGATATCTTAAAACAGGTTAATGATTATATTAAAAATTCAAAACTCGGAATCTCGGTTTTTGCAGAAGACAGAAAAATTATTGAAAATTTAAAAAAATATGAATACATATACAAAAACATAATAAATAGAAATTCTGCCTGCAAAAACGACGTACTAATGTTTTTTGATTACCCCTGTTCAGAAGCCGTTTATGATAAAGTTAAACAATCTGTTTGCGCAAGTCATTTACACTATATGAATTATCAATACCTAAAAACTGATTTTGCAGAAATAATTAAAAATTTTTCCGGCATGGTAAGATATTGCTGCAACAATCAAGAAGGCGTATTTGTATTGGATCGTGCCGGAGCTGCACTCGGTGTAACGGAAGAAATTATCGAAACACTTTTAGAACTGTTTTCCGAATCCGGCATGATAAAAATTACTGAAAGGAATGAAATTTCTTACAAAATTGAGTTTTTGGACAACGCTGATATGCCCAAAATTAACGGAACAGTAAAGTACGAAGAATTTATTGAATTAATGAATTCAATTACTGACTACAAGCTTAGCTTTATGGAAATTGAACTTTAAAAATTTAGTCCTATCTAAAATATGTTATTTCCAAGGGTAAATAACTTTACCGCCATTATCTATTACAGAACCTGCGCAGGTATCACCAGTTAGTCTGTTCATAGGAGTTTCTCTATTACATGTACGTCCCCATGTAAAACTTGTATTATCGTATCCCCAATTCAAATCACTCCAGTACTTACCACCATAGGGAGCTATCGCTCCAGCACCTTCTAAATCAATAACAGCACGGAATAAATCTTTACCCATTACATTTGGCTTTTTATTTATCCCATTAATGTCAATATAAAATGGAAGCATTGCATGTTTGCCAGAAGTTACACTTCCCTCAAAGAAAATGTATGTTACTCCATTCTTGGCTGTATACTTATAATAACGAGAATTAGCATTAATAGCAACGCCTGAATTGTTATATTTATCATATGTAGCATCGACCGTTTCTTTTGTTGAACCAATCATTTTCATTATATTTGGCTCAAAACAATTATTTATATACTGTCTTCCACCATATAGAGATCCAGAAGCAATACCATTAGATGAAAAATCCGAACCATGGCTATTCATGTTACATCCATCAGAAATATTATCCATCTCATGCTCATTTGCCATCAGTGCGTGCGCTGTTTCAAGCGTCGCCATTGCCTTGGTCAAAGCAGGACCGACCTGATGTTTTTGTATATTTGACATAATCGCAGGTAGTGTCAGCACAGCGATGATACCCAGCACCATAAACACTACCAATACTTCTACAAGTGTAAATCCTTTATGTTTCACTTTAACATTTCTCCTTATTTCCATGGGTAAATGACTTTACCGCCGTTGTCAATAACAGAACCGCCACATGTTGTACCGTTAATTCGATTCATTTGTGTTGTGCTGTTACAGCCTTTTTCCCATGTATAATTAGGTTTATTTTCACCAAAACTCAATTCACTCCAATATTTACTCCCATAGGGTACTACCGCGCCAAATTCATCTATTTCAAGATAAACACTGAACAAATCTTTACCTAAAATATTCGGTTTTTTGTTTATTCCGTTTATATCAATATATAAAGGAATAAAAGCATGTTTACCGCCAGCCATAGTTCTTTGAGGGAAAATGTAAGTTACACCGCTCTTTGTAGTATATACATCATAACGGCTTTGGGTAACATTAATCGTTCCTGAATTGTTATAGTATTCATAAGTTGCTTCGCTTGTTTCTTTCGAAGCTCCTATCATTTTCATAATATATGGCTCAAAACAGTTGTTTTTATATTTCCCTACAAATTGTGCATTGCCTTGATTTCCAAAAAGTGAACCGTAACATCTTATATCACATCCGTCGGTAATATTGTCCATATCGTGCTCATTCATCATCAGCGCATTGGCGGTTTCCAATGTCGCCATTGCCTTGGTCAAAGCAGGTCCGACCTGATGTTTTTGTATATTTGACATAATCGCAGGTAGTGTCAGCACAGCGATGATACCCAGCACCATAAACACTACCAATACTTCTACAAGTGTAAATCCTTTATGTTTCATTTTATAAGCCCTCATCATGCATAACTACTACAATTATATAGTTCACTATAGAAATTTGCAAGAAAAACATTTTCCTTTATAATTATCTATGATAATATCAAGTTGTTAAGAAGTTATCACCAAGTGGAGCTTACAGATGAATAAAAATGCTGTTTTCGCGGGGAGTTTTTATCCGGAAAAGCCTGAAGAACTCACAAATCTTTTGAATTCATACAAACTTGAGTCTAAGATAAATTATAAAAGCAAAGCAGTTATAGTTCCGCATGCCGGAATATATTATTCAGGTTATGCTGCTATGGCAGGATTTCAGCATCTGGAATTAAGTGAAAACATTTTTATTATTGCGCCTTCTCACCACGAAAGATTTAATAATATTGCACTTCCTGAATATACATATTTTGATACACCTTTGGGAAGCCTAGAGGTAAATAACAGAAGAATAAAGGAAATTTCTCAAAAGTTTCCGTGTATGATTTCAAATGAAGTCTTTGATAATGAACACGCTATTGAAGTTCAGCTTCCTTTCATACAAAACCTCAATACCCCGCAAATCATGAGTGCTATTGATTTTGTAAAAGAATTTAAAAAAATAGGACATAAAATAAGAATTATTCCTGTACTTGTCGGAAATTGCGACTACAACATGATTTCAGACTTGATATCGACTTATTGGGAAGATTCGTCTTTTGTGATATCTTCGGATTTAAGTCACTATCATACACAAAGTGAATGCAGGCAGATAGATACATACACCGCAACTATTATAGAGACAGGAAAAATAGAGGCTTTTCAACCCAGTCAGGCATGCGGTCTTGTTGGAATAATGGGGCTTGTCGATTTTGCAAATAACAATGATTATTCAATGATTCGTGCAATGATGTACGATTCCGGAGACATAAGCAAGGAAACTGAGAGAGTAGTTGGATATGGTTCATGGTTTTTGTACTCCGGAACAAAAAATAATTATATTGAAAAGTTTTATTCCGAATATGTAAATGAAACAGCAAAATCTGCGATACTTAAGGCTTTAAACGGAGAAGAATACGTTCCCGATAAAATTCCGTCTGTTTTAACACAATACGGAGCATCTTTTGTAACACTAAATTTAAATGGCGAATTAAGAGGTTGTATAGGTTCAATTTATCCGACAAAGCCTTTAATCCTTGATATCATTGATAATTCTAAAAATGCTGCATTTTATGATTCAAGATTTGAACAACTGACAGAAAGAGAACTTCCTTATCTTGAAATAAAAGTTTCAATTCTTTCTTCTATAGAAAAAATTCAATTTAAAGACGAACGAGATTTGCTTGGTAAAATATATCCTTATGGAATTATAATTGTAGACAAACAAAACCGTGCGGTATATTTACCGGAAGTATGGGAACAGTTACCAAACAGAGAAGTGTTTTTAAATTCACTAAAAGAAAAAGCCGGTTTGCATCCCGACTACTTTTCCTCAACATTTGAAGCATATAAATTTACAACAACGGGAATTTCTTCTCATTTTTAATGTTATACACTATCTTCCTCTACGGGTTCTCTTTGAAGCAAATCTATTCCCGCATTGAGTTTTTCTGCCAAAGTACGATAGTATTCCTTATCGTTTTCGGATTTTGAATATTCTTCCCCTATCTTTGCAACGTCTGCTAGCTGCTTCATCAAATCAATTGTTGAAGCTATTTCCTTGAAAAGAGAACCCTCATCACGAATAGAATTACGCAATCTCCCGTAATACATATCACGCCAATTTCTTCTGCTATTTCCGTGGTGTGCGTTCATATCCGCCCATTGGTAAATATGTCCGACGGTATCTCCGTTAATACCTAATGCCCTCTCGGGATAAAGCGGAGATATAAGTTTTTCATAATCCTTGATATCATAATATGTTTTTTCCAAAACATCGTAAAAATCAAGATTTACACTGTTGCAGGAGTAAAAGCTCTCATTATCTTTTCGATCTTCTTTCGTGTCATATTCAATGTTTGCCAATCCTCCAATAATTGCCGCTATTTCGACTTCATCCAATTTAGCTAAAGTCTTATCACTGATTAGATTTATAATAGGCACTTGTTCGTACCCGTTTAAGCCTTTAATAAGATGTCCTTTTAGAGTTAAATTCCCGTCTTTATCAATATAGTAATATTTATCCATAATATTTTTTCTTACTCTATATCTTTTCATCAAATATTCAAGCTTGTTTTCATTTATTCCGCCTCGTCTGTCACTTACATACAAAGACTTAGAGAGAGTATTTTTAAGAATTTCTTCGTTTAAATATTCGGACGAATAGTTCGCAATAAACGCAAAATCAACGTCTAAATTGCTTGATAAAGGATTCGAAGGCTGTTTAATCAAACCGTCATAAAATAATGTTTGAGTGGGATTGCAAGCAAGTACATAACAAAATCCTTCTGTATCAATACCTCTTCTGCCTGCACGACCTGCCATTTGATGAAACTCGTTGGCAGAAAGATTCCTTTTATGGTCAGGCCCTCCGTCTGAAGTTGAGGACGGTTTCCTTGGTGAAGATATAACGGTAGTTTTAGCCGGCATGTTTATTCCGGCAGAAAGTGTTTCTGTCGCAATTACAACTTTCACCAACTTTTTCTGAAAAAGCTCCTCTACTAATTTTTTCTGAGACGGTAAAAGTCCCGCATTATGAATTGCATAACCGTTAAGCAGAGCATTTTCATTAAGGGATTCTCCCAAATAAGTGCCCGAATTTTTATATTTTTTTATAATTTTGCCAATTTCTGTCTTTTCTTCTCTTGTTGTCAAAAGTTCACCCTCTTTTGATAAGTATTCCAAAAGTTTTCGGCTTTCTTTTTTGCTGAAAACAAAATATATTGCGGGAAGTCTGCCTGAGAGTTTCAATTTTTTTGTAAGTTCTTTATACGTTTCGAAAGCGGGTTTTGCATACATTGTATTTGCCTGCTTAAGTCCGTCTTTTCTTGCTTTTATTTGTTCTTTTCTCGGACGCCCTTTCGGTTCTTTTATCTCGGGAATTGCTTGAAATTGGTTAAAAGTCAAAGGAACATGCCTGTTTTCACTCGGAACATTTATTAAAACAGTTTCTTTTGTATGGCTTCTATTTGGCAAATAATGCTCATCAGGTGTAACACTTATCCCCTTTCTGCCTTTAACTGAGGCAATCCAGCTATTAATTTCTTCATTATTACCGATAGTTGCAGAAAGCGAAAGAATTTGAACATCTTTAGGAGTAAACATAATAGATTGCTCCCAAACTCCACCCCTGTCAACATCCCCAAGGTATTGAAGCTCGTCAAAAATAACGGTTCTTAAGCTGTCTTTGAGCATTTCTCGGTTAGGATTTTGTAAATTGAATTGTTCAGAAGCTGTCATGTTTCTGTAAACTTCGGTTGTCATAATAATAATCGGAGCATCAGCATTAACTTTTGTGTCTCCTGTAAGGATTCCGACATTTTTTTCACCGTAAACCCTGCAAAAATCTCTGTATTTTTCGTTACTCAATGCTTTTAATGGAGTTGTGTAAAAAGTTCTCTTTCCCTCAAGAAGATTCTTCGTAATAATATATTCTGCTATTGCCGTTTTTCCCGTCCCTGTCGGAGCTGTTACAAGAACATCGTTCCCCAAATATAAATTCATTGCTGCAGCTCGTTGAAAACTGTCGGCTTCAAAAGGTTTTCCGGTTTCCGGATTCATTTTTAGCTGGAAATAATTCTCATTTTCGGTTGAGGTTTTGTTAAAATCTTTTAAGAATGTAGAAACTTCTCCGGACAAAACACCGGGAATTACAGAACATATAATAGTAGGTGCTGATATTTTGGAATAAGATATTACAGCAGGACCTATAACTTTCGATATACTGTGTATTTTAGCACTATTTATCGGTGTAATTGTGACCATTTTTAATTTCCTTTGATGCTATCATAAAACATGTAAAAAATATTTTTGCTAGTTATGAAGAAAAGTTTTGAACATTTTTTTATCTTTCCAGTTATAATAAGTAAGGAGTTATGAGAGGAGTAAAATAAAATGAAGAAATTACTTGTTGCAATATCAGTTTTGAGCCTTTTATCAGGATTTACCAGTCTTTCGTCACAAGCAGTTACGACAGACAATTCCAAAGATAAAGGATACATTTCCGTAAATACAAACTCTGAAATTGAAACTGCGCCTGATGTTGCAGAGATAGCTTTTGCTGTAAAAACTTATGATACAAAATCCATGCAAAAAGCAACTGCTGCAAACAAAGGAATTTCGGATAAGGTTTATTCGGAATTAAAAGCTATGATTAATCCTGCTGCCGGTGATTACATTAAGACTTTAAATTTTAATGCTCAGCCGTTATATACTTACACAAATTCAAAAAGGAATTTTGATAAGTACGAAGTTTCAAATAGGGTTATAGTTCACACAAAATCTATTGATAAATTAGGCAAGATGATTGATAATGCACTGAATGCAGGTGCAACTAATGTTGACAGTTTATCTTTTTCGCTATCAAACTATGATTCTCAATGTGACGATTTAATTGCAAAAGCTTCTCAAAAAGCATATAAAAGAGCAAGCGTTATAGCGAAATCTCTTAATACTTCAATATTGGGTGTAAGTAGTGTAAACACAAGCTGCAGTACAAGCGGTAGTAATCAGTCAAGGTTATATATGGCAAAAAATATGATGGCAGATATGGCTGCAGGTTCTGTCGCTGAGGCTGATTCAGGTATGACCATTTCTAACGGTGTAATAAAAATTAACGCTAATGTTAATGTTTCATTTTTTGTAAAATAACAAAAATTATTATTTACGGTTTTTAAGAATAATGCAGAAAAATTTTTGCATTATTCTTAATATTTTGTAAAAAACACTGTTACAAATTTAAGTTTTAATGTAAAATACAAAATGTCACAAATTACGTAATTATACAGAAAGGATTGTTTTCAATGGTTCTTGAAATGCCTTATCCTCAGCTTGAGCAAGCAGTGAATCCTACCCATGACATCAGGCTTTTTTCGGGTCGATCTAATCCGGCTCTGGCGCAAGAAATTGCAGATTATTTAGGGACAACAGTTGGTCCAATGGTTATTAAAAATTTTGCCGATGGTGAAATATATGTTCAAGTAAAAGAAAGTATAAGGGGCGATGACGTTTTTATTGTTCAACCTTTATGCAACCCTGTAAACGAAAATCTTATGGAACTCCTTATTATGATTGACGCATTCAAAAGGGCTAGCGCAAAAACAATAACCGCAGTTATCCCTTACTATGGGTACGCACGTCAAGACAGAAAAACTTCCGGCAGAGAGGCTATCACTGCGAAACTCGTAGCAGACTTGCTCACTACAGCAGGAACAACAAGAGTTCTGGCAATGGATTTACACACAGGTCAAATACAGGGATTTTTTAATATACTGGTAGACCATATTTTTGCAGCACCAATTATAGTGGATTATATAAAAAATCTAAATCTGAATCCTGATGAAATGGTTGCAGTTTCACCGGATATGGGTGGTGCCAACAGAACCAGATATTATGCAAAAAAACTTAACTGCCCGATGGCCATTATCGATAAACGTCGTGACAAACACAATGAAGCTATAGCCGCTCACATAATTGGTGATGTTGATGGAAAAATATGTTTAATGTTCGATGATATGATTGATACAGCAGGAACTATCTGCGAAGCATCAAAGCTTTTAAAAAGTAAAGGTGCCAAAGCTGTATATGTTGGAGCGACACATGCGGTATTCTCCGGCCCTGCAAGAGAAAGACTGCAGTCTTCTCCTATAGAAGAGTGTATAGTTACAAATACTATCCCTTGGGGGAAAGAAGATTTGCCGTCAAATGTTAAACAACTATCTGTTGCATCACTTCTTGGTCAGGCAATATCAAGAATTCATGATGATGAATCAGTAAGTTCCCTCTTTGGTTTTGAAAAAGATATGAAAGTGTAATGAATATATTTAGTGTGGGCGGGTTTGGTACTAACCAAACCCGCCCACGTTGCTTTTGCGTAAAAATACATTCTCCAAAATACCTAGTTACCTATTCGACATAGGTATAATGTAAAACTTTTTAAATATTAAATAATTTAGTTGAAAGGAGGTGTATTATGAATATATTGAGACTAATAGCGTACACTTTAGTTATTACCGGTGCGATTGTGTGGGGTTTAGTCGGATTCTTTAACTATAATATTGTATCTGCCATGTTTGGTGATGCAACACTGCTTTCCAGAATTATATACTCACTTGTAGGTATTGGTGGTGTTGTAATGCTTGCAATAAATGGTCACGAAGAATGTTATTGTGAGAATACCGATACTACATTCCGTTCATAACAATTGACCGACAAAAAGATGCCCATGCGCACAGCATGAGCATCTTTTTTTAATGTTTTTTTTATTTGAAAATTAAACTAACCCAAGAGCTTTTTTGTACCACGAAAAAGATTCAACTTCTGTACCGTTAAACGTAGTCTTTACCTGTTGCTTTTTAAGATAGTTTTCGAATTCATCATTAAACGCAGATTTAACTTTCTTTTTAGTTTTAATCGATGTGACGTTCATTTGGAGTTCCTCCTATCAATTAGTAATACGTAATATATAATTAACGCCAACTGGCTGATTTCACATCTTTTAACTACACCACCACACCGAAATTATACCATGAAAATAAGACAATCGCAATTGATATGTAAAGAAATATTTCCTATTTTACTAAAAATTATTCTAAAGAATTATGTTTGCGTAATCCTTTAGAATATCGTATTTCAAAAACATTCATTCAAACATGTAACGATTACAATCTATTGATTTACCCCCATGTTTGCGATAACGTAAATCTGTAAGAGCATTTAAGGGGTAGATGGAATGTATAATGTTGCAATAATAGGAGCCGGTCCGGCGGGAATTTTTACAGCTCTGGAAATTGTTAAGCTTCGTCCTGAGTGGAAGGTCATACTTGTAGAAAAAGGACAGCGAATTGAAAAAAGGAAATGCCCGCTAAGAGAAGGAACTCCTAAATGCGTTAACTGTAAGAGATGCGGTCTGCTTTGCGGCTGGGGAGGTGCAGGTGCTTTTTCAGACGGTAAACTAACCCTTACCCCTGATGTTGGCGGTCATCTGATTGATTATCTGCCGAGAGAAAAGGTAGAAGAATATATTAAATATGCTGATGACATGTACTTGGAACACGGTGCAACAGACGAAGTCTTTGGCACAGATATGGAAATATTCCATGAAATCGAAAGACAGGCAGCTCTGGCAGAATTAAAGCTTGTACATTCTCCGGTACGTCACTTGGGAACAGAAAGAAGTCTTGACGTTTTGAAACACATGCAGGATTACTTGGATGAAAAAATAACAATCTTGAATAATGTATCCGCCCAAAGTCTTATTGTCGAATGTGAACAGGTAAAAGGAATAGTGCTTGACAACGGAGATACAATAAGAGCTGAGTATACAATAATTGCCCCGGGGAGAGAAGGCGCAGACTGGTTAACACATGAATTTGCAAAAAATAAAATCGGTATGGTAAATAATGCTGTTGACATAGGTGTCAGGGTAGAACTTCCGGCTCCTGTTTTTGCACCTTTGACGGATAAATTATATGAATCAAAACTCGTCTATTACTCACCGACATTTGGAGACGAAGTCCGTACATTCTGTATGAATCCAAATGGAGAAGTTGTTCAAGAAAATTATAATGGTATAGCTACTGTTAATGGACATAGTTACGCAAATATTAAGACTAAAAATACAAACTTTGCACTTCTTGTAAGTAAAAAATTTACGGAGCCTTTTAAAGAGCCTATTGCCTATGGTCAGCATATTGCAAGTTTAGCCAATATGCTTGCAGGCGGAATTCTTGTACAAAGGTTTGGAGATTTGCTTGAAGGCAGACGTTCAACTCCTGACAGGATTAAATCCAGTATAATTGAACCCACGCTCACATGCGCAACTCCGGGAGATTTAAGTCTTGTTATTCCGTACAGACAAATGAAAAGCATTATAGAAATGTTATTTGCCCTTGATAAAATAGCTCCCGGAACCGCTTCCAGATATACTCTGCTTTATGGTATTGAGGTAAAATTCTATTCGGCAAGAGTTAAATTAACAAATGAACTTGAAACAGAAGGAGTTAAGAACCTGTTTACAATTGGCGATGGTGCAGGAGTTACGAGAGGTTTAATACAGGCCTCCGCATCCGGTGTATATGTTGCTCAGACAATTTGCGCTCGGGGGTAAATAATAAAGTTTGTATGTTAAAAAAAATCATTTCAAAATTGAGCATACATACCGTGTTGATAACAGTATCACTATTGTCAGTGTTTCCTTTTTTCTGGCTTATGTCTACCTCATTTAAGGGTACAAATGAAGATATTTTTACTTATCCACCGGTCATTATTCCGCAAGATTTCACATTCTCAAACTATATAGAAGTTTGGCAAAGAGTAAATTTTATGGGATACTTTTGGAACAGTATAATTGTTGCGGCACTCACTGTCTTACTCAATTTAGTTCTATCATCACTGGCAGCTTACCCTCTTGCAAGGATGTACTTTAAAGGTAAAAAAATAGTATTTTTTAGTATTCTAGCAACTATTATGATACCGTTTCAGGCAATAATGCTTCCGGTCTACATTATTACGCTCAAACTTCATCTTGTTGACAGCATAAACAATGTTATGGGGTATTTGGGACTTGTAATGCCGTTTGCGGTAAGCGCTTTCGGAATATTTTTAATGCGGCAGGCTTTTTTAAAAATTCCGAGAGAGGTTGAGGAAGCTGCAATTATTGACGGATGCAATGTTTTCCAAATGTTTTTAAAAGTTGTAATTCCTATGGTTAAACCCACTCTTGCAGTTCTGGCTGTGTTTACTTTTATAGGTTCATGGGGAGAATTTTTGTGGCCGAGTATTGTACTTACTAAAGACTCTATGTACACACTGCCGGTCGGAATTAATAATTTGCAGGGAATGTTTTCTGCCAATTGGCGTTATATAGCAGCAGGCTCAATTTTATCTACGATTCCTATAATTGTATTTTTCCTCGCTATGCAAAGATACTTTATTTCAGGCGAAAATGATGGTGCAGTAAAGGGATAAGAATCAAAGGGTTGAAAAATTATTATTAATAATTTATACTGTCTTTACGAACTTTGAAAATTATGGGGATGTACCGGTTTCGACGCCTGTACGGCGAGTGCAATGGGCAAGCCGAGGGAGCAAAGCGACCGAGGTGGAGTCGAGCCGACGGTGTCGGCTTGTCGAAGGACAAGACGAGCAGGTCGGCGAGCGGAGCCGTCTTCCCAATAATACATTTAGCATGGGGATGTACCGGTTTCGACGCCAGCACGGCGAGTGCAATGGGCAAGCCGAGGGAGCAAAGCGACCGAGGTGGAGTCGAGCCGACAGTGTCGGCTTGTCGAAGGACAAGACGAGCAGGTCGGCGAGCGGAGCCGTCTTCCCAATAATACATTAGCATGGGGATGTACCGGTTTCGACATTGTGATTGGTAGATCCGGGCTGCGTGTCCGAGAGCTGTTCTCGGTTATCAACGGGCAAATTAAAATAAACGCTGAAAACAACGTTATTTATGCTGACTTTGGTGCTAAAAGAGCACTTGCTGCCTAATTTGCAGCAATCAGCCCTTCGATTCGGCCAGCTTGCCGCCTAATCGGATGAAATTATGCAAGATGCAGTACGCAAATGATGGTATGCGTATCAAGATTACCATTGGAGGTTAGGCTTCCGCAAAAAGTCTTTGGTTTTTCTTAGGTTTTGTAACTTTCCTTGTTAAACCAAGATAATAAGTCGCTACACACGTAGATGTCAGTTTTTATCCGCATTGGACAGGGGTTCAACTCCCCTCATCTCCA
>JAEEGL011978853.1_pt1 | contig 28177 bp, 28 predicted proteins | sample 9134231 | NCBI WGS metagenome assembly JAEEGL01 (sample SAMN16246548, study PRJNA631951) | gut metagenome | biome: gut microbiome; feature: rumen; material: fiber-attached | host: Bos | place: Iran: Karaj | collected 2018-10
CATGCCTGCCGCCATATTGATCATATTGGCCTCGGCGATGCCTGTTTGAAAGAAACGCTCGGGAAACTCCTTGGCAAAGTCGCCCATTTTAAGTGAACCGGTGAGGTCGGCGCAGAAAGCCACCACCTTGGGATTGCGACGACCTGCCTCAAGCAAGCCTTCGCCAAATCCCGATCTTGTATCTTTTTGATTTTGAATTGTAAAGTCCATATTTTTCTTTCTTTTCCACAAAACTTTCAAAACTATTTCATTGGCGTGGCGGCTGCACAACCGTGCGCCGCCCGAAAGCCGCCGGTTGGCAGGCTTTCCTTAAGCCATATAAAACTTATGTTTTGTGAGTTTTGCATGTTTTGTGATTAATAATCTCCAAGAGTTTCAGTTAATTGCGAAAGTGCTTTGGCAGCTTGTTCGTCGTTGGGCGGCGTGCCATGCCATTTGTGGGTGCCCATCATGAAATCAACACCATAACCCATCTCCGTGTGCGCAAGGATGAGTTGTGGCCTATTCTGGTGGGTGTTCTCGCGGGCGAGTCTTAAAATGTTCACGATGGCATGCATGTCGTTTCCGCTCATCTCCATGACATACCAACCAAACGCCTCATACTTGGCGCGAAGGTCGCCGAGGGATAATACCTCGTCAGTAGGGCCATCAATTTGCTTCTTGTTGTAGTCGATGATAGCGATAAGGTTATCCACATGTTTGGCAGCTGCATACATGGCAGCCTCCCAAATCTGGCCTTCCTCCTGCTCGCCGTCGCCCATGAGAACGAAGACAATGCTATCATCACCATTCAGTCGTTTAGCTTGTGCTGCGCCAATTGCTACCGAAAGACCTTGTCCCAATGAACCCGAGGCGATACGTACACCGGGTAGTCCTTCAGCTGTGGTGGGATGTCCTTGCAGACGCGAGCCAAGACGACGGAACGTAGCCAGCTCTTTCACAGGGAAATAGCCGCGTCGCGCCAAAATACTGTAGAACATGGGGCTGATGTGGCCGTTGGAGAGGAAGAACATGTCCTCACCGCTACCGTCCATGCGAAAATGCTCGGGATCGATGTGCATCAAGTCGAAGTAAAGGGCTGTAACAATGTCGGTTGCGCCCAGCGATCCACCCGGGTGACCCGACTGGCAGCCATGCACCATGCGGATGATGTCGCGACGCACCTGTGAGGCGATTCTTTCTAGTTCGTTGATAGTCATATCTGTATGGATTTTGCTTTTATGGAATTCTGACTGCAAAGCTACGGAAAAAATCCATTCCATAGCACTTTCACTGGATTTCGACCGATTACTTCAAGACTATATTTAGCCATCGGGTGCGATTGAATCCAATTCACAAACTCTTTGGGAAGGATAACATTCTCCAAATCAATGGCGTTCTCGAACAAAGGCGCTATCTCCTTGTCCCTGAAACCAGCGATGCCACAGCCGATTTTCGTCACAAGGAACTTGTATTCTTGATGCTTGTTGGCAAACTCGATGAACTCATCAACATAAGGTTTGATAGTCTCCACCCCACCCTGCATAGTGGGAATAGCATAGCTTTGGCCTTGAAGTCCGACGCCTTGTCCCATAATTGCGCCAAAACGTTGGTATGCTATCCAAGCGGCGCCACCGCCATGCATACCAGCCAGATTGCTTCCGAAGACGAAGATTTCGTTCGGCTTCAGATTTGAGATTCTCTCGGGAGTAAATTCTCTGTTGTACATGGTATTTTATTCCAACAACCTCCTCATAGCTCTTACCATCTGTTCCTCCATGACCGTGCATTTCTCATCAGCTTCAATGATAGCGCAGAGATCGTGGATGAGGTCGAGGCGGTCAGCTTCGTTGGTGGCATATTGCGCCTTGTTCTCGCGGATGCATTCGAGGACTTCCAAGTCGCCCATCTTGTCGAAAAGCTTTTCCATCTTTTCAACCGTCTCGAAATCAGTATTTTCGAGCATCACTCTCACTTCTTCCGATTGGATGTTTCCATCAATGTTGGCGGCATAAAGCATCACCAAAACCTTGAATTCTTGTTTGTTGAGTGTCATATCCGATATGTATTATTATTAACTTGACTAGCCTTACGGCTGCAAATTTACAAAATAACCAATCCCTTTACAAAAACACGCAAAAAAAAAGACTAATGGGGAAAACGTCGGAACCATTTTATTATCAAAATAGTGTTTCATCAACTTTGTTTCGCTTCCAGTCATAATCTTTTTTGGACTTATACACCTTCGACGGCCGCATACTGACCTGCTTGCCATACTGCTCGATTTCCTTCTCACGGTCGGCCTTGAGCAGTGCTTTTATGCTGCTGAATTGGCGTTTTTTGTTCTTTTTGGATTTTGATTTCATGGCGACGAAAACCGAAAGTAACTTTTTCGGTGTTTTGTATCAGTCAAACGAACCTCTCTATACGGCAATGATGTTGCTTCGTGTCGCGCTCGTATGTGATACCCACAAGCAGCAGATTATCAGTGTATTGCGCGATTTTAGCGGGATACTGCCGACGCTTGATTTGCTCTATGGCAGAGTCAACGGCTTTGTCGTATTTCAATTCTATGACAATGGCAGGAGAATCGACATTCTTACGCGGGATGAGTACCAAATCGGCAAAACCCTTGCCTGTGGCCAACTCACGGTGGATGATGTAGTCGTTGGCGGCGTAATAGTATGCGATACTTAACACACAAGCCAATGAATTCTCGTCGTTGTAGCTCAGAATGCTCGTGTTCTCGTCGTGGGCGACATCCACGCCACGGGCCACGGCATCGGCATCACCACGGAACGTTGCCTGAAGGAGTTGCTTCGATTTGCGAAGTGCATCTGTAACATGCGCCCAATGGTTTGCTTTCACCGCCGATTCCATCTCGCCCGACACTTCAAGGTTCGGGATTCGGCATTCCCTTTTCCGACGGTCGTAAGTGAGATACCCCAAATGGATGAGTACGGTAAGCACGTCGTCACGGCTACGTATCTGCGAAAGATCGTTGGTGAATCCGATGGGGTTCACGTCACAAGTCTCACCCGCCAACATGCGAATAATGTCGTCCTTCAATCCCTCGTAGTTCATCGAGATGTAGTCTGCCACGGCATCGTACGCTCCAGTCTTACCCCAATAGCTCTCGCACCACTTTTCTTGCAAAGCCTGCATCACCGAATTGGGATTGAACATCGACGCTTCGTTGCCTATCTGATAGCCGTCATACCACTTTTCCAACTCATCGAAGTCCATGCCATGCTTTGCAGCCAATGCGCTCACCTCGTCCTTGGTAAATCCGAAGAATTTTGCCATCTCACCCGGTTTAACCATAGAATACTCTATAAAATTGTTCAACGCCGACTCCGTTTTGAACTTTTTGATGGGCAAGATACCTGTCATATAGACACCAGCAAACACACGGGCTGCGTCCTGACTCTTGAACATCCGGCGCAACCAGCCGACATATCGATCCATCGCCATTGTACCAGGTGCGTATTCTCGACAAATGGCATCCCATTCGTCGATGATGAATACAAACGGCTGCCTCGTAACCTCAATCACACGAAGGAGATAGTCCATCAGCCTGTCACCGGTTTCCACGGGAATATCAGGATAGGCTTTGCCAATATCTGCCCGCAATGCAGCATCCATTCTGTCCACTATGTTGTCATCATGCGTGTCAGCAATGACACTTGTCAGGTCAAGATAGATGACAGGGTATTTGTTCAAGTGTTTCTCGAATGACGGGTCAGAGGCAATTTCAAGGTCGGTGAAAAGGCTGCGTGAATCACACGATTGGTCGTAGTAAGCGCACAACATCTTGGCCGCCACTGACTTTCCAAAACGTCGGCTACGCGACACGCAACTGAAACTACGCTCCGTGAAAAGCGTGCTGTTGACAACGGCGATAAGCCCTGATTTGTCAACATATTCACTATTCCTCACCCTTTGGAATCCAGCATTGCCGATATTGATATAGGCGCCCATGGTATTTTTGATTTTGGTGCAAAGGTAGCAATAATTCTTGAAAGATACGGAAAAACCACATGCAAAAGGAAACAATTTCCCTAAAACAAATGGTCATCAAAACATATTTATCGCTCTTTCAGCGGCCTCCATATCAAGACCATGATAAGGATTGACAACAATCAACTTTTGCAGTTGATGCTCATTGAAATTGCTCTCATCGATGTCATCAAGGATGACGTATTGGCAATCCTCCTTGCATTCCTTCAGCCAAGCGTCTATTTCATCGCCTCGATTCCTACAGGTCGATGTCGTAGATGTCATGTCTATCAACTCGCCTGGCAAGCCTCTCTTTTCCCACATGTCGAGCATTTCCCCAAATGACATCAGCGACTTCCACGATGACGTTACCACTACTTCAGCTCCAGTCTTGTCAACGATTTTCTTCAGGCACTTAACACAATTCGGGTCAAAGACAGCCCCAAACTCATCGTTAGCGGAACGACCTTCTTTCCCGAGGATATGACCATAGTAGGCCGTATCCATTACACCATCGAAATCAAGGAAGATGGTTTTCATGATTTCCCTTACCCATCTTACACACTAACTCAACTAATAACGCATAAATGGTGTACCAAAGTATTTGTATGCCATAGAAGAAGTGTCAAAAATCGAGCCCATCTGTGCGTCCATCTTCTCCTTGTCCTTTTGCACATTATGTAGAATAGTTCTCGAAACCCTGTTGTTTTTATAGGGTTGGCCCGATTGCCTGCCCCAATGGACATATTCGTCCAGCACCTGCACATCTGGGTAGATTTTACTCAACAAATCTTTTCTGCTTGAAAGCTTTTCATATATCAAATAAGACCTGTGCAAACTTGTTATCCCCACAAAAACATAACCGTATGGATCCACATCCCTATTTGGCACATATTGATTGGCTATTGCATATTTAAGCACAACAAACAGTTCTTCGTCCGAAGCTTGTTGCAACACTTCGTCAAAGCGATTCCGCTCTTTCTCATAGGCATCCCACTCTTGTTCTCTTTCCATTGGAAAGAACACAAAGAATGATGATGCAGCCAACGCGAGAACAGCTGCCACAATTAACACAATCCACAAGTTGCGCTTCCTTTTCTTTAAGAATGGTTCCATATATTTCACTTAATCCGAAAACACAAAACAATCATTTAAAATAGGTCTTGGGATCCCTCTTGTTAGAAAGAATTTTACAACCTTTGCTAAAATACACATATTCAAGATCCTTGTTCTTACTACAGTCAATATATTTGATGTCAATTCCATTTTTCACATCGACATTAGTCAATTTGTTATTTGAACAATTGATATCGTTAAGTGAAGTGTTTTTTGAAAATGACAATGTACCTATTTTATTATTTGAGCAATCTATTGTTTGCAACTCAACATTATTTGAAACATCCAAATCTGTCAAGGCGTTTCCAGAGCAATTGAATGTTTTCAACTTGGTGCATCCTGATATGTCAATTGCAGCCATCTTGTTCTTACTAACATCCAAAACTTCCAAATTAGGATGGTTTTTTAAATCAATTGTATTCAGCAAATTGTTGCTACATTCAAAACGAATCAATCTGTCATTTTTGGACACTTCCAATATCTTTAATTCACACCCATTGGCAATAAAGGTCTCAAGTGATGTGTTTTTGCTCAAGTCCATCTGTGGAATGCTATTGCCAGAACAGACCAGTCTTCTCAAATTGACGAAATGTTCGATTCCATCAATACTGGTAATTTGATTGGAATTACCAATAAAACTCACAAGGGACTTGTCTCGCGCAATATCAATGACATAAGTATGTTCTGCATCCCATTGAGTTAGGATGCCGTCATTATCCATATCACAAAACCGCAACAAATACTCCAAGAAAAGCGGGTCTTTTATGCTGATTTTAACTGATTTAGTATTAGTCTCGGCATCAAAATGCGCTCTTTCGGCTGCTTTAATACTTTGAATTTCGGCCCAGAGCGAATCATTTTCTTTTTGAAGAAGCCGCATATTCTCCTCTGCTTCTGCATCGCTTTTGCTTTTCCCTTTCTGCAGCTTTTTCACCTTAGCTTCCAATATGCGGTTTTCAGCCTCCAACTGCTTTACTCTCGTATTCAATTCATCAACAGTCTGTCCACTCAATACAGGCAAAAAAGCAAACATACTGATTAGAATTGATACTACAAATATATAATGCTTCCTTTTCATAATATTAACAAATATTATTTCATCTCAATTATTTCTTTAATATCACCAGCCTCTAATACATATTTCTTACCTACTTCAGGATTGGTCTGTATACCACAATCATAGTCCATATCGTCTTTCAATGTACCTTGAAACACATTAGGGCCTGAAATAACCGTACAGGTATCAATAATGCAGTTATCCACAAACCTCGCTTTATAAACCCTTCCAGCTTTAATGCCAGAGATAAAAGTCAACTCTCCATAACCGTTCATATTTCCATTTTCGAAACGCCCGATATACTCACGGTCAGCAAATAGCGCTTTACCAAGACCATTAGGCACGCCCAAAGTGTCTAATTCACCTTCATAAATATATTCTTCTCCAGTAGATAAATAATATACAGGAACTTGCACGGTTTCAACAGTATTATTTTCAGGCACAACTATATCTTTTACTTCGTTATTGTTTTTCGGCAACAGCAACACAACGATTAGTGCGATTATGGCCATTATCATAACTGCTAAAACAATAGGAAAAGCTTTTTTCTTTCCCTTTCCTTGTTGCGACGGAGTAGGTGTTATTTCCCCAGAAGCAGCCTGTTCACCAACCAAATCAATCATAAAATCATGAACAGTTTGATAACGGTTTTCCGGTTTCATAGCCATAGCTTTCATGATAGTGTCGTTCACAGCATCAGGTATATCAGGGTTCAATTCTTTAGGACTTTTCATTTCTTCCTGTGTTCGGGATGTCGCATCCATCGGTTTTTCGCCTGTCAGTGCGAAATAAAACACTCCGCCCATGGCATAAATGTCCGTGTAATTTCCTTTCTTCCCATTAGCTGCATATTGCTCAATTGGGGCATAGCCATGCGTTAAAATTGCCGTCTGGTTCTGAACCTCATCATTGATGAATTCACGCGCAGAACCGAAATCAACCAAAACAATACGATTGTCAGGCGTAATCATCACATTTTCAGGTTTGATGTCACGATGCAAGACATGCTTGTCATGAATATATGACACTGCCTCTGCTAGCTGACCCATGCAATTAATAACTTCAGAAACGGACATTTTTCCTTCACTGTCAACCTTCTGCTGCAAAGTGATACCAGGCACATACTCCATTACGATATACGAAGTGTTATTCTCCTCAAAGATATCCATTACTTTTACAACGTGAGGATTGTTCAGAGCAACCAGAGTACGAGCTTCATCTGCGAAACGCTTCTTTAACTTATCATACCTTGATTGGTCAATATTTTGAAGCAACACCGTACTCCGATCATTTTCGCGGACACATTTACCACTGATGAAAAATTCCTTAACCGCATAATGCACACCTAGTTCGACATGCCTAACATAATAAGTAATACCAAAACCGCCGATGCCAAGGATCCGTTCAACGATATACCGTCCCCCACCGAAGGTTTTTCCAGTTTCCAAAGCAGGATTCATAAAATTTCAGTATTAATAAAGCAAAAACATTACAGCAATTTATCTGAACGTAATAATATCATAAAGAATAGAATAAAGCCGCATTTCCTATCGACAATCCAACAATCAGAAGTATGGCATAAATCGATACGGCTATGATACTGCAAATCAAACCTGCTTTCAACATTTTTATTCCCCTATATCGTTCTCTATCATTTTTTGTGCGTTTCAAACCATTGGCAGCAAGGCATAATCCAACAATGCCAAGAACGAGTCCTCCATAATACGCTACTAATGAAAGAATGCCAAGCACCATAGATGCCACTGCATGGGGAGCCATTGGTTTTTCAGGATTAGGAGTGAAAGGTCCAACAGGTTCAACTCTGCTCCAATCAAACTGCGCCGTATTTGCAAACACAATGCTATCACCATATCTAACCTGCCTTGACGCATTGTGTAAACTCGACCCATTTACAGTCGTACCGTGTGTACTATGATCACTTAAAGTGTATGTGCCATCACCATTTGCGAACAAGTCGGCATGAAACCTGCTCGTCACTTCGGCCATGTCATTAATTACATAATCGTTCTGCGACGATCTTCCAATAGAAATCTTATTCATAATTATTTGTATTTTAAGTTATTATATAATTTCAATCAAACTATTCAAAACACAATTAAGCCTATTATCACCATCAATACTACAACTATTACAATTCCTATGAAGCATCCAACAATATTTCCAGAGACATCTCCTGCAGCCTGTCCAAACTTTCTTCCAAAGCCTCCTTCATTATAGTCTATCTTCAATTCGTTAACTTCATGCCAATCTACATCCGAATCGTTTTTCTTTCTCCTTCCCGTCGGTTTTGACTCTTCAGGCAACCAATCGGTTTCGTCGGGTTTTTGATATTCGGTTTCCTTTGACAAATCCATTCCAGGGAAGTATGACTTCCACGGCAAAGTAGTATTTCCGATTCGAACAATATCAGAGGAGGATAATCTGACTTCGCCTTGCACTTTTCTGCCATTCACATAGGTACCATTCTTGCTTCCGAAATCAGCAGCATAAAAAGATCCGTCATCCTTTTGAATAATTTGAAGATGACTTCTGCCAACGTAAGGATCGTTGATTACGACATCATTTTGGGTGCTTCTGCCAATGGTAACAACTTTCATATCAATATCTTTTTTTATGCATATAATCCACAATGAAACGTTTGAATTCCTCACACGACTGATACCGTTGAGAAGGTGCTTTCGCCAACGCTCTGTCAACAATGTATTGAAGTTCCTGTCCAATAAAAGGATAGTAATTTCTCATTTGAGGAGTTGGCTCATATTTAATTTTATTCCTTATTTCTTCAACAGCTTGCCGTCCATTGGGGTTGTGGGAAGTAAACGGCAATGTTCCTGTCAGCATTTCAAACAACATGATTCCCAAAGCGAAAACATCCGTATATTTTCCGCAACAGTCCATCCCCGATTGCTCTGGAGGCATATAGGCAGGTGTGCCAAAACCAGTGCTATTGCTCGCCTCACTCATGCGAGACGCAATTCCCAAATCAATTAGTTTCAGTTTCCCATTAGGTTGAATCATCACATTATTTGACTTGATATCCAGATGTAGATACCCTCTGTTATGGATATAGGCGACTGTATTCAAAATCTCAACGAACATAGGCAACGCCTTTTGTTCGGGAATCAAACCGATTTCCCTGTATATGTAATCCTCCAATGTTTTGCCTTCAATAAACTCCATCACAATGTACATAAGTTCTTTATCCTTTAAGTCAATGAAATCAACCAACTTGGGAATATTGGGATGAGGCAAATAGAGATACATTTGAGCTTCTACTTCCTTGAACTTTTGCCTGATTGCAGGATTCTTAAAATGCCTAATCTTCAATTCCTTGATGGCAACAGGGAACCCGCTTCGAAGGTCAATCCCCCAATATACCTTAGCGGTACCACCTTCAGCAATCAGATGATCAACATGATATAATGGTATGTTCGGAAGGTCATTCATATTTATTGCTTGATGGTATCGTTTGATTTAGGATTTGGTTGTCCTTCCTGTTCTCCTATAGTATCAACCTCGGTTTCAGCCTTTATTTCATCTTTGACCTGTTGGCCAAGCACTTTCCTAACCGCGCTGACAATCCTCTGCTTTTGCGCATTGTCCCCATTGTCAAATCGACGGATGATGAATTCCTTGTTATCCTCTCCTTTCCTTGGTGTCCATTTCAATTCATCACAAATCTTTTGATAATAATCCGCACCCAAAAGACCTTCTTTTGGCTTTATTTTTGAAATAAGGCCATAGAATTCCTTGGTTAATCTTGTTTCCGTTTCAGCATACTCTAGGGCTTCTTTAGCCTTTCTCGCTTCTTCCTGGGCTTGTTGCGATTCTTGTTCTGCCTCCTCTTTAGCCTGATTTGCCATCACACTCTGTGCTTCGGCTTCTTGTTGAGCAGCACGAGCAGCGTCCAACTCTGCTTTCATGTTTTGCCATTCTGTTTCCTTTTGCAGGGCTATTTGTTTTGCTTCTTCCGCCTTTCTTGCAGCAATATCAGCCTTTTCCTGGTCTTCTTTTGATTTTGATTCAGCCGCTCTTCGAGCTGCAGCTTCTGCTTCTTCCGACAACCTTGCCGCTTCGACTGACAACCTTGCCGCTTCGACTCTAGCATCGTTAGCTTCTTGCTCCAGTTGTCGCTCCTTTTCTTCTTTATCTTTTTCTTCTTGTTCTATCTTTTCATTTTGCTTGTCATGATAAATCTTCCAAGCCACACCTCCACCAATCAAAAGAAGCAATGCCGCTCCGATAACAATATAAATCCATGTACGATTAGGATTCGGCTTGGGCGATTGTGGTGGCATAGGATGATTGACAATTGGCGGTTGAGATGATGTGGCAAAATAATTCTGCCAAGGCAGAACTGTTTGTCCAATTCTCACCTCGTCACCCGGCCGCAATCGCACCTCACCAGAAATGCGTTGCCCGTTCACGTATGTTCCGTTGGTGGATTCTAAATCCACCACAGAATAATTGCCATTGTCATCCATCACCATTTGAAGGTGATTGCGACTTACTTTTTCATCATTGACAACGATGTCGTTGTTTTCCGTGCTTCTGCCTATAGTTATTACTTTCATTTTTTCAGCTTTTTATTCTTTAACTTTTCTATCTGAACATTTATGTCATCTAATTGTTTTTCGATTTTTTTGTATTCTACTATTTTTGCGTTGTGCTCCTTTTTGTATTCTTCAATATCATCAAGCTGTTTATCCAAATTACTCCGTTGTTGTTCCCTCATTTCATTATTAGATGATTCTTTATTTCTATCAAAGACAGCCTTATAATATTGGTATGTTGTATCTGCATCATAGTATTTATTCCATGTTGACAACGTATCAAATTGTTCTAATTTTAATCTGCATGAAGCTTGTTCTTTTAATAATCGATGCATTCTAATTCTAGGCTTGGCTACAAGAATTCCAGCAGCAACGACCAACAAGAAAACCACCACAGCTGCAATCAATTTAGAAGACATTCTCTTTCCTCCTATAAGCGTCACTCTGCCCTTACTTTTAACAGGATTATAGCTCTTAAACTCACTTGTTTTCCAAGGACTATTGTCCACCTTGATAAGTTCCAAGGTACAGTTGTCCTGTCCGCCAGGCTGCACAGTTTCTCCTTGCATGGCCAAGGCTATCAACGTATCACCTTTTTGTTCCAATGTACCATCTTTCTGCGACAAGACCCTTTCAATGGTTTTGTCAGGAATCATTCCCGAAAGACCATCTGAACAAATCAAAAAAACATCGTCGTTCTTTGGCAGAATGGGTTTGTTCCCGTAATTGAACGTTGGTTCCAATTTGAGTGAAACTCCCAAGGCTTTCAGGATGCGGTTTTTGTTAGGGTGATGCTCGGCTTGATCATCAGTGATTTCTCCCGAATCCACCAAGGTCTGCACGTATGAATGGTCTTTCGTAATCCGATGCAGTTGCTTTTCCTTGCCCAAATACAAGTAAATGCGGCTGTCACCTACATGGGCAATCCATGCCTCATCGCCTTGAAAAAGAACAATGCAAGCGGTGGTGCCCATTCCTTTCAATTCGGGATGTTCATTGGCATACCCCAAGATTTGTTGGTTGGCAAACTGCAAAGCACCATCTAAAGCTTGAATGGGATTAGGATACTTTTCTTTCTCCAAGTATTCCTTAATGCTCCTTACAGCGGTTGAAGAGGCTACAGCGCCACCTACATGGCCGCCCATTCCATCGCACACCACAAATGCATCGCCATTGGGTGTTTTCAGAAAAATGTCGTGGCTGTCTTCCTGTGCCTTTCGGACATTACCGATGACACCTTTTTTATAAATGTTGTCTATGTTGGTTGTTAGGCTCATAACACATTGTATTTACATTCCAATTATAGCTAATTGGTTATCTATAATCACATCACACATTTTAATAAATTCCTTGCCAGTCATCTTTGTTGGTCCAATAACTATTTCATCATGACAATGAATAAAAACGCAATCCTCTCCTCCAACTATTGAATGACCATTAGGACCAATTTCTAGACAATAGTTACTTTTAATTCTGTTTGCCCAATCCCAAATCCAATATCCAATTCTTATATCATGCAAAGAATACTCCACTCCGTTTATTATAACTTTAATTATCTGATTTGCACCACGACAAATAAAGTGATATCCTTCCCCTGTATGCATATCTGCATAACCAATTACTTTCCATTCACCACAATACGGACAGCCCATTGGGCTTGAACCATAATATACGTGGTGATTAGGACAAACTTTATTCTCTTTCGAAGGTGATAAGCCAAATCTAATAACCGCTGGGTCATCTATTTCTGGTTCAGGAGGCTCTACTAAACCTGTAATTTGTTCGTCTGTAAAACCAACATTGACCGCCTGAATGCCATTACAATAAGGGCATTGGTCTTCTGTGTAATAGTGCCCATTCGGGCATTTTTTCCAAACTGCGCTCATAACCATTGTAATTTAACAATTCAAGTTCGGTCTTCATTCCAATCCAATTGCTCCAAAAGTGGAGAATTTTTCAAAGCGTTTATTAAATATTTCAATTCATTGGTGCTGATGAATGTCTTTTTCACACCATCTATACTATTACGTTGTTCGATTTCAACACCAGAAAGGCCTATAAAAGCATCATTCAAAATATATCCATCCTCGCTCATTGCTTGAACCTGTCGCTTGGAAACTCTTACTATAGTTTGTCTATCATTATGTGAAGAATCCATCCTTTGGGTCATTGTTATGGAAAAGTCATGCCCACAATTCTCACATTTTCCATTCCAATTATAATTCCACGGTATTCTGCCATCGTACGCATGTCCTTCAATTGATCCTATGATCGGGAAATCAGAATATGGCATACCTTTTCTTACCGGCCTTCCACAATGCTGGCAAAGCGGGATGCTTGACGTTTCAGTTTCCTTGTAGGGAGATGCCACACTTGTATGTTCAACATCCGTCCTTGTTCTATATGAACCAACATGGAACAATTCGGTCTCGCAATACGGACAGACATCGCCTTGATAAAAGTGGCCTTTGGGACATTGTTTATATTTACTCATCTCCGTGCCTTTTGCTTGTTATAAATAATAGTTTTGGAATTCTATTGGATTAAATGCGTCTTTTGTTCACACCTTTTTCCATATACAATTTACTCAGATTCAAACACTTGCCACTTTTTATTCCAATTGTTTCCAACAGCTCACTCCGTCTTTTTTGATTTGAAGAATGGCCCATAAGACAACGGGGGCCAAAACTGCTCCCAGCATTGATGACAAAACCGTAGTTGTGACACCACCAAATACTGCGAAAGAAATCATGATTGCCAAACAAGCAGATGCACTCCCCACGAACAACCAATACCCAACCTTTTTCCAATTAAGAAGCAGGATTGCCCCAACAACATTTACTACCGACAATATAACCATAAAATACACAGCACAAGTATAATAATCCACCTTGCCATGTTCTACATAGAAAAACAATTGTGCTTTTTCTTCTGTGGCATATTGCCAAATGGCATAATTAGCACTCAATATCTGCATGATGGCTCCTGCAATGTTTGCTATTATCATAAGGATTAGCCAAAATGTGACAAATCCATGACGTTGTTTTTCAACTGACGTTACATTTGAAGGCGAATATGGTGTCGAAAAAGGCTGTTCCGTTTCTGGGAAACCACCATAGCTCGAATCAAAATAGTGCCTCCACGGTATAGTGGAGTTACCAACTCGGATGATATCGTTTTCATCCAAGCCAACTTCTCCGCTCACCTTTTGTCCATTGATATATGTGCCGTTGGTGCTTCCGAAATCAGCGAGACGAAAAGTTCCATCATCATCCTGCACAATCTGGAAATGATGTCGTGAGACCATGGGGTCATTGATGATGACATCATTTCCTTCGTTGCTCCTTCCTACGGTAATGACTTTCATTGGAAAACAATTTATTGCAATTAAACATAAAACGTTATCAAAGCCTCACCAAGACTGATGACATCACCATTCTTCAACAAGGATTTTTGGAAAAATTGTCCATTTACAACCACTCCCTGCTTGTATGAAGTGCTTTTGTTGATAATCTCAAAAGCAGCACCTGTAAACCTTATTTCAGCGTGGTATTTTGAAACCGTTTGATTGTTCAGCACCACGTCATTGTCCTCATTTCTACCGACTTTTGTCACCGGCTTATTAATTAAATAGGAGAATGACTTTGTCGAATCACTGCAACGCAAGCGTGGATATATGTTCTTGGTTTGCATCAACTGAAGCAATCTGTTTGTTTCAGCCTCTTGTGCCTTGCGTTCTTCCGTAGCGCGTCTTTCTTGTTCCTTGCGCTCCTGCTCTCTCCGCCATCTTTCCTGTTCTTGATTAGCCCTGTCTATCTCTTGTCGCATTTTCGCCTTGTTCTCTGCCTCTCTTCTTTTGCGCTTTTTTGCGCCAAAAACTATAAGCAATATGGTCATTACAATCAAACCGACAAGCAAAACAACCAACAGGATAAACAAAAGCAGGTGCTCTTTTACCCATATTCCAAAAGTCATATTAGGAGCGGTAAATTTAGGAATCAGCTGATCTACTTTATTGACAGTCAAACGGATTGGATGCTCCTTTCCATCTCTTTTTGCCGTCGTTGTGAAGGTCAGTTTGTAGTCTTGTCCGTAACAACGGGAATCAAGGTTTTTATACAAATCTTGAAGTTCAAAAACCGCCTCATTAACTTTTTTGTCAGTTAAAAGAACGGTTTTCCCGAAAGTGCTTTCTGCCAACGAATTAATTTCAGGTGAATCCCCTGAAGGTTCCCAATACTTGACTACATATATTGGAATTCCCGCTTCTATGGCGTTTTTACAGGTGGTTCCCATTTCTGTAGTGGAGCCTGCTGCTTTCAGGTTCAGCCCTGCAGTAACTACTACGATAATGCCGACTCGGTCCGACGGTTCAGCCTTCAACAAATGAATTCCCTCGTTGATGGCCGTATACAATTCCGTCGATTTGGGATACTCCTTAAAATCCTCGTTACTCTTTTTGTAGTCTAAAACCGCATCGGCCAACCTGTCATTGTCAGATACAAAATCAGAAAGCAACGGTTTCAAAACACCTTTCTCACCATTATGCTTTCGGTTAAAGACAGCAACATTAATTCTGTCATTTGAACCGAACACAGTCTTATTGAAGAAATCCTTCAACAGATCTCTGGTATTGTCCGTTTGACGGCTATGGCTTTTCATGTCTTCCCACAGGAAAAGGATGCTCTTCTTTTGGCTTGTAATAAAACTTTTTGGCAGCACCTCGAAATCAAAGTACTTTGGCTCTTCGTTTTCGGTCAGCACAAATTGTGATTTTTCAAGGACAGTGGGGTTGGCACTATTCCAAACGAAAGAGATTTCTGGATAGTTCTCTGTGTCATAATCTCCTTTCAAGCCTCTTGTGATTTGGGCTTCACAATAGGAAAACAGGAAAACAGCTATAATCGTAAAGACTTTCTTCATAACAAACAGGTTTTATTAATGAACTATTTATTTGCATTCTCATCAAACAATGCAAAACGTATCATAAAGACCGTATTCCCCATACGTATGATATCTCCATCCTTCAAATAACGCGGTTCCAATTCGATGTCTTCACCATTGACAAACGTACCATGAGAGGATTGTTGGTCCGAAATGGAATACTTTCCAGACCTAAACAAAATAACAGCATGGGTGGCAGAGACCGTACTGTCATTGATTGTAATATTGCAATTCATGTCGCGTCCGATGATATTGCGGCCTTCATACAACTTAAAATCCACACCCATAGGATCCAAAGAATAAGTAACCAACCAGCCGACCAATCTCCTAGTGTTGCGGTAAACTTTCTCTTTGACGGGTCCATTGGGAGTTTCTTCGATATCCTCGTCAATAAACACCGTTCTAGTGCCAGGATTAATGCCATTCCCTTTTGATCCAGGACCGCCAACAATGGTATCGCCGTTAGGCTCCACTACCGTAGTCTTAGGTCCGCCTCCACCTGGCATTTTGGTTTTTGTTTCACCTGTTCCATTACCGAATCCATCTGTGGCTCTTGTTGGTCCATTTTCGTTGGCCGAAAATGGATTGACCACAGTAGATTGAGAGGATGATGGTTCATTATTACCGTTTGTTCTGCAATGAGGGCACACAGCCCCTTGATAATAGTGTCCATTGGGACATTTTTTCCATTCTGAATTCATATACTATTGATTTTTATCATTTGTATTCTTCCTATATCATTTACCATAATTCATAAAAAAAACGTGAAGCTCGACTGCTTCCCGCTGTTCAAGGTATTTGGCGTAACCCGTATATCCGTGAAATAGTCCAGCCCACGCCATGCGTGAGCATTTCGACTAAATTGCAAGATATACTTCTGTAAAAATCGCCAAATTTTTGAACAGATGAAATTCGTCTTTATGCAGAATGCTTATTTATATAAGGTGTAAAAAATTTTGTCCTTTTTAAATCTATTTAAGTGATACAATCCGTTAATTCACGATGCAAATATATGATAATTTCTATTCAAAACAAATTTTTGGTGAAAAAAGTTCAAATTAATGGGGCTCCACATCATGTCATACTATTAAATCCATCTATTCCATCTCACTTTCATCAACTTTGTTTTGCTTTCGGTCGTAGGTCGTATGACAGCCCAAAGTCTTTCTAGGCCAAACGAAGCATAAAACCATCAAACAAACCTCTCAATACAGCACCGATGTTGCTTTATGTCACGCTCGTATGTGATACCCACAAGCAGCAGATTGTCGGTGTATTGCGCTACCTTGGAGGAATACTGCCTGCGCTTAATCTGTTCTATGGCAGAGTCAACGGCTTTGTCGTATTTCAGTTCGATGACAATGGCGGGCGAATCGACATTCTTGCGCGGGATGAGCACCAAGTCGGCGAAGCCCTTGCCTGTGGCTAACTCGCGGTGGATGATGTAGTCGTTGGCGGCATAATAGTAAGCGATGCTTAACACGCAAGCCAATGAATTCACGTCGTTATAACTCAAAATGCTCGTGTTCTCGTCATGGGCGACATCCACGCCACGAGCCACAGCCTCTTCATCTCCACGGAGCGTGGCCTGAAGAAGCTGTTTAGATTTCTCAATCGCATCAGCAACATGGCTCCATTTGTTCATCTTGACAGCGTTGACCATCTCGCCAGCCACCTCACGATTGGGAATGTAGCATTCGCTCTCCCTCCAATCGTAAGAAAGATAGCCCAGATGGATGAGTACCGTCAGCACATCGTCCTTCGAATGGATAACAGACATGTCGTTTTGGAACCCTGTGGGATCAACGGCACAGCGTTCCCCCGCCAACATTCGCACCACATCGTCCTTCAATCCTTCGTAGTTCATCTGGATATAATGCGCCACTGCCTCGTATGCTCCTGTGGCCGCCCAAAAGCTGCGGCAACGACGGCTTCGAAGGGCCTGCATGACTGAATTTGGGTTAAAGATGGATTGTTCGTCGCCAATCTGGTAACCGTCATACCACTTCTCCAACTCATCGAACTCCATGCGGTGCTTTTCGGCCAAAGCTTTTACCTCTTCCTTAGTGAACCCAAAATAGGGAGCCATATCCACGGGTTCCACCATAGAGTATTCAATGAAATTATTAAGTGCCGACTCTGTCTTGTATTTCTTGATGGGCAGAATGCCTGTCATATAAACCCCAGCGAACACCTGTGGAGAATTGCTTCCTTTAAACATTCGGCGTAGCCAACTGACAAACTCGTCCATGGCATGGGTGCCAGCCTTAAACTCACGGCAGATGGCATCCCACTCGTCGATGATGAAGATGAACGGCTGTTGGGTAAACTCATTAACACGAATAAGGTAAGCCATCAAGTCGTCATCGTCCTTGACAGGAATATCCGGATAGGCCTCATGGATATCGTTTTTCAACTCTTTTTGGACATGCTCCATGATGCTATCATCCTTGAAACGCGTAGTGAAATTGGTCAGGTCGAGAAAAATGACAGGATACTTGTTCAGATGCTGCTCAAACGAGGGGTCGGAGGCTATCTCAAGGTCGGCAAACAAACTGCGGGAGTCGCATGAGTGATCATAATAAGCACACAGCATCTTGGCCGCCACAGATTTTCCAAAACGCCGACTACGTGAGACACAACTGTAGCGACGCTCCGTGAAAAGCGCATTGTTGACAATGGAGATAAGCCCAGACTTGTCAACATACTCACCATTTCTTACACTCTGGAATCCTGCTTTGCCGAGGTTGATATATGCACCCATAACAACAGATTTTGCCGCAAAGGTAGCAATTTTTCAAAAATCACCAATGGCACAAATGAAAAATCGCCACAGTCTTCGTGTGGGACTTATTGCAATGCTGAAAGATGAAGGCAAAAACACCCAAATCGTCACAATTATTATCCAGAGAGCAATGATAATCACCTCAAATCTGCTCTATCTCTACCAATGTATTAATCACAAATGCTCTCTTACAATCCAGGCAATACAACGAATGGTCAATCACTCGCGGGCCGTTGTCCTGTAAGAAGATGAGCGTATCTTCCTCCTTGCGCTGGGATGCCGTCCAACGCCAGAAGTCTCTGCCATGGACATCGGGAATGATGATGATTGGGGTGTTCATTGATTCACAAACTCCTTAGGCAGAACGATGTTCTTGCAACCAATGGCGTGATAGAACAGTGGGGCGATCTCGTCTTCGCGGAATCCTGCAATGCCGCACCCTATCTTCGTCACCAAGAACTTAAGTTCTGGATGAGCCTTTGCAAACTCGATGAATTCATCAACATAAGGTTTGATGGTTTCCACCCCACCCTGCATGGTGGGAATAGCATAGCTTTGGCCTTGCAGGCCGACACCTTGTCCCATAATTGCGCCAAAACGCTCGTAGGCTATCCATGCGGCACCGCCGCCATGCATACCAGCGAGGTTGCTGCCAAAAACAAACACCTCATTTGGTTTCAGCTCCGAGATTCTCTCGGGAGTAAATTCTCTGTTGTACATAGTAGCATTATTTCTTTATTATTCAAAAATTGTTTGCCGACACTGGTGGTCAACACGTACATACCTCATAAGCAATCTTGTTCTCGACCTTCGATAACGATCTTCGTTATATGCCAAAACGAGTATTCTTCCTTTGTGTTTATTACAACAGTCTCAACTCTTAGTTCTATAATGATATTCATGCACACGGCTCATCCACCTCTTTATTATTTCATCCTCTGAATGTATGTTGTCTGAATACTCTAGAGCGAAGAGGTTTTTATCAGGATTAATTATGTTATTATCAAACATTCCGTCGCGATACAAATCTTTGTCGTATATAATCAAACAGGGCATGCTTTTTCCATTTGCTAATGCCGCCTCGATATGAAGCCAAGGAGAAACGAATTTTTTATTTTCAAGCTCTTTGTGATCGTTGTTAGTACAGTCTACCATACCCTTATGAATCCAACCCTTATCCACAGACAAATACTCAAACGCAAATATAACACATCCGTCACAACCATCCAAATGTGATACTACGTCTGGTAACTGAGATACCACTGGATATTGATTCCTTTCAATAATATCCATCGTAGTATTTTCAAAACTATTAATTACCGAGAGCACTCCTTGATAATGAGCCCTTTGTCCTGTATCCATTGCCCCAAGTTTACTGATAAAAATCTTATAATTCTTGTTTACCAACTTATATCTTATTTCCTTTTGGTACTCCCTAAAAATGCCTGTTGCATCTAAATAATTAATTAACGGATAAGAAGTATTTTCCGACACTTCAACCAACGCTTTCTCCAACCCAACAGCATTCTCGAATTTTGCACCTTTCAAAACACAATCCCTATCAAACCTTGCACCTTTCACATAGGCACATCTGAAATCAGTTCCATTGAACAAGCAATTGCGGAAAGATGTCCCACTTATGTTTGCACTATAAAACACGGCCTTTGAGGCATCTATATTGTTGATATTACATTCTTGGATAATTGCGTGGTATAAATCGGCCTGTCTCATCGATAGTCTTTTCTTTTGGTAACGCTTACGGCCTTTCAATTCATAGTCTATTCGAGATTTCGGCTTTATCAGGGCATCCAACATGTTTATGTATTGCATATCCTGACCTTTAAGGCTTTTTGAAAAAGAAAAAATATCAGCAATTATTTTTTGTAGAGAAACTGGAATAGATGTTCTCAAAAGAGCCACCATAATATTTTTAGTGTTCTTAGCGAATCTACGCTTATTAATAAAGTCTCTGAGTAAAATAGCAGCAGTGGCTTGTTCAACGCTATTACCAGAGTATAGAGACTCTGCACAGCTTTTGAAAAAAGCAGCTCTTCGTGATCTTTCTTGAACAAAATAAATGATTACGCCAGCTAGTGCAGTAGTTAGAGCTATTGCAATAGTAGGCCAATTGTTTTCAAACGTATTACCAATAATTAAGTTGCACAAATAAACCATTACTATTTCCATAGTCAAAACTTTAATCTAAAACTGGCGCAAAGATGAGAAATAATAATTGATTTTGCAAATCACTTCCGAATAGTTGTTCACTACAACTAAAAAAATAATAAAATTCTCAATAATTGCTACTATATTTGCACCAGATGTTTCACCACCTCCCAGAATACCCGCCGCCACCGCTTCTTCCACCACCAAATGAGCCTCCTGACGAACTGGAATGGCTTGAATGACTGTGACTTGAAGAGCTGGAAGAGCTGCTACTACTCGAATAATTCACTTTCTTCGGGATGATGATGGTCTTGGTCACAATGTCGCCGCAATGCTGGCAGACGTAAGTTTCTACTTTCTCGCCGCTTTGAGAATAGTTGGCTTCTTTGATGGTTTCGGTTTTCGTCAGTTTCGAAGTGTAAGCGCCACATTTCGCACAGGTCGAGAATTTGGCATATTGCTTCCCATGCTCCCTCACCACGATCACATGGCCGTTGCCGCAACGGTAAGGCGTGAACTTCAAGGCTTCCAACTTCTCTTCAGCAACATGGTTTTCAGGCATGTTAAAGCAAGCGTATTTCCCCATCCCATCGCCACATTGCGGGCAAGTGCAATTTCCACTCTGTTCCATTCTTTTCTTGAGAACGAGGGAATAAGCCCAACCCAACCATGGTGCCATCCACATCGCAATTTTGTTGGCCTTGTGGTCGTATGCCGCCTTATACACCGACTTCGGGCTGATGGACTGCTTGGCCAACTTCTGGGCGGTCTTCAGGGCACGTTGGCTCTGGCGGAAACAGACCCATGTGAGGTATAGAAGCAGTGTAATAATCGCTATCCTATTGTAAAGGGTCTTCTCCTCGACATCAGGGAAAAGATAGCTCATGAAACCAATGACCACGAACAAGATGACAAAGACAGAAAAACCGAGCGTCAAGCCGCCAAGGCAACCCTTGCCTTCCCAGGGCGAACCCGACCAAGAGGTTACTAAGCCATCGACATAGGTGGCTCCATTTTCTTCAAACGAATGGTAAGTATCAGAAACAGCGGTTTTTCCAGTTTTACGGTTGCGCGCCCAATAAACGATGCCGACAATAGGCAGCGCAAACACGATCATTGCAAACAGCATGAAAATGACTCCGTTTTCCTCTTTAGCCTCTCCCCCGCCCTCATTGTTGCCATCTGGCAAGGTCGTCTTGAGTCCTATAGGGACTTCTCCATCAAAAACGTCCACGATTTCTGCCACACCCGAACAAAGTCCACCCTCATAGTCGCCCACCCTAAAGAAAGGCACGATGGAATTGGTGAAAATTCGCTGACATTGGGCATCCGTAAGGATTCCTTCGGCACCATAACCCGTCTCAAACTCCAAGGCATGTTGGTCCTCCACAAAAAGCAGCAGCACTCCATTGTCGGTTTCGGCATTGCCGATGCCCCAATAATTGAACAATTCCGTGGCAAAGCGTTTCGGTTCGGCCTCACCAATGGATGCCAACGTTACGACGAAGACATCCGCCTTGTCGCAAATGGCACACAACGCCGCGTTGATTTCCATCTCAATACTGTCGGAAAGGAATCCATCAGGGTCGGAAACATGGATTTCATCGCTTTGCAAACGAGTGTTTGGCACAGATTTCACCGTCCAAACATTATCAGCTAACACGCTGTAAAACAAGAAAATAAACACTATTAAAAAACAAGTTTTTCTCATTGGTAATCACAAATTACAACTTTACAAAAGTACAAAAAAAGCCACATTCCCCACTTTTTATTACTTTTGCAGCGAATTTTGTGGAGAATAGCCTATGTTTGACGACGAAGATTTTGAAGACTATTACGAGGAAGAGCAAGACCGCAAGGCTGCCATTGAGCGGTACGAGGACATGCTGAAATCGCACGATTCGGCCTACTTCGACAGCGCGGAGTTCGAGTACATCATCGACAACTATGTGGAAAAGAACCAATTACGCCGATCGCGTCAGGCAATCGACCTCGCCATGCAACAGCATCCTGAAAGCAGTGTGCTGAAAATCAAGGAGGCGAGGCAATACTTGCTTGAAGGCCAAGCCGAGAACGCCTTCCAAATTTTGCAACACGTCGAACGCGATGATGATGACAGTCCCGACTATTTCTTGGTGTTGGGCAGTTGCCTCGCCGCACTAGGCAAGTCGAAAGATGCACTTGAAAACTACTTCAATGCCTTGCCCTACTTCGATGAAGATGAGAAATTTGACCTATACAACGCCATCGGCTACGAATACCAACAATTGCGCAACTTTGACCTAGCCATCGAATTCTACCAACGTGCCCTGACTTTGGCCACCGATGACAACAACGAGCGCGACACGCTCTACCATGAAATTCGCTGTTGTCTGCTCTCGAAGGGCACCAAGGAGGAGGCCATCGCCTACTTCCAACACCTCGTCGATGAAAACCCATACGACAGCCGCGCCTGGACCAACATCGGCGACTGCTACCGCATGATGGGCGAATACGAACAGAGCATCGACCCGTATGAGTTCTCACTGGCCATCAATCCCGAGGACATCTGGACCAACATGCACCTTGCCGACATCTACTACGACCTCGGCCGCTACAAGGAAGCCATCGACACGCTTGAAGAAGCCCTGCGCAACGGCATCGAAACCTCCATCATCCGCACCTCCTTGGGCGACTGCTACTACCGTCTCAACGACCTACAGACCGCAGAGGAAAACTTCCGCAAAGCCGTGGAAATGAACGAAATGAACGGTGGAGGTTGGGCAGGACTCGGCTATATCAGTAGCGACCGTGGCGATAGTCACAAGGCCATCAAATACTTCGAGAAAGCATACAAACTCGAGCCTTGGGAGACAGAACACCTCTACGCCATCGCCGAGGACTACCACAAGCTCAACCGCCTTGACCTTGCGATGCAATATTTCCGCAAAATCCAAGAGTTGAACCCACGCGACCCCGACTCTTATTACTATATAGCCGACCTCTACGGCGAGCAAGAGCAGGTTGACGAGGCTATCAACACGCTGCAATATGGCCTGCTACAGACCGACAACGATTCAGCATTGCTCTATCTTTTGGCATACGCCTACTTCGTGAAAGGCTGTCGTAACCAAGGATTGGAGACCCTTAATCGTGCCCTGGATGCCGACTTTGAGGCTTGGTCCGATTTCCTCGAATACGACAAAGAACTGTTGGCCAACGACATAGACATCATCGAATTGATTGAGCAGCACAAGAAACTACACACCCAAAAACCAGAAAACCACACATGAAAAACTATATATACATTTTCCTTATCGCTATGGTGCCGCTCATCGAGTTGCGTGGTGCCCTGCCCGTAGCCTACGGCATCCATACAGCCAACCCCGACTTCAGCCTGCTGTGGAGCTATGTCATCATCGCCATCGGCAACATGCTGCCCGTGCCGTTCATCTACTTTTTCGCCCGCAAGGTGCTGGAATGGGGCAAGGATGTCAAGGTGCGGTTCTTTAGGAATTTTTGCAATTGGTGCCTCGAGAAAGGCGAAAAAGGCGGCCAAAAACTGCAAGCCAAGGCGGGACGTGGATTGTACTGGGCTTTGGTGCTTTTCGTTGGAATCCCATTGCCCGGAACAGGCGCATGGACAGGTACCCTCGCCGCCAGCTTTTTGGACATGGACTTCAAGAAAAGCGTCCTTGCCGTCATCGGAGGCGTGGTTTTGGCCAGCATCATTGTCGGAATAGTATGTACACTCGGATTTGGAGCCATCTTTGGAATCGGATAAGCTATGCAACGTTACGGACTCATTGGACACCCACTAAAACACTCGTTGTCAAGAAATTACTTCAACAAACGATTTGAATACGAAGGCAAAGACTGTCTATATCAACATTTCGACATCAAAACCGTTGACGAGGTTTTCGACATCATCGCACACTATCCCGACCTCTGCGGTTTCAACGTAACTATCCCCTACAAAGAGAGCATCATTCCATTGTTGGACGAGATTGACCCCGTAGCCAAAGAAGTCGGTGCCGTTAATGTAGTAAAGATTACTAATGGCATTCTAAAAGGTTACAACACAGATGTTTATGGGTTTACCATGCTACTTGAAAGAGCCATCAAAGGGCGTGAAATCAACCATGCTTTGGTTTTGGGAACAGGTGGTGCTTCGAAAGCCGTGCAATATGTGCTGAAACAAAAGGAAATACATTTCTCCTTGGTCAGCCGCGATGCAGCAAAAGGCGACTTCACCTACGACACCCTTACCGACGAAATCCTGCGACAGAATTACCTTATTATTAATACAACCCCATTGGGCATGTTCCCACAAATCGATACTTTCCCCGACCTGCACTATCAAGGCTTGACTCGCAAGCACACCCTTATCGACTTGATTTACAACCCAAAAGAAACAGCGTTCATGGAATTGGGCAAATCCTGGGGTGCCAAAGTCTACGGTGGAATGCAGATGTTTGAGGAGCAGGCGAAACAAACTTGGGATATTTTTTGTTGCCAATAGCCAATGGCTTATGGCCTGCTTCAACTCATTAATAGCAGGTCATGAGCCATAAGCTATAGGCCATAGAAAAAAGAGAATATGACACGAATAAAAAAAAGACGCGAACCGGAATATATAGAAGACGTTGAAATCGTGGACGCGGGAGCCGAGGGCATGTCTGTGGCCAAGCCCGAAGGCCGCGTGGTCTTCATTCCTTTTGGTGTACCAGGCGATGTGGTCGACATTGAGGTCTACAAGCGCAAGAAGAACTTTTTTGAGGGCAAGATATTGAATTTCAAAAAAATGTCGGACAAACGTACTGAACCCGTTTGTCAACATTTTGGTCTTTGCGGCGGCTGCAAGTGGCAACACATGGCCTACGAGTGGCAGACTTTCTACAAGCAGAAACAAGTGAAAGACAATTTCGACCGCATCGGGAAAATCGAGTACCTAGAGATTCGTCCAATTCTAGGTTGCGAGAAGCAATTTGCCTACCGCAACAAGTTGGAATACACCTTCTCTAACCGCAAGTGGCTCACCGATGGCGCACCCAACGGCACCAACAGCGAGGACGACTGCAAGGGACTCGGTTTCCATCTTCCTCAACTCTTCGACCGCGTGGTCGACATCGAAAAGTGTCATTTGCAGGCTGACCCTTCAAATGATATTCGCCTGTTTGTCAAGAGGTTCACAATGGAGCGGCACCTACCCTACTACAATTTCCGCGCCCATGAGGGTTTGATGCGCAACCTCGTCATCCGCTGCAACTCAAGAGGTGAGTTCATGGTCATTTTGGTCATCAGCGAGGAAAACGCCGTTGTCAGAAACGAGTTGATTCCCGCGCTCGAGATGGCCTTTCCACAAATCGTTTCGCTGCTGTTGGTCCTCAATCCGAAGCTCAACGACATCATCAACGACCTACCGTTTGAGTGCCTGAAAGGAGAAGCGCACCTTATGGAAACGATGGCTTCTCCCCGACCCGGTTTCGACGACTTGAAGTTCCGCATCGGCCCAGTATCGTTCTTCCAAACCAATGTGTATCAAGCTGAAAGACTCTATAAGACCGCTTTCGACTTGGCCGATGTGCAAGGCGACGAGCTGATGTACGACCTCTACACAGGTACGGGCACCATCGCACAGTATTTCTCGCGTTTCGTAAAAAAAGTAGTTGGTATTGAGTACGTTGAGGCCGCCATCACCGATGCAAAAGTGAATGCCGAAATCAACGGCATCAATAACTGCACCTTCTATGCCGGCGACATGGCCAAGGTCTTCACCGATGACTTCATCACGACCAATGGTACACCCGACCTCATCGTCACCGACCCTCCACGTGCGGGCATGGCCGAGAAAGTTGTGGAACAATTACTGAAAATTCGTGCAAAGAAAATGGTCTACGTCAGCTGTAATCCCGCCACACAGGCCCGTGATTTACAACTACTTGATTCGACCTACAAGGTCATGGCCGTGCAGCCTGTGGACATGTTCCCGCACACGCAGCATGTCGAGAATGTGTGTTTGCTGGAATTGCGATAAGTTCATAGAAGCTTGATTTTCTCTATCAGTCCATCCAAATCGAAATCTTCCGACTTCACGGTTATTTGGGCTTGTTCGTAAAAAGGCATACGCGAGGCGTAGTGCTGGCTCACAAACTCCAGCAATTCCTCCTCCGACTTGCCACGGGTCAAGGGACGCTTGTGATGCGAATGAAGCACACGGTCGACGACCGATTCGGGACTGATACGCATAAAGACAGTCGTACCATGCTGATTCATCCAGTCCATGTTATCGAAAAAACAGGCTGTCCCACCGCCCGTAGAAATCACGGTATGGTCAAGATTCCCTGTGCTTTTCAGTATCTCCGATTCCAACTTGCGATAGAGCGGCTCATCATACTTTTGAAAAAAGTCATCGACCGAAATCTTGTATTTCTCTTCGAAAAGGGCATCTGTGTCAACTACGTCCCAACCGAGACGGTGAGCCAAGCGTTTTGCAGCGGTGGTCTTTCCCGCTCCCATGTAACCGACTAAATAGATTCTCTTCATCTTCATGTCTAGGCTGCTTCCGTTCCTCGCAGTGACGCGAAACGCGTCTTATGTAGCATTAATCATATTGTATTGGCACATCTGCAAATGGCCGTCGCCATCGCGCAAATGCATTCCATTTCCCTGACAATACCGCCACATTTTACATTTTTCGCATGAACCAGTCTTCATCCAACGACGGTCGCGATAGACCTGGAATTGGTTTTGCCACACGTCCCAAAAACTATCCTTGTAAATGTTGCCTTGGTGGTAGTCGCTGCGGATGCTTAGGCAGCCCGAAATGGAACCGTCGGCCAAAACCGAAGCAATATTGATGCCCGCGCTGCACGAGTAGTAATGGTTGCGCACCTCGCCCTCGTAACGCCCGAGGAAACCGTCGCAGCCATAGTCGGCGCGGATCTTGCCTTCCAAGCGTGTTTGTTTAATGAATTCCATCATTTCAACGAATTGCACATTGGAAAGTCTCAATTCAGGATCGTTGGCGGCGCGTCCCGAAGGAAACACCGTGAACAGTCTCCAACGGCGAATGCCCAACGAAATCAGAAAGTCGCGAAACTGGGGCAAATACTTGATTGTGCGCTGGTTGACGCAGGTAATGACATCCCAAGTGAGGCAAGGATGTTGCTTCATGGCTTCCACGGCGCGCAGCACATTCTTGTAACTCATGGGGTTGCCACGCATCCAGTTGTGGTCCTCCTCGAAGCCGTCAAAGCTGACGGCCAAGGATTTCAGTCCTGCCTTGACAAACTCATTGAGCTTTTCAGATGAGAGCAACATGCCGTTGCACACCATACCCCAAACAAAACCACGTTTGGTGATTTCCGCACCACAATACGCCAAATCGTTGCGCATGGTAGGCTCGCCACCCGTGGTGATGACCATTACTTTAGCAGGGTCTTGGTGTGCCGCCACCTCGTCAAGCACTTTGGCGAAATCAGCAAAGGGCATATCATCTTTCTCGGAGAGCATACGGCAATCAGAACCGCAATGCCTACAATTCAGGTTGCAGCGCAGGGTACATTCCCAGAAAAG
>JAEEGL013501469.1_pt1 | contig 28177 bp, 19 predicted proteins | sample 9134231 | NCBI WGS metagenome assembly JAEEGL01 (sample SAMN16246548, study PRJNA631951) | gut metagenome | biome: gut microbiome; feature: rumen; material: fiber-attached | host: Bos | place: Iran: Karaj | collected 2018-10
CATGATGGGATCCATATCGGCGGGGTGTCCGCAGTAATGGACCACCATCACGGCCTTTGTCCGCGGGCCGATGCACCGCTCCAGGTCCTCCGGATCCAGGCACAGATCGTCCCGCCGGACGTTGGCGAACACCACGCTCGCCCCGAGGCGCGAGGCCGACAGGCAGGACGCCCAGTAGGTCTTGGTGGGGCAGACGAGCTCGTCCCCCGCGCCGAGCCCCACCGCGAACATGGCGGCCTCGAGGGCCAGCGTGCCGTTGGCGTAGGCGACGCCGAGGGCGCGCTGCTGCCAGGCGGCGAAGGCCTTTTCAAACTTTTCGGTGATGTCGGTGCCGGACATCTTGTTTTTCCGGACCACGTCCAGCACGGCGTTTTCGATCTCCTCGTTTACGTAGGGCCAGGCAAAAAGCTCCTTCGGGACGTCGCCCCGGACCTCCGCCGGACCGCCCAGGATCTTCAAAGCGTCTTCGATCATATCCTGACCTCCCGTGCGTTCGTTATCGCCCTCATTATACCACCCGGACCCGGGCGCGTCAATGCGGAAAAAGCCGGGAAAACAAAAAGCCAAGAGGCGGGTATGAAGTCAATATGTATTATGGCGGTGTAATCAAAATGACTGTACCGCCACTGCCTTTTCCGTGCGGGTCTGGCGGTAAAGCGTTTTTTGCTTTTCCCCGTTCCACTGTCTACTGTATAAAAAGACAGAATACAACCAGAAAGGCAAGTTTATATGAATTGGTAATGCGTGCAGCTACAGTGATACACTCTTACAAAAAAGTATCGATTCGTTATAGGGTATTCTCATATTATAAGGGGAACAATTCTTGACAGAATTCGTCAAAAAGAATATATTTGAAATACCATAAACCAGTATACAAGTCTGTTACGCTCAAAGAAAGAGGGAATGTTGTTCATGAAAATTAAGACCATATATCGAATGACTGCACTAATTGTCCTGATAGTGTTGTTATTCTCATCGGGTGCAGGTATAGTTCCTGCCAGAGCCGAGAACAGAAGAAAAGTAACGAAAAAGCTTCAGGAAATCATGCAAGACAAAGAGCCAGACACACCTATCGACTTCGTTTTTATATAGTTGAAAATTGACGATGATGATTACGAAAAGGCGAAGACCACAGACGGGATATCTGTCAGTGAGATCAATGGTATTCTTGATGAATATGACGAGAATTCCTCATACAAGGAAGTAAAAGATACTGTCATGCTGAAACGTAAAGCCATCAGTGATTATTGTCTACAACGCAACGAAGATTTTGTTGACGAATACGGTATCCAGTTATCAACACTATATGTTTCTTCTCTGAATGTTATTCTGGGCACTTATTCAAAGGCTGACATTCAGCGAATTGAAAAGGATGGACGAGTTGCTCGAATCGGATGGGATGATCCTGAAAGCGAGTTAATATCGGAGATTGATCATGAATACACGCATGTGCGATCGGATTTGGTGGCGAACGCAGGATATACAGGAAATGGAATAAAGATTGGTGTTATAGAAAAAGCAAGAAACCTAACGAACATAACAGGAACGTCTTACGTTTCATCCGTGTATGTATCAGGTGAACCATCCTCAGATTTACCAGGAGAATTCGGGACTGAGCATGCGTTAAGAGTTGTGGGCATCTTGAGAAAAATTGCATCTAAAGCGCATGTTTACGTAACTAGAGTGTCGGACAGCGGCATCACATCAGCAACACAGTTAATAAATGCGGCGCAGAAACTTGCAAATACATATGGAGTTGATGTGCTGAATATTTCGCAAGGATATTATTCTACTGGTGAAGCATCTTCTGCGGCTTCTTTTTTGGAAAGTCTAGTGAGAAACATGGACTTGACGATTTGCTGTGCATGCGGTAATGAAGTAGACAGTGGAGAAGGAGAAGATGGAACCCGAGTATCAATCCTCTCTGGAGGGGACAATGTTCTAGGAGTAGGGGCTGTAAAATGGGTTGGAGGAAGTGATCCCTATAATGCCATGCCTACGCTATACCGCTACTATGAATATGGTTCGGCAATAGAATCTGTTAATAAACCAGATATCTGTGCATCTGGTTATGGTATAGGTGTTACATACGCTAATTCATATTATGTTGTACCAGAAGCCAGCGGAACGAGTTTTTCTACTCCGATTGTATCGGGAATAGTCGCACAGCTTATGCAAAAGAATGCATATTTGATTGGTCGACAATCTCTTGTTAAAGCATTACTTTCCGCAGGGGCAAAATACAAGGGGCGGACAGATTATGAAACAACTAACAATAAATGTTACTCATTATATGAAGGCACAGGTGTAGTCGATGCATATTGCTCCTATTCGGTGTTGAATCAGTCACGTTATGCGACAAAAACGATATCTCAATCAGAGATGGGTGAAAATTATACCAAACAGATAACTGTATCCTCGAGTGATAAGGTTATTAGAGTAGCGCTGTCCTGGTTAAAGAAAACAAATAGATCCAATTTTGACTTGAAGGTCTATAAGGGCAATGTGTGCGTAGCAAAGAGCATACATACTTCAAGTGAAAGAGTGCAAAACCTTAGAGCGGTTGAATTCATCCCTTCAAATTATGGATATGGGACATACACAATAAAGGTTATCTATCAGGACATCCAAAACTCAACAGAGAGTTTCTCTCTTGCGTGGTATTAATTTTGGGGGCGATGGAATGTATTCGGGCAATGAGTATTTGAGAATTATTGTTCTGTTTTTTTGCTGTGTCTGTCTGACTTCTATAGGGCTTTCGGCTTGCCAGAAAACCGGAATCCAAACGATGACCAACGATGAACCGACACAGACTGAGACGATAGAGACAGATGAACGTGATACTGATTTATCCTCAAAAGAAGCATTTTGCTTTCCCGGAGATTATCTTTATCTGTTCCATGGCAAGAATCCGGGAGGCAGCGAGTATTATGAGAATTTGAAAGGATTTACAGAAAAAGAGGATACAGATTCAAGTATAAAGCTTTATATGATGAGAATCACAAAAGACGCAGAAGATTATCAGATCTATCGTGAAACGCTTGCCGCTATCTACCCCCCTGCAGATTTGAGCGCATTTCCGGAAATTCCAAAGGAATGGTTTCAGGAAAACAGTCTTCTTACGCTGTTTATAGTAAATGAAACAGTGGGGGAGAATATTACGATTGAAGGAAGAGTCGATACCGGAACCGGATACTATTTGTTTATAAAAACAGACGAGGGTAGAAAGCTCACCGGTATAGGACCGGCGCGAAACTGTGCGACAATCCTTATCCCGGTGACAAAAAAACAATCGGATGAATGGAAAGACATTGGTATATATCTAGCCGGAGAGGGAGAGGATTTCATTATTCCCATTGACGAAATGGAAATGCAGCTAAGGATGAAGTTCAGCGAGACTGTTGAGCTTGCATACAAGGAAGCGATCCATATGCAAAAAGGGAAAGAAGCTGCAGAAAGGGCTTATCTGACAATCGATAAGGGTGGAGCCTTGATTTCCGATGGAGATAATGACGATATTGTGTTTCCGGTAAGGATCCGCCTGCAGAACGAAGCGCTGCTGTCTCCGAAGAAAGCATCACAGCCGAAAACCTATGGAGAATTAATGCATTATCGTAACGCGGTTTACGAAAGATTTGCGAAAAAATATAAAACTGCTTTTCGTGATGCATTTCCGCCGGACGGATCTCATGAAATTGAGGATCTTGATTCCTGGATACCAGAAGGTTTTTTATTCTATTATGTAACAGTACCGCGTTTGAAAGAAATCCTAAAGGATGATCAGGTGGCTTTTATCTGTTATGAGTCGATACCATGGTAAAAGTAAGGGGAACATATACATATCAGTGATTCTTAAAATGCTGCGTATAGTTTATCGGAGGACGGACCGTGTTTAAACACGGGGCAGGAGAGAGAAACAGATAGATCCAATAGACCGTAAACCGAAAACGCAGGGCAAAAAGACGCCGCCGGATTTTTCCGGCGGCGCTTTTCGCATTTTCTGTCAGAAGGAAACCGGCTCTCCGTCCACGAAGGCGCGCTCGAGACGGAGCGCGTCGTCGAAGGCGATGAGATCGGCCCGGTATCCGGGCTCCAGCTTCCCGACGGGCAGGCCGAGAAGAGTCGACGGCACCTCGGTCATCATCTTTACCGCGCGCGCAAGCGGGATCCCGCAGTCGTCCCGGATCACGCGGATCAGATCGAAGCCGGAGGCGATGCTCCCGGCAAAGGCCGAACGGTCTTTCAGCTTGCAGACCCCGTCCTCGATGATGAAGTCGGTCCCGGCCATCGTGCCCTCGGTCTCTCCGGTCCCGGCCAGAGCCAGGCTGTCGGAAATCAGCGCCACCCTGTCCTCCCCCTTGATCTTCAGGATCATCCGGATCAGCTCCGGAGGCAGATGCCGTCCGTCGGCGATGATCTCGCAGAAGATCCCGTCCAGAAGAAAGGCAGACTCGATCACGCCCAGACGGCGAAAGCCGTGATCCCGCGTGACGGTGGAGGTGCAGGAATACAGATGGGTGATCAGCTTCATCCCGTTATCCGCCGCGGTTTTTACGTCTTTGTAGACCGCGTCGGTGTGTCCGGCGGAGGGCAGGACGCCGTGATCCCGGAGAAACCGGCAGAACGCGCCGTCGGGATCGTTTTCCGGCGCGTAGGTCCACCGCCTGACCGCGCCGGGAAGGTCCCGGATCAGGGCTTCGTATTCCTCTTTCTTCGGCGGCGTGATGAAAAGCGGGCATTGGGCGCCGCACTGCCTGGGAGAGAGATAAGGTCCCTCCATGTGCACGCCGAGGATCCTTCCGGGGAATAGACCGCTTTTCCCGGCGCGGTCGATCGCCCCGGCGGCTTCGCGCATTTCGGGGAAAGGCGCCGCCGACAGGGTGGGAAGGATCGAGGTGACGCCGTGGCGGAGATGATACAGGCATCCGCCGATCACCTCGTTTTCGTCCCCGGTCAAAAAGGAATGTCCGCCGCCGCCGTGGGTGTGCAGATCGGCGAGGCCCGGCGCGAGAAAGAGAGAGCCGAGGTCCAGGACTTCGTCGGCGGGAAAGGGCTCCGGGAAGATCCCCCGGATCACGCCGTCCTCCGCGCGGACGGCGCCGCGGAGGATTTCGCCGCCGGATAGGATCCGGTCGGAAAGAAAACACTGTACCATAGGATCACTCCAAAAGAGACGCGCTGTCCGGATCCAGATACATCCTTGCGCCGGGGCGCGTGCGAAGGACGGTCGCGGGACAGGCCTCTCCCACCGGACCGCAAAGCGTCTTTTTCACCGCTTCGGCTTTGGTCGGAGCGGGAACGACGCAGAAGAGATACGGGGCGGCGGTCAGGGTCGGGACCGTCAGGGTCAGGGCGGTCTTCGGCACCTCGTCGAGCGAGGCGAAGCATCCGTCGTGGACCTGCTGCATGCGGCAGACCTCGTCCAGCGGGACCGGCTTGACCGCTTTCGGATCGTGAAAATCGGCGACGCCGGGATCGTTGAAGGCGATGTGGCCGTTTTCCCCGATCCCCATCATCACCACGTCGGGCGGGTATTTTTCCAGGAGCGCGGCGTAGCCCGCGCAGGAGGCTTCCGGATCCCCGGCCCATCCGTCGATATAGTGGACCTCGTGAAGGGGAACGAGGTCGAAGAGCCGCTCCCTAAGGAAATTCCCGAAGCCCTGCGGAGCCGTGGGGGAAAGCCCCACGTATTCGTCCATATGAAAGGCGCGCACTCTTTCCCACGGGATGGTCTTGTCCGCGGCGAGAGAAGCGAGCACCTCGTTCTGGGAGGGAGCGGCGGCAAAGATCATATGGCAGAATTCTTTCCCGGAAAGCACCTTCCGGACGGCGTCGGCCGCGTCGCGCGCGGCGGCCGCTCCCATTTCGGATCGGGAATCGTAGATCCCGACGGTCAGGGCGTCGACGGCAAAGCTTCTCACGGGCGCACCTCGCTTTCTTCATGCGGCCAGCAGCGCATGGGAAGGGGATTGTCGGCGTGAACCTTTTCGATGACGGCGATCACGGCGGCGGCCATGTCCGGCGTTACGCGCAGAGGCCTGCCTTCGGTCAGGGCGCCGTAGAGATCGGAATAGAAGGAGGCGACGGCGGAATTGAAGGCCGTTCCCGCGAACTCCCCGCTTTCCTTGTGCCAGAGGAGCTCCTCCCTGCAGTAGACCGGCTGATGATCTTCGTTCCGGAGGGTCCCGGAGACCACGGGACGCGGGGGATTCTCCTCTTCCTTCCAGTACTGCAGCTCGTAGCGGGACGAGGTGACCGAAAGGGCGCCGCGGGTGCCGGTGAGCTTCAGCGTGTAGGGCGAGAAGGGGTCGACCGCGCTGATTTCCAGGTCGATCAAAGGCTTGCCCGGCGCCTCGAAGAGGATCTTCGCGTAATCCTCCGCATCGCCGCTGGTGACGTCGCATGCGATACGGGAATAGACCACGCGCGCCTGCGGGTCGAAATCCAGGAATCCCAGGGCGAGCCCGATGGGATGCGGGCCGGTGTTGTAGACGCTGCCGCCCAGATTCTCCTGCATGGTCTGCCAGTCCCATCTCCGTCCGTAGTCGGAATAGCGGATGGAGATCTGCTCCACGCGGCCGAGCACGCCGCTTTCGAGCATTTTCCGGGTCTCCAGGTAGAAGGGAGCGAGGAAGGTCTGCTGGAACACGGCGAGCAGGACGCCGTTCCGCTTCGCCGTCCGGATCAGATCGCGGCATTCGTAGAGATTGCGCGCGAAAGGCTTTTCCACCAGGACGTTCTTCCCGTGCTCCAGAAGATCCCGCGTGACGGGATAATGCATATAGGAATAGGACGCGTTGACCACCAGATCCACGTCGTTCTTTTCAAAAAGCGCGCGGTAATCGGAAAAGGTCTCGCACCCGGGGTAAAGCGTGAGGGCGCGTTCACGGCTGATCTCGTCGGCGTCCACCACGTAGCGGACGGTAAAAAAGGTGTTTGCTTCGCTCCGGCAGAAAGCGCCGTGGATATCCTTGCCGCTTCTTCCCTGGCCGATCAGGGCCAGACGCAGTTTTTCCATGATCGTGCTCCTTTCTTTTCGCAAGGGCCGGAAGGCCAGTGCTTTTCTGCCTTTACTCTATCACGCGGCCTCCGATTTCGCAAGAGAAAAGTTTGAAAAAGCCGGGGGGAAACCGCCGGGAAAGAAAAAATGCCGCGCCGCGCGAAAAAAGGTGGAAAGAGCCGGCACGATGTGATATGATACCCTTGAAAAGCAAGCCGGTATCCCCGGTAAGCATTTCCCGGGGAAAACGATCGGAGGAGAATGAGAAATGGATCAGAAGATCTTTGAGGCGGGAGCCGCACGGGAGGATATCACGCCTCCGGTGGGGACTCTTCTCTATGGGTATACGCCGGACATGGTCAGCACGTCGGTCCACGATCCGCTGAACGTGACTGCCGCGGCTTTCCGGCAGGGAGAGGATGCCGCCCTGCTTCTCAGCGTCACGCTGGGAGACTTCAACACCGGTCTGTGCGACGGGATCCGGAGGCAGATCGAAGAGAGGACCGGCGTCCCCTTCGGCCGCATCCTGATAGCGACCACGCATACGCATTCCGGACCGAACACGTCCGGGATCGAAGGGTGGGGCGAGATCGATTATCCCTACGTGGAGAATATCCTCCGTCCCGCGATGCTCCGGGCGTCGGAACGCGCCGTAGCGGCGCTGGCTCCGGCGGAGATCTCGGTCGGCGAGACGGAATCCCGCGTCGGGATCAACCGGCGCCAGCAAAACCGCGACGGATCGATCTCTCTGGGCCAGAATCCCTGGGGAGCCTTCGACCCGACGATGACCTGCGTCTCCCTGCGCAGAGCGGATACCGGAGCGGGGATCCTCAATATGATCCATTACGGCTGCCACGGGACCGCGGCCGGACTGAACCATGAGATATCCAGAGACTGGTCGGGAGTGATGACCGACCGGCTGGAAAAGGAGACCGGGATCCTCACCGCCTACTGGAACGGAGCCCAGGGCGACGTGGGCCCCCGGCTGACCAACGGAGGCACCACGGGCGATATCCGTTATGCGGAGGAGCTCGGCGGTATCGCCGCGCTGGACGCGATGAAAGCGTACAAGGCTCGCGGCGTATGGAAGAGGGGCGAGCTCCGGATCCTCGAGGGAGAATTGACCGTTCCCTACAAACCGCTGCCGCCCCGGGACGAGGTTGAAAAGAGGCTCGCCTCCTATGAAGACCCGGAGAGCCTGTTCAACGTGGAGAAGCTGGAATATGCGCACTGGCGCGACGTTGCGGAGGAATACCGGAAGGGGCTTCCCGCGCACGATACCCGCTTCCGGATGCAGGAGACGATCCTTTCCCTGGGAGACGTCGCTTTCGTGCCGTTCCCCTTTGAGATCTTCTCGGGGATCGCGCTCAGGCTTCGGGCCTATTCGCCGGTCCGCTATACCCTTTCGCTCTCCAATACCAACGGATATCAGGCCTATCTGCCGACCAGGGATCAGATCGCCCTGGGAGGCTACGAGGTGGCGTGCTTCCTCTATGACGGCGCCTACACGCTTTCGGACGACGCCGATCAGTACCTGGTGGAAGGCAGTCTCCGCATCATGGAAAACCGGGAAAGCCCCGAAGCATAAAGGAGGAAAAAGATATGTTCAGAGTCGGACAGGAAGAGATCGACGCCTTTGCGAAAGCCCTGCTGAGCAGGGACTTCTTCAAGATCAACAACGCGGGACGGGAGGTCTTCCACTTCGAGGAGGAGTGGAAAGAAACGATCGGCGTACCCTACGCCCTGACCATGACCTCGGGATTCGCCGCTCTGACCTCGGCGCTGATCGGCATGGGGATCGGGCCCGGGGACGAGGTGATCGTGCCCGGCTATACTTACATCGCCTCTGCTCTGGCCGTCCTGGCCACGGGAGCGGTGCCGGTGATCGCCGAGATCAACGGGACCATGACCCTGGATCCGGCCGACGCGGAAAGAAAGATCTCGAAAGCCACGAAGGCGATCATGCCGGTCCATATCCAGGGCTTCCCCTCGGACATGGACGGGATCGCGCGCGTGGCGAAAAAGCACGGCGTCCGCGTCCTGGAAGACGCGTGCCAGGCCGACGGCGGATCCTATCACGGAAGAAGGCTCGGTTCGGTGGGCGACGCCGGCGCGTTTTCCTTCAACTTTTATAAGCTGATCACGGCGGGCGAGGGCGGCGCCATGGTGACGGGTGACCGGACGATCTACGAACGCGCCCTGATCTACCATGACGCGGGCGCGGTGGCCTTCTTCGGCAACCAGCTCGACGGGATCACACAGCCGCTTTTCGGAGGCAGCGAATTCCGGGTGTCCGATCTGACCGGAGCGATCCTCCGGGCGCAGCTTCGGCGCATGCCGGGGATCCTCGAAGATCTTCACAGGAACCGTGACGCCCTGGCCGAGCGGGTGAAAAGCGTGGGAAAGGCAAGCCTCGCTCCCTCCAACGACTTTGCGGGCGACTGCGCCACGACCCTCGCCCTGCGGTTTGAAAGCGCCGGAGAATGCCGCGCCTTCGCGGAAAAGTGCGCCGCGCGGGGTCTTTCCCTGACGGTGCCCATCGACACCGGCAAGCACGTCTATACCAACTGGACGCAGATCATGGAAAAGCGGGGCGCCCTGCATCCCGCCATGGATCCTTACCGGATGGAGGCGAACCGTGGTCTTCAGACCGATTACGCCCCCGATATGTGTCCGGCGACACTGGACTATCTGAACCGCACCGCCTACGTGGGGATCGATCCCGACTGGACGGAAGAAAGGATCGAAAAGATCGGCGCGATCCTGAACGCGTGATCCGGCGCCTCCGGCGTCCGCCCGTTCCGGTGCGGACGCTTTCGGGGGGATGAAAAACGACGGCGCCCGGCTCCGGAAGGACAGGAGCGAAGGGCTCCGGAAAGAAAGAGGTACGCTTATGAAACGACGCAGCGAAAGCTTTTTCGGACTGCATTTTGATTTTCACGCTTCGCCGGAGGGAGCGGCGGGAACGTCGATCGGCGCGACGCTGAAGGAAGAGGAGATCCGGGAGATCTGCCGGCTCCTGAAGCCCGATTTTCTCCAGATCGATTGCAAGGGACACCCGGGCTGGGCGTCCTATCCCACCGCCGTCGGGAACGCCATGCCGGATTTTGCCCTGGATCCGCTCGCCCTGTGGAGAAAGGTCACCAGGGAGGAGGGCGTTGCGCTCTATATGCACTATTCCGGCGTCATCGACAAGAAGTATCTCGCGGAGCATCCCGGAGAGGGATGCCTCAAGGCCGACGGGACAAGGGACGACTCCTCCACGCGCACGATGGGGCGCTACGTCGACGAGCTTCTGATCCCGCAGCTCACCGAGCTTGCGGAAAAGTACGGCGTCGACGGCGTCTGGGTGGACGGCGACTGCTGGGGCAGCCGGGTGGATTTCGATCCCGAGACCGTCGGGGCTTTTGAAAAGGAAACGGGGATCGATCTCGGGGGGCGCCTGCCCGCCGAAAGAGGAGATCCGTATTTTGAGGAATACAGGGAATTCTGCCGGGAGCTTTTCCGGAGGTACGTCCGGAAATACGTGAACGCGCTGCACGAAAAGGCCCCGGATTTTCAGGTCGCCTCCAACTGGTCCTATACCGATCACATGCCGGAGGAGGTCAGCGCGCCGGTGGACTTCATCTCGGGAGACCTGAGTCCGGAGGACTCCTTCGCCTCGGCCCGCTACGCCGGCCGCGCCATCGCAAGCCAGGAACGCACCTGGGATCTGATGTCCTGGAATTTCCGGCATATGCTGGAGGGAAAACCGGGACACGTGGCGAAGCATCCGGTCCAGATCCTGCAGGAGGCCGCGGCGGTGATCTCCCTCGGCGGCGGTTTCCAGAATTACATCACGCAGTACCGGGACGGCAGCCCCCGCATGGCGGAGATCCGCCGGATGAAAGCCCTCGCGGATTTCATGCGGGCCCGGGAGCCCTTCTCCTTCCGCGGAAAACCGGAGCGCCAGGTCGTCCTGCTGCTTTCCACCTGGGACCGGCACCGGGAGTCCGATTCGCTCTATTCCCGCAACGGCTGCGAAAAGATCGCCGGCATGACCAATCTCATCTGCGACGCGGGGCACTCCCTGGAGATCGCGGAGGAACACACCCTCCTCCGCCACGGGTACGATTACCCCGTGATCGTCGTGCCGGAGCTCTTCGCGGGGCTCGCGCCCGAAACGGTGAAGGATCTCCTCTCCTATGCGGCGGCGGGCGGCAGCCTTCTCCTGGCCGGGAAAAAGACGGCGGAGATTTTCTCCGCGGCCGGCGCGCCTTTCCGCCTGAAGGCGGGAACGCCGGGCAGGACCCTTCTCACCCGGGACGGGGCGGAGTTCGCCGCGGCCTTCGACGCGGGAGTCCTGTCCTTTGAAAAGGGAGAAACGCTCTGGAAAAGCACGCTTGACGAAAGAAAAGAGGGGAAACCGGCTGCTGCGGTCCTTCCGTACGGCAGAGGGAAGATCGCCGTGCTGTCCTTCGATCCGGGCACGGCTTATCACGCTTCGTCCCAGTATCTCCACCGGATGATGATCCGGGACGTCCTCGATCGGCTCTATCAGCCCCGGGTCCGGCTGGAAAAGGCGACGGGGCTTCTGGAGATCGTGGATCTCCGGAAGGACGGGAAGCTCATGATCCAGCTGGTCAACGCCAACGGCAATCACCGCGCCGCCGTCATCGCGACCGAGGATCAGATCCCGCCCTGTCTGGACGCGGAGATCGCGATCAGACTTCCTCAGAAGCCCGCCTCTCTCCGCCTGGAGCCCCTGGGGAAGGAGCTTTTCTTCACGTATGAGGACGGAGAAGCGCGTGTCAGGATCCCGCGGATCGACCTGCATGAGGTGATCGTCGTCGACGAATAAGAGGGGATCGAATCGATTTCATCCGGATGCGGGCGCTTTCTCCGGAAAACGCTTGCATCCGGAGCTTTTCTGCGGTAAAATAATAGCGCATCTTCATATATCCGACGCTGCAGGAGGAAATCATGCGTATCCTGACCATTTTCGGCACGAGACCGGAGGCCATCAAAATGTGCCCCCTGATCCTGGAACTGAAGACGAGACCGGACGCCGAGGTCAGGCTCTGCGTCACCGGTCAGCACCGGGAAATGCTGGACGCGGTGCTCTCCTGCTTCGGCGTGACGCCCGATCACGATCTGGCGGTGATGAAACGGGGACAGACGCTTTTCGACGTGACGGCGCGGGTGCTGGAAAGGCTGGAACCGATCCTCAGACAGGAATCGCCCGACGTGGTCCTGGTGCACGGCGACACCACCACGACCTTCGCCGCGGCCCTTGCGGCCTTTTATCTTCATATCCCCGTGGGACACGTGGAGGCGGGGCTCCGCACCGGGAACGTCGAATCGCCCTTTCCGGAGGAATTCAACCGGAGAAGCGTGTCGATCCTTTCCCGCTATGACTTCGCGCCGACCGAACGGGCGAAGAGGAACCTGCTGGCCGAAGGGAAGGATCCCGGGGGCATTTACGTCACCGGAAACACCGCCATCGACGCCCTGAAAACCACGGTGCGCGGGGATTACCGGCACCCGATCCTCGACAGGGCGGCGGGAAAGCGGCTGATCCTGATCACCGCGCACCGCCGGGAAAACCTGGGAGAGCCGCTCCGCGGCATGTTCCGTGCGATCAGACGTCTGGTGGAGGAGCATCCCGACGTGGCCGCGGTGTATCCCATGCATCTGAACCCCGCGGTCAGGGAAGCGGCGCATGAAGTCTTCGACGGGTGCGAAAGGGTCATGCTGACCGAGCCGCTTGACGTCCTGGATTTTCACAATTTCATGGCGAACAGCCATTTGATTTTCACCGACAGCGGCGGGATCCAGGAGGAAGCGCCGTCGCTCGGCAAACCGGTGGTGGTCATGCGCGACACCACCGAACGCCCCGAAGGGATCGAGGCCGGCACCCTGATCCTGGCGGGCAACCGGGAAGAGCCTGTCTATGAGACGGGGAAGAGACTTCTGGAGGACGAAGAGCTTTACCGGAGGATGAGCCGCGCCTCCAATCCGTACGGAGACGGTCTGGCTTCCCGGCGTATCGCGGACGTGCTCCTGAAAGGAAAAACCGAGGTATGACAAGGAAGAAAGCGAATACCGCTCCTCCCGGCCGGGAAGCGGACGAGAAAGCGAGCGGCATCAAAAGAAAACACGGCTGGTTCCGGTGGTTCATGTTCCGCCGGATGGTGGTGATCCTCATCATCGTCCTGCAGGTGGCCTTTTTTGCCTATTTCCTGAAAGCGGACACGCTGGTATCCCGTATCCTGAGCGCCGTCGTCTCGGTCGTTTCGATTTTTCTGGCGATCTATCTCGTCAACAAGAACATGAAGCCGGCTTACCGGATCATCTGGCTGGTGATCATCCTGGCGTTTCCGGTGCTCGGACCGTTTTATTACCTGCTTCTGCACCTGCTTCCCAACAAGCATTGGGTCATGAAACGCTACGCCGCCATCGCCAGGGAAAGCCAGCCGGCCTTCCGGACGCCGAACGAGCTTTCTCCCGGGGAACGGAACGGGCTTTTCCACCGGTGGTCCAGAAGCGCCTCCTATCTTTCCGATTTCGCGGGATTCCCGGCCTATGCGCACACCCGAAACGAGTATCTTTCCCCCGGAGAGGCCTTCTTCCCCCGCTTTCTGGAAGATCTGGAAAAGGCCGAAAAGTATATCTACATGGAATACTTCATCGTGGAAGAGGGAGTCATGACCGAAAAGGTCCTGAACGTTCTGGAACGCAAGGTCAAAGAAGGGGTCGACGTCCGGTTTATGTACGACGACATCGGATCCCTGATGACCCTGCCGAAAAACTACGTGGAGATCCTCCGGCGCCGCGGGATCCGCGCGGCGGTGTTCAACCGGTTTATCCCGGTGTTCACCAGCATCCAGAACAACCGCGATCATCGCAAGATCACGGTGATCGACGGCAGGATCGCCTATACCGGCGGTCTGAACATCGCCGACGAATACATCAACGTCTACGAAAAGCACGGCTACTGGAAGGACGGCGTCATCCGGGTGGAAGGCGACGCCGCCTGGAGCTTTACGGTGATCTTTCTGCAGCTCTGGTCGCTGGCGGCGGGGGAGCATTTCACTCTTCCGCAGAAGCCGCCGGAGTTTTCTCCGGAGGAAAGACCGGAGACCGACGGCGCGGTGCTTCCCTATGCGGACAGCCCGCTGGATACCGAAACGGTGGGCGAATACGTCTATACGCAATTGATCGCCGGCGCGAACCGCACGCTTTACGCCACGACGCCCTACTTCATGGTGGACGACGGATTGCTTTCCGGCCTGAAGCTCGCCGCCAAAAGCGGCGTGGACGTGCGCCTGATCACCCCCCGGGTGTGGGACAAGTTCTTCGTTCACGTGATCACGCGCTCCTATTACCGGGAGCTGATCGAGGCGGGGATCCGCGTTTACGAGTATACGCCGGGCTTCATGCACGCCAAGGTGATGGTGGCCGACGACGAGATCGCGACGGTGGGAACCGTCAACCTGGATTTCCGGAGTCTGTATCTGCATTTTGAGGACGGAGTGCTCGTCTGCGGATCCAGCGCGGTGGGAGAGATCAGGAAGGATTTCCTCCGTGCGCTGGAGGATTCCAGCGAGATCACGCTCGAGGACGTGAAGAGCAATCTCTTCATGCGTCTGATGGGAAATCTGATGCGGCTGTTTGCGCCGCTTCTCTGACGGAATAAACGAGAAAAACGGCGCCTGATCTCCATTTTCGGTCAAAAAAAGACGATCCGGACGCGGAAAGCGACAAAAAACCGGGAAAAATGCAAGCCTGTGCCGCCACCGGCGGCACAGGCTTTTTTTTCATAACGTATTGACAAAGCCGACGGAACGCGATAAAATACAATTCGGTACGTATGCTCATTCTATTGGGTGTCGCACGCCTGGAATGAGATACGTTATTTTTATGACTTCGGAGGAAAAACGGTTTATGCCACCTTTACAGCAGACGCTTCTCGTTCTGCTTCCCATTCTTGCGGCCGTTATTTCCGCTGTTGTATTTTTCTTTATTGGTGTAGGCTTTCGAAAAAGAGTCGCCGAACGGGAAATCGGCAGCGCGGAAGAAGAAGCGACCCGTATTCTGAACGACGCCATCAAATCGGCGGAGGCGAAGAAGCGGGAAGCGATGGTCGAAGCGAAGGAAGAGATCCTGAAAAACCGCAACGAGGCGGAGCGCGAGATCAAGGAGCAGAGACAGGACCTGAGCAAACACGAAAAACGCATCCAGCAAAAAGAAGAGACCCTTGACCGCAAGATCGACAATGCGGAGAAAAAGGAAGAGACCCTCGACAGAAAAATCAAAGAAGCCGACGAAATGAAGGCCAGACTGGAAGAGCAGAAGCTCGCCCAGCAGGAGGCTCTCGAGAAGATCTCCGGCTTCACCACCGAGGAAGCGAAGAACTACCTCCTGAAAAGCCTGGAGGAGGATCTTCAGCACGAATCGGCGCTCAAGATCAAGGAAATGGAAGCGCAGGTGCGCGACGCGTCGGATCGCAAGGCGCGGGAGATCATTTCCTACGCGATTTCCAAATGCGCGGCCGACTACGTGGCCGACGCCACGGTGTCGGTGGTCAACCTCCCCAACGACGAGATGAAGGGCCGCATCATCGGCCGCGAAGGGCGCAATATCCGCGCCATCGAAACCATCACCGGCGTCGATCTGATCATCGACGACACGCCGGAAGCCATCACCCTCTCCTGCTTCGATCCGGTCAGAAGAGAGATCGCCCGCAACGCGCTGGAAAAGCTGATCGCCGACGGGCGCATCCATCCGGCCCGTATCGAGGAGATGGTCGAAAAATCCCGCCGCGAGGTGGAACAGCTCATCAAGCAGGACGGCGAAAAAGCCTGCTTTGAAACCTCGGTGCACGGTCTGCATCCCGAGCTGGTCAAGATCCTCGGCCGCCTGCGTTACCGCACCAGCTACGGACAGAACGTCCTGAAGCATTCCATCGAGGTTGCCCATATCGCCGGGTATCTTGCCAGCGAGATCGGCGCCGATCCGGTGCTTGCGCGCAGAGCCGGTCTTCTCCACGACATCGGCAAGGCGCTCGACCGCGACATGGAAGGCTCCCACGTGCAGATCGGCGTGGATATCGCCAAAAAGTACAAGGAGAGCTTCGAGGTCGTTCACGCCATCCACGCGCATCACGGCGACGTGGAGCCGCAGACGGTCATCGCCTGCCTCGTGGACGCGGCCGACGATCTTTCGGCGGCGCGCCCGGGCGCCAGAAGAGAAAACCTCGACGCATATATCAAGCGGCTTGAAAAGCTCGAAGAGATCGCCAACGGCTTCGACGGCGTCGACCGTTCCTTCGCCATCCAGGCGGGGCGCGAGGTGCGCATCATCGTCAAGCCCGAAAAGATCAGCGACGACCAGCTCACCATTCTGGCCCGCGAGCTTTCGCAGAAGATCGAAAGCGAGCTGGAATACCCCGGCCAGATCAAGATCAACTGCATCCGCGAGACCCGCGCCACGGATTTCGCGAAATAACGAAAACCGAAAGCGCCGCGTTCCTTTCGAGCGCGGCGCTTTTTCCTTCCCGGAAAGGAGCCTTTATGAGAATCGTCGCCATTGGAGACGTGGTCGGATGGCCCGGCGTCAAAACCTTTTCGCGTCTTGCCGGCGCGCTGCGGAAGCTTTACCGTCCGGATCTCTTCGTGGTCAACGGGGAAAACGCCAGCGGTCTCGGCATCACGCCGCCGCAGGCGGGCGAACTGTTCGCCTCCGGCGCCGACGTGATCACTCTGGGAAATCACGCCTGGGCCCGCAGAGAGATCGTTCCCTATATCGACGGCAATCCGCGCCTGATCCGGCCTTATAACTATCTTGCGCCGCATCCGGGCAGGGGGTACGTGATCGTCCCCGCAGCGGGGAAGCGGGTCATGGTCGTCAATCTTCTGGGGCGGGCCCTGATGGATCCCACGCCGGAGAATCCCTTTTACGCCATGGAACGTCTGCTGCAGGAGACCGAGGGGAAACGCGACGCCGTGATCGTCGATTTCCACGCGGAGACGACCAGCGAAAAGATCGCCTTTTTCCGGTATTTCGCGGGAAAGGCGTCGGTGATCTTCGGCACCCATACCCACGTGCAGACCGCCGACGAGCAGATCCTGCGCGGCACCGGTTATCTCACCGATCTGGGTATGACCGGCCCCACCGATTCGGTGCTGGGCGTCAAAGAGAAGCAGTCCATCGCCGGCTTCCGCGGCGAGCTGCGGGATAAATTCGAAACCGCCGACGGGCCGACCGCCCTCTGCGGCGCGTTTTTCGAGCTGGACGGCGAAGAAAACTGCATCCGCGCTGAAAGGATCCGTCTGGAGGCGTGAAGGCGCGCCGTTTCACGTCCCTGATTTTTTCCGAAAAGAGATATTGACTTTCTCCCGGTTTTTTGCTATACTGTGAAAGCGCTCCGGAAATGGGCCTTTAGCTCAGTTGGTTAGAGCAACCGGCTCATAACCGGTCGGTCCCGGGTTCGAGTCCCTGAAGGCCCACCAAACGCCGTGACCGGCCGCTTCGAGGCCGTCAAGATAAATAGGGGTATATCTCATCTGGTAGAGCAGCGGTCTCCAAAACCGCGTGCCGAGGGTTCGATCCCTTCTGCCCCTGCCAAAAAGAAAAAGTCGCATTAGCGGCTTTTTCTTTTTGTACTTTTCCCTCTTCTCTCTTCGTTTTTCACTCTTCTCTCCGTTCTCCGCCGCGACTTTTTCCAGTGAAGAGAGAAGAGAGAAAAGAGAAAAGAAAAGGTAGCTTTGCTACGCAAAGCATTGGTTATATTGAATTTTTTATGTATAATCGTAATATATGGAGATGAACGTATGGAAAGTCCGTTACTTGATAAATCGCTGGAATTTGCCTCGCAGGTCGTTCTGTTTTACGAAGAGTTTTCAAAGAGCAGAAAAGACACAACGATTGCCAAGCAGCTTCTCCGTTCCGCAACATCTATTGGAGCAAACATCAACGAAGCCGTTTACGGCAACAGCAAAGCGGATTTTATTGCCAAACTCCATGTCTCTCTGAAAGAAACCGGCGAGAGCATATATTGGCTGACACTGCTGAAACGCACCGCTGTTTTTGAATATAACTACGACCTGTTGTTATCACAAGCTGAGGAGATCAAACGAATGCTGATCGCTTCTGTCAAAACTGCGAAAACGAAACAATGATGAAAAACCATATTATTGTGTGCGGGTTAAACGGATGCGGAAAATCCACATTTGGAAAAGCGCTCGCAAAGGAATTCAATGCGGTTTTCAAAGACATTGAAGATTATTATTTCCCAAACCGCAAAGTAGATGATACATATACAGTTCCGCGCAGCAAAGATAATGCTTCGGAAGCATTATTAAAAGATTTGCTTGTTTGTGATATGATTGTTCTTGCCGCTGTTAAGGCGGATTACACAAAAGAAATCGAAAAAGTGTTTTCAAAAGCAATTTACATAGAAGTTCCAAAAGATATTCGCTTAAAGCGAGTTTGGGAACGTTCATTCGAAAAATTCGGTAACCGCATGTTGAAAGGCGGAGACTTATATGAAGCGGAAAACGCTTTCTTTCATATGGTAGAAAAACGTCCGGATTCGTTTGTTGAAGAATGGCTTTCAAAACTCAGCATACCCGTTATTAAGATTGACGGCACCAAACCAATTGATGAAAATGTTGATTATGTAATAAGCTTATTATGATACGACAGTTGGAATGTCCGAGAGGTCGAATCCATCTGTCAACCCCGCAAATCCATCTTTTTCGTACCCGCCTGCCAAAGGAAAGACCGTCCGAAAGGACGGTCTTTCCTTTGGCGCAGACAGAGCGAAGCCGAGGCATGCGGAGAGCGGCGGGCCGTGCCTCCGGCCGCCGCCGGAGGCGGAAGAAGGGAGGAGGGGCGGGCGCAGTGGTCGAAAGGAGACCGAGCGGAAAGACGCGACGGCTCCTTCGGGAACCGCAAGCAGGGGATCGTTCTTTCCCTCAAGCGCATCGTCCTCCGGCGAGGTTATTTCTCCAGGATAAGATGCAGACTCTCTCTTGCCGCCAGGTGTAAAGGGTATTCCTTCTGATGAAACCCGGTGACGGTCCCCCGTTCGGCGTCCAGCACCGCCGTCACCTTTTCGCGGATGACCGTATCGACCGGCTCTTCCCCCTCGTTGACGCAGAAGAGAATATCCGTATCGTATTTCCGGATATGCGTGATCCTCAGATCCCTGCGGCGGTCGAGATCGATCACGGTATCGCTGTTTTCCGAAAGGACGCGAATCAGATCGCCGCATTTTTCGGAATCGATCACCATGCCGCCGCGATCGAGGAACCGGGCGAAAAACGGGCCTGCCTCCTCGTCGCGGCATCCGTCGACAACGAGGATTTTGTAGCGGTTGCCCGCAATCCTGCAGGTCCCGTCGGAGATATCGCACCGGCTGAGCAGACCGTATTCCAAATAGTTGAATTCGATCTGGGATTCATACAGCTCCTTCGCCGCGCGGTAAGGCAGATCATCCTCACCGCAGAGGACGGCGATATCCGTAACGTTGACGCTGTCGGTATTGATCGCGCAGCAGCGCTTGATATAATCCGAGATCCTGTGATATTCCGGCCAGAAGGCGCTGTTCATGCCCACGTCGGGCGGTCTTTCCTCTTTCCTTTTTCCTCTTAACGAGTAAAAAAACGCGTGAGGAACAATCAGATTGCATCCCCTGACAAAAAGCCAGTCCAGATACCATTTCATATCCTCGCGGGTGAAGGCGTAGGGGTCGTCCTCGTGCCCGCAGCAGCCGAAACACTCGTTGCCGTTTCTGCGTTTGTTCCTGTGCCGTGCGCTGTCGGAAGCGCACTTTGCCATCGTGCTGTGGGGTCCGGCGACTCCCGATCCGTTTCCGGGCGCCACGTAGCGCCAGACGATATCCTGACAGGGGATATCGAAGTTTTTCAAAAGCTCGATATCGGTCGACTTTTGGGGATGACCGAGGAACGCGATCCCGTGCGCCCTGCACCATTCCGCGATCTGCCGGTAAAAGCTGTCCTGCAGTCTTTGCCGGATCAGTCGGTCATAGGCCTTTTGGACGCGCCTGGATTTTTCGGGATCCTTCTTCACGAAAAGATCGTACAGATCCTCCGCGGGGAAACCGCTATCCTGCAAAACCTGAGAAAATCCCGTCGTCCACGGGATTTTGGCGGGGCCTCTTCCGCAGATCATCGGTTCGTCGGTAAAGATCCCGATGATCGTATTGCCGAAATACTTTTTCAGCGCCTGATAATACTTTTCATGGGTGAGACGAATAAAACAGGCCACCGCGTCGAAATTCAAAAGATCGGCGGACCTGGGTGCGCCCGGTTCCCCGTCGTCCTCGCCGAAATGAACCCCCCGGATGGTCCCGCCGCTGAAGCACTCGAAAAGATAATACGGTTTTCCATCGCGTTCGATCTGCATGACAAGATTTTCATCCGGCGCGCGATCGGGGCTTTCCCGCATTTCCAGGCATTTGGAGGCAAACTGCGGATTGCACCGGACGACCTCGCCGTGACAGGAACCGGAGGGGTACATGGCTTCGTCGTAAAGGATCACGTGCATGCCGAGCTTCCCGGCTTCCGTGACGGCGAACTCTACGTAATGGAGCCAGGAGCCGCTCATATACCCGATACTCTCGGGCAGCCCGATCCTCGGGTGTATGACGAATCCGTCCACACCCTTTTCGTGAAATTCAAAAATCTGTCTGCTGATTTCCTTTTCGGACAATTCATCGTTCCAGAACCAGAACGGCATGGGAGAAAACTCGCTCGACGGGTTTTCAAACTCCTGAATACATGATGATACGCTCATACTCTTTTCCTTCTCCGACCGGTTCCCGCAGCATTCCGCCTTACCGCCCGCGCCGGCTTTTTGCGGCATCCGCAGGGAAACGCGCAATCACGCAGGGAGTCAGACCGCTCTGGAAGGCATCCGGAGCTTCGGAACGCCTTCTGCCGTGCAAAAACACCCTTCCCGCGGGGACGTTTCCCATTATACCCAGCCCTGCCGGATTTGTCAACGCGCCGCCCCGTCGCCGGATTTCTGTTATCCGTTTGCAGTGCCGCCTGCCTTGCGGCGTCCGGGGAGCATCGACGGTTTGATCGGGATGGGCGTTCGCATCTTGTGCGTTTTTCCGCCGTGTGATATAATCGGGGCGTAAAGGAGGGATCGGAATGGATCGATCAACAGCCTATTCGGTTTATATTCCGGTGGACGGCGCGGAGCTTTTTACCCTTGTCTGTCTTCCGGAGAAGGAGGGAAGATTCCCCACCGTCGTCATGAGATCCCCTTACGTGGACGAGAGTGAGGAGAAAGACGAAAAGGAGCTCGAAGAGGGCGCGCGCGCCTGGCTTCAGAACTGGACCTCCGCGGGCTACGCCGCCGTCTTCCAGCACTGCCGCGGCCGGGGAAAGAGCAGCGGCGACTGCATCCCTTTCATCTATGAAAGGGAAGACGGCCTTGCGCTGCAGGACTGGATCCGGAAGCAGAGCTTCTATAACGGCGAGCTCTTCCTCCACGGGGGAAGCTATACGGCGGCGGTGCATTATCTGACCGCTCCCTTTGCGCCGGACATCAAAGGCGCGGTCCTGGCGGTCTTCGATACCAACTGGTACAGCTGCACCTATCGCAACGGCTTTTTCAAGGCCGGCCTGACGGGCGGCTGGTATTTCGGCATGTACAAGCGCAAGACCTTCCGGAATCCGAGTTTTGTTCCGGAAAGCTTCAATACGCTGCCTCTTTCCGCTCTGTCCGAAGCGGTCTTCGGAGAAAAGGCGGAGGCTTTCGACGAAATGCTTCTGCATCCCGAGGGAAACGATCCCTACTGGGACGAAAGATTCGGCGTTACAGGCAGGAATCCCGTACGGGATGCGGGGATCCCGATCCTGTTCGTGACGGGCTTTTACGATATCTTCCTCGGCGGGACCTTCGATATCTGGCGCGGTCTGGACGAGAACACGAGAAGGCAAAGCGCGCTTCTCGTGCATCCGTACGACCACGGCGGCAGCAAGGAGAACCAGCCGGTCGTCTTCCCGGACGGCATGGCGGAAGAGCACTTCGGAGACGGAGCGCTGAAATGGATGGAGTACATCCGCGGGAAAGGGGAAAGCCCGCTGGAGACCGGCAAGGTGACCTACTACAGGCTTTTCGAAAACGGGTGGCGCGCCGACGATTTTTCCGAACCGGAAAAGAAAATGAGCTTCCCTCTCGGCGAAGGCGAGCGGAGCTACGTCTACAACCCCTACGCTCCCGCCCCCTTCCCGGGCGGCCTTTCGACGAATTTCGGCGGCGCCGCCTGGCAGGGAGCGCCCGACAGCCGCTACGACATCCTGAGCTGGTTCACGCCTCCTTTCGAAAAGGAGACCTTCGTCAAGGGAAAGATGCGGGTGAAGCTCCGGGTGAGGTCCGACTGCGAGGACACCTGCTTCTACGTCCGGTTGAGCCTTGATAAAAAAGAAGGGGCCTACGGTCTGCGCGACGATATCCGGAACATCGCCGCGACGGTGCCCGACTACAAGCCGGGAGAGGCGGCCGAACTGGATTTCGTCTTCGACGAGCACGCCTTTCAGATCGCCCCCGGCGAGCGGATCCGGATCGACGTGTCTTCTTCGGCCTTCCCGTATTTCGTCGGGCATACCAACCGGAAGGGACTCTTTTCCGGGATCGATTCGGCGAAGATCGCCCATAACACTGTGATCGCCGGCGGATCCGCTCTTGAGATCCCGGTCGAATAACGAAAAACGAAGGATCCCCGCAAAGCCCTTTTGAAAAGGCCTTGCGGGGATTTCCCGTTCCGTTTTCTCAGGAAAGCCTCAGCGTGATCCGCGCCGCGCTGTGCGGGGGAAGCGCCGCGCGCCAGACGTCTCCGTCCCGCCGGACGGGAAGCGGGGATTCGTCGAAGAAGGAGCCGGGCGCGACGTCGCTGGAGGAAAGGAGCGTGCCGCCGGAGAAATCTCCCGCCGCCCGGAAAGCGCAGTCCCGCGCAAGATCGTAGGCGTCGTTGACGAGGGTCACGGTCAGGATCCCTTCCTTTACGGTGGCAAGCGCCGAACCGTCGTCCGCTTCCGCTCCGCTCACGGCGCAGAGAGAGCCGCCCCGGTGCGCTTTCATCAGGGAAAAGACCTGACCGTTCGCCGTCAGGCGCGCGCCGCCGGGCTCCAGGAGCAGCGCTCCTTCGTTCACGGGCTGGAAATAGCAGCAGACCGGCATGCCGAGCGGCCCGGATTCCCGGAGGAGCATATGGAGCATCTTCGCCGTGTAGATCCCCTCCGCGACCGAAGAGGGACGGTACCAGGCGTACCAGAAATTCCATTCGTCGAAGGAGATCATCATCTTTTTGCCCGTTCCGTCCAGCACACGGCGCATCTCGCGTGCGGTTTCTTCCGCAAGGCGCGGCGCGCCGACGATCGCACGGTAGGTCTCGGCGGTCTTCGTCGGCGAAGAGAAGTCCATCGCGGCGTGGGAATAGTGATGCAGCGAGACGTAAGGCGCCGCCGGCGCGAGCTTCGCAGCCGATTTTTCGGCCCATGCGCCGTTCGGATAGGGACCGGAGGAGAAAAAGACCAGATCCTTTGTGACGGCGCGCATGGCCGCGACGTGTTTTTCCGCAAGAGCGGCGTAATCGTCGGGACGCATCGGTCCCTCCATGTGGCCGTATCCCATTTCGTTGCCGAGGGACCAGAACCGGACGTGATAGGGCTCGGGGTGTCCGTTTTCCGCCCGCATCCGCCCGTAGGGGGAATCGGCCGGCCCGTTCACGTATTCGACCCAGTCGGCGCTGTCCCCGGGGCTGTTCCAGACGAGATTGATGGTCAGGAAAGGCTCCGCGCCTACCTCCCGGCACAGGGCGAGGAAATCGTCGGTAGAGATCTCGTGAAAATCGTATCCGTGGGAATGAGGCTGCGTCTCGATCTCGGTGGCGGCTTGCAGAGGACCGCGCATGTCCCGGGGGAGCAGACCGTCCTTCCAACGGTATTCCCCGGCGAAGTTGCCGCCGGGCCAGCGGATCAGGGCGGGCCCGATCTCCTTCAGCTTCCGGATCACGTCGGGCTGCATGCCGCGGAAATGCCCCTCGGCCATCATGGAAAGCGCACCGAAGATCACCTCCGCCCTCCCGGAAAAGACGAAGCGGATCGAAGCTTCTCCGTCGTCCGCCGCGGGCGTCAGAACGAACGCATTTTCCTGCCATGCGCCCGGAAGCAGCGAAAGCTCCCGGCGGGCGTAAACGAGAGCCCCGGACCGGTCGGTCAGTTCGGCGGCAAGCGTGACCGGGACCGAACATTTTGTGACCGTCCGGATCTCGTACCCGGTGCCGGCGGCGATCCGGAGCCCGTCCTGCGCGATGCCGCAAAGCCCTCCGTCGATATTCTGGACGCTCTGCGACTGCAGCTCGTTGCGCCGCATCATTCTCTCGCACCCGACGTGCCGCGTATAGACGTCCCCGCCGTCGTTCTGGAAAAACGCACGGGTCCCGACGCCGCGCCATTCCGCCGCGACGCCGCAATTCCGCGCCGGTTTTCCGGCGAATTTCCGGTTCCGGAGCATTTCGGCGGAAAGCCCGCCGTTTACCGCGGAGCGCGTATGTTCCAGATTGTGACCGAAGACGTAGGGCGACAGAGGCACGGCACGGTTTGTATCGATCGTAAAACTCAAGAACAAATCCCTTCTTTCGTCGTTTTCGCAAGGTCCCCCTGCTTTGTATTATAGGCGGGGCGGAGCGGGAAGTCAATCTTCCGGTTCCGGGCTTGCGGGGAAAGACGGGACATAGTATAATGGGGAAGAAGGACGAACAGACCGCGTTTACGCGCGGAAACCGCAAAGGAGGGCGGCGGCATGATTTATACCGAACTGACGAAAAAGGCGATGAAGCTTTGCTTCCAGGCGCACCGGGATCAGGTGGACAAGGGCGGACTGCCCTACGTGTTCCACCCCTTCCATCTGGCGGAAAGCATGCCGGACGAGATCACGACAGTGACGGCGCTCCTGCACGACGTGGCGGAGGATACCGACTATACGCTGGAGGATCTCCGGGATATGGGCTTTCCGGAAAAGGCGCTGGAGGCGCTTGCTCTTCTGACCCACGACAAATCGGTGCCCTATCTTGACTACGTAGCCCGCATCCGGGAAAACCCCGTCGCGCGGACCGTAAAGCTTGCCGATCTCCGCCACAACAGCGACACGACCCGCCTGGAACCCGGGCAGGCCGACGAAACGCGCCTTCGGAAATATGCGAAGGCGATCGCGCTTCTGGAAGGCGAATAGAACGTCCTTCCGTATCCAAACCGTTCTGAAAGAGGTGTCATGAAATGTACGAAACGCTGCCCCTTTCCTTCCGCGTCGGCTTCTCGGCCGGATCGGATATCGCGCCGGAGGAGACCGTCCCCGCGGCGGTGCCCGGCAACGCCCAGCTCGACTGGGCGAACGCCCACGAGTATCCGCCTTACGCTTTTGCCGACAATTTCAAGGAATTCTCCTGGATGGAGGACGTTTACTGGATCTACAAGGCGGAGATCCCCGCAACGGAGATCCCGGACGGCAAAAGAGTGTTTCTCGCCACGGCGGGGATCGACTATGAATTCGACGTTTATGCCGACGGGGAAAAGCTCCTGTATCAGGAAGGAATGTTCACGCCGGTCGAGCTGGACGTGACCCCGTACGTGAAAAAAGGATTCACCCTTACGATATCGGTCTATCCTGCGCCGAAGATCCCCGGCAGGCCGGCCGACCGGACGCAGGCGGCGGCTTCCGTGAAGCCGCCGGTCTCCTATGGATGGGACTGGCATCCCCGCCTGATCCCCAGCGGCCTTTACGAGGAGGTGCGCCTGGAAGTGCGTCCGGTGGCTCACATCCGGGATTTTGAGACCCGGTATCTTCTGACCGACGGCTACCGGAATGCGGAAATCAACGCGGACGTCAGGGTCAGTCAAGCGGGAGGGACCGTGCGCTGGACCCTTCTCGACAGATCCGGCGCGGTCGCGGCACGGAAAGAATTCCCGGCGGAAGAGGAGAATACGGCGGCCGCGGTGCTCCGGGACGTGGATCTCTGGTGGCCGAACGAGCAGGGAGAACAGGCGCTTTATACCTCTGTCGCCGAACTGTTCTCGGCCGGGGGCGAAAAGCTCGACGAAAAACGTCAGAGGATCGGCTTCCGGGACGTGGAGCTGAAGATGCATCCGCGGGCGGGCATCGACGCGGAGACCTTCCCCAAGGGCCGGAACCACGCGCCGATCCAGCTGATGATCAACGGCAGACGGATCTTCTGCAAAGGCTCCAACTGGGTGCACCCCGAGATCTTCATCGGGACCATCACCCGGGAGACCTATGAAAAGCAGCTCGATCTGGCAAAAGACGCGCATTTCAATCTTCTCCGCATCTGGGGAGGCGGCATCGTCAACAAGGAGAGCTTCTTCGAGCTGTGCGACGAAAAAGGGATCCTGGTGTGGCAGGAGTTCCCCCTGGCCTGCAACAACTACGAGGGCACGCCGCATTATCTGGCGGTCCTGGACCGGGAATCGCAGAGCATCATCCGCCGGCTCAGGGGACACGCGAGCCTCGCGATCTGGTGCGGCGGCAACGAGCTCTTCAACGATTGGTCGGGCATGGACGACCAGTCGCTGGCGCTGCGTCTCCTGGCGTCCAACTGCTTCCGGATGGATCCGATGCGTCCCTTTATCCCGACGTCGCCGCTTTTCGGCATGGCGCACGGCAACTACGTTTTCCGCTATCCGGACGGCAGGGACGTATACGAGGTGATGCCGGAACGTCACAACAGCGCCTATACGGAATTCGGCTCTCCCGGCATGTCGGACGTCGATATCCTCCGGACGATCATCCCGGAGGAGGAGCTTTTCCCGCCGAAGCCCGGCGGCGCGTACGAAGCGCATCACGCCTTCGGCGCGTGGGCGGGCGATACCTGGCTCTGCCCCTCGACGGCGGAATACTATTTCGGCGAAAGTAAGGATTTGGAAGAGCTGGTGGAACGCACCCAGTTCCTGCAGGCCAGGGGATACGTCGCGATCTTTGAGGAGGCACGCCGCCAGTGGCCGGTCTGCTCCATGAGCCTGAACTGGTGCTATAACGAACCGTGGCCCTCGGCCGCGAACAACAATCTGATCTCCTACGGCGGCAGGCCGAAGCCGGCCTATTACGCCGTGAAGGAATCCTGCCGGCCGCAGATGGCCAGCGCGCGGGTGAGAAGATTCCTCTGGAAAAAAGGAGACCTTTTCTCGGCAGAGCTTTTCCTTCTGAACGATCTTCCGGAGACGCTTCCCGCCCTGCGGGTCAAGGCGTTCCTGACCCTGCCCGACGGCAGACGGGAGCTCTGCGTCTGGAACGCGCCGGAGGTCGGTCCGACCGGCAACCGTCAGGGCCCCGCCGCCGTCTTCCGCCTCGGCGACTACGCGGACTGCACCCTGACGCTTACGGTGGAGGTGGAAGACCGGCCGGAGCTTTCCAGCCAATATGAGTTCCTTTACCGGAACCCGGGTCACAAAAAGCCGGATGAGTCGAAAGCGCTGAACCAGTAGAAAACGATCCTGAGGTGCTTCCATGACGGTAAAAGACGAGAAAACTGACGGGATCTGGTGCAATCCGATCGCCCTGCCGGAGATACCGCGGGGCAAGGACGACTGGTATCCTTATGAGAAAGAGGTGTTCAGCCACGACGACCGCCCCGCGGCGGTCACGGGGCCGGAATATCGTTCGGTCAGCGATCCCACCGCCTTTTTCTGGGACGGGAAATGGTATCTCTACCCCAGCTACGGCATGGCGTGGGTCAGCGAGGACCTGTGCCGCTGGCGGCATGTCCGCACCGAACCGTACTGCGCCAAATACAGCCCCGCCATCATCCCCTGGCGGGGAGGGTTTCTCCTGACGGGGTGGCTCTGCCCGCTCTATTACGGCGATTCCCCGCTCGGTCCCTTCCGCAAACTCGGCGAATTTATCCTTCCGGACGGCACGCCCTTCGTCCCCTCCGACCCGGCGCTCTTTACCGACGACGACGGGGAGCTCTATCTCTATGCCTTTGATTCCGACGGCTCCTACGGAAAAGCGGACTACCGCACCAAAATCGTGGGATACCGGCTGGACCGCGGCGATCCGCGCCGGATCCTGGAAGGACCGACCGTGCTCTTTGCGATGGATCCGGAAAACCATCCGTGGGAAAGGCAGGGCTTTCATCAGCAGAAC
>JAEEGL016561729.1_pt1 | contig 28177 bp, 25 predicted proteins | sample 9134231 | NCBI WGS metagenome assembly JAEEGL01 (sample SAMN16246548, study PRJNA631951) | gut metagenome | biome: gut microbiome; feature: rumen; material: fiber-attached | host: Bos | place: Iran: Karaj | collected 2018-10
CACCGAGGCCGAGCAGGAGGAGATGCAGAAGGAAATCCAGAAGCAGGTCAAGGAGACCTACGCGCGGATGAACGAGACCAAGGACAACTTCGGCGCGAAGCACCGCAAGGAGAAGCGCGAAATGGCCGCCATGCGTACTCAGGAGGAGATGGAGCAGGCGCTCGCTGAGAACAAAGTGCTGAAAGTCACCGAGTTCGTAACGGTCAACGACCTCGCCACCCTCATGAACAACACGCCCGTGGTGAAGGTCATCGGCGCCTGCATGTCCCTGGGCATGATGGTGTCCATCAACCAGCGCCTGGACGCGGAGACCCTCGTCCTGGTGGCCGAGGAATTCGGCTACAAGGTCGAATTCGTCACCGCCGAACTCACCAACGAAATCGAGCAGCAGGAGCCGGACAACGAGGAAGACCTCGTGGAGCGTCCGCCGGTGATCACCGTCATGGGCCATGTGGACCATGGTAAGACTTCCCTGCTGGACAATATCCGCAATACGAACGTCATCGCCGGTGAGGCGGGCGGCATCACCCAGCATATCGGCGCATACAGCGTGAAGCTGGACAGCGGCCGCCGCATCACCTTCCTGGATACCCCGGGCCACGAGGCCTTTACCGCCATGCGTGCCCGCGGTGCCCAGATGACCGACCTCGCCATTATCATCGTCGCGGCCGACGATGCGGTGATGCCCCAGACCAAGGAGGCCATCGCCCATGCCCAGGCGGCCGGCGTCCCGATGGTTTTTGCCATCAACAAGATCGACAAGCCCGGTGCCAACCCGGACACCATCCGCCGTCAGCTCAGCGAAATGAACATTCTCGTGGAAGACTGGGGCGGCAAGTACCAGTGTCAGGAGATTTCCGCCAAGAAGGGAATCAATGTCGACAAACTGCTCGAAAAGGTTCTCTTCGAAACCGACCTGCTGGAACTCAAGGCCAACCCCTCCAAGCCCGGCAGCGGCGCCGTCATCGAGTCTTCCCTGGACAAGGGCCGCGGCTACCTCGCGACCGTCCTCGTCCAGGACGGGACGATGCGCGTGGGCGACGTCATCCTCTCCGGCAGTTATTATGGAAGGGTCAAGGCCATGTACAATGAGCGTGGCCAGAAAGTGGCGGAAGCCGGTCCTTCGACCCCGGTGAGCATCCTGGGCCTGAACGGCGCCCCGGCCGCCGGTGAGAAATTCAACATCCTCGCCGACGAGAAGGAAGCCAAGAGTATCGCCAACCGCCGCGAGCAGCTCATCCGCATTCAGGGCATCAAGACCCAGAAGCACCTCACCCTCGAGGAAATCGGCCGGCGGATCGCCATCGGCAACTTCAAGGAACTGAATGTCATCGTCAAGGGTGACGTGGACGGTTCCGTCGAGGCCCTGTCCGACTCGCTCATCAAACTCTCCACCGAAGAAGTGCGGGTCAATGTCATCCACAAGGCGGTCGGCGCCATCTCCGAGAGCGACGTCCTCCTGGCGGAGGCCTCCGATGCCGTCATCATCGGTTTCCAGGTCCGTCCGTCCGCAGAAGCCCGCCGGAGCGCCGAGAAGGAAGGCATCGAAATCCGCCTCTACTCGGTCATCTACGACTGTATCAACGAGGTGAAAGAAGGTATCGAGGGTATGCTCGAGCCCGAGAAGAAGGAAGAGGTTACGGCCACGGCCGAGGTCAAGCAGACCTTCAAGATTTCCAAGGTCGGCACCATCGCCGGCTGCCAGGTCAAGGAAGGCAAGCTGACCGCCAAGGCCCAGGTCCGCCTCATCCGGGACGGCATCGTCGTGTACACCGGTGCCCTCGCCTCCCTGCAGCGGGGCAAGGACGACGCCAAGGAAGTGGCCGCCGGATTCGAATGCGGCTGCGGCCTGGAGAAATTCAACGACATCCATCCCGGCGACGTCATCGAAGCCTTCACCGTCGTGGAAATCAAACGTTCGCTGTAATGCTGATAGTCCTGGAGGGCCTGGACGGAGCCGGAAAATCCACCCAGGTCCAGCGGCTCCGGCAATACCTTTCAGAGCGCTTCGGCTCGCTGGAGTACATCCATTTTCCGCGCTATGAGGCCCCCGTCTATGGGGACCTCATCAGCCGTTTCCTTCGCGGCGAATTTGGCGACAATGCTACGGTCCATCCCCAGCTGGTGGCCCTGCTCTTCGCAGAAGACCGCCATGGGGCCGGACCCGCCCTTCGCTCCGCCCTGAGGGAAGGGAAGACCGTCCTCCTGGACCGCTACGTCTATTCCAACATCGCCTACCAGTGCGCCAAACTTCCCGCCGGCGAAAAACGGGAAGACCTCCGGGAATGGATTCTCAACACGGAATACGGGGAATTCGACCTTCCCCGCCCGGACTTGAACCTGTACCTGGACGTGCCCATCAGTTTTGTCGAGCAGAGTCTCAGTGCCCACCGGCAGGGCGGAGACCGCGCCTACCTGGGCGGCGGCGAAGACATCCATGAAGCGGACATCGCCTTCCAGAAAGAGGTACGGTCCATCTATCTGGACGCCTGCCGCCGGGATCCCGGCTTCCGCCGCGTCGACTGCTCGGATCCCGAAGGAAAGATGCTCCCGCCGGACGACATCTTCCGGCGTCTTCGTGAAGTCATTGACCCCTGTCTCGGATGAAAAAAGTAAAACGCATCTCGGCCGCCCTCGTCGGCTTCGTCCTGCTCGGAAGCGGGCTCCTGAAAATGCTGGACCCGGTCGGGACGGGACTGCTCGTCAAAGAGTACCTCTCCTTCTTCCACCTGGGCTTCCTCCAGGGGGCGTCCAAGGGGCTTGGAATCCTCCTCTCACTGACGGAAGGAGTCACCGGCGTCGCCCTGATCACCGGCGTCCGGCGAAAGCTTACGGCCTGGGTCACCGCCGTTCTCCTCGGCTTTTTCACCCTGGTCACCCTGCTCCTTTGGATCGTCAATCCGCCGATGCACTGCGGCTGTTTCGGGGAGGCCATCCACCTGAGCCACGGGGAGAGCCTCGTCAAGAATCTCATTCTCCTCGCCCTCGCCGCCCTCGCCTTCCTGCCCAAGACCCAGGATGTGGAGGCGCCCACCCGCAAGAAAGCCGCCTTCTGGATCGCCGCCGTCAGCCTTGTTTTCGCCCTCTGGTACAACGCACGGCACCTTCCCCTGCTGGATTTCACGGTCTACGCCCCGGGAACGGAACTGTATGCTTCGCTTGACAATCCCTACCAGGCCCAAGACGGCCTGGTGACGACCTATATCTACGAAAAGAACGGGCAGACGGGCTCCTTCACCCCGGAGTTCCTGCCCGATTCGAGCTGGACGTACGTCCGGACGGACACCCTGGAGCGCAGCGGTTTCCATCGCCCCAGTGCGACACCGATTCTCTCCTTCTACGATGCCGAAGGGCTGTACCAGGATGAGCGCGCCGTCCTCGGGCAGGTCATCCTCTTCTCGGTGTACCATCCCGAAAAAGTGGATTGGAAACGGCTTGAGGGACAGTATGAAACAGCGCGGCGGGCCGGTGCCTCGACCTTCGTAGTCGTCGGCGGCGTCGCGGAAGACATGGACCGCCTCGGCGTCCCGCCCCAGCTGGAAATCTTCTATGCCGATCCGAAGGAACTCATGACCTTCAACCGGGCCAACGGCGGCGGAACCTACCTCCACAACGGAGAGATCGTGTCCAAATGGGCACCTTGCGATGCGCCGAAAAGCGGTGAGATGGAAGCCCTCCTGAGCCGCAATCCCGTCGATGCCTCCACCAGTTTCGTTTCCCGCCGGAGGATTCTTTCCCAAGGCTTCTGCCTCTATCTCGTGGCCCTGCTGCTCCTGCTGTAATGAAGGCCCGGATTCAACTCATGGGCATCATCAACCTGACGCCCGACTCATTCTATGCCCCCAGCCGGATTGCCGGCACTGAGGCGCTGGAGCGCCGGGTCCGGGAGATGCTCCAGGGCGGCGCCGACATCCTCGATTTCGGCGCCTCGTCGACGCGTCCCGGCGCTGAGATGGTCGCCCCCGCTGAAGAATGGAGACGGCTCGAAGGGGCGCTCAGAAGCATCCGGAAAGCCTTTCCGGAGGAGCGCATCAGCGTGGATACATATCATTCCGAAATCGTCCGGCGCTGCTATGACACCATCGGCCCCTTCCTTGTCAATGATATTTCGGGGGGGCAGCTCGACCCCGCCATGCTGGAAACGGTCGGCTCGCTCTCCCTCCCCTATGTCGCCATGCACATGAGAGGGACGCCCCGGACCATGCAGACGCTCACCGACTATCCGGACGGAGTCGTCGCCGAGCTGCAGCGCTATTTCGAGGACTTCGGGGAGCGGGCAGCGAACGCGGGCATCCGGGACTGGATCCTCGACCCCGGTTTCGGCTTTGCCAAGACCCGGGAGCAAAACTGGGAGCTGCTCCGCCACCTCGGCGAATTCCGCCGTTTCCGCAGGCCCATCCTCGTCGGCCTTTCCCGTAAAAGCATGCTGGGAGCAGCGCCGGAAAATGCCCTGGAGGCAACCCTGGACGCAGAGCGCCTCGCTCTGGAGCAAGGCGCTGAGATACTAAGGGTCCATGATGTCGCCGCAGCGAAGGCGCTTATTCAAGCGGGTCCATATTGCCCCATGGATGGTGGGTGGGAATCCGACTGAACGCCCATAGCGTCGCACCCAGCACCACCGCGCTGAGACAGAACACAATCATGTAATCCGTCTTTCCAAAAATGTCGATCCAGAAATCGTATTCCTTCAGGGACTCGATATGGCTCAGGATCACTGCCGTCCCGTTGTTGATAAAATGGATCAGCATCGTCAGTTTCAGCGAACCCGTCTTGTAATAGATATAGCCCATCAGGACACCGATCAGGAAGGCGTTGAGCGCCTGCCAGGGATTGGCATGGATCAGGGCGAAGAAAAGGGCTGACAGGATGATGGCCCAGGAGGGTTTCATCTTCACCAGCAGGCCCCGCAGGACCATGCCCCGGCAGAGCCACTCCTCAAAGATCGGTGCCATGATGGCCACCGTCAGGAAAGAGGACCAGAACGGGCCGCCCGTCAGCTGCTTCATCAGGTTCATGAAGACGGAGTAGAATTCGGACAGGGAAGGCGAACGCAGGGTCAGCTGCATGTTGGCGTAATTCACCAGGTCGAAGACGAAGATCCCGGACACGGTGGCAAGGAGGGTCAGCCCCGCGGCCGCCCAGGGCGAGAAAGGAGCGAAAGAAGCGCTGTCAAGGGCATATCCCTTCTCGAAAAGGGCGTTCCGCTGGCTCTGACGGGCCGCATAGAGCATCGCCGGGATGAACTGGATGGGATAGACGACAATCATCCCATAGTCCAGCACCGTCTGCTGCGAGACAAAGGCCAGGGCAATCCACTGGACCACACTCCCGAGGAGCATACCCACCAGGAACCAGCCCAGCAGGGCGAACATGCCGCCCACGCCGGGTGTGTACCACCCATGGGCGGCAAACAGGTCGTAACTCTTGACTTTCCGGGCCATATCAATACAGCGGACTGGGATAGACACCCTTCGCGACGAGGTCCGCGAATTTCGCAACGACCCCGGGGCGGTCTTCCTTGTAGGTGACGCCGAACCAGTGGGAAGGGGTCGAAAGGACTTCGCAGCCGCCCTTGCCTTCCTTGATGATGACATCCACGGCGTAAGGGATGTAGAATTCCTTCTTCGGTTCGTTGATGTTCTTTTCAAGGAACTTTTCGAAGATCTCCTCGCTGAGGGTGAAATAATCCGGGGTGAAGCCCCACATGTTCATGGAGCAGAGGGCCTTGGCGTCGAGGATGACATGGTTCTCGCCATTGACGGAATTGTCGCCGTAGACCACCCCGTCCGCCTCCTTGGCGATATTCAGGTGCTCGGCGATATCGGTCAGCTGGCCCCCCTTGTCATAGGAGCAGATGCCGCGGGAGACGCTGCCGTTCTCGCTCAGGGTATGGTCCAGTTCGAAGCCGACGATGCAGTACTGTCCCTTGCTCTTTTCATGGGCACGGCACCAGTCGCCAAGGATCTTGAAGGACTCCTTGCCATAGAAATCATCTCCGTTGATGACAGCGAAAGGCTCATGGATGACGTCTTTGGCCATCAGGACGGCATGGGCGGTCCCCCAGGGCTTGACGCGCTCGGGATTGAGGGTGAAGCGGGAAGGAATCCGGTCAAGTTCCTGGGTGACGAAAACGAATTCGAGGGGCGATCCGTCCACGGTCTTCACCCCCGCATACTTGGCTTTGACGGCGGCTTCCATATCGGCCTTGAAATACTCGCGGACGATATAGACCACTTTGCCAAACCCCGCCTCAACGGCGTCATGAATGGAATAGTCGATGATGGTTTCGCCATGGGGGCCGAGACCGTCCATCTGCTTCAGGCCACCGTAACGGCTGCCCATACCGGCTGCAAGAACAAGAAGTGTAGGTTTCATTATCATTAATTTTAGAGAAAAATTTCTTGTAATCGTACAAATTTAGTAATTTCGCACCAATTCCAAATGATTTTTTCCGCCAAATGGACCTGCAGGCCAAAATACGTTCCCTCCTGGGCAGAAGCGACCACAATTATTTTCTGCCTTTCGTGTTGATTGTCACCCTCCTTGTCGGTCTGTGGATGGTCTTCCTGTCCCATGACTCGCTGATCAACTGGGCCCGGGCCGGCATCGAAGTGAGGCGGCAGGAGGCCCAGATGCAGCAGTACCAGCAGGAGATCGATGCGATGGACGCCCAGATCAAGGCCCTCAGCGGAGACCGGGACTCCCTCGAAAAATTCGCCCGGGAGCGCTATCATTTTGCGGCCCCGGGCGAAGATGTCTACCTCGCGGAATAAATCCTAGAGATCGAACGCTTCGATTTCCTTCACCAGTTTTCCGATGATTTTCATCTTCACGTCGTACAGGTCGTCCGAAATGTCGACCTTGTAGTAGTGCGGATTGATCAGACGGCGCTCCGCCGGGGAGAAGTGGTGGAGATTGTCCTTGTAAAAAGCTTTTTTCTGCTCCAGCGTATGCTGCGGTGCGACCCGGCGACCGCCCTTGATGACCTGGACCTGCAGGGGACGGGCTTCGTAGGCACCCGCCTCGAAGGTCTTGTTCTTGTAGGCGTCGTATTCGTCCCGGAGGGTGATGGTCTCACCCTGCTGGATGGCCTGGTCCATCCGGTCGCCCCGGAGACAGCTCACATCCGCCTTGAAGACATAGCCGTCGATCCGGTTGCCTTTCACAGAGTCCTGGGCCGAAATGCGCCAGGTAATCTGGAAGCCCGGATTGATCAGTTTGATTTTGTCTTCGGAGCGTTTCAGCACCGGCTCCCCGTCGATCTGGACCAGCTTGTAGACATTGCCGAAGCAGGGGGCCGCCTTGGAGGTCGCAATCGCGTCGCCGACCCCGTAACTGTCGATTTTCGCGCCCTGGCGTTCCAGGTCCGTGATCAGGTACTCGTCCAGGCCGTTGGTGGCGAAGATCTTGCAGCGGCTCATGCCGTGCTCGTCCAGAATCTGACGCACCTCCTGCGAGAGGTAAGCCAGGTCGCCGCTGTCAAGCCGCACGCCGTAACCGGGCGCGTAACTGTCGTCGATGCCGTTTTCGCGGAAGGAGCGGATGGCGTTCTTCACCCCGCAGCGGAGCGAGTCATAGGTGTCGATCAAAAGGATGATGTTCTCGCCCCGGTGGGTGCGGATGTAGTCCGTGAAGGCCTGGTGTTCCCCTTCCACGGTACTGCCGTAGGAGGTGATGAAACTATGGGCCATCGTGCCGGTCGAAGGGACGCCGTTGAAGGCGCCGGTCAGGATGTTCGAGGAGCTGGCGCAGCCGGCAATCTGGGCCGCCTTGCCGCCATACACCGCCGCCCAGGGGCCATGGGCCCGGCGCGAACCGAATTCGGAGACCGGCCGGTCGGTGGCGCGGCAGACACGGGAGGCCTTCGTCGCGACCGCCATCTGGTGGTTCAGGATACAGAGCATCGGAGTCTCCAGGACCTGGGCCTCGACCAGCGGGGCGACCACCGTCACGACCGGCTGGTTCGGGAAGACGATCTCCCCTTCCCGCATCGCATAGACGTCGCCGGTAAACTTCATGGTACTCAGATACTTCCGGAACTCCTTGTACTCCTCGCCAGGAAGGAAACGCTCATAGAAGGATTCCGGCTCGCTGCCGAGTTTCAACACCATCTCGATGACCTCCTCGGTGCCGCTCACTACCGCCCAGTTGTTGTTCTCGGGCGCCTTGCGGTAGAAAAGGTTGAACACGGCCATCTGGTCCTGCTTTCCGCAGTCCAGATAGGACTTTCCCATCGTATACTGGTACTTGTCCGATACATAAGCTTCGTTGATCGTTTCCATAAAACAAATAGGCTTGTCCATACAAAGATAAATAAATATTGTGTATTTTTGTAAAAATATACCGACAATGAAAGACAAGATCCTGCTTGTCGTGGACATGCTCTACGATTTCATAGACGGCTCCATGGCCTGCGAAGGGGCGGAAGACGCCGTCAGCGAAACCCTCGCCTATATCCGGAAAGAAAAGCCCTTCCCCATCCTCTTCATCCGGGACCATCATCCCGAGGCCCACTGCTCCTTTGCCGCCCAGGGCGGTCCCTGGCCCCCGCACTGCGTCCAGGGGACCCATGGCGCCGACATTCACGAAGCCCTCGCACCCTATGCCGAGCCGGAATGGACCTTCTTCAAGGGGGAAGATCCCGCCAGGGAGCAGTACAGCGGCTTCGAGGGTCGGAGCGAGGCCGGCCAGTCCCTCTCCGAAGTGCTCCATCTGCTGGAAGCCGAGGAAGTCTATGTGGCCGGCATCGCCACGGAATACTGTGTCCGAAACACCGCGGAGGACCTCCTGAAGGACGGTTTCCGGGTCAGCGTCCTCTCCGGCTGCCTCGCCTGGGTGGACCGCAAAGGCCATGAAGAGGCCCTCCAGGCCATGGCCGAAGAAGGCATCCGGATCCTATAAGAGGGCGCGCTTACGGGTCAATGAACTCACCGCCGGCACGACCCTCTCCACCCTCGCCTCCACCACCCTCGGCTGGAGCACGGACGTATGGGACTTCAGCGGTGCCCTGCCGACGCTCGTCAACAATCCGGAAAACTGAGCGTAATCTGTAACTTACTTGTTTATAGTCGTTTATCGAAAATCGGTTAGTCCTTGCGGGCTAACCGATTTTCTGTAAATGCCTGAAATAACGACGTTTACAAATCACGCTTCGACGGTGTACCGAGAGCTGCCAGAGGCAAACCTAACTCTCCAGCTCTGACACGTCCATTTTCAGCCGGCGCGCCACTTCTTCCTTCGACATCCCCGACTCCATCAGCAGCCACGCACTCTCCTTCAGCCCCTCGGCCTTGCCCTTCTCCATACCCTCGGCCAGCCCGTCCTCGCGGCCATACTCGTAGCCGCCCTCGTAGAGTACGAGGCGCTCATGCTCCGTCAGCTTGTTTGTCTGCGCGTCCTCTATCAGCGGGTCAAACGATTTGTCCAATTCGCGGGGACGCTCTGCAAAGATAGCAAGATTATTGAATATCCAGCACCATTGAAACTTCAAATCGCCCGCCGTATTCAGATAATGGGAGAAACGGTTCAGTTCCAGGAAGCAAATGCTCAGTTTATCTCCGTCGAACACCTCCCCCATCTCCCTTTCACGCATCTTGTACTCGAAAAACACCTTTCCGTCCGGGACCGGGGCTTTATGGTGGAAGTCATAACCCGCAATACACAGCAGCAGGACCGCATTCACCTGATACTTCCTGGCCCCGTGGGTCACCTGCTTCTGCAGAAGAGAACTTCCATAATAGTACAATCATGTCGCTCTCGTAACGGTTCTGCATTTCCAGAACGAAGACCTCTCCGCTATGGGTTTCTTTGCACAGCACATCGAAGCGTGACCGTTTATATTTTGTGTCCATAAAGGTGAAATTAAAGCGTTTTTCAAGCCGGGAAACCGCTCCCCAGTAGTGGTGAAGTTCGGAACTCTCATCCTCACCTCCAAACGTCACGGCGTTCCGAGATGCAGATTTTTATGTTTTTGCGATGAATTAACTGTATTTGCGACACTTTCCATCGAAAAAATGGGGCTTCGAAAATTAATTTCGAGGATGTTTTGGGACGGAAGGCCGGACGTGGAATTTTGTTTTTTGTGAGAGAATGTGTAATTTTGGGAGTTCCATGGGCAAAAAGCCCGGGCCAGACAAAACGCGAATAAACTAATAACGATACAATTATGAGATTCATTACCCCCCCCCAACGGGATTATCTGACGCCCGTCGCCGAGGTCTTTCCACTTAGCGTGGAACAATCTTTCTGTCAGTCCAACATCAAGGATTATCCCAATAATCCCATCATCGAAGAAGAAGATGACAATAATAACTAATGGAGGACTGACACATGAAAAAGATCGTTTACATTTCCATGGGCCTTCTGGCCATTCTGGCCATCTCCTGCAGCAAGAAGGACAGCCCCGTTTCCACTCCCGCCGATACCGCAAAACAGAACCTCAAGGAGGTTTCCATCACCGTCGGTGCTCCTGAGGACATTGAGACAAAGGTAGCGTATGCCTATGACGAAGCGGAAAAGAAATTGAAACTTACCTGGGAAGAGGGCGACAAGATTGTTCTCCAGAATGGCAGCGACGCTTATACCTTGAGCACGACGGATAACAGCAAGATGGCCACATTCACCGGCTCCGTTCCCGATGGTGAGGGCACCTACGACGTTTTCTATGCCGGAAATGGAGCGAACGCCATGACCCTTGACGATGTCGAGGCCATGGACTACTCCGTCCAGACCCAAAGCGCGAATGACAACACCTCTCACCTGAAATTCGCCGCGCGCCTGAGCCGCGTCACCTTCACCCCCGGCACGGACGACATCTATTTCACCGCCGACTGGGCCCAGGAGAAAGGCGGCACCTACCAGCAGAGCGGCGCCATCCGTATCCGTCTCCAGAATCCGGGGGTTACCGGTGTCAAGAGTGTCACTCTGACTGCTCCTTCGGCTATTTTCCCGAAGACGAATGCACTGAATAACAACGAGATAGGAAATTCCATCGCGGTCAATCTCCCGAACGCCAGTATCGCGGAAACAGACCACATCGTTGTCTACGCGATGCTCCCTTGGAACGATGCCGGCATTGCTCTTCCGGCTGGCGAATACCAGGTAACCATCGTCACCGATAAATATGATGTCTGGACCAAGTCCAAGGCATTTGAGGCCAATGTCCTCTCCCCTGTCGCCGTCAACTCTATCACCCTCAACAAGACCAGCTTTACCCTCCAGCCCTTCTACGGCGGGCAGGGGACGGCTGAAGATCCCTATCTGATTGCCAATGCCCGTCAGTTCAAAAACATCAGCACACTTGCCGCAAATGAAGACAGCTATCTCGCTGCCCATTATCGCCAAGTAGAAGATATATCTTTTAATGGCGACATTACCGATTCCATGATTGGTCCTTCCGAAGAACATCCGTTCTCCGGAACTTATGTGGGTTATAAAGATGGTGCTGAAAGCAAGAGAAAACTGAGAATGTTGACGATCACGGCCGCAGATAATGCTCCTGTTGGTATCTTCAGGAATGTGACCGGTACCATAAAACATATTACCGTAGCGGCTTCTGAGGTTTCCGGGGAAGATGTTGTCGGAGCCCTTGTCGGCACGCTTAATGGAGGAACCGTATCAGATTGCGTCCATAGCGGTAATAACGTAACCGGCAGCAGCAAAGTGGGAGGCCTTGTCGGCGAAGCAAAAGGGCAGGCCATAATAACCAACTGCGAGACCCAGACAGGGGATACTGTCAACCCAGGTTCAGCCAATTATGTAGGCGGTATCGTAGGGTATGTCACATCAGCCGAAGTTACGAATTGTGTCAATATGGCTGATGTCACCGGTAGACAATTTGTTGGTGGCATCGCCGGAGATTTGGAAGACGGAAAAATATATGCTTGTGTAAACAACGCGAACGTGACCTCCAACAATACTGAAGCGGGAGGAATTGTCGCACGCATTCAGGGCGGTACAATCAGAGCCTGTTACACTTCTGACGGTGTTTTAATTTCCGGATACTCTCGCATTGGCGGCATCGCCGGATATCAGTCCAATCAAGGCCAGGGCGCGAGTCTGATTATCAACTGCGCAGCCAAATCTAAGATAAGGTCAACGAATAGCGGAAATAATGGCGCAGCCGGGGGCTTGGTCGGGTATATGTATTCTGCTGCCGATAAGGGTGATGTGATCCTGACTAACAGCGTCGCACTGGGAAGTAGTATCTATAATACATGGAAAAATACTGCATATCTTGGTGCCATTGTCGGACAAGTAAATGGAGCAGAGGCGCTATGTTATGTACGTAATTGCTACTCTCAGCACAACAGTACAACAAATACCGGAGCCGCCGTATATTATTCTTCCAAATCCGACGGGAGTACAATCACCAACACAAAACAAACTTATATGGGAGGGATATACGGCAATTTGGTAAAGGGCACGGTTCAAAATTGCTATTGCGTCGGTGCTGACAGTGCAAATGGTAACGGTATCAATAAAGATAATGCTGCGGTCGGCGCGGGTTCAAAAGGTTCTGATGGATTAGCAGGAAACACAAGAATGGTCAAGAATGCGGTAAAGAATGGTACGGCGACCGTAAACCCCAGTGGATGGACAATAGCATACAGTCAAATTAAACCCACCTCCGTGACGAGTGCTTATCTTGTGGATATTATGAACCTGGGAACATGGACGGATTCTGGAATGACCGTCCGCCAGTCCTATATCAGCTCTGAAGGCACGCCCGAGGAAGTATGTGAATGGGTAGGCTTGAACGGGACTTCTCCGGCAAGTTATGATCCTGCATACCCTTCAGAACTTAAACAACTTGGTAATAAATACTATCCAAATTAAAAAAGCAGACAGAGTTTTCACTTCCCCCAGCGCCACCCTCCTACGGGTGGCGCTGCTGTTTGTGGCCGCGAGGATGGATGGACATACCTAATTTTCAGACATTTTCACTATCTTCCTGTCTTTGACACTTTGATTTTGTCAGGCTGAGGATAGATCAAGGCCACAGACCGCTGTAAGGGCGATTTGTTGCCTTCGGACGTGGTGAGCGCCTTGGCAGCGGCGCGGACATCATCCGTCAGGGTTGGAAGGAGAATAAATGGCCGGAACCGGAACTCAAAGACCATTTTGGACCCAATACAGACCAGGTAGAATTGAAGATGTATAAAATCGCGATATCATCGACATGGAACCAGCGATGTCTGGAACTTCAGCGATGATCTCCCGACCTTAAAATAATCCGGTCGAAATGGACCTATACGGTCAAAGAAAACAGGAGGATTACTTGTTCAGCCATCGCAAAAACATAAAAATCTGCAGGGTAGATGTCCCTGTGATAGTGGCGTTTCCAGGAATAGTTCTGAACTTTGTCCTGGTCGGGCCGCCATTGTCAACGGGCCGGAGGGAAGTTCGCCCGGCCGTTCCCCAAGGCCGCCCTCGAAAAACTCAATTCCAATCCCCGTCTCCGAAAACTCCCGGAAGAGGAAAAACGCATCATCATCGACAACATCTTGTTGGCTCCCTATATCGACCTCCGGCCGACCTACGTCATTGCCTTCCTTAATTTCGAGCAGACACATCTCCTTCTGAAGGGCAACAAGGTCGGTGAGGCGAAAGGGGTTGAGCAGGGCATAGAGCAGCGTAACGTCGAAATCGCCAAGGCAATGCTGGGCAAGGGCTACGACCTAGCCACGATCCAGGAACTCACCGGCCTCTCCCCCGAAGAAATCAAGTCGTTATAACCTCCTGTCTCCGGATGGCCTCGGCGTAGAAGGTTCTCCGGCTTTCCTGGGAGATGGGATAGCGTTCGAGGCGGGAGTCTTCCCGGAGTCCGTCGGAGAGGTTGCAGACAAACAGGTCGTCCACATCCGCGAGGTACAGGCAGTCGTAGCGAATGTCCTGGTCCTTCTGTAGCGCAATGGTATAGTTCATGGCCTTCAGGGCCTGTTCTTCTCCCAGGTTCTCCCGGTTGAATACGAAAAGGCCCATCCGCTCAAAACGGCCGTACAGGCCGTGGCCCGCCTTGGAAACTTTACTCTCGAGGATGCGGCGCATGGGAAGGGCCATGGACCAGTAGGATAGCTCCTTCACCCCGATGTACTTCCCCCGCTGAAGGCCATAGGCATAGCCATATTCCAGAATCGTTGCAAGGTCTCCATCCCGCGGAGCGGGGGTCAGTCCGGAGATATCGGCGAGAAGCGCCTGATGCGCGGATTTGCTCTCTTCCATGGCCCGGGTGACCTCGATACCGAGCGAACGGCCGTCGACGCTCTGGAGGTCCGGCCGGTCCCGGTTCACAAGGCCATCGTACTCACCGCCAAGCAGGGTGGCGAGTGCAATCTGAGCGTACTGCTCAAAGAAACAGGTGCCAAAGGGACGCGGGTTACTCCGAACAACGGATTTGGATGAGTTGGTTCTCATAACCGTGAACATCTGTTCTCAACCCTCCAGTTCTGCCACATCCCTCTTCAAGCCCTCTTTCAGGCCTTCCTTACGGGCATATGCCAGTTGATTCGCTATGTCTTGCGCTGTTGTCATATCTTGAATATATTTCTTTCGGACTTCCGGGTCAAAATTAGCGATTTCTGCTGACTTTAGCAACAACTGTATCTGCTGCGCGCTCCTGCGGAACAGATGCACAGCCGGACAGGAAGGCACAGAGATGAAAGAAAACTTATAATTGCATAATTTGCCAAAATCTACTATTTTTGTCAACAAACGTCCCCGACATGAAACTCATCTGTGAAAGCGGCGCGACCAAAGGCGACTGGCGCGCATGTGAAAACGGACAGTGCGTGAAGCGCTGCCTCACCCCCGGAACGAATGTCTCCACCATGGAGCGCTCTGCGGTGGAAGCCGTCATCCGGGAGGCGGCCCGTCTACTACCGGAGGGCCCCTATGAAAGTGTCCATTTCTACACGGCGGGGGTCATCACCCCGGAAATCCGCGCCTGGGTGGAGGAAGTGCTGAAAATGGCCTTCCAGGCTCCTGAGGCAGAGGTGGAGACCGACCTTGTCGCGGCAGCGCGGGCGGCCTGCGGCCATGGAAGCGGCATCGCCGCCATCCTCGGGACCGGCTCGAATTCCTGCCAGTGGGACGGGGAAAAGATCGTCAAGCATATCAAGTCGGGCGGCTTCATCCTCGGCGACGACGGAAGCGCCTCAGTCATCGGGAAACTGTTCATCTCGGACTACATCAAAGGGCTGGTACCCAAGGAAATAGCCGACCCCTTCGAAGCCGAGTTCCCCGGTCTCGACTACCCCACGGTCGTGACGCAGGTCTACCACAGCAGCGGCTCCCCTTCCGCCTGGCTCGGCCGCTTCTGTCCCTTCCTCCTCTCCCGCTACGACCATCCCTACGTCAAGGCGCTCATCGACGGCAGCCTCCAGGCCTTCATCGACCGGAGCCTGAAACAGTACGACTACCAGGAGTACCCCCTCGGGGTCATCGGCGGCTTCGGCATGGCCCTCAAAGACATCCTCACCCCCATGCTGGAGCACAGCGGCATCCGGATCCGGGCCTTCATCCCCGCTCCCATCGAAGAGCTCGTCCGCTTCCACGCCTAACGCGCATACGCGAAGTCTGCCGTATTTTTCGTATCTTTGCAGATTATGGCAGAAATTATCCTCGGAATCGAATCCTCCTGCGACGACACCTCGGCGGCCGTCCTTCGTGACGGCGTCCTGCTGTCGAATGTCATCGCCTCGCAGCAGGTCCATAAAGACTACGGCGGCGTGGTGCCGGAACTGGCCTCCCGCGCCCATGAGCAGAACATCGTCCCGGTCGTCTCACAGGCGCTCGTCAAGGCCGGCGTAACAGTCGAAGACCTGACGGCCATCGCCTTCACGCGGGGCCCCGGCCTGCTGGGTTCGCTGCTCGTCGGGACCTCCTTCGCCAAAGCCCTGAGCCTCTCGCTGGATGTGCCCATGGTGATGGTCAATCACCTCCAGGGACATATCCTGGCCCCTTTTATCCGCGAAGAAGGCGTCGCCGTCAGGGAGCCCTCCTTCCCTTTCCTGTGCCTGCTGGTGAGCGGTGGCAACTCACAGATCGTACGGGTGAACTCCCCGCTGGACTTCGAAATCCTGGGGCAGACCATCGACGATGCCGTCGGCGAAGCCTTCGACAAATGCGCCAAGATGATGGGCCTCGGCTATCCCGGCGGACCGGTCATCGACCGCCTCGCCAAACTGGGCAATCCCGAACGGTTCCATTTCGCCATGCCGAACATACCGGGACTGGACTACAGTTTCTCCGGCGTCAAGACCTCCCTTCTGTACAGGGTCCGGGACGAGATGGAACGCGACCCCCAGTTCCTGGAAAACAACAAGGAAGATATCTGCGCCAGTTTCCAGAAGACCCTTATCGACATTCTCCTGAAAAAACTCATCCGCGCCTCCCGGGAGACCGGTATCCGGGAAATCACCATCGGCGGCGGCGTGTCGGCCAACAGCGGCCTGCGCGAACGCATCGCCCAGGAAGGAAAGAAACGCCACTGGAACACCTATCTACCCGCCTTCAAGTTTACCACCGACAATGCCGCGATGATTGCCATTGCCGGGGCCTTCCGCTACCGCGCGGGAGAACGCGCCCCCCTGGACATCGCCCCCGTGTCACGTATCGCAGATTTTTAATGAAAGAGTTCGAAATTGCCAAGAAGATTGGGAAGGAGCTGACAGAAAGCGAGTTGCAGGAAGCCGCCGCCAAGGCGCTCGGCGTCCGTCCCGCAGAAGTCGGCCCCATCGAAATCGTCCGCCGCTCGGTGGACGCCCGGACCGACATCCTCTACCGCTACCGCGTCCAGGCCTGCCGGAAAAACGAGTCCGTCGCGCCCTACCGGCTTCCCGCTTACCAGGATGTCCATGGAGCGGAACCTGTGATTGTCATCGGCGCCGGTCCCGCCGGCCTTTTCGCAGCCCTGAAACTGCTCGCAGGAGGCCGCCGGCCCATCATCCTGGAGCGAGGAAAAGACGTGGAACGCCGGAAGGTGGACATGGCCTCTCTCTCGCGGGAAGGCATCGTAAACCCGGACTCCAACTACTGCTATGGCGAAGGCGGCGCCGGCGCCTTCTCGGACGGAAAACTCTTCACCCGCTCCTCCAAGCGGGGCGACATCCGCGAAGTTCTCCATACCTTCGTCCGTTTCGGCGCGGATCCGTCCATCTTGATTGACGCCCATCCCCACCTCGGGACAGACCGTCTGCCGGGGATCGTCTCCGCCATGCGAGCGGAAATCGAGCGCTGCGGCGGCGCGTACCATTTCGACAGCCGGGTCACGGACATCGAACCGGGCCTGACGGTGCGCTGCGCCGACGGCTCCTCCTACACTGCCCGCCAGGTCATCCTTGCCGCAGGCCATTCCGCCCGGGATATCTACGAACTGTTCCAGCGGAAAGGCTGGGGGATCGAGGCGAAAGGCTTCGCCCTCGGCGTCAGGGTCGAACACCCCCAGTGGCTGATCAACCAGATCCGCTATCACGGAAAATACCAGCCCTTCATGCCGACGGCCGAATACAGTTTCGTCCAGCAGGTCGAAGGGCGCGGCGTCTTTTCCTTCTGCATGTGCCCGGGCGGCATCCTGGTCCCCTCTTCGACCGAGGAAGGGACTGTCGTACTGAACGGCATGTCCAATGCCGCCCGCAATTCCAAATGGGCCAACGCAGGGGTGGTGGTCCAGATCGAGCCGGGTGACCAGCCCGAGACTTACACCGGACCCTTTGCCCTGATGGACTTCCAGCGGGATGTGGAACGGAAGATGTTTGCCTGGGCCCAGAGCCAGGGGGCACGCCATCCGCTCACCGCACCGGCCCAGCGGATGAAGGATTTCTGCCGGGGCATCCTGTCAAAGGACCTCCCGAAGACCTCCTATTTCCCGGGCGCGCTGTCTTCTCCCCTGCACGAACTGCTGCCCGAGCACGTGGCGATGCGCCTCAGAAAGGCCCTTCCGCAGGTGGACCGGCAGATGAAAGGCTATTACACGAACGACGCGCTGCTCCTCGGCGTGGAGTCGCGCACCTCCTCCCCTGTCCGCATCCCCCGGGACCCGGAGACCCTCCAGGTTCCCCTCGTAGCGGGGCTGTATCCCTGCGGAGAAGGGGCCGGCTACGCCGGAGGCATCGTTTCTTCCGCCCTGGACGGTATCAATTGCGCGGAAAAAATCCTATCTTTGTAGATTGCAGGTATTAGACGGTGAAAAAAGGCTTGCGCATAACGGGAATCATCCTGGCGGCACTGCTGGTAGTGCTGCTGGGCGGCTTGGTGGCCATCCAGTCTCCCCGTGTCCAGACAGCCCTGGCCCACAAAGCCATCGAGCGCCTCCGCGGTAGCCTCGACGGAGAACTCTCCATCGGGCGGCTGAGCGTCGAGCCCATGGACGCCGTCTATCTGGAAGATGTGCTCATCCTGGATGACGCCCCCTTCTGTGACGGCGTCCACCCCCCGATGGACACACTCCTCCAGGCCCGGAGCATCGCAGCCCGCTTCTCCCTCTGGGGGCTCCTGGACGGGAAAGGCATGCACATCCGCTCCGCCGAGGTCAAAGGGCTATGTTTCAACCTCGCCATGGAGCCGGACCCCAGCGGCGACCCCCTTCCTCTGACCAACGTTGAGCGGATTTTCCGCATTCCGCCCTCCGACAAGAACCGCGAGAAAAAAGGCTGGGGAAAACTCCTGGATGCCAGGCGGGTAGACGTGGAGGACCTGCATTTTGCCATGATCAGCCATACCGCCCTCCGCCGCCACGAAGCCGAAGGACGGAGCCCCCTGCCCCCCGATGTGACCAACTGGAGCGATTTCTCCATTCGCGGGAATGTCCATGTCCGCGACCTCAAGATCGCCGACAATCTGATCAAGGGCCATGTCACCCAGATGAACCTCTCCGAGTCCCGCGGCCTGCGTTTCGATGAAATCACCGGCAAGGTCTGTGTCGGGAAAAAACGGGTGGACATCCGGGACCTCCATATCGTCGACGCACCGAGGACGGACCTCAGGATGAAGTACTTCCGGATGATCGGGTCCATCAAGGAGTATGACGGATTCGTGGACAGGATCCGCATGGAAGCCGATATTCTCAAGCCATCGGTACTGTCGATGCAGACCCTCCGCCATTTCGGTCGGGGAATGTCTCAGTTCAGTTTCCGGCCTGAGATTAGCGGCAAGTTCGAGGGCTATGTCAGTGATTTCACCGTGAAGGCTCTCCAGTTCCGGGATACGGAAAGCGGCGTCGGCGCCACCCTCGACGGCGGGATGATCGGCCTGCCGGAAATCGGCAGCACCTTGCTGGACTACCGGGTGAAGGGGCTCCGTTTCACCCTGGACGGGCTCGGAAAATTCGTGCGGGGATGGGCCCCGAAAACCCGCATGGACCTTCGGAAAATGGCGCCCGGGGAGACGTTCTCCTTCACGGGAACGGCCCGGGGACCGCTCAACCGCCTGGGCGTACGCGGTAGCGTCCAAACGTCCAGCGTGGGCTCGGCGACGGCGGACGTGACCCTTCGAAACCTGATCGACGTCCAGCGACCCATCATCATCGGCGGCGCCCTGACGACCCAGGATGTGGACGCGGGAAAGATCGCCGGGATGGACGCCATCCATGAAGTGACCCTAAGAACCGGCCTCGAGACCACCCTCGGGAAAGAGGGCCTGTCCGTCCGCCTGGATTCCCTCCACATCGACCGGCTCAACGCCCTCGGCTACGACTACTCGGACATTTCCGCCGTCGGCACCTATTCCGACAAGGCTTTCGACGGGCGCCTGGTCTGCAACGACCCGAACCTGAATTTCCTCTTCCAGGGCCTGTTCAACCTTTCGCCCTGGACCCGGAACGCCGCCTACCAGTTCTACGCCAACCTCGGCTATGCCGACCTCCATGCCCTCCACCTGGACAAGCGGGAACGCTCCAAGCTCGCCTTCCAGACCAGCGCCAACTTCATCCGGACCGAGCAGAAAGACCTGCTGGGCGAAATCGAAGTGATGGACCTCAACCTGGAAAGCGACAGCGGCCACCACGACATCGGCGAGATCAAGATTTCGGCCCACGCCAACGACGACATCCACCGGATCCGCTTCCATTCCGGCTTTGCCGACGGCTCCTTCGTCGGGGACAAGTCCATCTTCGCGATGGTCTCCGACCTGAAGGACCTCGTCATCCGGGAAGAACTCTCCGCCCTGTCGGAGCAGAAGGAAAAGCAATGGGACGGCAGTGAGTACGAACTCAATTTCACTTTCCATGACAGCCGGGACCTGCTGGACTTCATCGCCCCGGGCGCCTATATTGAAAAGAATTCCGCCATCCGCTTGAAAGTCAGCGGGAGCGGCCTCATGGACGCTTCCGTCACCTCCGGCCGGGTGGCATACGACGGCAAATTCTTCAAGGACCTGTCCTTGAAAGTCAACAATGCCGAGCAGGTGCTCCGGGCCAACCTGAGTTCCTCGCTGCTCCACCTGGGCGGTATCGAGCTCAAGGGCAACAACGCCTCGCTCTTTGCCGACAACAACCACATCGGCATCGGCTACTCCTACGACAACGAAACCGAAGCGGCGAACCGCGGAGAAATCTACCTCAGCGGCGACCTGGAGCGGATCGGCGGCAAGCTGTCCCTCAAGGCGGAAGCCCTCCCCTCCAACATCTATTACGAGGGAGAAGGCTGGAGCCTGGAGTGCACGCAGGCCCGCCTGTTCGAGGGGAACCTGAAAGTGGAAGGACTGCGGGCCCAGAGCAACGACCAGGTGGTCGCCATCTGGGGAGGCTACTCGCCCACCAGGCAGGACACCCTGCACCTGAGCCTCGAAAAATTCGACATCTCGCTGCTGAACAACCTGACAGGCGGGCGGCCCACCCTGGAAGGACGGGCCAGCGGAAGGGCGCGGATCGTTTCGCCGGGCAGTCCCATGCCGGGCATTCTGGCCGGGCTGGTCTGCGACTCGACCTATGTCGCCGGACACCGTGGGGGCAGTGTGCGGATCAGAAGTGTATGGAACGAAGAGAAGAAGCACTTCGATTTCGCCCTCGCCAATAACCTGGACGGGGTGCGGAACCTGGACGTGAACGGCAACCTCTCCCCCTCCACGAAAGAGCTCCATGCCACGGCGGCCCTCAACGCCCTGGACCTGGGGTACATCTCGCCTTTCCTGGACGGGATTTTCGACCGCTTCGAGGCCTCGCTGGACGGAACAGTCCATGCCAGCGGCAAGCTGGACAAACTCCATCTTTCCAGCGAGAACGCCCGGATCCGCGACGGAGTGCTGCAGGTGGAATTCACCCAGGTTCCCTACCGGGTGGAGGGCCCCGTCGAGATCAACGACCAGGGTCTCTTCTTCCGTAGCCTCTCGCTCTCGGATGGCCTGGGAGGGAGCGGCACGGTGGACGGCGGCATCTTGATGAAGCAGCTGAAAGACTTCAAGATGGACACCCATCTGCGTTTCGAGAAGATGAAGGTGCTCGGCATCCGTTCCGGGAAAGATACGCCAATCTACGGCGATGTCTTCGGAAGCGGCCGCGTGGACATTACCGGCCCCTTCAAAGAGCTGCTCCTGGACATCGAGGCCCGAACGGCCGGACCGAGCAATCTGCACATTCCGCTCGGTTCCTCCTCTTCCGCCCGGATCCGCAACATTCTGACCTTCAAGGAACCGTTCGTCGAACGGGAGGTGGATCCATATGAACTGCTGACCTTGGAAAGTCCGAAACAGGTACACCGGCGCAGCAAACTCGCCCTCCAGCTGAAAGTCCATGCGACGCCGGATGTGATGGCCTATATCGATGTCGGCGAAGGAAACTCCCTGAGCGGCGTCGGGAACGGCCTGATCGAAATTGCCTCCAACCTCTCCGAGGGCGGCCTGACCATGGGCGGAGACTATACCCTTTCCGAGGGCAATTTCCATTTCTCCGCCCTGAATCTCGTCAGCCGCGACTTCGCCATCCAGGAGGGCAGCAGCGTGCGCTTCAACGGCGACGTGATGTCCACGGACCTGGATGTCAACGGTCTGTATACCACGAAGACCTCGCTGTCGAACCTGATCGCGGACTCGACTTCCGTCTCCCGGCGGACCGTCAACTGCGGCATCCACATCACCGACAAACTCCGGAATCCGAAGATTTCCTTCTCCATCGATGTCCCGGACCTCGACCCGGCCATCCAGTCCGCCGTGGAAAGCGCCCTCAACACGGAAGACAAGATTCAGAAACAGTTCCTTTATCTGCTGATTACCAACAGTTTCCTTCCGGTTGAAGAATCCGGCATCACCACCGGCGGCTCCAGCATGCTTTACTCCAATGTCACGAGTATCATGGCCGGACAACTGAACAACATCTTCCAGAAACTGGACATTCCGCTGGACCTCGGCCTGAACTATGAGCCGAACACCTCCGGAGGACGGGACCTCTTCGATGTCGCCGTGTCCACCCAGCTCTTCAACAACCGGGTCCTGGTCAACGGGACCATCGGCAGCCGGCGCTACGGAGCCACCACGACCGGTGAAGTGAGCGGCGATGTGGACATCGAAGTCAAGCTGGACAAGCCCGGCACCTTCCGGCTGAACCTCTTCTCGCATTCGGCGGACCAGTACAGTTCCTTCCTGGACTACAGCCAGCGGAACGGCATCGGTATCGCCTACCAGCGGGAATTTGCCAAACCGCCGTCCGGACAGCGGGTCCTGGAAATTGACTCCACCGGCCGCTCAAAGCCCATCATCAGCGATGAACTACGGTAAACTCTATCTGATTCCCACCCCCCTCGGCGACTACGACCCCGCCGAGGTGTTGCCGGCCCCAGTACTGGACAAGATCCAGGACTTGGACCGCTATGTCGTGGAAGAGCTCCGCACGGCGCGGCGTTTTCTCTCCCGCGCCGGACTGAAGGGCCGGATCGAGGCCCTCACGCTGCGGGAACTCAACGAGCACACCGCCCCCGCCGACGTCGAGCAGCTGGTCTCCCTCTTTGCCGACGGCCACGATGTCGGCTTGCTTTCCGAAGCCGGTCTTCCGGCCGTCGCAGACCCGGGCGCCCTGCTGGTCGCCCTCTGCCACCGCCGCGGCATTGAGGTCGTTCCTTTTACGGGTCCATCCTCACTGATGCTCGCCCTGATGGCATCGGGGCTCAACGGCCAGCGCTTCGCCTTCGTCGGTTACATCCCCGCCAAGAGCGAGGAGCGCCGGAGCGCCATCAAAGCCCTGGAAAAACGCTCGGCTGCAGCCCATGAGACCCAGATTCTGATTGAAACACCCTACCGCAACGACGCCCTTTTCACCGATCTCATCGGCTGCCTGGGGGGCGGGACGCGCCTCACGGTCGCCGTCAACCTCACCTGCCCGGATGCGCTCGTAAAGACCCGCACGGTCGAGGGGTGGCGGCAGCAGCCTCTCACGATTGGAAAACGTCCCTGTGTATTCCTCCTTCTCGCATGAAAATCGCCTTCACCACCCTTGGCTGCAAACTGAATTATGCAGAGACTTCGACCTATGAGCGCGGTTTTGTCGCCGCCCAGTGGGAAATCGTGCCCTGGAAGGAGGCGGCCGACGTGTACCTCGTCAATACCTGCGCCGTCACCGAGACGGCCGAAAAGAAGTCCCGCAACCTCATCCGTCGGGCCCATCGCACGGCTCCTCAGGCGCGGATCATCGTAACGGGCTGCTATGCCGAGATCCACAAACAGGCCCTGGAGCAGATGGAGGGGGTCTGGAAGGTGTACGGGGCCGCCGAAAAGGCGCAGATTGTGCCGGAGACGCTTCAGCTGCAGGCAGCTATGGTCCAGGACCATGGCCACCCTCGGCCATGTAAGAGGGAGGGGCCCATCGAAGATGGGAGGGGCCGCGAAGCGGCGTCCTGGACCATAGCTGCCTGCAAGCAAGAGAGCGTCCTTCCGGCGTATTCCAGCGGCGAACGGACGCGGTCGTTCCTGAAAGTCCAGGACGGCTGCGACAACTTCTGCGCCTACTGCACCGTTCCCTTCGCCCGGGGCCGCAGCCGCAACCTTCCCATTGCGGACCTGACCCGCCAGGCCGGGGAAATCGCCGCCCAAGGCATCAAGGAAATCGTGCTGACCGGGGTCAACACCGGCGACTTCGGCCGTACGACCGGGGAGCGTTTCCTGGACCTACTGAAGGCGCTGAACGAGGTGGAAGGCATTGAGCGGTGGCGCATTTCCTCCATCGAACCAAACCTCATCACCCCCGAGATCATCGACTGGATCGCTTCCGGCACCCGCTTCCAGCCCCATTTCCACATTCCGCTCCAGAGCGGCAGCGATGTCCTGCTCAGAAAAGTCGGGCGCCGCTATGACACCGCCCTTTTCGCCTCCCGCATCGAGCGGATCCGCCAGGCGATGGAAGGCCCCGGGAAACCGCGGGTATTCTTCGGCATCGATGTGATCGTGGGCCTCCCCGGCGAAAGCGAGGAACTTTTCCAGGAAACCTTCCATTTTCTGGAAGAACGCATCCGTCCGGCCTATCTCCACGTCTTCCCCTACTCCCGCCGTCCCGGTACCCGGGCGGCCGAGTGGCCGGACCAGATTCCAGAAACGGTGAAGGCCGAGCGGGTCGCCCGCCTGGAAGCGCTTTCGGACAGGCTCCATGCCGCTTTCCTCTGCGAGAACAAAGGCGTGAGGGAGCGGGTCCTCTGGGAGTCATCTGTCCGGGGCGGCAAGATGGGCGGATACACGGGAAACTACATCCGCCTGGAAGCGAACGCAGATCCCTTGAAATTCAATACCTTGGAGGAGGTTATTCTCTGACGAGATTCAGCCAGTCGTAGAAGATGCTGTAGGAGCAGAGCAGGTACAGGCAGGCGCCGACGGCAACCCACCAGGGTGCCGTCAGCCCCAGCACCAGTCCCCACAGGAGCAGCATGAGCGGCGTCCCGATCAGCCGGAAGGCAAAACGGATGGAATTGCGGAAAGCCGCATCCTTGATCTTCCGGTGGCAGAGGAACTCCGAAATCCCCCACATCGGCAGGGTCAGGAGGGCGGCGAGCGCAAAGAATGGCGCCGTCAGTGCCGCAATCAGATAGCGAAGCCCCCTGGGCAGGCGCGTCTTCTTTCGCTCCGCCTCGATGGCGGCCCAGCGCTCCGCATACTGCTCGTCATCCGGCAGATAAGTAATCAGGCCGGAAATCCGCTCGAAAAGCAGGTCCCGGAAGGCCTGGTACTGCGCAGCCTCCCCTTCCCCTTCATGAGCGGAGAGGAATTCATTGACCGAGATCGGCTCGCCGAAACGGAGGACGACGTCCCCGCGGTAATGGAAGAAATCGGTGTAGTCGATGCCGGTCGGAACGATGACCGTCGGCCGTTTGGACGCACTGGCAAAGGCGATGCGGGCGATGCCTTTTCCGATGGGGAGCAGCGAATGCATGGGACGGTGACGGCCTTCCGCGAACATACAGAAGGGCACATCGTTGGCCAGGACTTCGTCGACCTCGTCGAAGATTTCGTAATTGCGCATCACATTGCGGATACCGTCCCGGCGGCGTACCATCGGCAGGATCCGGAGGAAACGCAGGATAGAGGCGACGGTCTTCTGCTCGAAAATATCCGCCCGGGCACCGAAAACGGTGGCGCGGTGGCGGCTTCGGAGGACGACGAGCGCGTCCATGAGCGTATTGCAATGGTTCGGCGCAATCAGCACGGCGCCGCTTTCTGGCAGACTCCCCTCAATCCGGAACTTTCTGTAGCTCAGTCGGGTACAGAGATCCACATAGGGGCGCAGCGCCGTATAGCCCCGGTTCCTTTCCCAAATCCTACTCATGGTCCAGCTTCGTATGGTTGAAGACCGTAGCGACCGTCAGGCCGGAGATGATGTGCCAGATTCCCCACCAGGCCGTAATGACCAGCATGCCGCCATGCGGCGGGAAATTCGCAAACAGGCTGGTGCCGAGCATCAGGGCCAGTCCGAGGCCGGAATTCTGGATGCCGGTCTCGATGGTCAGCGTCCGGCGGTCGGGGCGCGGCACTTTTGCGACCGAGCCGACACCGAATCCGATGGTGAGGGCCAGCAGATTGTGGATCAGCACCACGACGAAGATATAACGGACACACTGCAGGAAGGCGTTCATGTTGCTGGAGAAGGACAGGATGACCATCGCGATGAAGAAAAGAATGGAGGCCCACTGCAGGGGTTTTTTCAGGACATTGGCGACTTTCGGCAGGAACTGCGAAGTCAGGATACCGAGGGTAAGCGGAATGCCGAGCAGAATGAAAATGGTCTTGAACACATCCCAAAGCGGGATGACGAGGGTCGGGACCTCCGCTGCCACGGCGGCCGTATGGAGGTAGAGATTACCCCAGAGCCAGAAATTGAAGGGGGTCATCAACACCGCCAGGGCCGTTGAAATCGCCGTCAGGCTGACGGAAAGTTCGATGTTGGCCTTGGCGAGGGAAGACATGAAATTGGAGATGTTCCCGCCCGGGCAGGAAGCGACCAGAATCATGCCAAGGCCCATCATGGGCGAAATCCAACTGCCCATCAGGATGGCCAGACCGCAGGTCAGGGCCGGCAGCAGGACCAGCTGGCAGAGCATCCCCAGGAGGACAGACTTCGGTTTCCGGAAGACTTCGACAAACATGGCGGGCTTGATGCCGAGGGCCACGCCGAACATCACAAAGGCGAGGACGATGTTGATGGTATTCATACCGCCGGCATTCAGGCTTACCTGGATGCTGTCAATCGCGGCTGCAGTTTCTTGTGTCATATCGGGTCAGGTTTTAAGATTCAATGACAAGCCCATCGAAAGCGGGGCGTACGTCGCTGTCCACACCCATGTCCCGGCACAGCTGACGGAGCTGCTTTTCGAACTGTCCATGGGTGGGAAAGGTATGGCTCAGATGCGTCAGCCAGGTATGGCGGGCGCCGATCTTCCCGGCGAGGGCGACGGCCTCGGAGAGGGAAAAATGGGAATGGTGGGGATGGTAGCTGACGGTATTGAGGGTCACATGTTCCAGATCCCGGAGTTTCTCCATCTCAGAATCCGGCAGGCGGCTCATGTCGGTCAGGTAGGCGATCGGCCCGAAACGGAAACCGAGCACCGGCATCTCTGCGTGCCATCCCCGGATGGGAACGATGTCCGGATGGTCGTGCGGCGCCTCAACGACGGCATTGTCCGAAGGGACGAGGCTTCCGTCCGGCCTGCGGAAGAAATAGCCCTTGTCATGGACCCATTCCAGGACGCCGGTCTCGGAAGACGGGACCAGGCGGAAGGGCCGCTCGTCGATCAGATGGACATGCCACTCCGGTGCACCGGGATACTTGTGCTCCGCAAAGGCGTAGGCATAATCGTTCTTCAGGCAGCGAAGCACCTCCTCTTCACAGTAGATTTCCACCGCCTTGCGGTCGATGTAATTCAGCGAGCGGACATCATCCAGCCCGCCCGTATGGTCCTTGTGCTTGTGGGTCAGGAGAATACCGTCCAGATGAGAAACCCCTTCCCGGAGCAGCTGCATGCGGAAATCGGGGCCCGCATCGACAAGGATGGTCTGTCCATGGTACTCCACCAACACCGACGACCGAAGCCGCTTGTCCCGCGGGTCGGCACTATGACAAACCTCGCAGGGGCAGCCGATAATGGGCACGCCCTGCGAGGTTCCTGTTCCGAGAAATGTGAGTTTCAAAACCTAGAGCTTCGGACCGGCCTTGACGAGGGCCTTGCCGGCGCGGTTGGACTCATACTTGTGGAAGTTCTTGATGAAGCGTCCGGCGAGATCCCTGGCCTTGGCTTCCCACTCGGCGGGATCCTTGTAGGTATCACGCGGATCAAGGATACCGGTATCGACGCCGGCAAGCTTGGTCGGGACGGTGAAGTCGAAGAAGGGGATCTGCTTGGTCGGAGCCTTGTCAATGGCACCGCTCAGGATGGCATCGATGATTCCGCGGGTGTCGCGGATGGAGATGCGCTTCCCGGTACCGTTCCAGCCGGTGTTCACGAGATAGGCCTTGGCACCGGACTTCTTCATCTTTTTCACCAGCTCCTCGGCATACTTGGTCGGATGGAGCTCCAGAAAAGCCTGGCCGAAGCAGGCGGAGAAAGTCGGAGTGGGCTCGGTAATACCGCGCTCGGTACCAGCGAGTTTGGCCGTGAAACCGGAGAGGAAGTAATACTTCGTCTGCTCGGGGGTCAGGATGGAAACCGGAGGCAGGACGCCGAAGGCATCGGCGCTCAGGAAGATCACCTGCTTGGCTGCGGGGCCGTGGCTGTCC
>JAEEGL014093585.1_pt1 | contig 28176 bp, 20 predicted proteins | sample 9134231 | NCBI WGS metagenome assembly JAEEGL01 (sample SAMN16246548, study PRJNA631951) | gut metagenome | biome: gut microbiome; feature: rumen; material: fiber-attached | host: Bos | place: Iran: Karaj | collected 2018-10
AGATTTTCAATTCAATTATGTATTGTTGTCCCAGGTAATCGATTATGATATCTGTTCTTTTCTGATCTCTCGTTTGAGCCTCAATATAATAGTTCCCGGTACCATTAATGATAGGTTTTAGGTAAAGAAGGAACTGTTCTCTGCCATCTTTCTCCTTAAATTTTTCTCCAAGTGGGCCGTATATCTGTTGATATGTCTGTATGAAATGTTCTAAGATAAGGCGCACATTTAGCTTGCCATTTTCTACAAAGATATTTTTGGCAAGGTCACCCTCTCTGAAAAACACACTACTCTTCATTTCTTCTTCAGAAAGGAAAAGATTATAAAGCCTTGTTTCAAATATCCTGTTATCTATCCTTACGCTATTATTGTCATTTCTAACAAACCCATACATCTGCATAAGAACAATGTCCCTCTGGTCAGGGTTCCATGTAAGCTTGGTTCCTTCCATGAGAATACTTCTAAGGGAGGCCTTTAGTTCAGGGAGGTTGTTAAGCTTTCCCGTTAATGACTGAAATAGAGTGTTGTCCTCAGAAAGTATCAATTTTACAGCCTCGTCTATGCCATCTCTCGTCCATCTATCGTGCGTATTTTCTATTTTTTTCCCCACCTCTGTATCCAACAGTTCACAGATACGACTGACAAGATACGGATATCCTGTAGTATAATCTCTTATAAGTTCCGCCATCTCTGCGGTGTTCATTCCTGTGTGATGATCTGACTCATACTCATCCAGCATGCCTTTTATACCATCTGCTGAAAGGCTCATATCAATGGTAAAGTCTGCTGCGATATTCCATGGACTGTTTTCTTTGAAATCTGCCTCACCACGTATCTTTGACTTAAGATGCTTAACATCTGTTACTCCGGCAAGGATGACAGATTGAAAAGTTTTGTAATTTGGATTTTTTTCTTTTTTTAAATAACCGGATCTTAATTTCCCTAAAAAATCAAGAAACACCTGATTGTTTGTAGCTGTATCAACTTCGTCCATTATCCATACAATGGGTCTTTCAGCTTCTTTACACAACTTATCAAAAATTCTAAAAATATCTGTAAGCTTAGCATCATTCTCCTGTGCAGAAAGATTTTTAAGCAAGTCATAATGCTTTTCTGGCAGCGCAACGTCCATACTGTCCTTTGCATCACATAATACACCTGCCAGCCCTTTTACAAACTGATTCTCATCAATATAATCTGCACCTGTAATATCCTGAAAGTCTATACTTATGACATCATATTTTTTTGACAGATACTGCTCTAATGCGGTAAGTGTTGTAGTCTTTCCATACTGACGCGCCCTATTGATAGTAAAGTACTTACCATTATCAACCAACTGCTTAGTGATCTCTCCAACTCTTTCTGAGAGATCAACCATATAATGTTTTGTTGGAACACACACTGCGGTTGTATTAAATGTTTTCACTTATATCCCCTTTGTTATTGTAGCGCTACTTATCTCGTCATACATTCATAATATTATCATCCTTGCAGTTTTCATACAATCTGAAGCAGTAATCTGAACTGTACCACAGCCATCACTCAAAATCATACTCTGAAAGACTATTTCAATAATTGCTTTGCCGTTTTCTCTGCATCATAAAGTCACGCACGTTATGTGATTCCTCAAGATCAAGCGGAAATCCCAGCTTTTCTGCAACATAGATAGAAAGCTCTTCAAAAAAATCATACATTAAAAAAAGCTTTTCCCACATATCTTCGTAGTTTCCACTGGGGAAAATCCCCTCAAACCGCAACATCTCTGAATCTGTCAGATAATTCTTCAGATACTTGCTGCATGCACCTGTTGTAACCTGAAAGTCATTATCTATTCCAATCTTCCAGTTGATCATTTTGATGAACATATCCATCATATACTCTTCCATCATACGTCTGGCATAATAGAACTCGTGCCTGCAAAGTCCCTTGGTCACGTAATTGCTGATCCATCGAAATTCATTTACCGTGCCAAAAAACTCAAATTCGCCGGGCTTTTTAATAAAAAAGCACTCTTTAGAAGTTATATCCACAAGCTCGGGGAAATTATCCTTATTTACCAATACTGTACGCGGTTCACGAAACTCTGTCTGCTTCCCGATCTCGCTAACATCGATAAAGGTCAGGTCAATCCTGTTGCCATCCTTGTACTGTGTAAGGTAAGCATAGCGCGACCTGCCATTGTAGTCATAAGGCTCATTGTAGTAGTCATCTGGAGTCTGCATTATAAGAATATCCCCAAAGCGCTTCATGTAGTCGTGATCCGCGGTAAACTCCCTTATATCGGACACGAAAAATGTGATATCAAAATCAGAAAAATTGTCATGCACGGCTCCCTTTGTGACATTGGAGCCTTCCATCGTAGCAGCACGTATTCGCTCATCCTCAACTGCAGTTTTCAGGATAAGATCATACATCACATCATAAGTTTTCATATATTCTTTCCTTTCTGTATTCAGGTCTCCTCAAAACCCACCCAAATATTTCCTAAAGATTTCTTTCATAGAAAATAAAGACTTTTTTAGAATACTTTAATGCAATTATCCCAGTTTAAACACATTTAAGAACTATGATTAGTAAAACAAAAACTATAAGCTGCTTTGGATTCATAAAGGTATCATGCTATGGAGAAAAAGAGTATTTTTGATAAGAAAAAAGCAAATATTATAGATACTGTGGAGTATAACGGAAAGTACACCAATGTAACCGTACTGAGAACAAAAGCATTAGTTACCGGCGCTATCCTCCTGACAGCTGTTGTCTTTATAGCAGCACAGTTTTTCTTTATCTGAATCACCATGAGAGTCTCGATGTAGTCACAAGCTTCTCGTATCTGTTATACTCGGGCTCCTCATCAGATACACCATGCATAGAATATCCCACAGGAAGTCCCTGCGTCTCAAGTTCTTCAATCATCGGTACCAGTCCGTTCATATAGTCATTTAAATAGCATATGATATCCTTCAAACGCTGTTTTAATCCGCCAATACGAATAGTCTGTACCTCAAATCCATAAGATTTTGCCTCATTCATCCACTGAGCTCTGAATGAGTTATAAAACTGATCCAATAACTCTATAAGAAGCGGTAAATCCTTATCCCTTATTTTAGCTAATGTATCCATATCTTTAATCTGGTAGGCTTTTCTGAGTCGCACGCCCAAATCGGCTTTTAGCTCAAGAACCTTGCATAGTCTGCCCTGCATCTCAAACAATACATCATATGCCCTTTTTCTATCACGTATGACTTTAAATAGTCTTTCTGATGCATCTCTGAAATACCCGGCTGCCTTTTCAGGAACCAGGCTGTCATATATACCTAGCAGCGGATCATTAAACAGAAGTATTTTGGACAGATTGTTTCTCTTTTCCCCCTTGCATCCGGGATTTGCTATATCAAGCAGCATGAACTCTTCAAGTAAATAGCCTGTCACTTCTCTAAATAACAATTCCGGCTCCGCATCTCTATTTGGCAGTTTCCCGCCAAGTCTTGCCGCTTCATATAATGCAGGAAGCACCGAAAAAATGCTGCATTCCGTGCCATCATCACCCCACATTGTCATTACAACAGAATCTATATCCAGCGACAGGCAGGCATTGATGGCAGCCCTTGTTGCATGAATACTGTAATCATTGTACGGAGTAAGTCCCAACCACCTCCATGCACCACCTGCAAAGGAGATGTTATCGGTCAATGCCTTGTGCTGTTTTAGGATTCTTTCATAATGCGCCTTGTCAGTGCTGTAATAATCCCAGTAAACAAGCTCAAGTCCGTCAGGTATCCTGACCTCTTTTGCCATTTTCTCCGAAAGCTTATCGGCCGTTTCATCATCCTCAGAGCCATAAGCACCTACACTCATAAGCCTGAAGAACATATCACTCCACATCTGTGGCTCCAGGCCGTATTTTTTACAAAGTCCTACTACCATTTCAAGGTGCTTTAGTATTAGTTCAACTCTATTATGATAGCCATTATTATCCAGATATTTTCCCAGCCCAACCATATGAGCTTCATCCATCCCTATATTTATTTTTCGCGAAGTATATGCTTCTGAAACGGATTTCAGCAGATTGTCAATAAGCCTCTCTGTTCCGGGATCTCCTATAAGCAGAATATCATTGACATCAATGCAGCTATTGTAATCTTTATAGTCAACTATCTGGTTAATATGCGCCAATGTCTGAACATATGGACGCAGCTCCATTCCCAGCTCTCTGGCATAGGAATCAGCTTCCCTTATCTCATCAAGGGTATATCTTCCTCTCTGATAACCAAAATAAGGCTCTCCGGGGATTTCAATCGTATCCTCTGTATAGAGCCCTACGTAATCATATCCAAGCTTTGAACACAGCTTTATAAATTCTTTAAGCGCAGAAAGCTTTACTACAGCATTTCTTGAGCAGTCTATCATAACTCCAAGTTCACGAAGCTTTACTATACTCAAAACTCTTCCTCCCACTTGAATCACACCCAATTTGACTTATCAATATTGTTATCATAACATAAGGGCATGAGAATGGAATACCATGAAAAAAATAACTTAATATCGCTCCTAAATGATATTCATATGCCTACTGATGTAATTGAGGATATTCTTTTATGTATTAGCACAGGTCATGGAACGCTTCCGGGAATAAATGATCTGACGGATCACTTAAAAACCGCGGTTTCAGAAAGACTTTCCGGTGTGTGGAAGCCATTCCCGCAGGAAATATTCATCAATACCATGATGTGCTTCTCCAGATTTGTAAATGAATATCATATTTCATATGGTTCCTATGGCTACGACCGCGCGTTTTGGACTACCAGACAGATCTCTGCCAGGCTCTTTTGCATAGGAGCTCTTGAATATGAGCTTGTAGACAATGATCTGCAGCACATCCATCTACACATACCCTCTAATACCCGGCTCGATAGTAAGTCTCTAAATAACTCCATATCTTCTGCCAGAGTTTTTTTTGCTGAATACTTTCCGGGTAGATCAGACAATATTTTTACAACTGAAAGCTGGCTGCTATCACCTGTTCTAAAAGAGTTACTGCCTGCCACCTCCAGGATACTTAATTTTCAATCCGCATTTGATATCACACGTTATGATTCTGCTCCAATGGCCTGCCTTGAATGGGTCTTCAATATAGCAGGAGATCAGATGGAAAACGTCTCTCTTTCAGACCTTCCGGAAAACACCTCTCTTCAGAAAAGCATGAAAAAGCTATTACTTGAAGGCGGGCATGTAGGCTGTGCAAGCGGAATATTAGTTCGCAGCTTTTAAGTCTATTTTTTATGAAGTTCCCTATTGATGACTAATCGAGTCAAGATGTACATAAATCAGGACCGTGATGGATTTAGACCACCACTATATGCGCAGGAGGGCTATACAATTATGAGAATCTATAAAGCCGCTAATTACAATGAAATGAGCAGAATGGCCGCTAATATTATCTCCGCGCAGGTTATTCTAAAGCCGGCATCCGTTCTGGGCCTTGCGACAGGTTCAACCCCACTTGGGACATATAAGCAGCTAATCGAATGGTATGAAAAGGGTGACATAGATTTTTCAGAGGTCACTTCCATAAATCTGGATGAATATATCGGTCTTTCCAGTACCCATGAGCAAAGCTATCATCACTTCATGCATGAAAACTTTTTCGATCATATCAATATAAAGCCCGGTAATATACACTTACCTGATGGAACAGCTACGGATCTGGAAAAGGAATGCAAAGACTATGATGCCCTGATAAGCGATGCCGGTGGTATTGATTTACAGCTGCTGGGAATCGGGACTGACGGACATATTGGATTCAACGAACCAGGTGATGCCTTTGAGCCCATGACTCATGTGGTCAACCTCACTGACAGCACAATAAAATCCAATACGCGCTTTTTCACCGATGAAGAAGATGTCCCTAAAAGTGCCATTACAGTTGGTATTAAAACAATCATGCAGGCTAAGAAGATTTTACTGATAGTAAATGGGAAAAATAAGGCTGATATCCTTAAAGAAGCTCTTTATGGCTGTATTACACCGGCTCTTCCTGCATCAATACTACAGCTCCATCCTGATTTTACCGTGATTGGGGATGAAGAAGCCTTTTCAAGCCTTTAAATAATAAGAAGCATTACCAAATCTGCGGAGGATTATTATGAGAATATCCGGTGCTAAGGTCTATTCAAAAGATCATACTTTCAAAAATGAAACTATATATATTGATAATGATCGTATTGCCGAAACAGCATCCGATGATGAAAACTTTGATGCCTCAGGTTTAACTGCTATCCCGGGTCTTGTGGATATTCATTTTCATGGTGCTATGGGCCATGATTTTTGTAATACCGATTCAGAAGGTCTTAGAAAAATAGCTGAATATGAAGCGCAAAACGGAATACTGGCAATATGTCCTGCCACCATGACTTATAGCGAAGAGATACTTGAAGATATATGCAAAAAAGCCCAGGCATATAGCGCCGAATCAAAATTATTAATTTCAGAATCAATAAATAACATACGCAATTCTTCTATGATCGCAGATTTTATTGGCATAAACATGGAAGGCCCCTTCGTAAGCAAAGATAAGCTCGGCGCACAAAATCCCAAATACCTGGCTGCTCCTGATGTCAATATGTTTCGCAGACTTCAAAAAGCCAGCGGAAATCTCATAAAACTTATCGATATTGCCCCGGAACTGGACAAAAGCATAGAGTTTATCAGGGAATTATCCGAAGAAGTTACTGTCTCTCTGGCTCACACATCCTGTGACTACGATACGGCAACCACCGCTTTTTGCTCAGGAGCCCGTCATATGACACATTTATTCAACGCAATGCCCGGCATTAATCACAGAAATCCAGGGCCAATAATTGCCGCTCTTGAAAATAATGCCGAAGTTGAATTGATTGCTGACGGAATCCATATCCATCCTGCGATGGTCAGATTTGTATTTAATACATTTGGCGAAGATAAAGTAATTCTGATCTCAGACAGCATGGAGGCAACCGGGCTCCCGGACGGAGAATATCAGCTCGGAGGTCAAAAAGTGAACGTAAAGGGAAATCTTGCAGTTCTTGCAGACAATCCGGAAACTATCGCAGGCTCCGTTACTAATCTTTTTAAATGCATGAAAAAGGCTGTAAAGGAAATGGGTGTTCCTCTCGAAAAAGCCATCCGTGCAGCATCAGAAAATCCTGCAAAATCTATTGGAATTTTTAAAGACTACGGCTCCATTTCTGCCGGTAAATATGCAAACATTATCCTCGTCGATGATGAGCTTAATATCAACCATATAATTTGGCATGGGAGTAGCTATGGATCTAAACACTATTAAATCAGATATAACCAACACATTTTTTACTGATTTCACAGCCTATGCACAATATGATAATAGAATCAATAAAAGCCTACAGCCTTGAAATATCAAAGGCTGAGGCTTCTATTGATAACCTTAAAGGACTTTCTTCTTTCAGGGACCGAATGATATCCGAAGGTAATCCTTCATCATCCGTTCTTGAGAAAGTATTTGGAAAAGACGGTGCTGCTGATTTTTTCAGAAGCTGCGTTATGCCAATGCATACTGTCTAAAGAACTCTACCTCATCATCATTGCACTGTGCAGCCTCCGGGAGCCTTAAGTTGCAATTGAATACATGTCCCAGATCCCCATTTGGACTTGTATAATACTTGCTGGTAAATGGCACAGAGTTCTTTATCATTACTTCTACCATCTTGGGAAGCTCATCCTTTAAAAAGTCTCCTGTTGCAGACATAAGGAATGACGGGGGATATGCCTCTGTTATATAGTTGCCTGCATTCATAACATCAAGATCTTCATCTGTTACCTTCTTACCAAAAAGATCATCCATAAGAGATCCCATATTTTCATCTGATTCCTTTACAGATTTAATCTCAAATGCAGCACAGTTAAATGCAATACTCTTGAATTTAAACTTATCAGATACTGTAAAGTCAAATTTGTCAGCATATTCCTTGTTTGTAAGGAAAGCAGCTGTAATACCTATAAGTGTACCGCCTGCAGAATCACCTACACCAGAAATATTATTAAGGTCAAATCCGTATTTATCCTCATTGTCAACTATCCAGTTTGCTACTGCAACACTGTCTTCAAGGCTTGCAGGGAATGTGTATTCAGGCGCAAGTCTGTATGAATAACAAACTACTGCGAATCCTCTCTGACAAAGGGATGCTGAATAATATTTGTATACTTCCTTATCTCCATATACCCAGCCACCGCCGTGAATAACTACAATCACAGGAAGTTTTTTATCCTCCGGAACATTTGCCGGTCTGTATACATCAAGCATCTGCCACTGCGGATGTTCACCCTTATCACCATACGTGATGTCACTGTATCTTTTTACATCAGAAGGAATCTCAAGTCCTTCATCTCTGATAGCATCACCTTTAGCAAAATTTGTTCTAATAAAATCACTTGCTATTGACATTTTTACACCTCTTTTATCACGAAAAATTCTTAATTCTTTACTTTTTAAAATTCTACTACTGATCTCTTTGCTTCAAGATCTGTCTGAATCTGGTCAATGTGCTTATCAATGTTCATGATGATGCAAAGTGCCAGAACTACAAGAGAAAGGATTGCTCCAAAATATCCATACCCGAAACGGATAGATGCAAGAGCAGCCTCTGTCTGAACCTCTGCTGTTCCAACATAACCACCGATAGCGATAATCCATGTGCAGATAGCAGAACCAAGACCGATACCAACCTTCATACCAAAGCTTGTGCAGCTGTTTACAAGACCTTCAGAACGAACGCCTGTCTTCCACTCGCCATAGTCAACTACGTCAGCTGTTGTAGCGAAGATACCTGACATGATAGGGCCTGTACCGAATCCCTTAACGATAAGTCCGATAACTACAAGAGGAAGATTTGATCCTGCAGCGCCGATGATCACTGAACCGATAGCCATTATAACAGCACCTGTGATCATAAGTTTTCTTTTTCCAAACTTTGCTACGAGTTTAGGCATAGCAAGGTTTACGATCATAGCAGGTATTGTTCCTGCAACTGATGTCCATGAAAGGAATGCGATGTTACCAAGTACGCTGTTGCAGAAGTAGTATGTCATTGAACCTGTTGCAACTACGTTGATGTATAAGAACATGAACATAAGCGCCTGGATGAAGAAATACTTATTCTTTAAGAGTGCCGGAAGTGCCTTGGAAAAAGGAACCTGCTCCACTTTAACTGTTCCGTCCTCTTCTGCGTCAACATGCTCTCTAACACCAAGGAAGCAAAGAATACACATTGCGCAGGCAATTGCTCCATATATTACAGAGATTGATCTCCAGCCTACACTTGCAATAAGGTTAGCTGTAATAACGTTTGTAATAAGTGATGTAACCTGAGTCATAACGAATCTGATGGATGCTGTCTGAGCTCTGTCCTGTACATCAAGTGTCATACGGCTAAGAAGTGCATTATAAGGCAGGTTGTTAGCTGTATAGATAATGCAGTTCTGGAAAATGTATGTAAGGTAGATGTAAACCAGTTTTCCGCTTTCTCCAAGCGATGCGGGTACATTGAATATCATGAAAAGCGATATTCCCATAAGAGGTGCTGTCCACAGGAGCCATGGTCTTGCCTTACCATATTTTGTATTTGTCTTATCAACAAGCGCACCCATGATAAGATCTGTTATACCGTCAAATACTCTGCACAGAAGCATCATTGTTCCGATGGCTGCTGCAGCGATTCCAACTGTATCTGTATAATATCCTGTCAAAAAGGATGATGCCAGAGCAACTATTACGTTGGCACCGCAATCTCCGATGCCATATGCGAACTTCTCACTAGCTGAGAGACGACCCTTTTTTTCTTCTTGTTGTTCATAAACTATTGCTTCCATTGTAACCTCCAATCTTATATCGGGACGCCGTGTCCCCTTCAACGAATCTTAATATATAAAAATATGGCCGGTTACTCTTTACATTCTTTGACCTAAAAATTACGTTTTCTTGACATTTTTGATTTATCCATTATAATGACCAATAATTGCTATTTTTATAACATAGAGGAAATATCATGTCAGATTCAAACACAAAGGACATCTCATATGAAGTTGTCCATTACCACACAGAACTGCCGTTTAAGATATTAAACATTCACAAAGAGGACTTATATCCAAATAAAGATTTCTCAGCTGTCAGCGATATTCTTGATCACTGGCATAATGAGCTTGAAATTGTCTATTCGTACTCTAATGGTGGAGAATATTTTACAGACGGTATTGCTCATGACCTGCAGGAAGGCATTTTCATCATCGTTAACAGCCAGAGTATTCATAAAGTAATCTCAAACAGAACAACACCTTACGAGAAGCTTCCACCGACGCTTACGACTGTACTTCAGATAAGCGACTCTTTCCTTCGCAATTTTGTTCCAAACTTCGATGCGCTTTACTTTATTCCGGTTTTTAGACCCAATGAAAAAAGGCCCTCCGAGATAATGAAGGACCTCGCTCAATACGCAGATGGCAAAACCTTGAACAAGTATGAAAACATGCGCCTTATAGGTCTTGTTCATGAGCTTTTATATTATATCTGCAAGGACGATCTGAGTCTGAAAGACACCGAGATGCCCGAAAAGAGCAGAAAAAATTCTGATATCTTAAGAAAAATCATTTCATATACTGAAGATAATTATGATGGTACTATAAACGAAATGTCTGTTGCTGATGCCTTCGGTTATTCAGCCAGCTATTTTTCCAGATTCTTCAAGTCTAATATGGGAATTACCTATAAGGAATTCCTGACAAGGATGCGCGTCAATGCTGCCAAGGACAGCCTGGTACAAACCGGAAAGTCTGTCCTTGAGATTGCAATGGACTGCGGCTTTTCAGACTCAAGAGGGCTTATAAATATGTTCAATAAATTCGAAGGCATAACCCCTCTTCAGTACAGAAAGAAGTATGGAAAAATATTATAGAATATTAACAATTACCTGCTTGTAATCAAAAAGCTTATGGTGCCCCTGAGATGTAGCCTTTACCAACACATGCAGTCTGTCTCCGCTTTTAGCGTTTTTCGGCATTGTAACCCTCGCAGCTGTGTCATCTGCTGAAAGGACAGCATCCTTTACCCTATCGGAGCTTGCTTCCCTGAAAACTCTAAAGGTTATGTCCGTAGCAAGTCCATCCGGATTCTCTGCGATTGCAGTGAGGGTTATTTCATCGCCCGGATTGCAGGTTATATCTACCCCTTCTTTAACTGTAAGCTTTGGAGAATGCTCCCCTTCCTTATAGCTTTCAGCATCAGCCCATGCTGCTCTTGCAGCAAAGTCCCTCTGAATATCAGCTACATACTGCCACATTGACTCCTGCTCCGATTCATTTCCGTCGCGGTCCACATAAATATCCTTGGAAACATCCCATACATTGCAGGCTTCGCCCTTGGAATTCCTGTAGTCTTCTACTTTATGATATCTTCCCGCTATTCCGCCATAGGAAAAATCTTCAAGAGTTCTTGTCCCCCAGGGCAAAAGTGCAAAAAAGGTGGGAGAATCTCCTTCTGAAAGAAAATCGTATTTTGCAGGCTCTGCCTTTATAAACTTTGCACCGAACCATTCCTGCCTTATATTGGGATTAGAACCAAACTGGGCATCTTCCGCTTCTCCCTCATATCGGTGTCCGTCAAGCCATGTGCAATAGCCCTTAATAAGCGCACTATTTCCATTAAGGATCTCATTTGTCATAAAGTCCGCTTTGAGCGTATCCTTACTCTCACCCTCAGGCATGATAAACCAGGGATATGCATAGCTCATCATCTGAAGGGTCTTTACAAACTGAATGCCGGGCCACTCCTCCGCTACATATTCCCTATAGGTAGCATCCTGCTCCCCACAAGCCGTGATCACAACCTTTTTCTGGATCTTTTCATGTAGCTCGTTCCACTCCGGTTTATTCCCATATTCCTCCTGAATATCCCTGAGCGCTCTGGCAATGGTATTTGTTCCGCCCCATACCTGTAAATACAGGGTTCTGTCGTCGTCATCAAGAATGTGCTTTTTTATGAGGTCTGAGCCCTCGGATGCTTTCTCCATCTCGCCCTCATAACCTATATTTCCAATTTTTGTGATGGACCGCAGATAGTCTGGAGTCGGATACCCGTCTGCGTGCTTTACAAGATTAGGATAATCTTTTTCATAATCATCGATTACCTCCCACATCCAGTCCGTTCCCGGCCATCTGTAGGGTGCATCAAAAGGTCCTGATATCTCAGCAAACTCAGAATCGAAATCATCAATCGCTTTTTTCTCAGGCTTTACTGCCCCGGGAATTCCTATCCAGTGAAATTTTGATGAGGTCTGCACAATGCCCTGAAGCTCAACTTCATTTGCATAAAACAAAAAGTGTCGCAGGGAATTCTGATCATCCACCTCTGCGTCCTGTGTTATTATTGTGCGTATTTTCATGATAATCTGCCTCCCAAATAATATTTATCTCATTATATAACATGCGTTACGGATGCAAAACTTTTCTTACAGCTGCCTTCCAACCATCGTAGCGCACCTTATAGTTCTTCTCATCCATAATAACTTTATACTCTTTTCGCTCCACTCCTGAAAAAAGTTTGTCCTTATCATAAATCCCAAGTGCTATACCTGCAGCATATGCGGCTCCCATTGCAGATAATTCCTCCGCAGGCGGTACAAGCACGGGAACTCTTACCATATCTGCCTGAAACTGCATAAGATAAGCATTCCTTGTTGGACCACCGTCTACTCTTAGTTCAGTGATAGGAACGCCTGCATCATCATTCATTGCTCCTGTAATATCAGCTATCTGATATGCTATGCAATCAAGAGCATCCCTGACAATCTCAGCTTTTCTTGTTGTCCTTGTCATTCCACTTATAACAGCTTCTGCCTTTCCGTCCCAATATGGAGCTCCCAAGCCTGAAAAAGCAGGTATAAGATATGAGTGATCCTCAGGTGATGCCTTTTTTGCAAGTTCCTCTGTCTCTGCAGCTGAATTTATAAGCTGAAGATCATCTTTAAGCCAGGTTATTACCGCACCGGTATAATTGATATTTCCCTCAAGAACATAGTTTACTTCTCCTCCGATTTTCCATGCAAGAGATGTAACCAGTCCGTGTGAACTCATAACAGGCTTATCACCAATATTCATCATAACAGATGATCCCGTGCCATAGGTTGCCTTAACCATACCCTTCTTATGACAGCCCTGTCCGAACAGCGCTCCATGTGAATCCCCAAGTGCAGCATGTATCGGCACAGGCTTTGGAAGATATCCTTCAAAATCTGTCTCTCCGAAATATCCATCTGATTCTGTTACTTCAGGAAGCGCCCGGATCGGTACTCCAAATATCTCACATATCTGTTCATCCCATTTAAGACTCTTTATATTGAACAACTGCGTTCTCGAAGCATTTGAGTAGTCTGTTCTGAATTCCTTTCCTTTTGTCAGTCTGTATACAAGGAATGCATCCACAGTACCACAGCAAAGCTTTTTTTCTTCTGCAGCTGTTACAGCACTGTCCACATTTTTCATTATCCAGGACAGCTTACCCGCAGGAAAATAGGGCGACAGATTGATTCCGGTTCTTTCGCGTATCAGCTGTCCATAGCCTTTACTCATGATATCATCACATATAGACTCTGCTCTTGAACACTGCCATACAATTGCGTTATATAAAGGCTTTCCGTCACGTGTCCAGGCAATGGATGTTTCTCGCTGATTGCTGATACCCACCCCGGCAATATCTTTTTTGTCTATTCCCGACGAATCTACAAGGAGTTTCACAACTCCTATAGTATTTGCATATATCTCCTCCGGATCATGCTCAACCCAGCCCTTATCATTAATTATCTGCTTATGAGGCATATCCTTCCTAGAAATAAGCGCTCCATCTTCATCAAACAAAATGGCCTTTGTACCCTGGGTACTCTGATCTATACCAATTATATATCTGCTCATGAAAGTGCTTCCTTTGCTTTCTTTGCTATTCCTTCTGCATTCATTCCGTAATAATCAAAAACTTCTTTTGAAGTTCCGGTAATTACAGGTGCATCCGGAAGAGCGATTTCCAAAACCTTTTTTGGACAGTTCCCGGCCACTATCTGTGCCACCATGGAACCAAGTCCTCCATAGGGAGCATGCTCTTCAACCGTTACAACAGCCTTTGTTTTCATTGCGGATCTGATTATCGCATCCTTATCAAGGGGTTTTACGCAGTACATATCAATAACCTCTGCGCTTATTCCATCCTTCTCCAGAAGCTTTGCGGCTTCTGCAGCAGGCTTGACCATCTCGCCACATGCAATAATGGTCACATCGCTTCCCTCTTTTACAATTGTCGCCTTATCCATTTCGAAGGGACAATTATCTTCAGTGTAAGTGTCCTCCACAGGATTTCTTCCTGTCCTTATATAAGCGGGCTTTTCATCCTTGAGAAGAGCCTCCACAAGGTATCTGGTCTGATGCCTGTCCGAAGGAAGATATACTCTCATATTCGGAATTGCTGCCATGGCTGCTATATCCTGGGCACTGTGATGACTCATTCCCAATGCTCCATAGCTTACTCCTCCGCTTATTCCTATAAGCTTTACGTTCATATTTGAGTATGCGCAGTCAACCTTTGCCTGCTCATAGCTTCTTGTTGATACAAAGCTTGCAGGAGATGCGGCAAAGGGTTTCTTACCAACCTTTGCAAGTCCGGCTGCTATGCTTACAAGATCCTGCTCTGCGATTCCAACCTCCACAGACTGTTCAGGGTAGTTTTCAAAAAATGGTGTAAGTGATGCCGATCCCCTGGAATCACTGCAAAGAACCACAACATCCTTGTCATCCTTTGCTTTTTCCATCAGAACATCACATATTACTTTTCTGTTAGGTATATTGTTCATGAATAGCCTCCGTTATCAATATCTATTTATCTGTTCTTCCAAATCCTTTGCAATCTGTTCATATTCCTCAGAAGTGGGAACATGGTGATGCCAGGACGCTTTGTTCTCCATAACTGCGGAGCCTTTCCCTTTCACGGTATTGGCTATTATACAGGTGGGTCTGCCCTTTGTTTCCTTTGCTTCATCAAAGGCTTTATTAAGTTCATCAAGATCATTGCCATCGACACTTATCACATGCCAGCCAAAGCTCTTTACTCTCTGGAACAGATCCTCATGAGCCATTACATCCTCTGTACTTCCTGAAATCTGGAGACGGTTTCTGTCAATAATGGCGCATAGATTATCAAGGTGATACATATTTCCCGACATAAAGCCTTCCCACACAGATCCCTCTGCCAGTTCTCCGTCACCCATAACTACATAGGTACGGTTTTTCCTTCCATTCATCTTGTTGCCAAGTGATATTCCAACACTGACAGGCAGTCCGTGACCCAGAGAGCCGGAATTCATTTCCATTCCGGACAGCTTATTATTTGGATGCCCTATATACTGTGAACCAAACTTGGAAAAATTACTTTTCACATCCTCGTAATCAAGAAATCCCTTCTCACACAGAACTGCATAATAGGCTTCTACTGAATGCCCCTTACTCAGTATGAAAAAATCCCTGTCAGGACTATCCTGATTTTCCGGAGAAATGTTCATCTGCTGAAAATATAGTGCTACAAGTATTTCCATTACGCTCATATCGCCGCCGATATGACCGCCTCCACCCTCCATGATTATGTCAAGGGTGTCTTTTCTTAGTTTGTATGATAATGCTTTTAAGTTATTCAAATTTGCCTCCTATTACTGTTATTAAAACTCAACATTCTCGCCATGAAGATATGCCTTAACCTTGTCCTCAATGGGATCATAGAGGTCGGGCTTAACTCCGATATACTTGCATGCCTCATAAATTATCGGAACAACGTCTTCATGAATTCCAACACAGTGATGGATGTACGGTCCTTCTACAACCTTTGCCTCCAGACGCTTTAAATTCTCAACCTCAACCCAGAGATAGGTTCCCTTCGTGTAGGGTCCGTCTATACCTTTTGCATGTCCCAGAAGGATTGAATACTCACCGTTGTCACCGTCAAATCTTGCAAGTGTAAGCTTTCCATGGCGTGCTTCTGCTGAAACAGCACCATTGTGCTCAAAGGCAACAGGCACGCAAATTGTAGGTTTTTCACCAGCAACAGAAATTGGCCAGGGTCCGCAATGCTGAAGAAGTTCTCCGTTTTCATTGTCAGGATGACGAACAGTCCAGTCAGCAAAAAGACCTCTCTTCTCATTCATTCCTGCAGCCTCAACTATGATTTGTGTTATTGCCCCGTGTATATCTGTCTCGCAGACAACCGGAAGTCCCTCCTCATTTAGAAGTGAGTTTGCTGCGCAGGGCATAATGCCAATCTCGCCCTGAAGCGCATTCCAGCACTGAATTGCTATAGCACTGCAGCCATATTTATCTGCCAGATTTTTCATGGCAACCTTAAGTGATGCGACATTATTAAGTAATTCCTCAGAAATCTCGCAGTTCATATTGTCATGGCAATATTTCACAACCTCAGCGACCTTCTCAGGAGTCTTTTCCTTAACATTCCTTATCTCTGCTGAAAGCTCCGGAATCGGAATAGGCGCAAGCTGAATATTGAACTTTTCAAGCAGCTCACCCTCGTTGCACATGGTGCTCCAAAAATCAAAGGGTCTTGGTCCTATCTGAAGAATTCTGATGTTTCTGAATTTCTTTACAACATTGCATACTGCCACGAAATCCTTGACCCCTCTCTCAAACTCAGGATCATCAAGTCTGCAGTTAGTCATATATGTAAAAGGAACTCGGAATCTTCTAAGAACCTTGCCTGTTGCAAAGAGTCCGCACTGTGAGTCCCTGAGTCTCATTCCGTCGGGCTCCGGTCTCTCATCTCTTGGTCCCCAAAGAAGTACCGGAACGTTCAATTCTTTTGCAAGCCTTGCACACTCGTATTCTGTTCCGAAGTTGCCATGAGGGATAAACAGTCCGTCTACCTTCTCCTTTTTAAACTTCTCCGCAATCTTTATACGATCATTGTCATCATATAAAAGACCTTCCTCGTTTATATCCTTTATATCCACATATTCAATTCCCAACTCATCAAGCTTGTCTCTTGTGAGATTTGCAAACTTAATTGCATCCGGTGCGCTGAAAATACTCCTTCTTGTAGGTGCAAGTCCGATCTTGATTTTTGCTTTTGCCATAATTACCTCCTGTAAAACACTTTCTGAAAGATAATATAGCGAAGATTTTTCTTAATCACATCGAATAATTAAGTTTTTTATGCTTAATTTTTCGCTTAATTTATCACTTAATCCTTTACATATTTTCATCTACAGATTAAACTAATCTTAAGCATCTAACCCACAATGCTTTTATTAAAGTAAGTAACGTCAGCTTTGCATAAAGAGGAACTGTACTATGGGAATAACCGCAAAAGAACTTGCAAAAAAAATGGGAATCAGTGCCGCCGCTGTAAGTATGGCACTTAATGATAAGCCCGGAGTAAGTGCCGAGACCAGAAAAAAAATAAAGCACGAAGCTGAAAAATACGGCTATGATTTTAGCAAAATAAAGGCCTCGGCCATAAAAAACGGAAAAATCCACTTTGTAATATACAAAAAAAGCGGCGTCGTCGTTGCAGACACACCGTTTTACGCAGAACTTTCAGAGGGGATTTCAAAAGAATGCCAGAAGCATGGCTATAAGCTAAGAGTCCAGTATTACTATGAATCAGACTTTACTTTGTCAGATCTTGAAGCAATTCAATACTCTGATTGTATCGGGATTATTCTTCTTGCAACAGAACTTAACTCTCAGGATCTTGCACCTTTCTTAAGTCTGCCCCTTCCTGTGGTTATTCTGGACGGGTATTTTGAATCAGTGGACAGGGATTTTGTAACCATTAACAACACTCAGGGAGCATATAGGGCTACCCAGCACCTTATCAGAAAAGTAAAATCGCAGCCGGGTTATCTTATGTCCAGCTACAAAATACAGAATTTTGCAGAACGCTATGATGGCTTTAAAAAGGCAGTACACGAAAGTGGTCTTTCCCGCTCACAGAGCATTATTCATGAACTGTCTCCTTCGATAGACGGAGCTTATCACGATATGTGTGAAATTCTTGCTCAGAACAAACAGCTTGCAAGGTGTTACTTTGCAGATAATGACCTTATTGCAGTAGGAGCTATGCGAGCCTTTAAGGAAGCAGGCTATCGCCTTCCTGCCGATATAGCAATAATAGGGTTCGACAACCTACCTATAAGCCAGATTGTCGAACCCTCTCTTTCAACCATAAATGTACCAAAATCGTCATTGGGAAGCGAAGCAGTAAAGCGTCTCATCATGAGAATAAATGACCCTTCCCTTGCCTATACCAAAACTCAGATTTCAGCCTCTCTTGTGGACAGATACTCTGTATGATATATCAACTTAATTTAACTTAACTGTGGTTTCTGCTGCTTCCATTCCTTTACAGGAAGCAGTTATTGAAACCTCACCGGCCTTGTAACCACTTCTGATTACTGCCAGTGCCCTTCCTCTGTAGGTTGTAAATTCACCCTTAGTATAATTCTCGTCAGTTATAGGTATAGCAGAGCCAAATCCCATGAGGATACCCTCTCCCACGGCATTCACAGAGAGCTTCATATCACTGTCCTGTACAACATTTCCATCCTTATCAACAAGAACAACCTCTATGTACGCAAGTGAATGACCATCGGCTGACATCTCCTTACGTTCAGGAAGGAGCTTTATTTCACTAACGGTTCCTGTTGTATGAAGACTGTCCCTTGAAACTTCCTTTCCACCTGTATAGCTTACAGCAACTACTTCACCGGGCTCATAAACAGTATCAAACATAAAGCTATAAGGAAGACCTTCTACAGCAAGCGCTTCTCCCTGTTTTTTTCTGCCTATGCTCTTTTTATTTACAAAAAGTTCTACCTCTTCTGCCCTGCTGAAAACCACAAGACTTATGGGCTGATTTTCATATCCCTTATAATTCCAGGAATCTCTAGCATCGGTAAATCCCCACATGCTTAGTATTTCGATTTTTCCATAATTTGCAGGATCATAGGAAAAGACCTTTGTTTCATCGGCTCCCCACACTATACGTCGATAGTAGCCTTGCGGAAGAATGTGCCCATTTATATCAACATCCGCATCATTAGCAAGTCTGTAAGGGAATTGCGAGCTATGCGACATAAGCGACGCGCCTGCTTTTTTCCGCTCCTCTTCATCATCCGGAACAAAGATGGATTTACCGATTCCGGCTTCTCCGATGTAGTCAAAAGCAGTCCAGGTAAAATCCCCAAGAACATATGGCTTAGACATAACAAGTGGCCAGCGTTTTCCTATTTCCTTAGGAAAATTCTCAGAACCAAGAATAATACGCTCCGGATACAATTCATGATCCCTTTCGTATTTATCTTCAAGGTAGTTGTAGCCCACTATATCAAGGCCATTAGTAAAAGCTTCAGAGTATATTTCCCAGGATATATCCTCTTTACCGGGATCAATATTCTGAATGCCACCCTCATCCATCAGCTTCTGAACCTTCCGAGCATTTTCCATGGACAGTTCATCATCAAGCCCGCTCCAGAATGAGCAGACAGCATTGCAAACAGGTCGCGAAATGTCCAGTTCTTTTACCTTGCGGGCAAGCTTTGTTGCAAGAGTATAGCCATTGCCGAGTCCACCCCTCTCAGGAATCTCGTTGCCTGTAGACCATATGATTACGCTGGGATGAACTCTGTCTCTTTTGATAAAAAGACTTAAGTCCCTCTCCCAATCGTGCTCAAAGAACATATTGTAATCTCCCGGCACCTTCATGATTCCCCAGGCATCAAAGGCCTCATCAAACACATACATCCCAATCCTGTCGCAGGCCTCAATAAAAGCAGCCGACGGAGGATTATGCGTTGTTCGGACAGCATTAAATCCTATCTCCTTTAGCCTTTTCAGCTTTCTGTACTCACTGTCATACAAGGATACAGCGCCTAATACGCCATTATCATGATGTAGGCATCCACCCTTTAGTTTTACAGTCTTACCATTTATTCTAAGTCCGTTCCTTACATCGGCTGTTACCGTTCTTACGCCAAACAATGCATCATCACTGTCGGTTGTCCCATTTTCTTTTTCTATGTGATGTGTGATATAGTGTCCAATATCCGTCACACTGGCATGCACCCTGTAAAGAAAAGGTGAATCAGCACTCCAAAGCTTGGGAGCATCCATGGAAAGCGGGATATATGCCACCTCATCAGTTCCCTGATTTATCTGTATTTTAGCCTTTCTTAAAACAAGTACTTCATCGCTTCCATCTTCAGTTATAAAAACCTCTACCAGAGCCATCTTATTATCAGGAGTTCTGTTTTCAATGGTTATCTCTGTTTTTATGTATGCTGTTTTCGGTGAACCATCTTTTGCATACTCAATATCCTCTGTATAGGCAAAAATACCGTCCACTCCAACGTGCAACCGGGGTTCATGGATAAGATATGCGCTTCTGAATATCCCGGCTCCGGTATACCATCTGCTATTTGGCTGCATGGAAGGATTTACAGTCAGTGTTATTCTGTTTTCCTTGCCAAAATAAACATAGGGCGTAATATCCACATGCATCGGAACATACCCGTAGTGCCAGAGTGCTGCCTTGCATCCGTTAATATCAAGCGTAGCATTCATCATCACACCATCAAACTTGAGTACAATATTTTCACCTTCCCAGTCAGCAGGGATATTTATCGTCCTTGTATAAAAAGCTGTTCCTTCAGTATAAAAGCCGCTTGCAGCGCCGGCAGGAGCATCCTCTCTCACATCACTCTCAATCATATAATCATGCGGAAGGTCAACACTCCTTAGTTTGTTATCTCCATATAAAAGAGCGAGACCTCCATACAAGCCATGTCCAAACTCCCATCCCTCATCTATATTTATGCATTTTCCCATCTCGCAGTCTCCTTTAAAAATCGATAGTAAAGCTTAAACTTATGCAAATCCAATCCGTTTCATATTCATTTTTCCTTCGCCCTCAAAGATGAAATACAACGGCTTCGTTCCTGACACTTCATCAATTGCTATATAGTAGTTTTCATAAACCTCTGTGTTCAGACTTACCTCTGCTTCCCCGATTTTACCTGAAGCATCAGGAGTTGTGCTGATTGTCATTTTCCCCGTAAACTCACCACCGACTTCAATCATTATCTCGGCTACATTCTCAAAGTTAAAATATTTATAGCCGACTATAGTACCACCTGTTATGTCAGTTACTATCTGTTCATGGTGATCTTCCACAATTCTGGTCTGTGCCTTCATCACAGGATTATTGTAGTCAATGTTTCTCATGGTGGTGGGAGAAGTCAGGTGACAGCAAATAGCCGCTGAGTATGAGCCACTGGCTGCAAGAGGCCCGCCGTTTAAGCCACAGCTCGTTATCTCCACCTGCTTAATGCTTCCATCCGCTTCTATATTGATCTTCTCAGCGCAGCCCTGCCTTGAAAATTCAGTACCGCCCGTCTGTCTGTGATAAAAAATATAAAAATCGTCACCTATGTGCGCTATTCCGCCATGGTTATTCCCAATTGTATATACAGGATCCTGCCTTCCCAAAAGTCCGATATCACCGTTTGAAACAATGGTTCCGCCATAGACAAATCCCTCATCAGGTTTATCGCTTACTGCATAGCACAGCTCATGACTCTTATGGCTTGAATATACGAAATAATATCTGCCGTTTATCTTTCTTATGGATGATGCTTCAAAAAATCCGTGCCCCTCAAAGCCCGTTCCTTTTGTATGATGCCCTCCGGGAATCATATCCTTTGGGGTGTACTTCATTGTCAGCATATCTGCTTCAAGCTCAACTACCATAGAGTTTTCGCCAAACTTGGTATTCATAAGACACTGTAGCATTTCTCTGCTGCTCTCAGGCATTTTTGCAAGCTCGTCCTCGGGAATATCCGGTATGTTCATCTCCTTTTCCTCTGCAGGACAAAAACTGTAATACAGATACACTCTTCCGTCATCATCAGTCAAAACTGCAGGATCAAAGGGCATGAACTCCCGAAGCACAGCACCTCCATTTATCTCTTCGGGGTAATGTACATGTCCATGAAATTCGAAGGGACCCTCAGGTTTATCACTTACTGCAACTCCAATCTCAGGATAAAAGCTGAAGCAGTAATACAGATAATATCTTCCATCCGGTCCTCTGGTAACATCGGGAGCCCACAGCTGCATTTCATCATTCTCATTTGAGGGATCCTGGGTTCTTAAATAACTAACCCCATGACAATACCAGTTTGTAAGATCGTTAACCGGTGCAGACCACACCTCATAGTGTCCCGGGCAATATTTTTCTCCGTCCTTTGAATCATGTGAGCCGTAAATATATACTCTGTCACCAAAAACATGAGGCTCACCGTCCGGGATATAAGTATTCAAAGACAAATAAGGGTTAAAAACCTGTTTTTTCATCTCTTCTCATCCTCCGTAATTAATCTTAAGCTTTGCAAACATATCTCCCAGAATAAGTCTCGCGTTGACCTGGTTGTACACCCTGATTTCACGATTATTTCCGGTATGAATATATTTATGTGTGTCATAGTCGATTTCAGGTGCAGGAATCATATCGTACAAATCTGTCTTTTCCACTTCCTCAAGAAGCACTCCTACAGTCGGGCTATCTCCAAGTCCCCACATCTCTCCATTTGGCCAGGTGGGATATCCTGCACAGGCATAATTAAATTCCACCATCTGCTCTACAAGATATTTACCTATCTCACCACAGGAATACACATTCGCCTGAAGCTCAGCGAGTGTGACCGAAACCTGCTTATACACATTCTTCGGAACCTGCCACAGAGGCATTTTTGATTTAAAAACAACATTAGCTGCTGCAATATCCTGATCCTGATTAAACTCTTCCCCGCCTTCAGGATATTCGCCTCCGCCTATCCATATAGCTGTCATACGTTCGCAAATACGCGGTTCCATTATAATGGCTGACGCAAGATCGGTTATTGTTCCCTGACATGCTATAAAAAGAGGGTGCGGATCATCCTTCATGGCTTCTTCAATAATTAGCCTGGCGCCATCAGACTCCCTTGCAGTTTTCTCGTTTTCCAAAGGAAACTCTGAGCCTTTTTCCACTCTGTAATCTCCACTGCAGCCCATAAGAGAAAGAACCTTATTCACTTCATCCACACTGGCGCTTGCACTTTTCCCCTGGAGATTTCTGCGCTCAGCTCCCATATTGAAATGTCCGCCGATTATTCCTTTTATAATGAATTTTGGCGTCATAATATGGTGTGCCAAAGCAAATTGATCATCTGCTTCATTTTTACAATCTGTATACACGATCATCCTTACTTTTTTTTCATCCGGACAATCAAAAACGTAATTCCATTTCTTCATATCAACCCCATTTGTTTTCAAAGACTAAAGCATGAATTCATGCCTTCCACTGCCCAGGGTAATATCATCCTTACCCTTAAGCTGCACAGTTGCAGTAGCGCCGGCAGGTATCTCAATTGTGTATCTGTAATGGTGAAGATTTTCATCTCCATCCGCTTTATCATTATCCGCAAGCTCCCATCCTGCACGTATAACCCCATAGGGCGATTCAAAATGTCCCTTTACAAAGGTATACGCAGCTCCCGGATAAGGTCTTACATAAAAGTGCCTGTAACCCGGAGCATCTTCATCTCTCTGAATTCCCAGCACATACATGTAAAACCACTCGAGTACTGCCCCCAGAGAATAATGGTTAAATGAATTCATACTATTATGTCCACCAAATCCATTTTCAAGCGTGAAAGAATCCCATCTCTCCCAAATACTTGTAGCTCCCTGCGTAACAGGATAAAGCCATGAGGGACACAAAGTCTGAGTCATAAGGCGATATGCATCCTCTTTGTGACCTGTCATAGTCAGAGTGGGATTTAGAGGTGCAGTTCCGAAAAAACCGGTTTTAACCAGGTATCCTGTGTCTTTTGTCTTATCTCTTAATCTCTCACCAACTTTATCAATAAGATCCTCTGTTACCATTTTGAAAGAAAGAGGAAGTGCATAGGAGCACTGAGTATTATTCCTGGTCTTCCCTGTTTCACTATCAAAATATGTATCAGCAAATTCAGCCTTCAGTTCCTCGTAAAGAGCTTTGTATTCACCGGCCTTTTTCTCATCTCCGATGGCAGCTGCCATTTTGGACATTATATAAGCGTTGTATCCATAAAAAGCGTGGCATATAAGAGCGATATCGGTTTCTTCAGGCGCAAGCCAGTCCCCAAGAGTAAAGCCTCTCGCAAGATCCTTACCTTTCCATAGCTCTGCAGAATAGTCCATGAACTTTGTCATAGCCTCATAGTTATCTTTTATTACCTGAATATCCCCATACTGCTGGTATAGTTCCCAGGTTACATGAAGTCCGCTGCTCTCATAGGTATAGCCTCCAAAGCCGCCACCTATGGGCGCTATGTCAGGATATTTTCCGTTATCCTCCTGAAGATCCCTAAGGTCCATAAGCCAATTTTCATAGAACATCCTTGTGTCCGCATTGAAGGTGGCTGTTCTTGCAAAAATCGAGGTATCGCCATCCCATCCCATACGTTCATTTCTCTGCGGACAGTCAGTTGGAATACCTATAAAATTGGACTGCTGCGATCTTCTGACATTCTGAATAAATTTGTTTGTAAGTTCATCTGAGGTTTCAAGTGATGAGTTCATGTTGTAAGCAGAGGAAAGAACCAGCATTTTCACATCAGACAACCCCGGTTTTTTGCTGACTCCGCTAATTTCAATATATCTGTAGCCTCTGAAGGTAAACCTTGGTTTATAGTCCTCTCCATTCTCATCTCCTCTGAAGGTATAGAAGTCAGTACAGTCAGCATCCCTCAGGTTTTCAACCATAAGCGTGCCCGCCTTACCTTTGAATTCTTCAAGGTCAGGGTATAAAAGCTCTGCATATCTGAGTGTTGCCACATTCCCTTTCTTTCCCTTTATATGAAGCTTGGGAACTCCGGCTACATTTACACCCATGTCATAGATATAAATACCCTTAGAAATTTCTGTTACTGATTTTGCTGTAAGCTCATATGCGATCTTTATTCCATCGCCTCTCTGCCCGATGAATGAAGTCTCGGACACATTTACTTCAGGCCATGCAACAGGCCCCGATGACATAGTTTCGGATCTTCTGATCTGTGTAACAGCAATTTCAGAAGGCTTTTTCCAGGACGTATCGTCGTATCCCACCTGAGAAAATCCCTCTACAATATCAAGCCTTGTAGCATCAAAATGCTCACCATGGAAAAAGCCCGCATAAGTCCACGGTCCCTCATCAAAATATTTCCAGTTCGCTGTATCCGTAACAATATTCTGCAGAGAATCATCCTCATATGTGATCTCTATTCTTCCAAGAAATGACTCCCTGTCGCCATAGTAATTAAAATTACCAAGCACAAAGGTCTGGGCATCACTCCACCAGCCAGAGGCGAGAATAACACCGATTGCATTATTTCCGTCCATCATATAATCGGTGATATCAAAGGTCTGATACATCAGATGTCTGTCATACTGAGTGTTTCCGGGATTAAACCAGGTATCAGTAATCTCATTTCCATTTATTCTGCACTCATAGATACCCCTGGCAGTCGCATAGAGTCTGGCCTTTTTTATCTTTTTATCCAGAGTCTTAAATTCTCTTCTCAGCATCGGTATAGAGGTGTGACTTGGATTTTTTGTCACCAAAGCATCAGATTCCCTGGTACTGTATACCATACTTCCTGCTATTTCCTTGGAGTTACTGTCAGAAGAAATCGCAGCATCAAAACGACAACCTTCTCTATCGCTATACACAACTGCAAAGGGTTTTCTTAAATTTCTGATTTCAACAAGTGATATCTCTACTTCCTGACCCTTGGGAACGAAAAAGCCTATTTCATTCAGTCTCGGATATGTATTAACATCATTTGCTCCAAGGGGATTAATGGTTCTTGGAGACTCCACTTCTCCAAAAAATGACTTCTCGATTGTTCCATCCACTTTTACATCATCTATATAAGTGTAAGCAGCATTTCCGGTGACCTGAATATCGATAACATGCTCTTCATGCAGGTTTTTCCCAGTTATGACCGGCTTATGCTCAGGATCCTCATAAGCACAAATGGGTATCTCCGCAAGAGGCGTATCTTCTCTGTCCTCGGGAAGGATTCCGACTCTGTAAATTTTTAATACTGCAGGATCACTGCTTCCATCTATCTCATATTTAAAGTAGTTTTCTCTGTCCTTTATTCGCTTATCATTCCTGCCAAATACTACTCCAAAGCGAGTGCTACCTTCTTCTATCCTAAACTTAACCTTAAGTCCGAAAACACCTCTGACATCGGAGCTTAGGCAATACTCCGAAGGGCCTATCCATGCTGCTCCTCCGAAGTCATCTGCACTTTTGCACATGAGTCCCATCTCAAAATAATTAGACTCACTTTCTGCAGTATTCCCATGGTTGTCGGAAACTGTAACTGTCCAGAAATATCCACGTCCGGCACCAAGCCCTGTACCTTCATACAGCACCTCGCTCATTTCCGGATCCTCCACATCTCCCGAATCCCATTTAACACTGCCATCTGTTCTCGTTACTACAATTCTTCGCTTACACTGAATTGTATCGCTTACATCACTCTCCAGCTTCCAGGAAAAACGCGGAAATTCAGCATCTATACCAATTGGATTCGTCCTATACTCTGTTTTACAATCTTTTATTTTCAATGCCATTTTCTTTCTCTCTTTTCATTTATTTTTCCTAAAGTTGTTTTCACCCATGTAAAAATAATCTTTCCATAAGGCAAAAACTGCATAGATGCCATGAATTGCACCTATGCAGTTATAAATTATTTTAAGCCCTTATTAATTCTTTACAACACCTTCACCTGATTTTATTGTTGAAAGATTATTTTCAGGTGTCTTTGTTGCTCCTCCGTTAGCTGTGAGCCACTCGTCAAGTTGTGCCTGTTTAGCATCCATAACTTCCTGAAGTCCTGCAGCATACAGAGCATCATTCAGAGCCTTAAGAGTTGATTCAACATTTGCAACGCCGCCTACTGAACCGGTCTCAAGTGCAGGTCTGTAGGTCTCAAGAGCATTCTGAAGAGCTGTGATCTGTGTCTGGTAATTGGAAGCATCCCACATAAATCCATAAGCAGGTGAATATTGTGCCCAGTCGTTGTGGTGCTGAAGCTTATCCCAGTAGTCAGCTGTTTTTGTGCCATTATTCCATACATATGACTGGAACTGGTTACCAAGGCACCAGCCACTGTTCTGATGATACTTGTAATTTGAATCATCCATGCCCTCTACAAAGTAAGCTGTACCATCATCAAGAACCTGATAATCTGTACCTTCTATACCATACTGCCAGAGGTTGTACCAGGTAGGATCTGAGTACATAACAGAAATAAACTTGAATGCCATCTCAGGATCATCTGAGTTACTTGCAATACCTGTATCAAAGAAGGATACATTTGTTGTGGAATAACCACCCTCAACCTGATCCTCGAAGTACATTGCATAACAGTTGGTACCATTTGCAGCATCAGCTTCCGCAAGGAATCCAGGCTTTATTGCTGTAGGATATGAAAAAGTATTTCCCGCCTTCATCATGGTTGCAGAGCCTTGAGTATCTGTGGCAGCATCCTTATAGATATATCCTGCATCATACCACTCGGCAAGACGTGTTACAGCTTCTTTGTATGCCTCTGTCTCGAATTCGTTAACTACGGTAGTAGAATCGTGATCGCTCTCCCAGTCAAGAACTCCAAACTGATCCGCAAGCTCATCAAAGAAAGCAAATCTTCTCATTGGGGACTGGCTGCCTGATATGTAAAGCGGAACCATCTCAGGATGAGCCTGCTTAACCTGTTCAAAAATCTCTGTGGCAACAGACCAGTCATAGACCTTACCTGTATATTCGTCACCATCAAGTGTAAGACCATACTTTTCAGTGAGTCCAAGCTCATCACAAATGTCAGCTCTCATACAAAGTCCGCCAAGCTCAACGGATTCTTTATTTGCAGGGAAACCAAAAAGAACTCCTCCCATCTGTCCAACATAAGCATTTGCTTCTCCGAGTGCATCCTTGATTTTCTGTCCATCTTCAGTATCCATATACTGGTTCATATCAACGATACCATTCATGCC
>JAEEGL016390190.1_pt1 | contig 28176 bp, 17 predicted proteins | sample 9134231 | NCBI WGS metagenome assembly JAEEGL01 (sample SAMN16246548, study PRJNA631951) | gut metagenome | biome: gut microbiome; feature: rumen; material: fiber-attached | host: Bos | place: Iran: Karaj | collected 2018-10
AAAAATCATGATTCTTACTAAAGAACCATGCTCATTATACCCTATTCTTCTCACCTATGTCAATCTCTGCGTAAAATTTGCATTTTACGCAGAGATGCAGGTATCCCCTTTTGTTAATTTATCAACACGTGGACGGGTTGTGTTGATTTTTGTGATATGTGATCTGGGGTAATTAAGTCTGACGCTGGTAATTAAGAATGCCATCCTATGGTCTATTTGGGTAATTAAGAATGTCATCCGACTTTATTTCCCCTTCCCCATTAAAGCGTTTAGCGCCTTGTATTATAATGCATTGAAACCTTTTTGGTCATGATCCAGACTTCTGGTAATTAAGAATGGCATCCGGGTACTTTTCGCTGGTAATTGTTTGACATCCTGTGGTAAATCTCTGGTAATAAAGATTGACATCCTTGGTATTTTCCTTAGGTAATTTATTTTGCAATCGCGGTTTCTGATTTAAAGGAATTAAAAATGAAACGAGGAATTAATAATGAAATTGGCTGTCGGATTGTAGGAATTAAGAATGAAATTAACATTTTTGATTCCCTCTCCCCCCCGATAAGGCTTTAGCCCATTTAAATTCAACATTTCCATCAGTTTATCCTTCTTGATATCTCTGTAGGAATTAAGAATGAAATCATGTGTCATCTTCTTAGGAATATAACGAAATCATGCGTAGGATTTACAAGGAATTAAGAACGAAATTATATGTAAAAACCGTAGGAATTAAAAACGCAATCATTAAGCCTTTTCCTGATCACCAGAATACACTCTTTCAAGAAAATATGCGCTGGAGATTTTTCCGGCAATGGTGATATAACCCTTCTCCTTCAGTTCTTTGTTAAGAGTCTGAATGATCTTATACGCCTTAGACTCTGACACGCCCAAATACTCGGCAACGTCTTTCGCGTTCAGGAATCGTTTGTTCTCCATGTTCCCTCTCCTCTCAACCATCCGCCTTTGCAGCTAATGCCTGGTACATTTTCATAAGCTCTGCTACACACTCGGATTCGGAATTTAGTTTGCCCCAGAATCCATAGGCTTCCATGACTGCACGGTCATTTCTTTGGTGAGCTGTTCGGAGTTCAGGAGGCATCGTAAGTTCATCGTATAAGTCTGCGAGGCTGCTGTTTGAATAAATAGCGCGAGCATCCAAAATAGCTTGTGCAGTTTGCTCTATTTTGTTTTTAGAATTTTCTGTGGTTGAAGGCCAAGGTAGATTGTTGTAAACAATCGTATTTGAATATCTATAATCGCTTTTTAACCTTCCACACAAAGCTCTCATCCATGCATTATGAACATTTGAGCATAAAATGCCAAAATGATATAAATTTGCATTGGGCAATGAAAAACTTGCATAACTGTTAATGATTTCAGGTGAAAGAAAAGCAATCGGAATATATCTACGACGTTCAGATGAAACAACAGGAATCATTATATAGTTAGTGTTTGGTTGTCTTATTTCAGCAAAAAGCATTGGAAAATCGGCCATTTTCTTTGTTGCAGGTCTGTTGCTTGAATTCCTGTAATCACGAACCAGTGATAATCTTGTTTGAATCTCCTTGCAATTCCTATAAAGAGAAGGATCTACATTTTTAAGCCAGATACAATACGACTCCTTTCTATTTATAAAATCTTCGGCACTCATGTGCTGCCGGATAACCGATCTCAACTCTGGATATTCAGATAAAAACTCATCTCGTTCCTCCTTCGTCAGTAACAAGAACCCGTTATCCATAGCCGCATTGCCCTTTTGAGCTGCGGGTATTTCAGACAACCATGGCTTCGATCTTTTTTCAATAAAAATATCTGGCGCATCAAGCAAATAACCATTTATATGCTTTACTTCTATCTTTCTACCAGTTTCATCCCAAATGACTTTTTTCTTGTTTGTATCACCATAACAAAAACCAATTATTACACAATGAACATGAGCTTTTTGATTTGCTTCGCTGTCCCAAATGAACGTCCTATGTGCAAATTGAATGGAGAATCCATTTGTTAGAATTGGCTTCCAAAGCGTATTTACATGTTCTCCTTGAACAATAGAATTCGTTGAAACTAAAGCGCACTCAATGTTCGTGTTTTTTATGTATTCAGTAGCTTTTACATACCATCCTGAAACATAATCAAGTGTTCCGTAGTTTTCAAAGGCACCTGCTACAAGTTTTAAATCTTCCTTTTGTTCAGAACTTTGAAACTTATAACCACAAAAGGGCGGATTCCCACAGATATATTTTAAATTTTCCCTTTGAATTATCTTGTTCCAATCCAATCGAAGAGCGTTGCCTTCGATGATATTCGCATTGGTCTTCAATGGTAAAAAATCCAGCGGCAAAAGTACGACGTCTTCAGTTTCCTTCATCATCTGGCTTTCCGCGATCCACAAGGCTGTTTTCGCAACTGTGACTGCGAAATCATTGATCTCGATTCCGTAAAACTGGCTGATACTGACTTTTATAGGACTGGTTTCTTCGTTGGCAAACATAACCTGTCCTTTTTGCAGTTCCAGGAGAACTTCGTTTTCCAGCCGGCGTATGGATACATATGTTTCTGTCAAGAAGTTTCCACTCCCACAGGCAGGATCCAGGAATGTCAGTCCTGCGAGTTTCTGTTGAAATTGTTTCAGTTTCCTGGTTTTCTCCATGGGAACGGAAATAGCCTTGATTTCTGCCAATTCTTTTTTAAGATCATCCAAGAACAGCGGGTCTATGACCTTATGAATATTCTCTATGGAAGTATAGTGCATACCGCCAGACCGCCTGGTCTCCGGGTTTAGTGTGGACTCAAACACCGCGCCGAAGATTGTCGGGCTGATCTTTGACCAGTCGAACTGCGCGGACTCCAGCAGAATTGCCTTCAGCGCGTCTGTTATCTGCGGAATTACAATATTCTCGTCCTGAAACAGCCCGCCATTTACGTACGGGAAAGCTGCCAGTTCGTCAGAAAGGTATAAATCCGGGCGTTCGTCATACGGGGTGTCCAAAACCTTGAAAAGGTCGATCAGCGCACGCCGGATGTCTTTGGGTTCGTACTGCGCGATATATTGGCTGAAAGCGTCTTTTGCGCCAAACAATCCGGCATCTTCCGCGTACAGGCAGAATACCAGGCGGACGCAAAGGATATTTAGCGATCGCTGAGTATGAACCGCCATCGGATCATGATATTTCTCCAAAAACCGGTCGTGAATCCGTCCAACAAGCTCGCCGGCCTTCAGGGAGAGTTCCATTTCCTGCTTGAGGTTCTCATCCCCGGTATCCACGAGAAATTTCAGACGATAATACTCGTCCGGAAGATCTTTGAGTTTGATTACCTGCGCTTCATTCTGAGGATGATCCAGGTCGCAAACCCGGAATTCCTCAAAATTACAGGTCACAACCCAACGCGGGACAGCCTGTCTCCCCTTCTCATCCAGTAAAGCGTGAACATATCGCTGCGCCTGCTGCAGGGGGCTCAATAACGAACCGTCTGATTGCTGAATCGGCGCGGTCAGTGATTTACCAAGGCTTTTCTGTTCAATTAAGACCTTTGTTGCGGGGATAAAGCCGTCGATAAAGCTGGTGTGATCCAGGTGAACCTGATCTTCAAAACTGATATATTCGGCGGCATACTCCACTCCGAACACATCCGAAAGCAGGGACAGCCAGAACTTTTGACTTTCCCCTTTTTCATAGCCCTTGCCTTTCCAGTATTCCGCAAAGTGTTTTGCCGCGGCTCTCTGTTGAACGTCTGTCATGGTGCGCCTCCAGAAACCAGATTCTCACTATTATATTATCACAATAAAACATATTAATCAATGCAACAAATGTATTAATTATACATATTATACAAAAAGTAATATGATGGTGGCTGCGGACGCCATGTTTCTTCCACGATACCAAAGCCGGTTTCGTGAACTACTATGGTACTCTGAGCAACGATCTCGTGAACACCGAATACGTCGGCGTGGTTCCAGCTTTGTGGGTGGATCTTGACTCAGAAGTCTTCAAGTCCTGATTTGCCCATAACTATAATTTCGCAGTCTCCCCGCCCTGGCTGTAATCGCTGCAGTTGGGGCATTTTCTTGTTGCGTCATTAATTCCTATAATCACCGACAAAGAATATTTTGTGACCCCTAAAGAAAATGCGGTGATTTTAGTATAATATTATCAGAAACGTTCGGGCAAGAAATTGAAAGGAGATCAAAAACATGCTTCGTTCCATGCAAGGGCCGGATCCACGGTTTGAAAAAATTATGTCATGCCTTCTTATGCGGTTTCTGGAGCTTTACTTTGGAAAGCCGAATAATGATATGAAATTCACGGACTCAGACCGCGTGCGTAACTTTATGATAGCGGCTCCTGATTTTGACGCGCTGGTAGATGGTCATATAATAGGAATGAATGACAAACTCGAAACAGTCCAGGTTGAATGGGTGGAGATTATCCGCATGAAAGCGTCTGGCCTGTACAGGCTTCTCGCAGATGAAAAATACTATTACACACTCGATGAGCTGAGCAACGGCATCATAATGAGAATGTTGAGCGTTTATGAGGACGGAAACGCAGATTATCTCGCGGGATACGCCGATAATTATCATAAGCTTTCTATCGTTCCAGATTTATTGGATACGAGCCTGATAGAGCAGGGCAAAGATGATGAATCCTTTATAGATGAATGTCTTGACGCTATTGAATCCAAATACCAAAACTATGAAACGACTTGCGATTTTGAGCCTTTAATTAATGTTCCAGACAAAAATTATAAGTGGGGTTCGGTCCCAGACCAAGTGCTTCTGCATGAAATAGAAGAATTCGCAAAAGATGAATATGATTATGGGTGTTCAGAGGGAATGGAATTGCTTCTCGATAATATTGACGAGGAAGACTATAAAGAAGGCATGGAAGACGAAACAGAATTCCAGGAAAAAATTGATATAATTGGAAAGTTATACGCAAACTATGTGTATTTTTTTCTGAGATGGTTCCCGGATCTGGATAAGGCTTTAGACAACGCTTTTGAACTGGATTTGCCGTACGATGAAGGAGACAGTACTGGCCCATTCAGGATTTATGAAGACGTTCCGGAAGAATGCATTGATACAGCGAAAAATATTTGTGATCTTTTTAATCTTCTTGAAATCGTTGCCGGCGATATTGATTATGAATTTGTACTTCCACGTTTAAAAGACATGTATAAACGGCAGGGAAACTACGCGAAATTATCCGAGCTGACACGGATGACAGAAGACTTTAATGAATTAATAAATCCAGCCGGATATATGTCGAAGGAATCCGTAGACGAAGAACTTGATGAAGAGTATTGACTGGAGGTATCGGAATGGATCTGTTCCTGTATGAGCTATGGGATTTTGACAGAAATGCCGAAGATGGCGAGGACGAAGACGAGGAAAGTGAACATTACAACAGCAATGAAGCAGCCCATCTTGAAATGGTAAGAATAAAAGACGTTTTACCTCTTGTAAATGGGTTTTATGAATGCAGCAATATTTTAAGCGTATATCCTTATTCCGAAATAGGAAAGTTTGGAAATGGCGGTCACGCGATACGAGATGATGGCAGCTACGTTACCAAAGATCTTGAGTACGGCTTATTTCTTCCATACCAGGACAAGGCGTTCGCAAAGAAAGTCGTGCATGACGCTTTGGTGGAGATGGAATGTCCAATTGCCGCTAATGCGGTACTGGATAGTGACGCGTACAGTCATAGAAGTATGAACATATATAACTGGACAAGGGCTTCTACGGCGTACGCAAAAAAGTGTGATAAGGCTCTGTCCGAACGAATTGCGAAAGGGCTAAGCATTATAAAATGCGATGCTGAAGACTGTATTAAATGGAAGGATGGAAAATGTGAAGAAGACACCGCGCAAGCGGGAGTTTGCTCTGGTTATTTCAAGTATTCTATGTGTCCGAAGTATCAAAATGAATTTTGGGGTCTTTTCATAACAACTAAGGATGGCATGAAATATAGGAAAAAATACTATGGACGCTGCTTTGAAATAAAAGGAATGGTATTCTACAAAGTTGATGATATACGATCTCACGCGATAGAGAAAGCTCAATTTTGCGAAGAATACTCTGGTCTCTGGATTGATTGGAAAGATATGCAAAAAATCATCACCTCCGATGAAAAGCTTTGCGCCCGCATAAAAGAATTGTTCAAGAACAGTATAGCTGTTATGTCACTCCCTATATTGGAAAATGCAAAAAGATAAACAATAAAAAACGAAACCTCCGGGACAATGTCATTAAGTTAAGCTTTTTGACATGGCAACCAATGAAATTGACCACATTCTGATAAAGAGTGTCAATGTCATTAAGTTAAGCTTATTGACAAGCCCAGACAGAAAATCGACCTCGTCCGAAAAAAAACGGACGGGGTCTTTTTTGTTCTGTGCGATTTATAAATTGTACAAGATATGGTTGTTAACAAAATATCTTTCCGGAAAATTTAGAAATGTATTTGTTTCGTGCTCGGAAAAGTACTTTTCGTAGTAGGTTTTTAAAAACTCGTAATATTTATAGACCACATGATCGACTTCAACTTTGTCGCATGGCTTTTCGTATATAATCGTAAAGGGCTGCAGGTGGTTTGTTAATTCCGGAACGCCTAATACAAGCTCGATATAATCCTTATCAGTAACGCGGAATACATCACCGCGAATGCCTGAAGTTGTATCAATGCTTGCGTAGAAATCCTGATGTGTTTCTTTGTCAATACCACGCATCTGAAAAATATGGCCAACTTCATCATAGGAATGATTCAAGCGTTTAATGTTAAGCATAGAAACAGAAAATTTTCCTTTGGGAAGATTTTTCATGTCTTCATTCATGTCTTCATATCGCGAATCATTGTTGTCAGAATCGTATTTATCATCTTCGTCTTGCTCGTTAAATGCATCTTCGATGAACGGTTCGCCGCTATCATCACATTCTTCATCGATAATATAAGTAACAAGCTTGATGTATGCAGTTATGTCTTCATCTTCTTTAGTTTCTTCCACCAAACAAATGGCCGCATCAGATGTTTCATTGATTTCTGAACATACGATGGGTAAATCATACTCATCTGCAAAAGTAGTAAAACCACCAACACCGTTAATCGTATAAACAATTTTGTAGAACTTTATACCTTCCATCGATTCCAGAATGCGAGAGATGATGTCAGCTTCCCACCGAACATAATCAGAAGTTGTCAAAATAATTTTATCATCCATCTCTGGATCTGTAATATTGCACATGTTGATAAGTTCGGACTTAATGCAATCCTTTTCTTTCTTATCAAGACAAATCGCCTCTTTATCGTTTGGCCGAGGAAAATTTAAACGAGCTTCCGTGTGCATACGATACCAGAAAAGATACTCAAAGTCGCCAGAGTTTTCTTCCATGTAATCATAGATTTTGTCCAAAATAGAATAATCACCATTTGTACCAGCTGAATCGTTCATATTTTTCTCCTTTATAATTGTTTGTTGTTTGTAACCAGCGGATAATTCTTCAATACACAAATTTCTAAGTCATCTTTATACCTCCCCTTCTGTTGCAAGCTGCAGCAACTCCACGTCTTTTCACAAAATATTATACACAAAAATAGAAAAATATTGCTTTGCTTTTGCAAAATTTGCCAGACATTTGAGATCTCTTTTAGTGACTGCAGATTTGGCAAAGACGCAACAAATTTTTTGGAATTCAGGCTTGGTCAATATTAGTGAATCAGGTGCGATCCCCTTGTTGTGGGTTAAAAAAGAAGCGATCGGATTGAATTAACTTTATTGCTGTTTGCATAAATTTCATGCGTTCTTCGATTTACGAGGAACGCTTTTTTTACACGATGTGATCTTTGAATTTAACCCAAGTTCTTACGTGTGCGAATTTTCCAGACCATTCCGATTCTGTTAAGCCGTTCTATCTGATCTTCTGTAAGCAAGCCATCTCGATAAAGTTTTCTTTGACGGAGAATCCAGTTGCCAAGCGGTCGGTCGTCCTTTGTCCGGTAAAAACATGGAACCAGAAGGTCACCATGCTCTATAAAGTAAGCTTCTGCATGAGTAAAGCTATCTTCCCATATGTCTTCATGGTTTCTCGGTTCCAAGCCAATATTCAGAGTTTTAAGAAGTGCAACCCGATCCGCCGAAAGTTTACCGATTCTGTATTGTTTTCGTTGTAAGCTCAACCAAACATACAGGTTGATGCCGTCTTCAGTCAGATATCCCTTTGGCATTTTCTCTAAAGTTCCATGCTTTTCAAAATAATCTTTTGCGTGCTTATATGCAGTTGCCCACATGTTAGCTCTAACATCCCAAATCATACCGATATCATTAAGTCGTTTGATTTTTTCTTCGGTTAACTGGCCTAAGTTGAAAGAGCGTTTCTGGTTAGTTATAAACTGACCAAGTTTATATCCGTCAGCAGCCTTATATTTATACGGAACATTCAGATGCCCATTAGCATTGAAGAATACTTTGGCATGAGCAAAACCTTCTTCCCAATAGTCATCCCAAGAATCCCAAATCATTTGAAGGCTGTTTAAGCGGGCGACCTGTTCCTCTGTTAATTCGTTGTTGGAATATCTCCTCCTGTTTTTTAAGATCCAAGTACCAAGATAAAATCCATCCTGGCATACATAATTTACAGGCACGCGACAATCACCATGTTCCTCCACATATTGCTTTGCGTGAACGAAACCTTCTTCCCAGCGAAAGGTGTCTGCATCCCATACCATGTTAATCTTATTTAGTTTCTGGACATACTCTTCCGGAAGTTTGCTGTCTCTATACGCTTTTCTTTGCGCGACAACCCATGTTCCAAGCCCGTATCCGTCCGGACTTTTTTGTTCACCCACTCGCAGGTGTCCGTATTCGTTGAAGAATTCTTCCGCATGTGCATATCCTTTTTCCCACAACTTTCTTTTTCGCTCATCCAATGGATTTGTTGCGAAGTTAAGCTTTTCCAGTCTCTTGATTTCTGCCTCTGAAAGCTTCCCCTTTTTGTAACAAGTTCTTTTTTTTGCAAGCCACGCACCCAAAGGGTAACCATCCTCGGAAATGTATCTTTCCGGCATAGACAAAGTACCATTCCTACGGAAGTATTCCTCCGCATGAGCGTAGCCCGTTTCATTAGCCGTGTCATTTGGATGCCAGTCCATACCGATATCGTCCAGTCGTTTTTTCTGTTCTTCTGAAAGCGTCCCCCTTTTCCCTTGCGCTCTTGTTCTTTGACGACCAATCCAGGATCCAAGCCTAAATCCATCTTCGGACACATAGTTGATTGTTGCTTTTAGGTGTCCATTTACCAGAAAGAATTCTTTTGCATGAGCATATCCGTTTTCCCAGTCGTAATCAATATAGTTCCATACAATGCCAAGATCATTGAGTGCCTTGATGCGATCCTCGGATATCTTTCCATCCCTGTATGCTGTTTTATTTGTAGCAATCCATTGACCAAGCCTATATCCATCTTGGCTTACATATTCATCTTTTATTCTTATATCTCCATGTGCCTCGAAATACTCTTTTGCGTGTCTATATCCTTCATCCCATGCATACTCCAGTGTGTTCCATATCATGCCAAGTTTATCCAGGGCAAGTTTTCTTTCTTTAAGAAGAATTCCCTTGCTGTATTTATAACGTTGAGCACCTACCCACCGTCCAAGCTTCAACCCGTCATGTGTCTTATAATTATGGGGAATATTCAAGTCTCCGTGTTCTATAAAATAATTTTCGGCAAGTACATACCAATCGTCCCATACTGACACATCTTCCAGCATATTCAGGATTTCCAAAAGACGAACTTCCCGTGCGCTCACATCAAAAAGGATCTCAATCTCCTTGTCGCTCTTCCCTTTTTCCTTCAGGCTGGAAATTGTATCCCTCCACATTTCCACGGCGGGCTTCATCAGGGCGGTATTATCAACAATGTCAATGATTTGTGGTGTTGATCTGGCAGCGGCAGAAAGCGCACGTCCCATTTGCTGGAGATAGATGTTCATACTGTCTGTAGGCCGAAACATAATAGCCCCGTCGATATTTGGGACATGAGTACCTTCGTTGAGTTTATTGATACAGAGAAGTAGCCTTAAACAATCGCTGTCATCATTCAGGAACGCCTGGTATTCTTCGCCTGTTTTTTGCCGTGCGTGAACAGTGTATATTCTTACTCCGTTTTCGAGATACGAAAACCATTCCTTACAGTTTTCAGCTATCTCGTTCATATGCTCCATATTGCGGCAGAACACAAGGTACTTGCCTGTGTGGTAATCCAGCTTCTCTTTAAGAACTTTTTCCACGCTTGGGGCTTGCACGATGTTTCGCTTTGCCTCATCCAGCAGGAGGCTGTATTCTGTATCTGTAGAAAGTACATTGTTGTACTTTTTTCTGCTTTCATATCCTTGAATAATATTTTCCACTTCAATCAGACATGATGTGTAATGCGGGCAAGGCAATATTCCCTGCACAATCGCGTCACGCAGCGAGAGTTCATAGACGATATTGTCATCAAATAGTTCCGAGGCCATATTGCGCTTATCATCCAGATACCGCACAGGAGTAGCAGAAAAACCAACGATTTTGGCATCCGGGTTGTTCTGAATAGTCTCCATGACCCTTCTTCCCCATTCCTGTGCGCCCACTCGATGAAATTCATCCAGAAAAATAATGGACATATTATTATATTTTTCCGGACGAAGTGATGCGTAAAGCGTGTACTGCAGATTTGGAACAAGGCCGATATTTTTGTTAACCTTATTCATGAACTCCTTGAGATTTGTATCGTACGAGGTCACATACAGCATGTTCACCGTGTTATCTTCCGCTACGGCGTTTTCGATCAACTTCATGGCTATATATGACTTTCCGGATCCGGTTGCGTTGCAAACACAAACCCGGTTTGTGTTTTTTAAACCATCCTGAACCGCTTCGACAGCCTCCTTGTTATGTTGCAGCAGACTTACCATTATGTAACCTCTCCTTACTTTCCTGCTATCGTACAAAACTTACGTAATGAAAGAAATAATCATGTCAAAAATATTATACGCATAAAAATAGAATATATAATGCCATTAAAAAAATTCTTTGCATATAAGCCAAAACAATAGAATAAAGCGTGATGCTGTACGGTGGCAATAATAAGCAACACATAAACAAACGATGCAATCGACATTCCTTTAAGTATGGCAAAAAGCCTAACTTAATGGCATTGGTGCTTCACAGGCTCTTTTTTTATGACGGCATAAACTAATGCTGTTAAAACGAAGTATAAAAACCCGCCGGGAAGTCTTGACAAATAGCACAGAAAAAGCGGAAAATAAACGGGAACAGAAAAAGGAGGAAATATGTATGAAAAAGATGTTGCTGGTAATACTGGCACTGATGGTGGCTCCACTTGCGTTATGCGCCTTTGCAGAAGAACAAGCCGAAAGCAAGATCGGTCTGTACGCAACTATAAACGATGCGATGACTGAAACCGAAGACCTCGGTATTGAGTTTGCGAATGAGGATTATTACAGCGTCGTTGTTAATGTAAACGGGAATTATGTACGAATAATCGCAGGGTTGGACGAAGAAGCAAAAGGTAAACTCTCAGAGGCCACTGACCCGGACAGGCTTGCGGACAGGCCAATTCTAAAGGAAGAATTCACCACATACGCCAGGACGCTTCCGGTCGTTAAAGTGGAAGAAATCGTGGCGCAGCCTATTCAACAAGAAGTATTAGACGCATATACAAACGATAAAGACAATCTTCCTACGTTAAACCAACTGAAAGAGGAAGGCTTTGAGTGCAGTTATGCATTTGTAGTAAAGAACGAAGACGCAGACGCTGGAAATGCAGTTCTCCTCGTCGATAACGGAATGTTCGCTTATTATATAACATTAGAAGTTACTGAAAATGAGTATTATAATAAGGACTCTGTGGACAAAGCAGGAGAATTGTATGCAGAAAAAATAGAGCTGGTTGGACTTGGATCGCACGCTGCGGATTTGTCATATGCTTCTGACGGAAGTGTAGTACAGGCAGGGTTAAATATATGGACAGGTTTCGGAGCAATAATTGTTCAAGGCGGAGACTGTATAGAGTAAGGATATATAACAATGCAGGGGCATATCAGAAATGATATGCTCTTTTTGTTGTTCATAGCAATAAAAAGCCTCCCCTATCTCCGATAAGTCAAACGCCATAAAGCAGATAATTACCAGCTAAAAAATAAAACAGATATCATATAAATACAGCCATTAAACAGAAGAACTAAAGTCTTACAACCTGATAAAAATCAAGCGTTAGACTCCTTTTGTTTAATGTCTGAAAAAATGCAACAAAGGAGTATGGTTATGGAAAAATACATTCATTATGGATCCGAAAGATTCGACCCGGAGAAATTTATGCCAATATGCAACTTCACGGTGAAGCCGCGCGGAGGACTTTGGGCCAGCCGCATAGATGATAAATACGGATGGTATGAATGGTGTCACAGAGAAGAGTTCCGGCTGAATACTTTCAAGAAATACTTTGAGTTCACATTGGCAGAATCTGCCAAAGTGCTGTTTCTGGATGATCCGAAACAATTAAAGAATCTTCCAAAGATTGAAATGCGGCATTCTCTTTGGAAAGAGAATTTCCTGGACTTCGAGGAGTTGTCCAAAAAATATGACGCAATCGAGGTTACCGATATAGGGCCCCTTTACAGGGCACTGTACGGATGGGATTGCAATAGCATTGTGATAATGAATCCCAACGTCATCATGCCTGTATGATAAAGGCGGAAGAATCTGAACAGACTATAAACAGCTCCCTTTTAATAAGAGAGTAAATTGCTCAAAAAACGCGCCAAAGGCGCAAGAGGAGGAAATAAACAATGGGTGCATCTGCATTTATACATACAAGAGTGGACTATTCTGCCGGCGAAGCTTTTAACAAGTTGGTGGCTGAAGCTGAATACGAAGACGGTCATGATAGTTATAATGGCACAATTTCTACCTGCGGAATGGGTCGTGTCACAAAGTTCAGTGATGTTTGTACTCCCGCCGTAGAAAAGAAAGCGTACAAATATATCAAAGATCATGACAACGGCAGTAAATGGGTCGCTTCTGTTCTGGACTTGGGTGTTGTTGGCTATGAGCAGATTCTTGTAAAAAAGGTATCCCCTACGCATAAAAATCCGGCTAAATACCAACAGCGATTTGTAGTATATAGGATGGAAGACGAATACAACCGCGAAAAGTACGTCAAGGACTTTGGCACAAAATCAGAAGCCGATACGTTTGCCATGAAAAAAACAATGGAAAACCCGGATACAGAATATGTCGTCCGGAAAAAACCCATCATTGTAAACTCAGGCTCTGATACGGTCACTCTTTTCAAGATTGAAAAGAAAACGTTGAAAACGCGTCCGAAGTCAGTGAAAACCGGTGCGATCCTTAAAGAGAAGCACAAGTATGTTTTCTACGGCTGGGCGTCTTCGTAATCCAATAAACAAAGAGAAAGAGGAGGAAAAATTCATGAATCGTACTGAAAGAGCCAGGAAACGCAAGCTGCGCGAATGGCAAAATGATGTGCGCAAAAACCGCAATGGCTACATAAAAGACCTGTCTTATATAGAAGACGGATGTGGTATTAACGCAGAATCGTTTCGTATGCAGCAAAAAAATATCGCAGGCATGAAAAAATACGTAAAGAAGCAACTGAAAAAGGAGAAACTTGCCGTTATTAATTCCCGAAAGGAGAAAATCGGGGCATAATTAAATCCAGGATAGATATACCGCTATATGCTGGTATTGGTGGATTGAAGCTAACGTACCCTCGAATGGACTGCTTTTAGATTTCGGGCTATAGATGCAATGTAATTGACTGATAAAGTCACTATAGGATCCCCGGAAGAGCTGACGAACAGATTAAAGTTAGCGATTATCTCTGATATTTTCCACCATGCAGCACATTATCATGTGGTCTGGTGGGAAAGACAGCACGGCAACGGTTCTCCTGTTTCACGAACACGAGAAAGAACTGATGGACGAAGGAGATACAGTCGTCATCAACTTCGTCGAAGTTATGTTTGATCTCAAAAACAACATTTCCGGGCATAATCCGGAATCCATTCGTTTTATCTATGAAACAAAAAAGATCTTTGAATCATGGGGATACAGAGTAAATATTCTTCATGCAGAAAAGGACTACCTCACAAGGTTCAACGAGCCTCTTACAAGATGTAAAAATCCCGAAGACAACGGGCATAAAAGAGGCTTCCCTGTTTCTGGCGGCAGGTGCTGGGTACAAAGGGATCTGAAAATGAAACCTCTTGAAACCTATAAAAAATCCCTGAAGTCGGAAGACATAGTTGAATATGTGGGTATAGCAGCAGATGAACCGGAACGCTATGAGAGTTTGAAAAACAGCTCTCACACAGCAACTTCTTTGCTGGTCAAGTACGGTTTAACTGAAAAAGATGCGAAAGACCTTTGCAGGAAAAACCATATGCTTTCTCCGCATTATTCGCTGAATAACGGACAGCAGAGAAGGGATGGGTGCTGGTTCTGCCCGCACGCAAAGCTTTGCGAGCATGAGGCAATTCGGAACGCAAATCCTGCTGCATGGGAAAAATATGTATCTCTGGAGGATGACCCGAATCTCGGCTATAAGAAGTGGAATATCTATTCGGATGAAACGCTTCACAACCGTGACTGGGTCCTTCGACACGCAGGAGTCCAGATTTCCATGTTTGATCTTCTGGATTAATGCTAAGACTGATGCTGACCTTCCTTGTGGAGGTCAGTTTTTTTATACGATTTGAGATATTTTTTCCTGCTCCAGCTTATAGCCATGCGTTTCCATCAAACGGAGCATATCGCTGTACTCGCTTCCCGCATTTATCATATTATGCAGTTTGTTGATATCGTTTGTTGTCAGCGGAAGGCGGACGTTTGCATAATTTTCGTCAAGATACTCTGCCTCCCCCATCTTCCAAGGAGCAAAAGGTGTGCTTGTCCTATTCTTTAATTTTTCAAGAATATCGAATCCCCAGGGGTCAAGATCGCCAAAGTGAAGCCATTTGCTGACATGATTGCTGTCGTGTATGGCTGAAATAAGTTTTTGCTGACCAGATTTATGATAACCGCTCAAAAACATAATAAAGGCATTACCGTCAGGCATCATGAGAAAATTTGTTTTATTCTCTACAGTGATAACGCAGTCAGATTCTATGTTTGCCGAAACGAGATGACTCAGTTTGTTAGAGAATACAGGCGTAATTTCATCAGAATGGGTACGGATAATGTCGCCGTTGTCAAACACCAGCACACCTTCACCCTTAATAAGTATCTGTGACATATTGGGTACAATCAGATGGCTGCATAAAATCATGTTGGCCTTTTCAGATTCAGAAGTGGCCTTTTCTGTTATTTCAAGATAGTCTCCATATCTTTCAAGAACCCTTGCAATGCCGGATTTAAGCGAACCAAACAGCTTTGTTGCAGACTTAACACCAACGCGGGCGCAGGCATCACGAAACTCTGGAATATCAAACAGCTTTAATGAAAAGATGCGCTCATACACTTCTTCTTTGTTGCGAAGGACTTCGCGAAGCGCAATAAGAAATATTAGCGTGTCATCCGGACTCTTTTGTGGCTTTTTCCCGTCTTTAATGCCGGCGGCCTGCTCTTCGCAGTATTTTACGATTACCGGCTCATCCGAAGTTTCAGAGAATCGGTCATAAAGATTTATATAATCAGAAGTGCTGTCGCATACTTTTGCCCTGTTAAGCAAACAGTAAATGGTATCCAGATGGTCTATGTTTAGTTTTATTTTTTTCAGTGTGTACCCGCGATTTTCCCACACAAGAACGACATCCCCGTATTTTTCAAGGAGTTCAACGTCCCTATGAAAATCATCGATTACGTCAATCGGGCATGAAGCGACATAGTAGTTTTTAACCGCAGCGGTAGGTTTAATCGCAGGGGGCCTGTGCCTGAACTGCTCCAATGAAGTCATGCTGCTGGACTCATAAGAATCCAGCAGCGCGTTTAAAATGTCTCTTTGGTATTCGGTCAGTTTTATTCGCGCATCCATTCTTTCAGCTCCTCTTTCGTAACGTCATAGATCCGCGCATAGATCGCGTTTCCAGGGCGAACTGTCGTAGAACATGAATCTGTGTGAATGCCGATATAGTTCAGTGTCTGCGGAGGCGCAAAATAGATTGCCTGAAGCAAATTATTGTCCAGATACTTCACCATCTGAGCGATTCTGTCAGGATCCATATGACAGAAGGCTTCGTCTATTGGCAGGAGTCGAACACAGGTCATTTTATTGGGGATGCATTGGACATAAGACGCGATCAGCATAATAAATGCGGGCGTTTCCTTTTCTCCGTTGCTACCGGAACGCATTTTTTCCTCAAAATCGTAATCTACGCTTTCCTCCCCTTCTACCCGATGGATAATCATCGAATATTTGAAGTATTTGCGATAATCCGCGTAGTCATCCTTACAGTCCTCGTCCCGAAGGACATCTGACACCATTTGGTCAATCATCGCGTCCAGCTCTTCATTTGGTTTGTCGTCATAACCAGCCATGATCTGGTAAGTCGGATCTTTTATTCTGGCTATTTCATCAAATATAGGCTTTCTGTCCGGGAGCCGTTCCATTTTAAATTCATACGTATCTCCGGCGAATGGCATGGCCTTCAGCATAGTGTTCATGGAACGGATCATGCGTTCGCCTTCTTCCATCCCCTTGCCGAGCTTTTCTATGAAGTCATTCCGAAAGATATTGTGCATATCTTTACGATATTTAGCGAGCTTTGCCTTGGATTCCTCAAATTTGACGTTTACAATTTCGTTGTAGTCATTCTGGAAACGCTGGTTGATTTTCGGATCTGTACCGATGCATCCGAGATACATAGGATACGCAGCAATGATCGCGCTTTGCTGATCAGAAAGGAATTCACGGCTGTCATTGAGCTTTGTTTCCTGCTCTCTGATTCGTTCTTCCGAAATCGGATTACGATAGCCGCGTTTTATACGATCCTTATACTGGGCCTCTGTATTAGCTGCAATTTCGGGCCATTCTTTGCTTCTTTTATCAAATTCATTCTTTAATCTTGCGCTATCGACTTTTGCTTCTTCAATCTCCTGGTCCAACTGTCGTATTAATTCTTCGCTGGATCCTATCTTGCGGGAGCATTCAGATAATGCCTTATCCGCCTTATTATACGCGTCTTCATATTTTTTAATTGCGTTTTGGGCGGTAATAAAGTCAGGTCTGTTTTTTAACTCAGTGAGCATCGCACACAGGTTTTCCTTGCTCAGAATATGTTGTCTGTGCTCAAATGCTGCTTTGAGATTATAATGGTCAAGATTCAGATCCAGCTTTTCAAGTGCTTCTGACTTTAGCCTCATGTCGCTGATGTCTTTAACCACATCATTCCATTCTGCCTTTAAACGCCTCTGTTCCGCTTCATACTTAATCATCTGCTCCTGCATGGCATTCAGGCCGAGGCTGTATTCGACTTTTCCGTAACCGCGGATATTGCCGAAAGAATACGCGCCTGCCACATGCCCATCCCGCATGATGGCGCCTTTCGGGTTATCATGGAGTTCTTCAAGCGTTGAGCAGAGACGTATATCGTTTAGAAGGTAGTTCGCGTAATTTCTTGCGGTCTGGTTATGTATAATCAGAAGCTCCGCGGCGGAACCTTCTTTAATCTTTGGAACGGAAGGTACTTTATCTGTGATTGCGATAGTCGTTTCCCTGAATTTCTTAGCAATCGCAGGGTTTCTGCTCTTGTCCTGCTCATATTTTATTTTCATTGCTTCGCCAACGTAGGCAGGATCAACAATGATGTGGTACCTGCGAGGACCGAGATACGCTTCAATAGAATCACGCCATGATGCGTCTGTAATATCCTCTACATGCTGGGCGAGGGTTTTCACATCTGTATTAATCCCACGCTTATACAGTTCGGTACGAATCTGCAAACAGACATCCGCAACATCTTCTGGAATCGCAATACCATTTTTGTTCAGCCTCCGGATCTTGTTCGAGATGGCTGTCTGATCATCTTCCAGACTTTTTTGCTGGTTCCTCTTTTCCGCCATCAACTCATGCTGCTGCTGGAGGGAGGCTCTTCTTTCTTTTTCTACTTCGAGAAATGCCTTTGCGGTAATATCTGACATATCCTCGTCGCTGTTAAGGCAGAGACGAATCCTATCTGCAATGTCTGTGCCTTCTGTTTCATCAAGAAGCCATTTTAATTCTCCTGTAAGAATCGCGACCAGGTACTCAAGCTGCTTCTTTTCTCTTTCCGCTTTAATAATTGCTTGCTCGACCTGCGTAATGTTTGCCTCGTATCCTTCGATCTGCTTATAGATGTTCTCAACGCCGGAATTCTTTTTAGCGTCGTCCCACTGTCTCCACGCTGTATTTTTATCGGTTCTCAGGGCTTCTTCCCTGTGCCGGTCTTTCTCAAGCTGAGATTTTGCCGCATTAAGAGAAACCGTCTTGTCTTCAAGAAGCGCTTCTTTGTTTTTGTATTCCTGATATAGCTTCAGCAGTTTGTCTGCCTTAAGGTGGGCGTCCAGTACGGAATAATCTTCAAAGGCTTTAATCACCTTTTCAAGGGCGTCACGCTGCCTCTGGTATCCCGTTAGTTCGTCATTAATTTCCTCGCATCTGTTACGCAGGTTCAGAATATCGTCCAGGGCAGAAATCTCGTGCGGATTAAGAATCTGGTCCTGTATAAAATTGCTGATATTAAAACGAGTGTCGTTGAAATTGAAAGCACAGATCTGCCCAAGACGCCGGCGCATCATTTTATGGTCACACCGGAGCCCAAGGTTATTGAGAACCTGGTCACAGCCTTTAAGACCACGCTCTGAATAGCCGTCAAACCGGGCGTTGTTGACGAGAACATCTTTAAGAGGCTTTGCGGTAAACTTATTCCCTTCCTTTTCCCCGAAAACAAAGTCATCCAACCGGCAATCTTCTTTATAGAACCATGTGCTGTCGCATGAGGTTTCATTGACGGAAGAAATACACACGCCGGAAACGATATACTTGTCCAGCGTTTCATTGTGCCATTCAAAAGCAATGTAGCCAGAAAGTTCACCAGTGCGGAGAAATCGGTCTTTTGTAGACGCCCTGTCTCCACGCACGTAGCGGAGAACGCTCCGGTCCTTATCGTTCGCGGCGGCGTTAAACTTCTGATGGCCGAGATATCCATAGCAAAATGCATCTACGATAGTTGACTTGCCGGACTTATTCGCGCCGGTAATCAGAGAACTGCCGTTGAAATGAATAGTCTCATTGGAAAAGATGCCCCAGTTAATGATCCGCATTTTTGTCAGTGGGATAATTCCGGCTGTCACGACGTTTTTTTCACTCATTTTTCTCTTCCTCCATACATTCTTCTACGCTTATCTGTCCTTCAATCACATCTGAGGATTCTGATTCCCATTCGGACGGATCTTCGTCTTCATACTCAGATGCAGTGTCTTCATCTTCCGTAACCTCGTTGGCAGTGCTTTTATCCGTATTGAATTTGGCGACATAAGCTTCTATTTTAGTTGGTGAAAGACTCATTTTAACGGATGGATAAATGCAAATCTTGCAGTCCACAGTGCCAGGCTTGCCAACAACCTTAATTAAATTGAAGGAAGCAAGGCGTTTGAAAATATAATCAGCGCGCTTAATAGAATCGATAATTTTCTCAAAATGGAACTTTTCAAGCGCAATGTTCAGCTCGCCAACAGGAATAATGATTTCATTGCGTGTAAACTGGTTTTCTTTTTCGAAGTAAATCCAGGCGAGTGCAAGCAATACCTGCGATACGTCTTTTTCGAGCCTTGCGTGCCCGGTTTTCAGCGATATGGCGGAGGCTTCACTTTCAGCCAACCGGATATATCCGCTGTCGTCAACAACTGCCATGAAACCGATAACGGACAGATAGTCGTTGATTGCCTCAAGGTTGACAGAACGTTTCGCGAAAAGGTAGTACATACGGCTTACTTCATCCTTGTCGCGAACGATATTTGTCTCGGACAGGAGTTTGCGGATAATCTTTTTTGCGATCTCCCGATCTTTGTCCGGCAATTCGCCCACATGAATCATTTCACTCATTTTACAGCTCCTTTCCTCTGGGACACCTTTACCATAGGACGTGTGTACCCGTCCTTGGTCACATACTCGTCTTGAACTTCAACATCATAATTTTTTGAAGCGTGTGTAACGATTGCTACACCGGTCAGGACATCCTCTTTTGTCTTAATATCAAGGCTCTCCAGTGTGAAAGATCCACCATTTTCATTAATCCTGTTTTTTACATACGACGAGATCCGCGCCTCGTTATACGGATCATAGTTGGATGTAAACACAGACTTTGCGCTTTCTCTCACTTCACTATCGCCTATGTCTTCCACTTCAACGCTTGCAGGGGTGGTGATGATATGCCGTTCCCTTGCCCGATAAACAGACTCTTCGTCGCAGTATTCATTGTCGTATAAAGCAAACATATCGTTTAAGCAGTCTGGAAGCATTTCTTTCCCGTCTAATTCAGTAAAGACAGGATCCCAATTCATTGCAAGCACGGCTTTTTCAATCAGCTGCTGCACGTTCTCGCCGTATGCCCGCTTGAACTTCAACTGGCTTGCCATAATATCGTGGTACTGCATGAGCTTTCTCTGGATACGGCTAATGATCCTGTCGTAGATACCGTCCAGAGCGAGCATCTGCTTTATATCGTTGATTTTCTTCATTATAATATCTTTTGCTTCCTCGCGCCCCGCTTCGCTATCGTCATACAATTCTTCGCGGCAGCAGTTGTCCACGAGATTGTTAAATGCTCCTTCGTTTTCACAGCGCTCATCAATGCGGGATAGTATGCCTTCCCTGTTGCGAATGGTTTCGTTGTCTTTCAGGTTCCTGTAGTCGTCAAGGAAAGGACTGGAGAAAAAGTCTATAATATTGTCAACGATCTGGTCCAGATTCTGCTTGTGACGCATATCCGTTATATATTTTTCCAGATGCGTATTCAGTGTCCCAAGAATACGTTTTAAATCCATCGCTTTCTTGTGGACAGGAATTAATCCGTTCTTGTAAGGACGTTCGGCCCAGCTGTCATCGTTATCGAGCGTGCTGCTGATGTCAAAAACGAAAGAATCGTAGCTTTCCTCTTCTTCTTCTGTCAGGCTGGTGAAGAAATGAGCAAGTTTAATTCCCATCTGCGTCATGATTACGACATCCCGGAACGTGATCTCGTCAACTTCTTTCTGCAGCCAGCCAACCTCATCTTTGCTCATTTTAGATACAACAGAACGGGCCATGGCTCTGTAGTCTGGTTTATCGTCAGACACTTCCCCACTTAAAATCATGTGATTGTTGTACAGATAGTCAGAGAGATAAGTTATAAGCTCGTCCTGGTCAACGCGAAAATCTAATGCCTGATCAAAATACTCATACGTCTGAACCAGGCAAGAGGCGTAAATGCGATTATTGGCGTTGCTGGCAAGTGGATTGAAAAATTCAGAAGGTAGTAAGTTAAAAATACTCAAAGCACATTTCTCCTTGCAAACTTACCCGTACAATCGTTCTAACCAATATAATTATACACAAAAACATAAGATTTCATCCGCAAAAAGCAAAAAAATATGAAAAATGAAAAATAAAATAGCAAACAAACTGTATAATTATAGATAGATCAAAAGGAGGTCAGTATGAGAGAAATAAAGGCAGTATTGTTGCTGGTTGCTTTATTGTTGTCAGTGCTAATGCAACCCGTACGAGCGGAGGAATTGGATTACAGTGAAAATGTGTCTCTTGAAGAGTCAGATTTAAAAGAAAACTACACATATATAAATGAAGAAGAGGGAATATGGGAATACGCGTCCAGTGATCTGCTAATACGAGTCACAAGGCACCGAGAAAAAACAGAATTTAAAGGACTGACGCTTGAGTACTGCGTTGCAGACATCCACGCATCGGCCTCCTCCCCTCTTTATGCGATCCTTTCAGAGCCGAAAATAAGAACAGAAATACCAGGGCAGCATAAAGAAAAGCCGGAGACGCTTGCGGCAAAAAATCCATCTGTATTGCTGATTTCAGACGATTATTATGGACATCGGATCCAGACAAGACTCGAAAACGGCGCAAAATGGCCCGTTGGAATTGTTATAAGAAACGGTGAAATACTCAGCGAGTCCACAAGGGACAGTTCAAAGAAGCCTGAATTTCCTCCAGAAGATACACTTGCGGTCTACAAAGACGGAAGCATGAAAACTTTTGTCAGTGATGAATACACAGCGCAGGAGTATATAGACCAGGGCGCGGAGCAGGTGTTTTCGTTTGGGCCAAGACTGATTCAAAATGGGATTATTTGCGAGGAAGAAGTGAAAGTTGAAGAAGATAAATCCAAATACGGAACCGGAAAATACCGCGATGCCCGCGCGGCAATAGGCATGGTTGAACCGTACCATTATATAGCGATAGTAGTCAGGGCAGAACCAGACAATAAATATGTCGGCGTGAGGTTTGACTGGCTTGTAGAAAAAATGCAAGAATATGGCTGCGTTGAGGCAATAAACCTGGACGGCGGAGGAACTGCGTGCATGATCTTTATGGGGGAAACAATTATCCAAGGCCGAGTAGCAACCCGCAATCTTGGAAGCATGATTGCATTCGGGCAATTGGAAAGCGGCAACAGCGTGGGAATAAAGAGAACCGCGAAAACAGTCAAAGCAGGAGTTAATCTTCGAGAGAAGACGAGCAAAACCAGTGAAAAAATAACAAGTATAAGCAAAAAGAATACGGAAGTAGAAATATTAAGCGAAGCCTATGATAGTGCAGGAGTGCTTTGGTATTATGTTGTTACAGAAGACGGAGAAGAAGGCTATATACGAAACGATATGCTTAAAACAAATTAAAAACGCTATATTGAAAAGTATAATATATAAAAATATAAGAGAGAGGTTCCGATATGAGCGAAGCTGAAATGATTGAAAGATTAAATAAAGAATTAAAAAAGGACGAAGCGTGCATGGTGGACGCGATCAGGCTTCTTAAAAACGCAACCGGAGACGATAAGGCCGCCAAAAGGCTTCTGCTCCAACGCCTTTTAGAGAAAGAAAACTCAGAGATTAGCAACGAAAAAAGGTACCAATACAATAAAGGGGATGATGGATCTGCATATAAAGGGGGCAAAAGCCATAATCCAAGAGTAAGTGCAGATAATGAAACAGCCGGGATCAGTCTTGAAATGGAATACATCCTCAAGTTTATAGGGAAAACCGGCCTGTCAATAATGAAAGATATTCGGAATGAACTTGCCAGAACAATGTCAGACAGCAAAGCATGGCGAAACCTGAAAAAGCTACAAGAGTTTGGATATATAGATGAAATGAGCATAACGGCAGCGGGAGCAAGGCACTTTTCGCTATGCTGCCTTACGCAGGCAGGTGAGGCCACATACACTCTTCTGACTGGAAAAAGCCCGGAGGAGCCGGAAATGGAAAAGTTGCGTAATGCTTATACGACATATGAACGAGGATATAGCGTAAAAGCATTTAAAAACCTCTTTGAAGAAGCAGGTGCTTTTAGTGCTGTAAGCACATGTAATGAGCCAATTCATGTAGACGAAAAAGGAAGATCGTATGCTCCGGATATAAGATGTGAAGTTATGGATAAGGATGAAAAAGAAAGCGTTTCATATTATGATTATGTAAGCAGCAAAGAGGGCGAAAGCGCGTGCTATGGAAAACTGGACAATTTATATGAAGTAACAGATGAAATCCATATTCTTGTGTCATGCGCTTGTGAGTTGGAAAATATTAAATCAATCATTCTTGAATGGGCTTTCAGGAAAAAACACATGCCAGGGTTCACGCAAAAAAGGATCCGGGTTACAGATTACACAAGAATAAAACAATGCTTAAAAAATGGACTACAGTTTAATGATTGGTGGAGCACGGATACGATGTTAAAAAACATGGTGTACGGATATAAGTCTAAAACATAAGAAATAAACACAAAAATGCGACTGAAAGTAAAAATTGAAAGAAATCACAAAATTCAAACCAAACTAAAAGTATAATATTTTATGGTTGGAAATTTTCACAAAAAGGAGCAACAGACCATGAAAAAACGTCTTCTGTCGATGGTTCTCGCCATGCTGATGCTGATCAACATTATGCCGGCGAGCGTTTTCGCTGGTGAAGTCAGCGAGAGCGAAACAAACATTATCCCTGAAGTAGAAGGGGCTGTTTTTACTGATGATGGCAAAGACCCGGAAGAAGCGTTCAAAGAAGGAGCAGAAAACCCCGTAGAAGTCACAGGGTTTGATATAGACATTGCTCCTGAAGTGGACGCTGCGGAGAGTATCCGGCAGTATCTGAAAGAAAACGGAACTGCTTATCTGGTAACAAATGCCAGTACGGATATCCCCGTAATGGTAACAGTGGAGTCTGAAGAGCCGTTCTGCCGGATTACAAAAAGCGGAGATATCTTCTTTGCGGACGCAATCGAAGAGAAAATGGTGCATGTGTGGTTCATGGATCAGGCAGGAAAACTGATCGATGGCTATATTCATGTATCTTACTTTGACAAAGAAGTCGTTCTAGACGAAGCCGGAGCCTGCGAGATCAAGCCGGAAGAGGGCGTAAAGGCAGAGTGCGGAGAAGCTGAAGCAACCGTATTCGCTACTGAAGTCGCCTACCCTGCTGTAGAGGATGCTGGCAATGAAGAGACAGCGGAAAACGCAAGCAAGGACTATGCCCCTGAAGTAGAAGACAAAGCGTATGAAGCAGTTCTTGATATTGCGCCTGTTGTCGATGGTGACGGCAAGACAGAAGACAACGCTCCTGTTGTAGAGGATGCTGCTTCCGAAGATAAAAAAGCGGAAGATAACGCAACTGTTGCAGAAGACGGCAACAAAGAGGAGGATAAAGTCCCTGCCGAAGATAGTGATGCGTCTGATGCCAAGTCTGACGATGCGGACGAAAACAAGGCAGACGCGGATGATAAAAACGATGCTGATAATGTTGTCATTGATCCGCAGGCAGATGATACTGATGCAGTTGACAATGCCGACAATACGGATCCTGTCGAACAGCAGGATAATACTCCTGTAACGGAAAACCTCGACAACAAGGAAGAGAAAGAGCCTGTTGAAGAGGGAAAAGATGCCGTAGATAATGTCAGCAAAGAAGAGAATAATGAGGTCGAGCAGGAGCCTGACGATGATGCGGCTGCAAACAATGGTTCCAGCAACGATGAAGAAGCCGACAAACCGCAGGCCATCACAGATAACGCTTCTGACAACAATGCTGCTGACATTGTGAACGACAATGAGCAAGAAGAAAAGAATGACAATGTCATTTCTGGTGAAGATAATAAGGGCAATGTTGAAAATGCCGAAAAAGAGTTCCAAATAGAAGATGCAAATAATGAATCAAAAAAAGAAAATAACGTCGTCGAAACCGTAGTGGATTCGCAAGACGAAAAACCTGAAACAAATGAAGAAGAGGTCAAGGAAAAAGAAGCTGCTGCAGAAAACGCAGACACTGATGAAAAAACGTTCCTCCCTTCAGATGAGAAAAGCGAAGATGGGCCTACTCTTGATGATATTAAGCCTGATAATACTTCATATATAGAGTGCACAAAGAATGTCCGGATCGACATGCTGGACGGTGAAATTCCTGAAGGTGCTGAAGCCTTTATGCAGGAGTATGATGCCGACACGAGCAAACGCCTGGTTGATAAATGGATCTTCGGCATTGAGGAAGAACCTGTTAAGCTTCGCGGAGCAAGAAAGCTGAACGCCTCCCCTGCCATGATGTCAACAAGCATTGCGCCGGAAAATATCGAAATCGAGCCGGACGATGCTGCCTATGCGGACGGTGTAGTCGTTGAAAAATTTCCCGGAGAGCAAAAGACAGGCTCCTGCACAGGATACGCTGCATTCAACGTTGGCGTAATGGTAGACGGCGCAGAATACACCGGAAACGGGCAGTTTTACGTTACAATATCTCCCGAACGGAACATTAACATTCTGAATGAAGTACGCAGCGATGCAGTTATTACGGGTGTTTCTTACAAACTGTACCATATTCATAACGGCATTGAAGAAATTACTCTTGATGACGAAGATGTCCTGCTGGACAGCAACAATAATATCGAAAGCATCTCCTTTACTGTTTCAAACTTTAGTGATTTCATTGTGTCCTATACCGTAGACTTTACTTATACTGACCCTATTACCCATATTACAACACCTGTTTACGCTTTGGAAGGTGGTTCGAGCATCCTTTTGAGTGAATTACTATCTTCCTTTGGGATAAATGTTGATTTGACAGGTTCAAATGCCGAATTTACAAATATGGGTGTTGCCAATTTAACGCCTATAGAAATAGACAATATTGTAATTGACTGGAGTTTTGAAAACCATTTCCCGTTTAGGACTCAAGAACTCCTCACAGTCACTTTGCTTAATAAAACAATAATTGAAATAAATGTAACAGATTTTGTAGGAGACAAAGTAGACTCCTTTACTGGACAATATGCAAAAATGCAGCGCGATTACGATCCAAACCCATACGATACAGGTGATACAAGACTTATCCAAAAAATCATGATGTATAATTATGATACGAAAAAATGGACAGAGGCAACATCAATATTCCCGCACTATGTAACAGTTAGCGGACATACATACGATGCTTTCTGCGCAAATCATGGCGGAAGTTCCAAATTCCATGATGGTTATGACGGAACAGCGCAACCGGCTGCGTCTGTACCTTTTAACAATATAAGTTCAAAAAAAGACGCCTTAAAATATGTATGGTTGAATACAAATTGGTCAGATGATACAAGTATAGCATACTCGCAATGGGCAATATGGACTTTGCTTGATGATGGAGTTGATTCAATCAATTCAAAAACAGCAGGCAAAACACTCCCTACAAGCCAAGAAACAATTGATATGCGGAACTATATAAATAACCTCGTAGCAACAGCAGATGCCGCAACAGGTGAAACCGCAACGATATCATATGTTACAACAGAAATGGTTAGATCTGGAGAAAGTTATGTTGGTACAGTAACTATTACAACTAATGGAGAATGTGCTATTGAAAAAAGCTCCTTATCTCCATCCGGATCATATATATCTGGAGAAGCCTCTTCAGATGCCAACAATTATTATCTAAACGCAGGGACAACCACTATTACAGTTATATCTCCCGCTGCAAATGCGTCTTTTAACGTTAATGCATGGACAAGCTGGGATTTATATGAGCCATGGGTTGCTGTTCCCGCAGGGGCAAATAGACAATATATGTTCTTTGTTGCACCCACAGGGAATGCAGGCGCTTCTGCCACAATAAGCCTCGCTGGTCAACAGAATGGTAGCCTGAAGATCATCAAGAAAGACCAGTCCGAAAATCTCATGCCCGAAGTTTCGTTTACAATTTCGGGAACCAATCTTCCATCTGATTATTCACCCAATCCAAGATCAACCGGTACAGATGGAACAGTAATCTTCGATAATCTTCCGGCCGGTGATTATACGGTTACAGAATCGGTCCCTTCAGGATATAAAGCGCAAACAACATCCCAGAATGTAACGATAACAGCAGGCGCGGAATCTACCGCAACATTTATTAATGTAGTTCAGGGCAAAGGCCGCATCCGCAAGGTTAACAGTGCGAATACCAACCAGGGCGTTGCCGGAGCGGTATTTGAAGTTAAGAACTCCGGTGGAACGGTTGTAGCAACCCTGACCAGCGGATCCGACGGATACACGCCGTGGACAGATGCACTGGATTACGGTACATATACCGTTACGGAAAAAACGATCCCGACAGGATGGTATTCAGCGTCGTCGGACACAAAATCAGCAACCATTACCATAGACGCCGCAAACTGCGAGAAAACCGTCACCTGGACCAACACAAGGATTACGGGCAAAGGGCGCATCCGTAAGGTTAACAGCGCGAACACCAACCAGGGCGTTGCTGGTGCTGTATTCGAGGTTAAAAACTCCGGAGGCACAGTAGTCGCAACCCTGACCAGCGGATCCGACGGATACACGCCATGGACAAACGCGTTAGACTATGGCACATATACCGTTACGGAAAAAACGATCCCGACAGGATGGTATTCAGCATCTTCGGACACAAAATCAGCGACTATTACCATAGACGCCG
>JAEEGL011856741.1_pt1 | contig 28174 bp, 13 predicted proteins | sample 9134231 | NCBI WGS metagenome assembly JAEEGL01 (sample SAMN16246548, study PRJNA631951) | gut metagenome | biome: gut microbiome; feature: rumen; material: fiber-attached | host: Bos | place: Iran: Karaj | collected 2018-10
ATTCAGATGATCTTGTTCCAACCAACCGAGTTTTTCCCGATGCGGACAGTCGGTAAGCACAGCCTGCATATTACTGCGTTCAGCCCGCTCAATCAGTCGGTGGGTCTTGGTGAACAGCTCATTGGAACACTCAAACATAGAGCCTTCCGGTGCACTGTTATAAACGAAACAACTGTTCAGTTGGTGGATGACAGGTAATCCCTGGGGATTGGGCTGTCCTTCCAATACAGCACCTTCCACTTGAATATACCGATAGCCATAGTATGCAAAACGGGGATGCCAGTATTCCCGGCCTTCGCCCTTCAGCGTATATTCATAAAAGTGCTGTCTGCCGGTCATACGCTGGTCGACACATCCTTGTGGAAAGAGTCGTTCTCCAACAAACAGGGTGACCTTCTGCCCGGCCTTTCCTGAAACGAGTATCTCTGGGAATCCGGCAAGGTTCTGTCCCATGTCACAGACGAAAGCGGAAGCATCGACCGCCCGTTTCATCTTATCACTGACAATAGCCAGTGAGTCAGCAGGAATCTTGTTCCACTCCTTGATAGCATAACGCTCCATGATCTTTACGGGAGGAGCTGTCTGTATGCGTAACTTCCCTAAAGGAGCCTCTACGACGGCTGCCTCTTTCCAACCCTTGTCGTCAAACGTTCCGAGATAAGCATCCGACTGCTCCAGACGTGCATCATAGGATTCCCCACCATACATACAGTTGTAGGTAATCGGACTGAGTGACCATTTCCAACTCTCATCGCTGCGCATAACCTGCTGCGTACCATCGGAGTAGTTGACAATCATCTTGAAGATCAGCTTCGGAGCACCGAAGGAGGTTTGTAACTTGGTATATCTGCCCAGTCGCTGAACGTTGAACATACCGTTACCCAATAATACATGGACAGCATTACGCGCGTTCCTTATTATATATGGGGTGACATCATAGAGTTGATAGTAAACGGTCTTGTCGTATTCACTCCATAATGGTGCAAACTCACTGTCACCGATCTTCTTACCATTGATGGATAACTCATAGTGACCAAGTCCGCAGACATATACCACGGCATTGAGAATTTTCTTCTTCCCGGTCTTGAGTCCTTTACGAAGGATAATACTCCTGGCCGACAGGGTGTCCACCTCCGCCCATGCATTCTTGAAGACATCCTTCTTAAAATCAGCGTTGCTCCATCTGCCTGTGGGAATCTTTGCATCAGCTTTGCTGATGGCACCGATCCATTGCGCATCAATCGTCTTGGGTGCCACATAGATGGTTTGCGGATCACTCCATGCGGAAGGATTACCCGAACGGTCCCATACCCGTACCTGCCACTGATATCCGTATTTGTTCTCTGACAGGGTGGGGAGGGAGATATGCTGACTCTCGGAAGACATCACTTTTTCCCCTTGATAAATCTTCTTTCCTGTAACTCTTTCTTTCACCTCTATCTGATAGGCTGTCTGGATATCGTTCCGGATATCCGATGACAGTTGCCAGCCCACCTGTATGGCCTGCTCGACGACAGCATCTCCACTCTGGTAGTTACAGGTGGTTCTCGTTATACTTATCGTTGCATTGCAGGGAAGATAGCTGAGGAGTGCTACAAAGGTCAAAAAGATACTTTTCTTCATGGTGTGATGATTTTACCGTCTTTCATTTCTGCTATAACACTCCGTCCACCGGTGGCATGTAGCTTAAACTTTACATTCCATGATTTGGGCCATGAGGGGAAGAGAAGGAGTTCTCCTGCCGGCGTCTCCTGTAAGAGCATCTCCTGCAGACTGATCATCGCAGAACCGCCACGGTTGCAGTCGGGAGCCCAGTCAAAAGCTGGTTCCCAGAATGCGGGGAAGCGGTAAGGACCGTCTGCAAACTTCTCTTTCATCAGCCGGGCTGCCTCATCGGTGAGTCCCAGGCATGCAGCCCAGATAGGATCTTGTTTCCATCCCTTACTGCTTCGCATCTCAATGGCGTGTGGGTCGTAGAGATAGGTATTCCTTGCGATATCCAGATGGGGTCTGCCCAAACCGTAGATTCTCCAAGGGAAGACCGGATACAGTTGTGGTGTTTCCACATTCTGAATACGTGCCCATACGATGGCAGGTGCAATACAAGTCTTGTCTTCAACGGTACGCAGTGGGATTTCCGGGATGTGTGATGCCTGCGCACTGTCTTTCCCCCATGCCTGATGGACGGCCATGAGGGCAGCGATCGTGCTGGAGGGGTTATAAGCCATCTTATACGTTTCACAGCCACTGCCGGGGTAAATGATCAGTTTTCCATCGGCATCAAACGCTTTGACACCTCTTTTCGATGCTTCATACTGGTAGTGTGCATCGAAGAAAGTCAGGCAGTCACGGATCAGTGGCTCATAAGGTGTGATGTCGAAGTCAGCATAATCCTTAGCCTGCAGGATCATCAGACAGAATTCCAGTACCGTGTCCCATTCGTATTCCAGCCAGGCATTACGCTCTACGCCACGATCGGATCCTTCGCGGAACTTTCCGTATTCTGTTGGATTGGGTAATCCGAAGTTTTCTATCTGTTCGGCAAAGCAAGCACCGTCGTGCGACCAGAAGAACTTCGTACGTGTCCTGGCATTCGGTAACATCCGCAGATAAGTATCAAACTGTGCTTTCATCAGGTCGGTATCACCGCTTTTCAATAAGGGCCAGTAGACCAACCGTTGATTCTGGGCCGTCATCGTTCCTCCTCCCCACTTACGGTAGTCGGGGGTGAAAGGTGCTGCGCTGTCAACAAAGACCGGGTCGAAGGTGAAGATGCCGCCATTGAACTTCGTGGGCCATTCACTATAGGCATTACAGCCTAACATATACCGGAACAACTCATAGTTACGCAACAAAGGTTTCAGTTCTTCATTGTCACTGATAATCCAACTGCGCTGCCAATAGTCGTGCCACCAGCTGCTACTGCGTTTCTTGTATGTCTTGAGGGACAGGTTTGAGAAAGAATGGGGTGCCGCTTCCTTCTCGTGGTTGTCTGCCATGATACGTACCACGGTTTTCCGGATATCCTGGCTCGTGAAATCCCATGCCTGATAGTCGGTGCTGACATATTGTCCCTGATGTATTCCTTTGTATGTAAAAGAAGGAGCCTCCATGATCAGTCGCATCTTCCTGCCTGCTAAAGGATTCTGCAATTGCGGTTTGATGGGGTCCAACCCCTCACGGGTGACGGTATAGTCGAAGACGGTCTGCTCCTTGTTAACATGCAAAACCTCCAAACGGTGACCGGAAGGGATGATCTTGTCAGCAAGGGTGACACAGTCTTGTGGAACATTCCATTTATAGGAGCACTGTTGGCATTCTGCTTTGGTAACCTGACGGTCGTGATATCTCCAGCTTTCATAACTCAGTGTGGCACCGGTCTTCCTTTGGGCATCCAGCTCCATGAAGACAATAGGTTCGAAGACATCTGCCCATAGATGCACTTTCACCCCCGTACCTTTTATATATATAGTACCGTCGGACAGACATAACCGCTGTTCGAAATCCTTGGCAAAGGGGTTGCCTTCGATATGCAGGCGCCAACGCCCGGCTTTCAGCAAGGTGTTATTCTCATCGAACCAGCCCGACTGTTGCAGATAGAAAAGGAGATCACCATCTTCCACCCATACGTTTAAACCGATATCATGACCACCGCAAGGCATCGACTCACTGGCATTCTTGCTTTGTGATGTCCATACATAATCTTGCGGCAGGTAGTCGGCAGCTTGTAATATTGAGGCTGAAAAGACGATGAGCAATAGGAGACTTTTCTTCATGATTATTAATTTTTAATAGTGCCTATAGTACCTATAGTAACTATAGTGCCTATAGGCTATAGTAATCCTGATTCTACTTACTTCTCCCAATTATCTGTTCGGAAGGAGCTGACGGGCAGGCCGTCGTGCATCAGGTCACCATCCACCCAGTTCTTGAAAGCATATCTCACGGCAACAGGTTTTTTCACGTTCTTACTCTTGACATATACCTTGTTACGGTCTATCCATGCCTTTGCGGGATGGAACACCTTGTCTTCACCGGCAACCTCAAAGAGATCACTCGTAGTGCCATGCTCAAAGTAAACCCACTCTTTACTGCGGCTGAAAGAGACAATGGCCGTATCGTTCTTAAACGTCACATTACTATAGGTGGCAAACTCCGGTAACCCCTTTACACCATAGGTGTTGGCCAGCGCTAAGATAGCCAGACGCTCACCGGCCTCTTTCTTTTTTCTCGGATGGATGCCATATTCCAGACCGGCATCCAGCAGTACGGCCATGCGCGCGTTGTTGACAAGTGATTCTACCTTCAGTTGTTGTTCACGGAGGAAAGCACTGTTATCCTTCCAGTCAATCAGGGAATATTCGTATGGAGCAATCTGACAATAGTAGAAGGGGAAATCACCCTGTTGCCACTCAGCACGCCATCCTTTGATCATGTTGCTGAGCATCCCGGAGTAAGTCTTGTAACGGGGCACGTTATCCTCACCCTGATACCAGATGACACCGCGCATCGTATAACCGATCAGCGGGTGGAGCATACCGTTATATAATACGGTGGCACAACGGTTTTTCGACCAGATATCTTCTTCCTTATAGGGAATCTTCGTCTCGGGATAGGCTTTCAGCCATTCTGCCTTCGACCATGCCTCACAAGAGCTGCCTCCCCAACTGGCGTGGAGCAGTCCTACGGGTACCCCTAACACCTTACGCAGATACTTTCCGAAGAAATAGGCTGTAGCACTGAAGTCACGAATATGCTGGGCATCGGCAATCATCCACTCACCGGTAACATCATCCACAGGGTTCAGCTGACTGTTTCTTTTTACATTGAAAGTGCGCAGCAGAGGATCATGCCCGTCGAGTTGTTCTTCGATGGCATGTGCAACAGGCTGTGCCTTGAAACCTTTCATCTGCATCTCCATGTTACTCTGTCCGCTGCATATCCATACCTCTCCCACGAGGATATCTTTCAAGATGGTCTGCTCACCGTCGTTGAAGAGGATCCTGTAAGGTCCTCCGGCCACAGGACTGTTGAGGGTCGTTTTCCAGCGTCCGTCACCGTCTGTCTTCACGGTATAGGTATAATTATCCCATGTCGTAGTGATGAGGATGTCTGCATTCGGCTTGGCAGTACCCCAGAAATTCACTTTTGTCTCACGTTGAATGACCATTCCGTTGCTGAACATCTTCGGCAATGTAACCTTCGCCCCGATCGGAAGAGTCAGCAATACTGTTACTAATGATAATAAATACTTTTTCATATGCTATTTTTTATTATATTCTAAAGTGATGGGACCGAGCAATCCTGCCAGCAGCACAGTCTTTTCCGCCCTGCGATATTTGCCGTTGGTCCATATTCCTTCGTAGGGAGGCATTCCGTTGTCGGCACCCAAGAGGGCATTTGCCCAGGTGTTCACCACGCTTATCTTCAGTGTGTTCTTTCCTTTGCGTACGGCTTTGCTGATATCCACACGGTAGGGAGCCAGCCAGGTAGTACCGCAGTTGATGCCGTTAACCTCTACCGTTGCGATGTCTTTCACCTCGCCGAGATCCAGATAAGCTTCGGAGACATTGCCGCATTTGAAAGTTGTCTCATAGGTGACATGCCCTGAATAATATTTGATCTTCGGGTTTTCGGAAGTACTCCAGTCAAACAACTGCCCTTTCTGTATCTGTTCTTGATTCTCCAGGAATGTAATCTGCCAACGGTTGTCTTGCAGCTCCTGATAACTCTCTGGTTGTGTCATCTGGGATACCTGTCCGAGGGGATGATCCGTAAAGACGACAAACACGGAATGATATCCTCTCAGTTGTATTTCTTTGCTGCCTTCATATATTCTGCCGCTGACAGCATCGAAGAGATATCGGTGGGCACGCTGCTGGCGGAAGTTTGGTACGAAGAACATTTCTTCTGCTGTGAGGTTCGCCAGGAAGTAGATATCTGCCTCTGCGCCGGTGCGATGGATAAAATCGACACCTTCCGGCAGATCCACATCACGGGGTATGCCCAATGACGACAGATCGTCTTCCTTCCAGGGTTCTGTCAGCACGATCTTTTTCTTTCCTTTCAACGCTGCTATCTTCTCCCAGTTTACCAGACGGTCGGGATTCAGCAGATGACCGGGCGGAATGACGACCACGGGATGGTCAACCGACAATAAAGCATCCTCATTCACCGAATCATATTTGTAGCCATGCAGGGGATTGGTAAACTGATCTGCTTTGGTCATGTTTTTTGTATGATTGACACCTACCGGACTCACCTCCATGGGCAACCCTTCATTAGCGATACGCTCCTGTTCCTGTTGCAGCAGTTTCTCTCCGAACAAACCGGGAAGTGCTCCTGTTAACCGTTCCGGCAGTAAGGCTCTGCGGGGCACTTCATTACCGGTATATACGGCGATGTCGGTGACGGGATTGCCATAGCGCAGCAACACCTGACAGCGGGTGATATAATCGGAGAAGGCTTTCAACTCATTCCACCAGGTATTGTCTCTCTGGAAGAAGGTTCCTATACCGTCGAGGGTCATGCCCGGACGCCGGTCCAACCAGGGATTAAGCGTGTTGACATGATACACGATACCGTTGATACCCATGCAGAAACTACGGTCGAGCAGGGGCTTCAGCATGGCCGGTGTCTCATCCCAGGTGCCTCTCACCTCCGTAAATCCCTCTGCCTGAACGATGTTCTTGCGGTAGATATGTGCACCACTGATGGCATCGAGCATGTCATTGGGTTTGTCGTGGGTGGGTGAGTTGAGCCAGAACTCTCCCATGGGGAAGTCGGAATGCTGATAATGCAGTAGTCCGTCGCTTACCATCGTGGGTGCCACGCACTCTGTAGATAACTGCATGCCGTCACGTTTAGCCAACTTCTCTACCTCATCGAAGAAGATTTCGTTAATCAACTCGGCAATGGTCAGACGAACATCCCGTAAGACCATGTCGCTCTTTTCCCTGCTTTCCATCAACACTCCGGCAAAGGTGGGTAGCCATGGATGCAGCTCATATCCTCGGCGCTGCAGGAATTCCTTGGCGAAGTTGCTGCTCCAGTTCTGTGAACCACACTCCCAACTATCCACATGCAGTCGTTTGATCACTTGGTGAGCATCGCGTTTCAGTATCTGCCCGAACCAATGACTGTATTGTTTCTGTATGGCAGCGCGGGAGAACTTATCACACTCTAATCCTCTGCCGCCGCCACCGGTGGCATTCGTATGCCCGGTGCTGGTATGTCCCATTCGCAGGATATGCCAACGGCCTTCCGGCAAGTCGATATCCAGCTCATTGCCGTTCAAAGAGGAAGTAAGGTTCCTGAAAGCATTCAGCGGCAATGCATCCGTAGCATCGAGGGATTGCTTGGACACACGCCATACCAATCCTGACTTCCCTTCGTACCCGTCGATAACAGGTTCAGAACCCAGTTGTATCTCCGCAATCTTCAGGTTGGGCTTCCATTTGGCAGCATCTAAGTCTTCCGACCCAGGGTCCGATCCCTTTGGATCCCAATGGAACTTATAATAGCGGGCTGTGGTCTTCGGAACGGAATAAGTGGCGTATGCCCCTGTATTCTGCCACCCTTGTCGTGCCGGCGCTATCTCTTTGATAAAACGATAGTCCACCCCATCGTCGGAAGCATACACTTTCCATCGGTGTGCCTGTATGTTGTTACCACCCGTGATGATCTTCACTTGTTGCAGCGTGAATGGCTGATCGTAGGTATAGAGGATGTCTCAGGGTGATGAGGAGCTGAAAGGAAAGGCTACCGAACTGGTAGGCTTACGGTTGTCGTAGCCTGTCGCAGGGTATGCAAAGACGGCAATATCCTCGTAATATCCTTGGAGATGGGCAGGCACCTGCAGTGATATCTTTCTTTTTCCTCCCGAGATGACCGTATCGGCATACACCACTTTCTGCATCGATTCCTCCGGTGTGATCCAGGGGCCTCCTGCCAAGGCAAAACCGTCGGAGATATGAATACCGAGATCCAGTTGCAGGGAATCTGCCACGCGGAATACAGTATCCATCCGTTTCCACCAGTTGTCCGACAACTGCCGGGCTTGCCCGTTATACTGTGCGCCGTCAGACACATCCTTGATCGGCATCAGATAAGCCCCTGCTATACCTGCTTGTTTCATGGCCTTCAGGTCAGTGCGGACACCTTCGTCGGTCACACAGCCATACATCCAATACCAGAATGTCCAGGGCTGGAAATCTTTGGTTGGCTGCAGATAATTGTTAACCCACTGTTGCTGTGCTTGTCCCTGTAGCAGAAAGACACCGAGAAGAGCAAGGCAAAGATATCTCTTCATATACGCGTACATATATTATTTAAGTGAATATTATTTATAAAGACTCATAAATACCTTTTTTGTAATCATAATATAAATAGTCTCCAGATTATCCGTATCTGACTTTGTTGAAAAATTTTAAAACCATGCTGTTGCGAGTCATCAAAATTGGTGTCAGCTGATAATCCAATCATACGGATTAATGCTAATGATACATTGATATAATACAGGGGAAAAACCTTTTTACACACACTTATTGTTAATAAATCAAAAATTACCCCGTCCTTGTTATCAATAATTTGGATTTGTTTTTCTTTTTTAGTAATTTTGGCAGTCGTTCACCTTTTATGCCCTGCAAAATGGGCTTGAGGACACATGAAGAAGAATTCTTTTTATAATTATTATAAACTTTAAAAACGAGAGAGATTTATGGAAAAAAGACTAACAATGTTGTTTGCCAGCCTCTTCTTATGTTTAGGAATGGCTCTGGCCCAAACAAATGTCTCTGGAACCGTAGTTTCTGCTGATGATGGTGAACCGATTGTCGGTGCATCTATACGTCTGATAGGAACTAATTTCGGCGCAGTAACAGATGTTAACGGTAAGTTCTATCTTACTCCCCGTGAAGGCCACAACAAAATTGAGGTTACTTACATCGGTTTCGTAAGTCAGACACTGACTCTTAAGCAGAACATGCGTATCGAGTTGCTGCCCGACCAGAAGTCTATCGACGAGGTGATCGTGGTGGCTTACGGTACCCAGAAGCGTTCTGCCTTTACAGGATCTGCTGCTGTTGTAGGTTCCGATGAAATCGGTAAAGTGCAGGTGACGAATGCCGTGGATGCCTTGAAAGGTAAGGCTGCCGGTGTTCAGATCAACACGGCTTCCGGTCAGCCGGGATCAACACCGACGATCCGTATCCGTGGTGTCAACTCTATCAATGCCGGTAATGCTCCGTTGATCGTATTGGACGGATCTCCTTATGATGGTGGTCTGAACAACATCAACCCTGCCGACGTAGAGTCAATGACTGTATTGAAGGATGCTGCTTCTACCGCTCTGTACGGTGCCCGTGGAGGTAACGGTGTTATCCTTATCACCACCAAGGGTGCAAAGAAAGGTCAGGGTGCTACGGTTACCGTTGATGCCAAGTGGGGTTCAAACTCAAAGGCTATTCCACAGTATGAGCTGATCTCCAGTCCCGCCAAATATTATGAGTTGTGGTGGAAAGGACTGTACAATTACGCTGTTGACAAGCGTGGTGCCGATGCTGCTACTGCCTGGAAATGGGCGAACGACAACCTGATCAACAGTACAGACTACGGTCTGGGATACAATGTGTATACCTATCCTGAAGGACAGGCCATGATCGGTACTAACGGAAAACTGAACCCGAATGCCACACTTGGTCGTCTGATTACTAATAAAGGTAATGAGTATTACCTGACTCCTGATGATTGGGAGGATGAGATGTACAACAACAGTCTCCGTCAGGAATATACCATTTCCGTTACAGGAAGTAACGATAAGGCTAACTTCTACGGTTCTGCCAACTACCTGAGTAACGATGGTATCGCTGCCGCTTCTGACTACAAGCGTTTCACCGGCCGTCTGAAGGCTGACTATCAGGCAAAGGATTGGTTGAAGGTGTCCGCAAACATGAGCTATGGTCACTATGACCGTAATGCGCTTGGTGATGACGGATCATCCGGTTCTTCCGGTAATGCTTTCGCATTCTCCAATATCGCTCCTATCTATCCGATGTATATCCGTGACGGAAAGGGGAATATCATCTATGATGAGACATCCCGCTTGATCCGTTATGACTATGGTGATGGTACGGTTACGCCGTTCCGTCCTTATCTGAGCCAGGGTAACCCGATTTCAGCCAACCTGCTCGATACCAATAATACGGAGGGTAACACCTTCAATGGTACCGGTGAGATTGAAATCCGTCTGCCTTGGGGATTCACCTTCACATCGATCAACAATGTCTATTTGAATGAGTGGCGTTATACCAGCACGACCAACCCGTTCTTCGGTCAGTATGCTTCTTCCAACGGTGCTGTAACCAAGGAGCACGAGCGTGCATGGAGCTACAACTACCAGCAGCGTCTGAACTGGCGTAAGCTGTTCGGTAAGAATGAGTTCGAGGTGATGTTAGGACATGAGTACTATCGTTACTATGGCTACGACCTCTGGGCAAACAAGACCAATCAGTTCTCTGTATTCAACAAGGAATTGGCAGGAGCTGTGGTTCCAGGTAGTGCCAACTCTTCTTTCAGTGATTATAACACAGAGTCATGGTTGAGCCGTTTCCTGTACAATTATGAGGAGCGTTACTATGCTTCACTTTCTCTGATGCGTGAGGCTTCTTCCAATTTCTCTAAGGAAGATGGAAAATGGTGGGGTACCTTCTGGTCTGTCGGTGCCGGCTGGCTCATCAACAAGGAAAAGTTCATGGAGGGCGTGACCTGGTTGGACGAACTGAAGCTGAAAGCTTCTTACGGTGAGAATGGTAATGATGACATCGGTTCATACCAGTACACTCCTTATTTCGCTATCAGTAACTCCAACAACAACGTTTCTCTGACACCCTCTTCACTGGGTAACCCGAATATTTCATGGGAGAAGAACGGTAAGTTCAACATCGGTTTCGACTTTGCGATGTTCAACAGCCGCCTCACTGGTAGTATCGAGTACTATAACAACCGTACCAACGACATGCTTTCATGGGTACCACTTCCACCGTCATATGGATACACCGGTTACTACGACAATGTGGGTAACATGGTCAACCGCGGTATGGAAATCGACCTGCACTACGATGTGATACGTACCAAGGACTTCACATGGAATGTCTATGCCAATATGACGACCAACCACAACGAGATTACCAAGTTGGCAGAAGAGCGTAAGTCATGGTATGATGAGCTCGGCCGTCTTGGCTATTCATCCGGCAGTTATTTCTATACAGAGGGTGAGTCTCGTTACACCTATTATACAAGGCGTTATGCCGGTGTTGATCCGGAAACCGGTTTGTCACAGTTCTGGAAGAATATCTACGAGTATAAAGTAACTGGTCAGGATGCTGATGGTAATGATATCAAAGAGACCATCTATTACGATGTTGATGGTAATGTGATCGATGATCCTGATAACTATTCCGGTGAGAAGCGCCGTAAGATCATCGGTGAGGAGAAAACAACCACTTATAATGACGGTGACTACTATCTCTGCGGTGATGTGCTGCCTGATGTCTATGGTGGTTTCGGTACAAACATTACCTGGAAGGGATTTGACTTCTCTGCTGACTTCCAGTATCAGATTGGTGGTTTGGTTTATGATGGAAGTTATGCAGGAAACATGGGCTTCTCAACAGGTCATGCCATTCACGTAGATATGCTGGATGCCTGGAGTGTGGATAATCCCGACTCCAACATCCCCCGTATGCAGTTCAACGACTCTTATATGGCATCTAGTTCAGACCGATTCTTGACCGATGCTTCATACTTGACATTGGCAAACATTACAGTAGGTTATACTTTGCCAAAGAGTTTGGTCAGAAAGATCGGTTTGCAGAAAGTACGCTTCTATGCTGTCGGTGACAATATCTGGACATGGTCAAAGCGTCAGGGTCTCGACCCGCGTCAGAGCATTACCGGTAGTACTACGAACAGTTACTATAAGCCTATCCGTACAATCTCTGGTGGTATTACGGTTACATTCTAATTTTAGAACAGAAAAGAAATATGAAAGTTATGAAAATATATAATCTTTTAATATCAGGTGTGTGTGTCGCTGCAATCAGCTTGACAACACTGACTGGCTGTATTGAGGAGACGGAACCGACGGATCGAGCCACCGAGAAGCAGATACAGGAATCTTCCTCGGCTACCTCAGCCCTTCTGATGGCATTGCCGGCATATTTTAACCATTATAGTTCTTCTATCGCAGATAATAACTGGCATTATCCTTTCGGTTATGGTGCCAATATGTATATCCGCGACTTAATGACGGGTGACTTTCTCCATGACAAGACCAACTATACGGGTCACTTCAACCGTTGGGCACAAAACAAGTATCAAGGTGACGGCTATGTGTTCTGTCAGTATATCTTTGGATACTATTATGGCTTCGTGCTGGCTGCAAACAACCTGATCGGCGGAGTCGATGTGGAGAATGCTACGGATGAGCAGTTAGGATACCTGGGTGCCGGTTTGGCTTTCCGTGCGTTGCTCTATCTGGATATGGCGCGCAGCTATGAGTATCTGCCTTGTGACGTTACCAGTAATATCAACAAGGATGGTAATGACGTGAAGAACCTTACCGTTCCTATCGTTACAGAGGCTACCTCTAAGGAGGATGCACAGAACAACCCGCGTGCTACCCGTCAGGAGATGTTTGATTTCATCCTGAAAGATCTGGATAATGCAGAACAATATATCGTCAACCTGACAGACTATAAAGACAATGTGCTGCCTGACCTGGCTTGCGTCTATGGTTTGAAAGCACGTCTGTATATGTGGGTTGAGGATTATGCCAACGCACAGAAGTATGCCCGTCTGGCTATCAACACTGCCCGTGTGCAACCGATGACCGAGGAGGACTGTCTGAACTGGCGTACCGGTTTCAATGACATCTCCAAGTGGATGTGGGGAGCACAGCAGACTTCTGAGGATGACACCGTACAGAGCGGTATCATCAACTGGTCATCTTGGTTGTGCAACCAGACCACCTTCGGTTATACCGGTTTCGGTGGCTCTAACATGCCGTTCAACTGTATCGACCAGCGTATGTACGACCGTATCAGTGATACCGACTTCCGTAAGGCAGAGTTCAAGGCTCCGGAAGGATCACCGCTGGCTGCAAAGAACCGCTATATTCCTGAAGTTGCCGATGCATGTAAAGAAACAATGACCGAGTTGGCTTCCTTGAAGTTCCGCCCGGCACAGGGTAATTCAGGTGACTATCAGATCGGTGCCGCAGCTGCTTATCCGATCATGCGCGTGGAGGAGATGTACTTTATCGAGGCTGAGGCTGCCGCACACCAGAATGCCGGCCAGGGTCTGCAGTTGTTGACCGACTTCATGAAGACTTATCGTGACCCGGCTTATGTCACCCGTAAGACGACAACTGAAGAGGTGGTTGATGAAGTGGTATTCCAGAAGCGTGTGGAGCTCTGGGGTGAAGGCCAGACCTTCTTCGACATCAAGCGTCTGAACTATTCTGTTACCCGTGGTTATCCCGGTACCAACTGGTATGACCTGGCACGCTTGAACACCAACGGTCGTCCTGCATGGATGAACTTCGTGATCATCCAAACCGAGCAGAACAACAACAAGGCACTGGTGGGCTGGAACAATCCGGATCCTTCAGATCTCTATACACCTTGGGTGGCTCAGTAATCTTTGATAACGTAACGATCCATTAAAACTCATTGATATGAAGAATTTATTTAAATATACATTCGTAGCGTTGGCAGGACTGATGGGTATGGTCTTCAGTGCCTGTACCAATGACTACACTTATGATCCTGCTACAGTAAGCGGCAGTCAGGTGTATTTCAGTGATCAGCTGCCCACAATACAAGAGATCAGTACAAAGGCTTCCAGCTTCGAGGTGGAGGTACTGCGTGTCGATACCAAGGACGCCATCTCTGTTCCTCTGACTGTTAACAAGCCTGACAACAGTATCTTTACGATACCCAGCAGCGTTTCTTTCGCTGCCGGACAGGCTTCAGCAATTATCCCCGTAAGCTACGATCCGACCAAGGTGGAGTATGGTAACTATGAGGATATCACCATCAGTATAGCAGATGCAAACCTGGCAACCATCTACGGTTTGTCTTCTTATTCCTTCAAGGCAGGTGCAACGGCTTGGGTTGACTATGGTACAGCCTTATACCGTGAGGACTTGATTGCAAGCTTATTTACTGTAGATAATATTGTTTACGAGGTTCCTATTCAGAAGAATGTGGTGGAGGAAGGTTATTACCGTCTGGTGAATCCCTATGGACAGCCTTATAAATATAATGATCCCGGAGACTTCGATGAAACTACCGACAGTTATCTGACAATCAATGCTACAGATCCTGACTGGGTGTACGTAGAGGATAGTCCTACAACCACGAATTGGGGTTATGGCGTATTCTCCATGACAAGTTATGTACAGGGGTATATGAACAATGGTTATACACTTGATTTCATCAAATCCAATGCACCACAATTATTCGGTAAATTGAAGGATGGCGTCATTACAATGCCTGCCACCTCTATGTTGATAAGCATGGCCGACTATAATAGTGGTAAATGGTTAGAAGCCAATGCTAGTGGTCTGTTCGCTGTTGCTTTGCCAGGTCATGTGATTGCCGATTATAGTCTTGTATGTGAATATGCCGGACGTTTCACAGATATCGCAGACAATGATTATGTCCGCAATACCTTTACCTTCGGTGAGGATGTAGAGTCTGTGAAATATGTCATTGTACCTGCTGGTACTGATGTAGATGAGATCATCGCCGGTATCAAAGACGGCTCTATTGAAGCTACAGAGGTTACAGCAAGTGGTGACAGTGAGATACCGTTCAACGAGGAAACTGGCAACTATATGGTTGTTGCTGTCATCTATGCCGGTGGCGAACCTGTCGGTGAGGAAGTCTTTGAATTCAAGTTCAAGTCAAGCAAGGACAATACAGAGGTCTTCGAGGATGTGGCAGCAGGTATCCTGTCGTTAGGTGTTGCTGACGTAAGTGCGATGTTCGACAGGGATGGTGAAGCTTGGGGTCTGTTCCCGGAGAAAGTGGGTGCCAGTTCACCGGTTGTCGGTGAGGCTATCCTCTCACAGAGCACCAGTGATCCTACACACTTCAAACTGACACCGTTCTGGATGGAGTCAAATCCGCTGGAGTTCCATTATTATGCTGATGAGAACTGGCTATCCGTTGAGGGTGTAGAGACCGGTATCAGTAGTCAAAATGGTCCCATTGTGGTTACTGACATCGAAACCTACTTCAATGCGGATCTGTCAGCCTCTGGCGTACATTCCGGCTATGATGCTGAAAACGCTACCTTTAACTTCTTCCTCTTCTATCACGCAGGCCAGGCTATGTATGCAGGCGAGTTGGAGACCTTTGAGGTGACAGCCACCGCAGCCAAGGCTATCAAGAAGGCCATGAAGAAAGCAAGGGAAAGTAGTCAATGGGGTGTCAAGAAGGATGCTACTCATAAACCTTATAAGGGAAAGATAGCAAAATGCTTGAAGAGAGTAATAAGTGCTCCTGCCAAGTTAACTTTCTAACAAAACCACTGCCGCGTTGACGGCAAAAGAGGCAGGAGTCTTCCCCAAGGGAGAGGCTCCTGCCTTTACTCGTATTAAAATTATCATTATGAAAAGACTGATTATCGCTTTATCATTTTTTGCTGTAACAGCCACAGCCAGTGCCATTCCTGCGCAAAGAGGAATCTGGAAAAACGTAACACTTAGTGACGGCACCACCGCCAGGGTGGAACTGCGGGGTGACGAATTCGTTAGCTATTGGCAGGCTAAGGATGGCCGGTGTTTTATTCAAGAAGAAGGAACAGCGTTCTACAAGCATGTGGAACTCAAAGAATTAGTTGCGAAGGCTGCACCCAAGAGGGCTCAGGCTAATGCCAGAAGGGCTGCAAGGCGGGCTGCCATGAGGAAGGCAAATATTGGCGGTGATCATATTGAATATACAGGAAAGAGGAAGGGCCTGATCATCCTTACGCAGTTCAAGGACAAGTCTTTCGCCTTAGGACATAACAAGAAGTTCTATGATGAGGTTGCCAATGCGATGGAGCTGTCTGCTGCGAAGAAGAAACTCGGCTTCACAGGGAGTGTGAAGAAATATTTTTATGACCAGAGCCGTGGTCAGTTTGAGTTAGACTTCGATGTAGTGGGTCCGGTAACCCTCGACAGAGAGTATGCCTATTATGGTGCTCATGGCGGTGGCAGCAATGATGTCCGGTCGGGTACTATGGTGGCACAAGCATGTCGTAAGGCTGCGGATGAACTTACCAGCAGTGGCTTTGACCTCAAGGCCTATGACTGGGATAACAACGGTTATGTTGACCAGGTATTTGTCCTTTATGCCGGTAAAGGAGAGGCCTCCGGTGGTGATGAAAATACGATATGGCCTCACGAGTGGAGTCTTGAGTCGTCAGACTTCGGGAAAGCACTGCGTATCAATGATGACTTATCGTTTAATACGTATGCTTGCGGTTGCGAGATTTTCTGGGATGAGATAGGTCGTGATATTACCAACGGTATCGGCACAATCTGTCATGAGTTCTCTCATTGTCTCGGACTGCCGGATATGTATGATACAGGAGGGAATAACTTTGGTATGAGCTATTGGGACATCATGGATCAAGGCAGCTATGCCGGAAATCAGTTTACTCCTCCCTCATATACCAGTTTTGAGTTGGCATATGCGGGCTGGCTCGACCCGATAGAACTGAAAGAGCCGACCACGGTCAAGGATATGCGTCCACTTTGTGACGGCGGACAGACTTTCGTCATCTATAACGATGCCAATCCTAATGAGTATTACCTGTTGGAGAACAGGCAGAAGGTGGGTTGGGATGCCGCCATGTATGGTCAAGGACTGTTAGTGCTCCACGTGGATTATGATGCAAACATCTGGCAATGGAACCGTGTCAACAACACCACGTCTTCCTATTATGACGGTCAAGGAAATATGGTGACTAACGATCACCAGCGTTGTACCATCATCGCTGCCGATAATGATTATTATAACTCTACTGAATCATTATCCGGAGATCCTTTCCCAAACAATGGGAAGACTGAGCTTACCAATTCTTCACAGCCCAAAGCTTCAGTGTTTAATGCAAATACCGATGGCAGCATGTTGATGAATAAGGACATCACGGATATCGTGCAGAATGCGGATGGTACGATCAGCTTTGATTTCATGGGCGGTAGCAGTACCAATATCATTACGGGTATTAAGGCTATCCGCACTATCAATAATGAGCGTGATAACCGTATCTACGACCTCCACGGACGTTATGTGGGCACGGACTTGAATACCTTACCGAAGGGTATTTATGTTACCGGCGGTAAGAAGATCGTAAGATAAGGCAGCGACTTTATAGCTAACGCTAAAGTAAAACAACTTGTTTTACCTTGGAAAAGGTGACTTTTTCTACTGGAAAAGGTGACTAAATCCGAAGCAAAACAAGTCGTTTTACTATTGAAAAAGTGACTGTTCCTAAAGTGGGTAATTACTTTTTCCTTGTTCCTTAATGATTTCCTTACTTGAAAGAAAGTGCAAAGCGGATGTGATGTGTACCTTGCTCCACCCATACAGGTTGTGCACTCGGACCGTTTAAGTCGGTAGCATTCACTTTGTTTCTCACACCGGGCACCACCGACATGATAGCGATGCCGGTCTCAGGAAAGTCATAGAGGATCTTGTCACGACCATCCATGGGATGATACACGCCGATGGTGTTGTTGTCATCCAAAGGCTGCAGACGGATCGTTCCTTCAGCAGTCATTAACTCCATCCAATCGACATCCCCGAAATAGCCTTTAAACTCCGGATAGTCGAACGACTCTCCCGGTATCGGATTGTTGTATTTGTTATGCCAATAGCCATACTGCGGTCCCCGGGTGCGGTTCTTCCAGATACGGTAAGGTCCTTTCCCTACCCAGTATTTCTCCAACACTTTCTCCTCGGGATAGTCGAAGGAGATTCCCATCAGATCCACCAATCCACCGAAATCGTATGAACAGTCGATCGTCACACGGCCATCTTTTTCAAATCCCCATTTCACCTGCCGTACCGTACCCAGTGTGTATTCTGCTGTCAATACCTGTCGCCCGGCCTCCTCGGAGAGGGTAAAGCCTTTGAACTGTCGGTAGTCGTTATACAAGGTATATTCAGTATGCTTAACAGGTACATCCTTCCTGTTGTTTACCGATGAGGGATCAAAGCCACGGTCGGAGCGACGGGCAATGGTCAGCCGAGGACCGTTACCCAATGAGAAAGATTTACCATCGACGGTCACCTGTACCAGCAATCCGTCTTTCTTCGAGAAACGATACTGACGATGACCTTGTGTAACGGTAAAGGTGGATGGATCTTCTTTCACCTGGATGTCAGCATGATCATTGCCTTCAACCTCTTGACGGTTGCTCACAGCCCAGCACCAGGTGAATATCTCCTTACCCTTGGCATCATCCACACGTACCTCCAAGGCATTTGCCGACTTACTGGCGGTGGGTAAGGTCATGACATAATCGGTTGCCCCTGGTAATACATCCGGTGAAGGAAGGTTCCCGGCATTGAGCACGGCAGACTGCTGATGACTTGTCGTAGGCAAGGAGAGATACCGATAGCTGAACCGGCAGTCTTTCAGGTTGGTAAACTGGAAGCGGTTTGAGACTGTAAGTTGCTGCGGTTTTCCGGGATCGAACATTATCTGCACGGGGCTCCACACTTCCTTGATGGTAAAGTAACTGCCTTCCTTCTCATGATGTGGCCCTACAATACCGTCGGCAGCGTAGTTGCCGACACAGTCAATGCTGTCATTGCGATCGGTTCTCACAACTCCCTGATCGGCTAAGTCCCAAAGGAAGCCACCGGCACAACGCGGGTTGTGCATCATCATCTTCCAATAATCATCCAGTCCGGCCCCATGACCGCCATCGTACAAACCGTGCAGGAACTCCGTCGGTAAGAAAATACCGGGACTGCGCATCCACTCAAGTGTTCCGCCATAAGAGCAATAGTGTTTGGTTTGTATGCCATTGCCCAAGGTCCAGGGATAGACCACCACGCGTTGCTGCATGTCATACTGATGGAAGAAGGGTTCTAAGTCGTAGTTGAAGCCGCCTTCATTACCGTTACTCCAGATCACGATAGAAGGGTGGTTGCAGTCGCGGGTAACCAACTCCTTCACCAGCAATTGCCCGTTATCGGTATCGTGGGCGAAATGCCAGCCGCTGAGCTCGCACATCACATAGAGTCCAAGAGAGTCACAGGCATCTAAGAAATCCGGATCGGCAGGATAATGACTCAGTCGCACCGCATTCATGTTCATCCCTTTTATCAGTTCTACATCCTCGATATTCTTGGCTTTAGATAGGGCCCTGCCCGTCTCCGGGCGGAAGGAATGGCGACAGACACCCTTGAAGATGGTCTTCACCCCATTGATATAGATACCGTCTTCTTCGCGAACGTCAACCGTACGGAAACCGAACTTCTGTTTTTCAACATGCAGGATACTCCCTTTACGGTCTTTTAAGGTATAGACAGCCGTATGTAATACAGGCTTTTCCGGTGACCATAATACAGGGTTTTTTACGATGAAATCGGCAGAAAAGAGTCCTTTACCAAGATTGTTGACCTTCCCTTGATATTTCCCGACAGTCTTACCCATGGCATCCTGAATCAGGATCTCCATCCGTGCTCCTTGCGGTGCCTGATGAAGATATACGTCAGAGCGGAAACGACCATCCATCCGTGCATCGATAGCTACCCGCTCAATATTTTGCATGGGTTTGCAGATCAGGAAGACAGGACGGAAGATCCCACCGAAGTTCCAGTAGTCGGCTCTTCTCTCAGCAAGATTCACACGTGGATTCTCACTCTCCTTACTTACCTTTACTTCCAGCAGATTCTCACTGCCGTAACGAACCTTGGCGGTGATGTCATACGCAAAACGGTAGAAGGCACCATGATGTACGGGGCCGGCCTGCTGACCGTTAACCTTTACCAGTGCATCCGTCATCACTCCTTCAAACACCAGTTGGATCTGTTGTCCTTTCCAGGTGTCGGGAATGGCAAAACGGTGTTTGTACAATCCCTGTTCCTTAACGATACCCTCGGGATCTTCCTTGCCGTAGAACTTAATGCCATACTGGTATTCGCCGAACCCCTGACATTCCCAGCAGGAAGGAACACCGATGGTTGACCACTGTCCGGACTGTCTCCCGTTTGTACAGAAGAAATCCCATTTGACAGCATCGTCGCAGCCGGTGCCGCTCAGGTACACTCGTTGTGTCGTCTGTTGTTTGTTCACGGATGAAGGTCCGGCAACTGCTATTATTACCCCGATCAGGAGCATGGATACGACCAAGATGGATTTCTGTAGTATTTTTCTCATAATAATCCTTTTTCCCTATAGACGGAAAGAATGGTTTTTGTAATCGTGAAAAACGTATCTGAATCACATGATAAATAGTTACAAAACCCACGTTCGTTCGTCTTGATAATGTTATGAAGAAGGTAAAAGTATTATTATTGTTGCTGGTATTGGCAGTCTCAGAGGTTGTCAGTGCCCAGAGTTATCAGGTAGGTGTGTGTGACTGGATGATTCTCAAGCGCCAGAAACTGGGTGAGTTCAAATGGGCACGTGACATCGGTGCTGATGGTGTGGAACTGGATATGGGCGGCCTCGGAGCGAAGGCAGCTTTTGATAATCAGTTGCGTGATGACAATGTCGCTCGTCAGTTCAAGCATGTGGCCGACTCCTCCGGGATAAAGATCGGTTCTGTTGCAATGAGCGGTTTCTATGCACAGAACTTCGGTACCAAGGAGACTTACAAAGAGTTGGTCACCGACTGTTTTGATACGATGGATAAGATGGGTGGCGTGAAGGTTTGCTTCCTGCCTTTAGGCGGATGTGGCAAAGACTGGGCTACTACTCCTGCCGTACGTAAACAGATAGTGAAACGTCTGCGTGAGGTCGGTGAAATGGCGAAAAAACGCGGTAAGGTGATCGGTATCGACACACCGTTGGATGCCAAGGAGAATCTCAAGTTGCTGAAGGAGATCAAGAGCGACGGTATCAAGATTTTCTACAAGTGGCAGACCGCTATCGAGCTCGGTGTCGATATCTGTCAGGATATGAAGAAGCTCGGTGCGAAGAATATCTGTGCGATCCATTCCAGCAATACCGACGGTGTCTGCCTGCGGGATGACAAGGCTTTGGATGTGCCGGCTATCAAGCAAGCCCTGGATCAGATGGGGTGGAGCGGCTGGCTCTTCATCGAGCGTAGCAGAAATGCCAAGGAGCCCCGGAATGTGTTGGCAAACTTCAGTAATAATGCCAACTATCTGAAGAGTATCTTTAATAGTTTGGAAGAACCGGAGGTGGCCTTGAAATCTGAAGGACGTAATCCGGATTATGTCAATACGATTCTCGGTCGTTCACAGAAGGTGATCGATGCCTTGGGACAGTCGTATACTCCTAAGGGAATCAATATCCGTAATATCGTAGCCAATAAATATTTCGAGTTGAACGATATCTACGAGGAGCGTGATGCACTCAAGAAGACGGATAAGAAATTGGCTGAGGCACAGTGTGACCAGAAACTCTACCGCAGTCATTTTGCTTTCGACTCTTATCTCAGCAAATATCTCAAGCCCTATCAGATTGAGATGGTGAAGGATGTGATGACCTACAATGTGGTGAAGGTGACATATGATGCCCAGTGTGATATGGTTCCTACCCTGACGGAAGAAGAGAAAGCACAGATCCTTACTTGGCTGAAGGAAGCCCGCGAATATGCCATCGATGCGGAGAGCAGTAATAAGAAACACGAGATGTTTGGCAAGTATAAGGGTAGGATCAACAACTATCTCTCCAAACGCGGCTATAACCTCACCAAGGAGCGTGAAGAGTGGAACAAGCGCGTGAAAGCACGTGGAGGAAGGCTGTAGAAGAGAAATTTGAATATTTATCTATAGTATCTATAGTACCTATAGTAACTATAGTACCTATAGGATAATAATAAAAGCTAAGGATATGATGAAAAAGAAATCTTATTGGCTGATGATTGGTCTGATGGCATTGCTGCCAATGACAGTAATGGCTCAGCAGAACGGCCTTACTGACACTCGTAACAGTAAATATGCCGTGATGACCGATACTCCTATCGATGCTGTCCGTTGGACCGGCGGTTTCTGGGGGGAGCGTTTTAATGTCTTTGCCGGTACTTCCGTGAAGAATATGTGGAAGACCTGGCAGACAGAAGAGGGAAAAGGCTTTAACAACTTCCTGGTAGCATCAGGAGAAATCAGAGGAAAGCACCATGGCCCTCCCTTCCATGATGGTGATATGTATAAATGGCTGGAGAGTGTTGCGGCTGTCTATGCCATCAACAAAGATCCTGAGCTGGATGCAATTATGGACCGTTTCATCGGTTGTGTCGTGAAATCACAGCGAGAAGACGGATATATCCACACCCCTGTGATCATCGAAGAGTTGAACAAGAAACTGGCAGCCAAGGAAGAGGGTGCCGATAATACCGTGGTGGGAACAGCGGTAGGTACCGGAAAAGACGGTGCCTTCGGGAACCGACTGAATTTCGAGACTTATAATCTCGGTCATCTGATCACTGCCGGTATCGTGCATAAGCGTGCCACCGGAAAGACGACACTCTTCAATTGTGCCATCAAGGCTGCCGATTTCTTATATAATTTCTGTATGACGGCACCTGAAGAACTGGCAGGTAATGCGATCTGTCCTTCACACTATATGGCCATTGCGGAGATCTACCGTGAGACAGGTGATCCGAAATATCTGGAGTTGTCTAAGAAGTTTATTGATATCCGTGGTATGGTGAAGGAAGGTACCGACGATAATCAGGACCGTATTCCTTTCCGTGACCAGTATAATGCCATGGGACATGCCGTACGTGCCAACTATCTGTATGCCGGTGTGGCTGATCTTTACCTGGAGTCAGGCGAGGAACAGTTGATGAAGAACCTCACCTCTATCTGGAAAGATATCGTAACCCGAAAGATGTATATCAACGGCGCCTGCGGTGCTTTATATGATGGTACTTCTCCCGATGGAACCGACTATAAACCGGCTAATATCCAGAAGGTACACCAGAGCTACGGTCGTCCGTATCAGTTGCCGCAGTCAACAGCCCATAACGAGACTTGTGCCAATATCGGTAATATGCTTTTCAACTGGCGTATGCTCGAGGCTACCGGTGACAGCAAGTACGCAGATATTGTGGAGAACTGTTTCTTTAACAGTATTCTCTGCGGCATCTCCCTCGACGGTAAGCGCTATTTCTATACCAACCCGTTGCGCATGAGCGACGAACTGCCTTATACGTTGCGCTGGCCGAAGGAGCGTGCGGAATATATCAGTTGTTTCTGCTGTCCACCGAACACCCTGCGTACCCTCTGTGAGACACAGGATTATGCTTATTCCATGGGACGTCAGGAAGTCTATGTGAACCTTTACGGTGAGAATCAGATGAAGGTGATGCTCGACAAGAAGAACCAGCTCGTCGTGGCGCAGCACACGGATTATCCTTGGGATGGTCGAGTGATACTCGAGATACAACAGGTGAAGAAGAATACCCCGATGACATTCAAACTGCGTATTCCGTCATGGTGTGATGCATACAGTGTGACAGTGAATGACAAGAAGTATGACGTTAAGGTGGATAAGGGTTATGCTGTCGTGACAGGTAATTGGAAGAAGGGTGACTTTATCGCACTTGATATGCCTATGCGTGCCAAGCTCATTGAGGCTAATCCGTTGGTGGAGGAAGCACGCGGACAGGTGGCCGTACAGCGCGGTCCGATTATCTATTGTGTGGAGAGTCAGGACTTAGGAGGCATGGACATCGACAATATTGCGCTTCCCGTAGATGCGAAGTTTACGCCTGTGGAGACAAATATTGCCGGAAGCCGAATGATGGCTTTGGAAGGAGAGGCTGTCAACCGGGGTGAAAGCACTTGGAGCGGTCAGCTTTACCGTGAGGTGGGCAGGCAGAAAAACAAGGTTAAGATCCGTTTGATTCCTTACTATGCCTGGGGTAACCGTGGCAAGGGAGAGATGTCTATCTGGATACCAGTAGTTTTATAATATGAGATACCTGCGTTTTATCATAACGACTGCGATGATTGGGGTGACCTTATCATCGCAGTCTGCTGAATACACAGCATCTCCCGGTGCTTTCACCCTTGAGAAAGCACTGCAGGAGATTCGCGTGGACCGTCTGTATAAAGGGGTTACCGATGCAACCCTTCATCTGCAGGCTGGTACTTACCGACTGACACAACCTATCATTATCCGTCCGGAAGATAACGGCACCCGTATCGTGGCCGATGGTGAGGTGATCATCAGTGGTGGTGTCAGGATAACGGGATGGAAACGACAAGGTAAGACGTACGTAGCTGACGTGCCGGTCTTCAATGGTCGTCCGTTGGAATTCCGACAGTTGTGGGTGAATGGCCGCAAGGCTGTTCGTGCCCGTGATGTGGCTGACTTAGAACAGATGCACAAGATCCTCGCGGTGGATAAGACCGCAGAGACGATAACTGTTCCTTATGAGGCGGTGAAGTCGCTGTTGGGAAAGAAACAATATGTGGAATATGGTTATCCGCATCCCGAGATGGGACTACATGAGATGTGGTGCCTGGCCAACTTACGTATCAAGCGTATCGAACGACAGGGTGACATGGCCATCGTCTCCTTCCATCAACCTGAGAGCCATATTCATTTCATGCGCCCGTGGCCATCGCCGATGATCACGAAGAACGGGCGCAACTCCGCTTTCTACCTCACCAATGACAAAGCCTTCTTAGACCATGAAGGAGAGTGGTTCCTCGATGTCGTCAACCGTAAGGTGTATTATATCCCTTTACCGGGTGAGAATATGGCAGATGTAGAAATAGAAGCACCGGCATTGGAGTCTTTATTAAAGGTGGAGGGCACGCCGGCGATGCCTGTAGAGAATGTCTCTTTCGAAGGAATCACCTTCCGTCATAGTACCTGGATGCGCCCGTCGTACAGTGGTCATGCCCCCCTGCAGGCCGGACAGTATCTGATAGAAGCCTATCGCCTGACACCGAAGCTTGACCGGCAGAACGGTGATCATAAGTTGGATAACCAGGGATGGGTGGGGCGTCCGGCAGCTGCCGTTTCCGTCAATGCTGCCACAGATATCTGTTTCAGCCGATGTCGGTTTGAGCATTTCGCTGCCACGGGGTTAGACTATCATCGATATACCAAGGGCGGTGTTGTCGATCATTGTGTGTTTGAGGATATCGGCGGCAGTGCTGTCAGTGCCGGCAGTTTCGGTCCGGAGGGTTTTGAGGCCCATATCTCTTATACACCAGTTGATGAGAATGAATTATGTACAGACCTGCAGATCTCCGACAATATGATTCATGATGCGGCCAATGAGGATTGGGGATGTATCGGTATTGCTGCCGGTTATGTGCGTGGCATCCGCATCCTTCATAACGAGATCTCCGATGTCTCTTATACAGGTATCAGTATGGGTTGGGGATGGAACCAGCAGGTGAACGGCATGAAGAATAATCTTGTGAAGGGAAATCTCATCCATCATTATGCCCGTCACATGTACGATACGGCGGGCATCTACACGCTCAGTTGTCAGCCGCATTCCTTCGTTGAGGAGAATGTGGTGAGGGATATCTATCATCCCGGATATGCCCATGATCCCAACCATTGGTTCTATCTCTATACCGATGAGGGTTCCTCGTATATCACCGTGCGTAACAACTGGACACCGGCAGAGAAGTTCTTGAAGAATGCCAACGGCCCGGGTAACACTTGGGAGAATAACGGTCCTATGGTAGCTGACAGCATCAAGACCCGGGCGGGAATACGTCACTGATCATGTGGTAGTACTCTCTTTTTGTTGCAATATAGGGTATATAACTGTTATTCGTACATTTTTACTTGAAAATGAACGATTTTTTATAACAATCTTTTAAAAGATATATTATCTTTGCAGCAGAATAAGCCGGTGATGTTCATAGATTATTCCGCATAATAAGATTCGTTTTTAAAATAAGAAGGTTATCATTTTTTAGTTGGTTATAGTTAGTACTAAAGTCTTTTTGTCATACAGACAATTGGAAAAGCGGACGCGAGAAGCGCCCGCTTTTTTCATCAAACATAGAAGGGTATACGATTAAATTATAATAATTTGTATGTTTTCACGAATGTTTTTCAGAAAATAATCGTACCTTTGTCAGTGAAACAATCATGATATACTAATTTACTATATGGATAATAAGAAATACTTTTTTGCCGTTGACCTGGGAGCTACCAGCGGACGCACTATATTAGGTACGTTGACCGATGGTACGTTGGAGCAGGAAGAACAGACACGTTTCCCCAATAACCTCATTGAGACAGGCGGACATTTCTATTGGGATATCTATGCCTTGTACTTCGAGATGATACGCGGTCTGAAAGAAGTGGCGCGTCGCGGCATTACACTAACCTCTATCGGTATCGACACCTGGGGTGTTGACTTTGTCTTCATCGGTGAGGACAATGCTATTCTCCGTAATCCCATGGCTTACCGTGATCCCCATACCTTCGGTAAGATGGAAGAATATTTAGAGAAGGTTGTCAGTCGGCGTGAGGTGTATGACATCACCGGAATACAGTTCATGAACTTCAACTCGATATTCCAGTTATATGCTATGCGACAGGCAGGAAACGCAGCCTTTCAGCATTGCAGGAAGATTCTCTTTATGCCGGATGCCCTGTCGTGGATGCTCACCGGTGAGGAGGTATGCGAATATACCATTGCCTCAACCTCAGAGATGCTTGATCCGAGGACCGGTGATCTTTCAGAGAGATTGATCGAGAGTGTCGGTCTGACCCGTGAGCATTTCGGTCGGATGGTGCAGCCTGGAACACAGATCGGTGTGTTGACAGAAGAAGTACAGAAGATCACCGGCTTAGGTGCGGTACCCGTTATTGCTGTCGCCGGTCATGATACAGGTTCTGCCGTAGCTGCCGTTCCTGCTAAGAATGAGCAGTTCGCCTACCTGAGCAGCGGCACGTGGAGTCTGATGGGTATCGAGACGAAGCAGGCTATTATCAACGATCGCAGTTATGATTTGAACTTCACCAATGAGGGAGGCGTAGAGGGGACTACCCGTTTCTTGAAGAATATCTGTGGCATGTGGCTTTATGAGCGTTGCCGTAAAGAGTGGCCTGAGGAGGTCCGCCAGTTAAGTCATCCTGAGCTGCAGGGTTCTGCTATGCAGGTGGAGCCTTTCCGTAGTATCATCAATCCGGATGATGACTTGTTTGCCAATCCACCGTCCATGATAGAGGCGATACAGGATTATTGTCGTCAGACAGGGCAGGCCGTACCTGAGAAACCCTCTGAGATCTGCCGTTGTATCTTTGACTCTCTGGCACTGCGTTATCGTCAGGTGTTCCAGTGGCTGAAGGAGTTTGCCGACTTCGATCTTCATGTGCTGCATATTATCGGTGGCGGTTCTTTGAACAAATATCTGAATCAGTTCACGGCCGATGCACTGGGTGTTGAGGTGCTGGCAGGTCCGCAGGAGTGTACCGCCATCGGTAATATCATGATGCAGGCGAAAGCTGCCGGACTGGTAGATGATATATGGCAAATGCGCGGCATCATCGCTCATTCAGTGAAGATGGTTCGTTATGAGCCATCAGCCAATGCTTCCATGTGGAGTGAGGGTTATCAGAAATACATAGAAATCATTAACAAAAAAGGATAAGACATGAAACCATTAGTAGAAACCAAAGCAAGAGTAGGTGTGTTCTCCATCGCATTGGGAGCCTATCTACCACAGTTCCCACAACTCGTTCCTGAGTTTGAGGCTCAGTACGAAGCATTTAAAAAGACATTGCCCGATACGATCGAGATTATCGACGGTGGTATGGTAACCACGAAGGAACAGTCTATGGAGGCCGGCGATAAGTTCCGTGCGGCCGATGTGGATCTTGTCATCTTGCAGATGCTTACCTATTGTACCTCTTATAATATGTTGCCAGCAGTGCGCGACCTCGATGTTCCGGTGGTGATCGTGAACGTGCAGAAGAAACTGGC
>JAEEGL012727191.1_pt1 | contig 28173 bp, 20 predicted proteins | sample 9134231 | NCBI WGS metagenome assembly JAEEGL01 (sample SAMN16246548, study PRJNA631951) | gut metagenome | biome: gut microbiome; feature: rumen; material: fiber-attached | host: Bos | place: Iran: Karaj | collected 2018-10
AATGGCCAGAGATATGACACCTGTCCTTAAGAAGTGCAGAGCCCTTGGTATTGAGCCTGCGTATCTGGGACTTAATAAGCAATCAAAGAAGAAGGCTAAGGTCGTCCGCAAGATGAGCGAGTACGGCATGCAGCTCAAGGAGAAGCAGAAGGCTAAGTTCATCTACGGAGTCCTTGAGAAGCCTTTCAGAAACTACTATGAGAAGGCACAGAAGCTTCACTACGGCACAACCGGTGAAAACCTTATGATCCTTCTTGAGACAAGACTTGACAACGTTCTGTTCAGAATGGGTTTTGCACGTACAAGAGACGAAGCAAGACAGATCGTAAGCCACAGAGCAGTTAAGGTTAACGGCAAGACTGTTAACATTCCTTCTTTTGGCGTTAAGGTCGGCGACCAGATCGAGATCAAGGAGAAGGCTAGAGCCTCTCAGCATTTCAAGGATATCGCTGAGGTTACAGGCACAAGGCGTCCGCCTGAATGGGTCGAGAGCGATCTCGAGAAGTTTGCCGGAAAGATCGTTAAGATCCCGACAAGAGATCAGATCGATGTACCCGTCAACGAAGTACAGATCGTCGAGTTGTATTCCAAGTAATACGTAAGATACGACCGAAGATCCAGGCCCATAATACTATCAGGAGGATAAAAAATGATGGAAATCAGCCAGCCGACAATCAAGTGCGTTGAATCCAACGACGATAAGTCATACGGCAAATATACCATTGCCCCGCTCGAGCGCGGTTTCGGTATAACGCTCGGAAATTCGCTGCGCAGAGTTCTTCTCTCGTCACTTTCCGGTGCGGCAGTTACATCTATTAAAATCGACAAGATTAAGCATGAGTTCTCCACAGTTCCGGGAATCATCGAAGATATGACCGAGATCATCCTTAACATTAAGGGTATCCGTGCAAAGCTTCACAACGAGTCCAATATCGTAAGCATCAGCGTCGCAAAGGGCAGAACCGGAGCGCTCACAGCTGGTGACATCGTTCACGGACCTGATGTCCAGATCATGAATCCCGAGCATGTCATCGCTCACCTCAACGGTACAGATGACATCTTCATGGAGTTCACACTCAGCAAGGGACGCGGCTACAACACCGCTGAACAGAATAAGCCCAATAAGCAGGTCATCGGACTCATTCCGATCGATTCGATCTTCACACCTGTCAAGAAGGCTAACTACAAGGTTGAGAATACCCGTGTAGGCGCCAGAACAGACTATGACAGCCTTACGCTCGAAGTCTGGACAGACGGAACGATCGAGGTTGACGAAGCTCTGTCTTCTGCAGCTAACTGCCTCATTGATCACCTCAAGTTCTTCACAGCTCTCGCAGACACAGATTCCGCTCTGAGCTTCAAGAGCATGGAAGAGTCCGGCGAGCACGACAGCAAGCTTTCAGGCGTAATCGAGGACCTCGATTTCTCCGTTCGTACATACAACTGCCTCAAGAGAGCACAGATCAATACTGTTGGCGATCTTGTTGCACGTACGATGGATGAGATGATCAAGGTCAGGAACCTCGGCAAGAAGTCTCTTGAAGAGATCATCGAGAAGCTCGAGGGTATGGGTCTTCACCTCAAGGACCAGGAAGAATAACTTACATCTTAGGAGGAAAATAAGATGCCTAACAGGAAAATAAGCCGTCCTTCAGATCAGCGTGCCGCTATGCTGAAGAATCAGGTTACCAATTTTGTTATAAATGGCAAGCTTGAGACGACTGTCGCTCGCGCTAAGGAAGTCAGCGCTATCGTTGAAAAGCTCATTGCTTCTGCAGTTAAGGAGAAGGACAACTTCACAACTAAGGAGATCACAGTTTCTGCTGCAAAGCTCGACGGTAAGGGCAAGAAGGTTCTCAAGACCAAGACGTCCAAGTCCGGCAAGAAGTATGAAGTAGTTGACCGTGAGGTTAAGACAAAGACAGTTCAGATCGACAACGCTTCTCGTCTTGCAGCTCGCAGACAGATGATCAAGTGGCTCTACAAGAGCCATGACAGTGAGGGCAACATCATCAATCCCGTTAACAAGATGTTTGATGAGATCGCTCCCAAGTATGCAGGAAGAACCGGCGGCTACACAAAGCTCGTCCGCATCGGTCAGAGACGCGGTGACGGTTCTGAGATGGCTATCCTTATGTTCGTGTAATATACACAAACAGAAAGATACCTTTATCGTAAAAAAATAAACCGGGGGAGGTATAAACCTCCCCCGTTTTTATGTAATATAGCTTATCAAGGTTCTCTCGAAAGGATTTTGCGTGGAAAAGATATCCGTACAGGATGTGACATTCACATACGGCTCGGAAGGAGCTGATGTTTCCGCGCCTGCCGAGCCCGCGATAGAGAAGCTCAGCTTAGAGATCGAGAAAGGCTCGTACACCGCGATCTTAGGCGCAAACGGTTCGGGCAAATCCACACTTGCAAAACTAATCGATGTCATAGAGGTACCTGATTCCGGCCGTGTGGTCGTTTTCGGAAAAGATACCGCAGATGATTCATTGTTCTGGCAGATAAGGGAGAAGAGCGCCTGTGTTTTCCAGAATCCGGATAACCAGATCGTAGGAACCATAGTGGAAGAAGATGTCGCGTTCGGTCCCGAGAACCTCGGGATCCGTCTGCCTGAATTGCGCGAGCGCGTCGATCAGGCAATGAAAGACGTCGGCATATATGAACTGAGACTTCGCGAAGCATCAGGCCTCTCGGGCGGACAGAAGCAGAAGCTCGCTATTGCTGGTGCACTGGCAATGAGACCTGAAGTGCTGATCCTTGATGAGGCTACCGCAATGCTCGATCCGAGGAGCAGGGACGAATTCCTGAAGGTAGCCGAGGACATGCGCATCAAGAAGGGCCTTACGCTGATAACCATCACCCATGATATGTCGGAAGCCATGCGCTGCGGAAGGGTCATCATATTGTCAAAAGGTCAGAAAGCAGCCGAAGGAACGCCTGCCAAGATCTTCGCAGACATACCGCTTGATAAGTACGGCCTCAGAAGACCTGTTATCATCAGGTTTGCCTATGAACTCGCAAGGCTTGCAGGAAAGACGCTTACGGAAGAAGATTTGAGCGGTGAGACAAGGCTGCGCGAGAAGCTTTTCAAGATACTTACGGCACCGGACTTCACCTTGGGCAATGCCGCCCTTGAAGAAAAGAAGGACGACATTCAGAAGGTAAGACGCAAGATAATGTCAGTCAAAGACCTCTTCAGTTCATACGACGGAGGCAGGACATTTGCGTTAAAGAACATCAGTCTTGATGTTTTTGAAGGTGAGATATTGGGGATCGTGGGAGAGTCCGGGTGCGGCAAGACAACGCTGATATCGCACATGAATTCGATTATCAAGCCGTCTTCGGGCGAGATAGAGATATATCCAGAAGAAGGCGTAACGTTATATTGTTCGCAAAAGAAAGACGTCCAGAGGATCAGACAGAACGTCGGACTTGTCTTCCAGTATCCTGAATATCAGCTTTTCGAAGAGACTGTCTATAAGGACATCTGCTACGGACTTCGTAAGATGAAGCTCTCTGCTGACGAGCAGAAGGACAGGGCAATTAAGGCTGCCAGGTCGGTCGGTCTCGAAAAGGATGTCTTAAGAAGAAATCCTTTTGAACTGTCGGGCGGTCAGAAGAGGCGTGCGGCGATAGCCGGAGTCCTTGCGATGAGGCCTAAGATACTTGTCCTTGACGAACCTGCGAGCGGACTCGATCCCGTGGGCAGGGAAGAGATGTTTGCACTGATAAATCATCTGAGAAATGCGGGTACGACCATCATACTGGTCTCGCATAACATGGATGAGGCAGCGGCTTACTGCGACAGGATCTGCTGCATCAAAGGCGGGGAAGTCATGGCGACTGAGACGCCTGAAGAGCTTTTCGCAGATAAAGACAAGATAGCCGGAATCGGACTGGATCTTCCCAAGATCACCAAGTTCTCCGAACGCCTTAAAGATGACGTAAAGAAGGTCATGCCGAAGGCGGATTTCGGAACGCCTCTTTTCGAACCTGAAGAAGAAGCGCGTGCGGTCTGCAGGGCAGTTATGAAAGCGGGGCGTGAAGATGTTAAGTGACATAAGCCTCGGAAAGTACTACAAAGCAGATTCGATCCTTCACCGCACTGACCCGAGGGTAAAGACGGTTCTTTACCTTGTATATCTGGTCGTCATTTTCCTTATCAAGACACCTGTTGCGATAGGAACGCTGACGGGTGTTATAGCCGTTCAGATAATCATGGGCAAGGTCAGGCCTTCAGTCATCTGGAAGACCGTCAAGCCGGTCCTGCCGCTGTCGATATTCATCCTCATAATCAATCTCATTACCATCAATCAGGGAAATGTTCTTTTCAAGTGGCAGTTCCTGACCATCACGGATAATGGCGTGGGCAGGGCTGTGCTGATGGCGATCAGGCTTGTGTTCCTTATTCTGTCGACCAGTCTGCTCCTGACTCTTACAACGACTCCGCTCAAGATCGCGGATGCATTGGAGAGCCTTTTCTCGCCTTTGAAAGTGATCAAGGTTCCAGTGCATGAGATGTCTATGATGATGTCTATCGCGCTCAGGTTTATTCCCACATTGATCGAAGAGACGGACAAGATAATGAAGGCACAGGTATCGAGAGGCGCGGACTATGATACGGGTTCGTTCATCAACAGGATCAAGGGTTACATAACGGTACTCATCCCGTTGTTCGTGTCGAGCTTCAGAAGGGCAGAAGAACTCGCGGTTGCCATGGATGCCAGATGCTACAGGGGCGGAACGGGAAGAACGAAGCTCAATCCTTTGAAGATAAAGAGCACAGACGTGATCGTCGGAATGTTCCTGCTAGTATGTGCCGCAGGCCTTGTTGTAATGGATTTGTCTTTGAGATAACCATTACCCTATGATAGAATTCAAGTGTTGAAAACAAAGGGAAAGGGCGGTTTTTAAGCCATGTCATACTATGTCGGTATCGACCTCGGAGGTACCAATATCAAAGCCGGCGTTGTCGACGGCGAAGGCAAGCTCCTTAACAAGATCTCGATCAAGACAAATGCGGACCGTGCGATGGAGGAGATCATCCACGACATGGGAACGCTCGCGGCAAACGCGATCAAGGACGCGGGCCTTGAGAAAGAAGATATCGTAGCGATCGGTATCGGCTCACCGGGAACACCGGACAATGAGGAGGGATTGCTCGTTTATTCCAACAATCTTCCTTTCAACAAGGCTCCTATGAGAAAGCTGATAAGGGAGGTCATCGACCTTCCTGTCTATATCGATAACGATGCGAACTGCGCCGCCATGGCGGAAGCCGTTGCAGGTGCCGCCAAGGGTGCCAAGGATTCCGTAACGATCACTCTCGGTACGGGAGTAGGCGCAGGCGTGATCGTTGACGGAAAGATCTATTCGGGCTTCAACCAGGCAGGTTCCGAATTCGGACATACCGTTCTCGTATCAGGCGGCGTTCAGTGCGGATGCGGCCGTAAGGGATGCTTTGAGCAATACGCTTCCGCATCAGCTCTTGCGAGAATGACCCGTGAGGCTGCAGAGGCCAATCCCGATTCTCTTCTTAATGAAGTCTATAAAGAATTCGGCGAGTGGAATGCGCAGATCGCATTCGTCGCTTTGAAGCGCGGCGATAAGGTCGCTTCTGATGTCGTTGACATGTACACTTCTTATCTTGCAGACGGTCTTGCAAATGCCATCAACGCATTCATGCCCGAGATCCTCGTGGTAGGCGGCGGCGTTTGCAACGAGGGCGATCCGCTCCTCATTCCAATGCGCGAAAAGACTATGAGCAGACCTTATTTCGGACCCGGAGTTCCGAAGACAAGGATCGAGCTTGCGCAGATGGGCAACGATGCCGGTATCGTAGGTGCTGCCATGATGGGCAAGTCCTGCGTGGATCACGGCAAGAACGGTATCTGAATGAATCATGCCGAGGCTTGCGTTCATAACCGAATTTGACGGAACCGGATTCGCAGGGTTCCAGTCACAGGAGAACGGCAGAGCCGTGCAGGATGTGCTTGAGAGCGCACTTGCAGAATTGTTTAAAGAAAAGATCAGACTGACGGGATGTTCAAGGACTGACGCGGGTGTGCACGCAAGGTGCCACTTAAGTCACGCCGACGTCCCGTTTGTCATACCTGAAGAAAAATTCCCGCTTGCAATGAATGCGCTGCTTCCGGACGATGTTGCGGTAAAGAGGGCTTTCTACGTCAAAGACGATTTCTCGGCGAGGTTCTCCATTAAAGGCAAAAGGTATATCTACCGTATCTATGTCTCGCCTGCAAGAGATCCGTTCCTTGACAGGTACGCGTATTACTGTCCGGTCATGCCCGATATCGAAGCGATGAAAGAAGCCGCAAAAGCATTCGCGGGAGAGCACGATTTCCGCGCATTCTGCGCGGCAGGCGGCAGCCAGAAGACTTATGTCAGAAGGCTTAATGAAGTTACAGTCAGGACCAAGGGAACTGATCCGCTTCAGATCGAGATCGAGGTTAAGGGAGAAGCCTTTCTTTACAATATGGTCCGGATAATAGCGGGGACCCTGCTTTACGTGGGGCAGGGCAAGATACCCGCAGACGGCATCGGCGAGGTGATCGAAAAGGGTGACAGAAGCCTTGCGGGCAAAACTCTTGCCGCAAAGGGCCTTACTCTCGAAGAGGTCTTTTTCGACGAGCAGGAAGCCCGCTGCTGACCGATTTTTCCCTAAAAATATTTATGAGGTGATATAATTATCTTTAGCGTGGGAGTGGAATCCCCGCGCGAATTATTGAAGGGAGGATTAGATTATGCAATGGTGGATCATCTGGCTGATAATATTCGTCGTAATGATTATCATTGAAGCCGCCACAACCGCTCTCGCGACCGTCTGGTTCGCGGCCGGTGCTCTCGTGGCCATGATCATGGACCTGTGCGGCGCACCCCTTAATCTTCAGATCATCGTAATGGCAATCGTATCTGTCGTTACCTTTGTAATCTGTATGGTCTGGATAAGGCCTAAGCTTGAGTCGCTCCGCAGAGCCAACATCCAAAGGACCAATGCTGACAGATTCATAGGAATGGAAGGTGTGGTTATCGTACCTATCGATCCCGTTGAGGGAAAAGGTCAGGTTAAGGTCGAGGGACAGGTCTGGAGTGCCAAATCAAAGAGTTCGATTGACGAAGGCACAAAAGTAAAGATCAAAGCAATCGAGGGCGTTAAGCTCATCGTCGAACGCATTTAATTTTTGGAGGTTTTTATGTTAAACGTAGTACTTGAAACAACATCAGGCAGCATGATAGCTGTAGTTATTTTCTGCATTCTGTTAGTTGTTCTTATTGTCGCAAATATCAAGATCGTTCCCCAGGCAACGACATTCATCATCGAGCGCCTTGGAACATACAGGACTACATGGGATACAGGTCTTCACTTCAAGGTCCCTTTCATTGACCGTGTCGCGAAAAGGATCTCCCTCAAGGAGAAGGTAGCAGACTTCGCACCCCAGGCCGTTATCACAAAGGATAACGTTACGATGCAGATCGATACGGTCCTTTTCTATCAGATCGTCGATCCTAAGCTCTACACATACGGAATCGAGCGTCCTATCGTCGCTATCGAGAATCTCTCGGCAACAACGCTCCGTAATATCATCGGTGACCTGGAACTTGACCAGACACTCACATCACGTGACATCATCAACACAAGGATGAGAGAGATCCTTGACGAAGCTACGGACCCTTGGGGAATCAAGGTCAACCGTGTCGAGCTCAAGAACATCATCCCGCCTAAGGAGATCCAGGCTGCGATGGAGAAGCAGATGAAGGCTGAGCGTGAGAAGAGAGAAAAGATCCTTATCGCAGAAGGTGAGAAGGAATCCGCTATCAGAGTTGCAGAAGGTGAGAAGGAAGCAGCAATCCTCAGAGCTGAAGCTAAGAAGCAGGCAGCCATCAGAGAGGCTGAAGGTCAGGCTCAGGCTATTCTCGCAGTTCAGGAAGCAACCGCTAAGGGTCTCCAGATGGTCAAGGACGTCGGCGCAGACGACGGACTCATCGCTATCAAGGGACTCGAGGCTTTGGAGAAGGTCGGACAGGGTGCATCCACAAAGATCATCATTCCTTCAGATCTTCAGGGTATCGCAGGTCTTACTACAACTATCAAGGAAATTGCCAAATCTTAATTAGAGCCGCGGCGGAGGTATTTGATATGGACTACGGAATGTGGAATGAAAGAACCAACATGAGCATGCTCACGGATTTCTATGAGCTGACCATGGCAAACGGTTATCTTGATAACGGATGCGGCGATACTATCGTATATTTCGATGCGTTCTTCAGGAATGTACCCGAGGGCGGCGGATATGCCGTAATGGCCGGTGTCGAGCAGGTAATCGATTATCTGTCGAATCTCCATTTCTCAGAGAGGGACCTTGAATTCCTCAAGACCAACTATCACTTCGGCGAGAAGTTCATCGACTACCTCAGAAACTTTGAATTTACATGTGACGTATGGGCTATTCCTGAAGGAACCGTAGTGTTCCCGAGGGAACCCCTCGTCAAGGTAAGAGGCCCCATCATCCAGGCACAGCTCCTTGAAACAGCTCTTTTGTGCACGATCAACCATCAGACGCTGATCGCTACGAAGACCGCAAGGATCGTAAGAGCAGCAGAAGGCAGACCTGTTATGGAATTCGGTGCACGCCGTGCACAGGGCTTCGATGCATCGGTTCTCGGTGCAAGAGCCGCTTACATCGCAGGAGCCGCAGGAACTTCCTGCACCATCTGCGGACAGCAGTTCGACATTCCGCTTTCCGGAACAATGGCTCATTCGTGGGTCATGCTTTTCGACAGCGAGTTCGAAGCATTCAAGGCTTATTCAATGACATATCCCGACGGAGCTTTACTGCTCGTCGATACATATGACGTTCTGCGTTCCGGCATCCCGAATGCCATCAGGTGCGCAAAGGAAGTCTTAGAGCCCATGGGCAAGCGTTTAAAGGGTATCAGGATCGATTCCGGAGACCTTACGTACATGACCCAGCAGGCAAGAAAGATGCTTGATGAAGCAGGACTTACAGACTGCAAGATCACAGTATCCAATGCTCTCGATGAGTATCTTATCAGAGACCTCATCAACCAGGGCGCATGCATCGATTCGTTCGGCGTAGGCGAGCGTCTCATCACTTCCAAGGCAGAGCCTGTTTTCGGCGGCGTTTATAAGATCGCAGCCGTTGAAGATAAGGACGGCAACGTCATTCCCAAGATGAAGATCTCCGATTCCATCGGCAAGGTTACGAACCCTTGCAACAAGGAGATCATCAGATTCTATGACAAGGCTACGAACAAGGCTTTAGCTGACGTTCTTATGGTTGCAGGCGAAGAGATCCCTTCCGGCGAACCCTACGAGATCTTCGATCCTAACGTAACCTGGAAGAGCAAGGTCTTGGAGAACTATACAACGAGAAAGCTCCTTGTACAGATCTTCGATCACGGTAAGCTTGTTTACGACAAGCCTTCCATTGGCGAGATCCGCGCATACTGCACCAAGGAACTTGATTCGCTCTGGGACTCCGTAAAGAGATTCGAGAACCCGCATGACTATTATGTCGACCTGTCACCCAAGCTCTGGAAGATCAAGGACGACATCTTGAGATCATATAAGCACAGATAAGGAGAAACAATATGGCAAATCCGATCGTAACAATTCAGATGAAAGACGGCGGCGTAATGAAGGCTGAGCTCTATCCCGAGATCGCGCCCATCACCGTTCAGAACTTTATCGACCTCGCAGCCAAGGGCTTTTATAACGGCCTCATCTTCCACAGGGTAATCCCGGGATTCATGATCCAGGGCGGAGATCCTGAAGGAACAGGCATGGGCGGTCCCGGATACACGATCAAGGGCGAGTTCACGGCTAACGGCTTTACAAATAATCTGAAGCATACGAGAGGCGTTCTCTCTATGGCACGTGCCATGGATCCCAATTCCGCAGGCTCACAGTTCTTCATCATGCATGAGACATATCCGAGCCTTGACGGCCAGTATGCTGCTTTCGGCAAGCTGATCGAGGGTATCGAAGTTGTTGATAAGATCGCTTCCGTAAGGACAGACTACAACGACAGACCTCTTGAACCTCAGCAGATCGAATTCATGACAGTACAGCTTTGACAGACACGATCCTGACAGTTATTTGGCCTTTTGCTTCGGCGCTGTTAGTCTCCATTGCGGAAATCATTTTTGCCCGGTCTAAAGCATTCGGCAAATCGCATGTCAGGGACTTAAAGCTACCGAAGCCGATATGGCAGATCAAATGGAAAGACAAAACCGGTGAGACGGCTTTGTCTTTCCTTATAATATGGACTGCTGCGCTTTTGCAGTTCCTGTTCTCCATGGTCTGCCTTTTCATAGTCAGGAGAGGCGCTAATCTTCCCGATAATGCAGTCTTAAGTCCGGTCAGTCCTATGATCTTCGGAACCGGCTGTATTGTCAGCGATATATGCATCCTTTATCTTTTGAGATCGCGTAAGCGCAGGGGAGTAAAGGCGGCAACGGTAATTGCATTCCTGTCATTCGTTCTGATAGCCGTTGAACTGTTCCTTTTCAATTTCAACGCTTTTAAGGCCAACCCGCACAAGGTCACGATCAAGGCAAGAGATCTTCAGCCGGAATTCGCATACGATGCCGAGGATGAGAACGGCCCGATCCGTTATACGGAAGAAGGAGTTCTTATAAGGTCTGATGTAGCGTTCTATGTACCGGATGTTCCGAGTGACGCTTATACGATCACGGTGAATTTTGTTCCCGTAGAGAATAAAACACCCGGCAGATTCAAAGTCAGACTGATGATCAAGGATGAAAACTCGATGTATGATTACCGGGTCTCTGACGTCAGAAAGGTCTCCGGACTTAAGAGCGCAACGCTGTTCTTCAGGCCATACGGGAAGATAGACTCGCTTTTGCTTTCCATAGAAGGCATAGGCCAGGTGGCAAAGATAGAATCCGTGACGGCAGCCGACTGCAACATATACGAAGCTTCATTTATCAGATACCTGATCTTGTTATTGGTCTCGGTACTGATCACACTGATCGTGTCATTGAAGCTGTATAAGATCGATTATGACTCTTCGAAAAAGGCCCACGCCGCACTTCTGTCGCTGATGTTTATAATCACGACGGGTTTCTCATATGCCCTTTACTATAACAAGGACATGCGCCTCGACAAGTATCCCTTTGAAGACAATTCCGAGGTCATAGACATATATCAGCTGGCGTTCGATTCCGCGGTGAAGAAGATCCCTTATCTGGATGTCCTCGTCGACAGCAGCCTGCAGGATCTGGATAATCCTTATGATTACAGTGAGAGGGAACGCAAAATTGCTTCCTTCAGATGGGATTACGCATACAAGGACGGCAAATACTACTGCTATTTCGGCATGGCACCGATATATACGGTTTACTATCCGCTTTACCTGATCACGCACCGCGTTCCGAATTACACTTCGGCCATTGCCATTTTGGGAACGCTTGCTTCTGTTGCCGTGGTCCTTGCGTTCCTGGCAACGGTAAGGATGTTCGTACCGAAAAAGAATCTTCTGGCGCTTCTCCTCATGATGCCCGCTGTTGCCGCTTCGAGCTTTGCTTACATCAATATGGTCTATTCGGAGAAGTACTATGTCGCTTGTCTGAGTGCGGGAGCGGCGATAGGATTCACGGTGTTCTTCGGGCTTAGCGCAGTCAGATCCAAAAAGTCCGTCATGAGATATATCCTGTTCTTCTTATCCGGATTATCGCTTGCAATCTGCGCCGGTTCACGTCCGACCGTGGCGGTTTGCGCGGCGGCTCTTCTTCCGGTGTTCTTCGGAGTGCTGTTCGACAAAAACAGAAAACTCGTTCCAAGACTTATGGAAGCTCTGGTATTCGTAGTGCCTGTCATTGCCGGTATCGTTCTCATCCTCATGCATAACTACGCAAGATTCGGAAACATTATGGATTTCGGTGAGAATTATCAGCTTACGGTCAGCAATATATCATCGCTTAAGGCTACACCTGAGATGCTTCCGTCTGCGATATATTACTATTTCCTGATGCCGTTCTCGGCCATGGAGACTTTCCCGTTTTTCGAAGCGAGGGGGATCATTACCAATACGTATGAGATCTACAGAAATATCGAACCGTCTGTCGGACTATTGAACATTCCGTTCTTTTTGGTCGGAATAGTTTTCGCGCCCGGTGCATTCATAAAAGCTAAAGGCCGGATAACCAAGAAATATGCTGCAGTCTATAACGGTTTCCTCGCCGTCAGTTTCGTAACGGTGCTCTTCCTTACCTGGTTCAACTTCTCAAGGGGAGGAGTCTGCATCAGATATCTTTCTGATTTTTCCTGGCTTCTGGCAATCTGCTTCGGTGTGATCCTGCTGAGAAGACTGATGAAGAGATCGGGAAGGAAGACGGTCTACGGAATAGTCTGCATAGCTTCGATCCTGACGGTCATGACGGTATTCTTTATAATCCTGTCATACGATACCTGCAACCTTACAAAACAGTATCCTCAATTAATGGAAGCGTGCGAGGATTTCTTCCTTTTCTGGCACTGACGTAATTAGGATATAATTATCTCAATCCGCATATCGAAAGGCAGTTTAACTGATGCGAGAAATACAGAACCTGGGCAATACGGTTCAGAAAAAGAATAAAAGCGTAACGGGAAAGAACGTATCTTCAAAAGGTACGGTCTCTTTGAGTTACAAGAGCTTTTTCTGCATCTGCCTCATGTTCCTTTTGCTGCCTGTCATCATATTCTGCCTTGGCTATCTGAAGATCGGTTTCGGTATTGTGCTGTCTTTCTGCTTTGCGGGAATTGCCGCGATATCAGTCATGGAGTGCCTGCAAAAACCAGACGGCACGGCGCTGTCTAAAGCCGATACGATGATCGAGATCCCGGTTAAGTATCTGGTGATCTTTGCGGTCACTGCTGTTGTCGTATCCATCGTTACCGGAGTCGGTGAATATGTGTTTACTCTCCAGGACCACCCTTACAGGCGCGCGATATTGAAGGACCTGATAGATTACAAGTGGCCCGTCATCTACGACTACAGCACTCAGACCAATCCCGAGGTCATTAAGATCCTCGGATACGTATCCGGAGAGAGGGCGTTCTCTTACTATTTCGTATACTGGCTTCCCGCGGCTGTGATCGGAAAGCTGTTCGGCTTCGGTGCAGCAAATGCTGCGCTTCTGATCTGGAATTCTATCGGACTGTTCCTCGGTTTTGTCGCAATGTGCGCGGTAAACAAGAGATACTCGTACGCGATGCCGTTCCTGTATGTCTTCTTTGCGGGCCTCGACGTAATACCTAACATAGTTCATTTCTTCACAGGCTATGACTCGTGGCTCTGGCTTGAAGGCTGGGTTCCCGGAATATCTTACGTTGCGGATTTCACCGAGCTTGCGAACGTGTTCAATCAGATAGTCCCTTGCTTCCTGATAATGGCGCTCCTTATGATGGCTCACAACATGAGGTCCGTCGGCATCATCGGAGGCGTTCTGTTTGCTTATTCGCCCTGGGCCGTGTTCGGCCTTCTCCCGATCATCTTGGGTTTTGCGCTCCGCAAGGAAATGCAGGGTAAAGATATAAAGGGAACGCTCAAAAACATCTTCACGCCGGTCAACATCGTATCAGCTGTTTTGCTGCTCGTTTTGTTCGGAAGCTATTACATGTCCAACTCGGGAGCAGTGTCTTTCAGGGGCTTTACGTGGACATTCTATAAGAAACCAGCGTTGTTCATCCCGGCATATCTGTTGTTCATCGTTATCGAGGTACTGCCGTTTGTGTTGGTGCTCTACAGGAAACATAAAAAGGATCCGGTATTCATCAGCACGATAATCACGCTGTGCATCCTGCCTTTTTACCGCGTATCCGAGATGAACGACTTCTCGATGAGAGGTTCCATGCCCGGACTGTTCGTGCTCTGCATAATGCTGTCCGGATGCGTCTCTTCGATGTTCCTGCCCGAAAACCAGCCCAAGGACAAGAAGTCCTGGGCAAAAAGCGCGGCACTGGTACTCATGCTCATCCTCATGATGTTCCCGGCTGCCGTCAACCTGTTTGTCATTGCCGGCAGCACGATAACAGGGGACAAGAGCAACAGGGACAATATCGGTTCGTTTGGAAACATAAGAGATCCCTACTATGCGAAAACAATTCAGGAGCAGTTTTTCGCGCCTGATTACAGGAACAAATTCTTCTACAGATATCTTGCGAAAGAAGGACAGGTGACTAAGAAATGAAAAAGGAGATCTTAGTCAGAAGAGATGTGCTTTTCGCGCTTTGCTGCGCGTACCTGACCATACCGGTAATCATATTCATGGTCGGATATCTGAAGCTCTGGGTCGGTATTCCCGCAGCGCTTATCATGACCGGTGCCGCCTTGTATTCCTGCCGTGATTTCTGCAAGGGTCCCGACAAGAAACTTACCGGAATAGCAAGTGATTTTACGGGCATGAAGATGCCCTTGAAATATCTGATAATCCTCGCGGTCATCTCCTTTATCACGGTATTGATCTCGGGAGTTGGCGAATATGTCTATTCCATGGTGGACCACGTTTTCAGAAGAGCCATATTCAATGACCTCATAAACTATAAGTGGCCTGTCATTTACGACTACAGCACGCAGTTCAATCCGAGGGTCATCGCGGTTTTGGGAAAGACCGAAGGAACGACAGCTCTGGTCTATTACACGACATTCTGGATGCCGTCTGCACTGTTCGGCAAGGTGTTCGGAGTTGCGGCGGGAAATGTCTTCCTGCTTATCTGGACGACTTTGGGAGTATGGCTGACGCTTGTCGGCACGACGCTTTTCATCAAGAGGATATCATGGGCAGTTCCGGTCATATTCATTACTTTCTCCGGACTTGACGCGCTCCCCAACATAGTTCATTCGGTCACGCAGTATGAGGGCTTCATGGCCATAGAACACTGGCTGCCGACTTTTGCTTACATGAGCAATTTCACGCAGCTTTCCAACGTGTTCAACCAGTGCGTTCCCATCTGGGTGGTAATGGTAATGCTGGTGCTGTCTTCCAACGTGAGGTCAACGGGCTTCATCGGGAGCCTGAGTTTTGCATATTCACCGTGGGCATCGATCGGAATGCTTCCTGTTGCTCTTGCTCTGGCATTCAAAAAAGAACTTCAGCCCGAGAAGAAGTCAAAGGTGATCTTGCAGCTTCTTAACCCTGTAGGGATCGCCGCCTGCATCGTGATGCTCGGTATCTACGGTCCTTATTACATGGTCAGCACTTCCGCCTCGGATGAGAGCGGTTTTGCCTGGAAGTTCTGCAGCAATTTCGGAGAGTTCTTATTGTTCTGGGCACTTCTGATGATCATTGAGGTGGTACCGTTTGCACTTGCGCTTTGGAAGACAAAGAAGAAGGAACCGCTCTTCATTGCTTCGATCCTGACTCTTGCCTTGATCCCGGTCTATAAGATCTCTTACTTCAACGATTTCTCGATGAGGGCATCACTTCCCGCGCTGTTCGTCATTTCGGTCATGTTCACCGAGATCCTTGCGGTCATGTTCGCAGAGGACAAGCAGCGCATCAGGAAAGCTAAGAAGCGCCCGAAAAAGGAATCGGGAAGATGTTTCTTCGTTTTGCTCCTTGCAATAATATGCGCTTTCCCTGCGGTTGTTGATCTGTTCCTTATCATCGGTTCCGATCTTACCGGCGAAAAGCATTATGAGAACGACATCGGTTCATTCGGAAGGATCATCGGTGAAGAGAACGGCGGATATTATTCGACCGAAGCATATACGGAATCGGTAATGCTGCGTATGGCAGACGGTTATGAAGATACGATCTTCTTCAAGTATCTGGCGGCATCATCGGAAAGCAGGCAGGAATGACGGCAGGAAGAAAGATCGAGAAACCGGGCGTAAAGATACCGTTCAGACTGTGGTACGGACTGACGGTGGGTTTTCTTGTCATCCCCGTGATCATTTTCTTAACCGGTTATCTCAGGTGGTATGTCGGAATCCCTCTCGCTGTTTGCATGGCCATATTCTCTGTTATCACCGTATTGGGATGCACTAAGCCTGCAGGCGGCAAGACCGCTCTTGAAGCAAATCTCACGGACTTTAATATCCCGTTCAAATACTTCATCGGCTTTGCTCTTTTTGCTGTCTTTCTTGCGTATTTCTCTGGTGTAGGTGAGTTCATCTATTCGCTCCAGGATCACGCGATAAGAAGAGCTACGCTGACAGATCTGGTTAACTATAAGTGGCCGGTCATATATGATTATTCAACACAGACAAATCCTGATGTTATCAAGGAGATAGGCAAGACGAGCGGCAAAACGGCGCTCATGTACTATTTCACGTATTGGATGCCGGCGGCTCTTATGGGCAAGATTTTCGGAAGGACTGCGGCAGACGTAGTCCTGATGCTCTGGACTGCGGCAGGGATATTCCTTACCCTTCTTGGAATGGCAAAGATAAACGGAAGAGCTTGTGTTACCCAGCCGATATTCTATATGTTCTTCGGCGGACTCGATGTCATTCCGACTATTGTTCACAGCATAACGGGATACGATCTCTGGACATCGATCGAGGGATGGGTTCCGAACATGGCCTACTACTGCAACATGAGCGAGCTGGCAAATGTTTTCCACCAGTGCGTCCCGTGCTTCCTGATAACTGTTCTGGTGATGCTCTCGGTGAACACAAGATCGTTCGGTCTGACAGGTGGACTGCTTTTCGCGTATTCGCCTTTCGGCGTATTCGGTCTACTGCCGGTTATTCTGACAGCGGTATTCAGAAAAGACATGAGACAGGATGTGAAAGGTACGCTTAAGGATCTGTTCACGCCGGTCAACATTTTGTCGGCACTCATCATGCTTGTCGTTTTCGGAAGCTTTTATACAGGAAACGCAAACGGTGTCGGCAAGACGGGCTTTACCTGGAAATACTACAGTTCGTTCGGACTGTTCGTTATCTGCTATGTGTGCTTCCTGATAATAGAAGTGCTGCCTGTATCGGCCGTGCTCTTCAAGAGATACAGGAAAGATCCGTTCTACAAGTGTGCCGTGATCTGCATGACGCTGATACCTGTCTATATGATGACCTGGGTCAACGATTTTGCAATGCGCGCTTCAATGCCTTCAAGGTTCATCATGTGCGTGTTCCTTGCCGCTATGTTTAAGGATCTGTATGATGAGGATGCCGAGCGGTTACGCAAGCAAAAGAAGATGGGGAAGAAAAAGGTTACAGGTCTTGTGTTCACGATCCTTACCGTGATCCTCATGATGTTCCCGGGCTTCGTCAATGCCTATCTCATAGCAGGCAGCCAGGTCACGGGAGAGCCTGACCGCAAAGACATGGTCGGATCGTTCGGCAATGTCAATAACGCAACAGACGGCTCGATAGAGTATGCTTATGTTATCAACAACCAGTTCTATACTGATGATTATATGGATTCGTTCTTTTTCCGTTATCTGGGAAAGACGTAAGGAGGGCAGGAATTGAAAAAGGTCGTAACCATTCCGTTCAAGACGTTTTGGGCTTTGAGCCTGGGATTTCTTGCGCTTCCGATAATCATTTTCTTCACAGGATACCTGAGGGCATATGTCGGTATTCCGCTTGCGCTGCTGTTTGCTTTTGTTTTCGTTCTGTCAGTCCGTGACTGCACAAAAGACCAGGCGAAAAAGCTTCTGGCAACTGATGATACAGCCATCAAGATACCTGTCGGCTATCTGATAGGATTTGCGGTGACTGCCGTTGTTTTATCTCTCGTATCCGGTGTCGGCGAATTCATTTTTACTCTCAACGATCACCCTTACAGAAGGGCGATCATGAATGACCTCGTCAACTACAAGTGGCCGGTCATCTACGATTATTCGACTCAGACGAATCCTGCGGTAATCAAAGAGATCGGACGCACGTCGGGCACGTATGCGTTCATGTACTATTTCACATATTGGCTTCCCGCAGCGCTTGTCGGCAAGATCGGAGGCTCATTTGCCGCGAACCTTGCTCTGATGCTCTGGAACGCGATCGGCATCCTTCTTACGTTTATCGGTGTCAGCAAGATCATCGGAAGGGCCAGCTTTACTGTGCCTTTCGTATATATCTGCTTTGCAGGTCTTGATGTTCTGCCGAACATCGTCCATAACTTCGTCGAGTGGGAATGCTGGAACGGCATGGAGGTCTGGGCGCCTGTCCTTGCATACATGAGTAATTTCGCCGAGCTGACGAGCGTTTTCCATCAGTGCGTTCCGTGCTGGCTTGTCATGACCATGATCATGATGTCCTACAACACAAGATCTCTGGGAATGTGCGGCGGAATGCTTTTCGCTTATTCGCCATGGGGCGTTATCGGATTGTTCCCGCTTGCGGTTGTAAGGGCTTTCTCTAAGCCTATGAGAGAGGGCGGAGTCAAAGGCTCGGTCAAGAACCTCGTGAGCGTTATAAACATCATCTCCTGCGCTTCGCTTCTTTTGGTCTATACGCCGTTCTATCTGGGCAACCATTCGTCCACTTCCATCAAGGGATTCTTCTGGAAATTCATAGGTAATCCGGGTCTGTCAGTCGTCGTCTTCATCGTTTTCATCCTGATAGAAATCGCGCCTGTTGCGATAATCCTCTGGAAGACCGAGAAAAAGAACGCCCTGTTCATTGCGGCTCTGATAGAGCTCATGATCATTCCGCTCTACAAGATCACAGAAGCCAACGATTTCTGCATGAGAAGCTCGATGGCCGCAAGATTTATCCTCTGCATTCTCCTTGCACGTTATCTTAAGGATGTCTACGATGCCGACAAGATCATCGTATCCAAAAAGCTTAAACGAAAGAAAAAGGATGTCATCAAGCTCGCCTTCACGATGCTCACAGTCATCCTTATGATGTACCCGTCATTTGTCATGGGTTATTACGTGCTCGGAAGCGAGTTCACGGGTGAGCCTCACAACGCCGAGGAGATCGGTTCGTACGGCAACATAAAGAATGCCGAACATACCTGGAACGTCACGCATAACTATATATCGAACGATTACCAGGAAGCGTTCTTCTTTAAGTATCTGGCGAAAAAGTAAGGGGATTTAGTCCTCGTCCTTTGTCTCGTCCTTGGCGATGTAGATCGGTCTGCCCTTTGTCTCGATGTAGGTCCTGCCCAGGTATTCACCGATGATACCCAAAGCCATCAGCACGAGTCCACCGATGAAGAGGATAAAGCACAGGAGCGAAGGATAGCCGGCAACCTCATCCCAGATCTTCAGGATTATTGCCTTGATGAAGTAGAAGACCATATAAGCCAAGGCTGCAAAAGCAAAGAAGAACCCTGCATAAGTTGCGAGTCTCAAAGGCGCGGTAGTGAATGCGACGATACCGTCGATCGCGTAGCGGAAAAGCTTCCAGAAGCTCCACTTTGTCTCGCCTGCGGCTCTCTCGACGTTCTCATGCTCGATCCACTTTGTGCGGAATCCGACCCAGGCGAAAATACCCTTGGAGAAACGCTGTCTCTCTGAAAGGCTTAAGATAGCGTCAACGACCTGTCTTCTCATGAGCCTGAAGTCACGTGCGCCGTCGGCTATCTCAACATCGATCATCTTATTTATCAGCTTATAGAAGCATCTTGCGAAAAAGCTCCTGATCGGAGGCTCGCCGGCACGCGTAACACGTCTTGCGGCTACGATGTCGCACTCTCCGGAGTCTAAGTCTTCGATCATCTTGGGGATAAGAGCCGGGGGATCCTGCATGTCAGCATCAAGGATGGCGACATATTCGCCCTTTGCCTTCTGCATTCCCGCATACATAGCGGCTTCCTTGCCGAAATTCCTTGAGAAGAACACATAGCGGACATCCGGATCGCTCTCGGCGAAACCCTTGATTATCTCTTCGGTCTTATCGCGGCTTCCGTCGCTTACGAAGATGAATTCGAAAACCTTATCGGTATCCTTAAGTGAATCCCTGACGCCTTTGAGTGCGTCATAAAGAATGGGGAGGACCTCCTCCTCGTTGTAGCAGGGAATTATCAGGCTTACAAGCATGCTGTCATATCCGCCTTTCATGTGGCCGTAAAGTTGGAACGGCTCTCTAAAATGTATTATAATCAAAAAGTTCGTTAATTGATATATTTTGGTGGCGCGCAAGGCGCAATCGGAAGGGCAGGGGATCACATGAAGGAGATGGACTCGCTGGGACAGGGGAAAAAGTCACCCGAAGCCCGCAAAAAGGCTAAGGAACCCGCACTGGCTCTCAGGACCAGACAGAAGGCTGACCGCCGCCCGCTTTTCGCGTTTCTGCTTACACTTGTTCTGTATTGCATTACGGCGATCATATGCAACAAGTATCCGACGGGCACGTATTCGTTCATATTAAGCGACCTCAAGGCACAGTACGCTCCTTTTCTGGCTCTTAACAGGTCGAGGCTGCTCAGTCTCGGCAACGGCACGGGACACCTGATCTCCAATCTGACTTATTCGTTCCAGCTCGGTCTCGGAAAGAACTTCATGGGCACTTTCGGCTATTACATGGCGAGCCCGCTCAATCTCATATATCTGTTTTTCGATCCTTCGCAGATCGATTTCATCATAGTTCTCCTGGTAATAATCAAGCTGAGCCTTGCGTCCGGATTCATGGCGCGCTTCCTTTGCTCCAGGACGGAAGACCGTAGGACCAAATGGCCAGTCATGCTCGGCATGGTCTACGCTTTCTCGCTCTACGCACAGGCTTTTGCATTCCAGATCATGTGGCTTGACGGCTACATGCTCCTTCCGCTTTTGCTCTATTTCGTCGAAAAATTCATTTCACGCAGGAAGTATCTCGGAATAGTCCTGACGCTGCTCGTACTGTTCGTAGCCAACTATTACATCGCATACATGGTCGGCATCTACAGCTTCTTCTATCTCCTTGTGAGGATGTTCGAGCTGAAGGTACAGATCAAGAAAGCCGTCGGAATCGCAGTCAGATACGTTCTCTGCGCAGGATTTACCGCAATGTGCACCGCGGTCCTCATCCTTCCCGTCGGAATCGATACGATAGTCAACAGCGACAAGACCCAGGCTTCATCAACGCCTGACATCATCATGTATTCGCCTCTGACTCTTATCAAGATGTTCCTGATGGGAGATCCCGGAGATTTCATGGATGTCTTGCCCGCAAACTATCCGTTCTTCTTCCTGAGCCTTTTGGTCACTATCTTCATGCTCATCTATATCACGAGCAAAGTGTTTAACGGCAGGGAGAAGAAGGTCCTCATATTCTGCCTTATCGGAGCATTGCTCTCCACGGGCTTCTATTGGTTTGACAAGGCATGGCAGGCATTTGACGATCCGAACTGGTTCTTCCACAGGCACGCGTTCCTGTTCCTGACTATATTCCTCGTCATAACCCTCAGGGTACTTGAGCGCCTGCCCGAGATCCCGTTCTCTGACATCAGGCGCGCCGGAGTAATTGTCTTTGCCGGACTGGTAATCACATATGCTGTCGGCAGATACAAGGGCGAAGACAAGCTGTTCCTTTACAACCTGATATTCATCCTTGTTTACTGCTTCCTGGCTGCGGGATACGGCGTCAAGAAATGGCCCGATCAGTTCAGGGACATCCCCATGATATTGTCACCCATTCTTGCCGTCCTTGTGGGATTCGAGCTTGTTTTCGCAGGCCCGATGCTCTCATCCGGAATCGAGAGCTTCACGAGCTTCTCCGGTGATGCGAGGGAGTACATTTCCGGCATAGAGGCGCTTGAGGAATTCGGCTTGAAAGCCAAGACCCAGAACGCGGAACTCAGTGCGGTCAGAGCCGAGACCGAGCATGTCTCGGATTACAATCCGATCTTCTATGTAAACGAGGGCGAACCTATTTACGGCAACTTCCGTGCGATGTCTTTCTTCAATTCAAATTCGAACAAGAGGATGCACCATTTCCTTAAGCAGCTCGGATATCCCGTCAACTATAACTACTTCGCCGCTTCATACGACCAGGTCATTCCTTCGAACGACGCGTTCCTTTCGATCGGAAGCGTTGCGAGCAGGAGAAACATCTCGTTCTATGAGAAGACGGGCGCGGATTCTTATGAGACCGGACTGAATTTTTACCGTGCGGGAAAGACACTTCCTGCTGCATTTGCCATGCCTGACTCCGCAGCCGGATTTGATTTCTACAAGCTCGAAAAGACGGCTGAAGACAAGAACTATTTCGCATTCCAGAACGAATGGTACAGATCGATGTTCCCGCAGAGTTTCACTGAAGACTTCTTCGTGACCATGGATGACAGCATGGTCTCAGAGCCTGTCATCACGAACGGCATAAGCTTCAACAAGAACGATTACAAGACCCGTGCCGATGTGATCAGAGGTATGCAGTCGAGCGTCAGTTCAAGCTCATCGGAGGTACCTGCTGAGAATGAGGGAGAGAACACAGGCGCACCCGTACAGTTCGACGATCCGATCGGCTTCGAATCTGTGGCAGGCAAGGAACTCAATGAGAAGCTCAAGATAATCTACCGTCAGAACGAGAAGCTTCCGATCAGGATCGAATACCACATCAAGGCACCCTCGTCGGAGATATACTGCAACCTCTCTACCGCAAGGATACTGAATGCCACAAAGGTATATGTAAACGGCATCCAGATCAACAGCTTTGAGAGTGATGCATTCTATTCGCAGATCTTCAGGATCGGTTCTTTCAAAGAGGGTGACGACGTCAAGGTGACCTTCCTTTCTGAAAGTCCCGAGTGGAATTATATCGACATCAGGTACGGATATTTTGATTACGAACTTTTCGAGAAGCAGCTGGATTCCGTGGATCTTACGAAGGTCAAGACTGAAGTGTTCGAGGACGGCTACTGCAGATTTGCGGTTAACGGTCTTGAAAACAACGAGATGATCGTCACTACCATTCCTGCCGAAGACGGCTGGAATCTTACGATCGACGGACAGCCTGCTGAACTCGGCAAGTATCAGGACGCATTCCTTGAGTTCAAATGCCCTTCCGGCACGCATACGGTAGAGCTTACCTTCACGCCGCCGGGACTCAAGGCCGGTGCCGCCGCTTCCTGCATGGGAATCGTTTTGCTTGCAGCATTTGTTTTTATCGATAAAAAGATCGCAAAAAAGCCGGAAACCGTTCCGGCAACAACCACAGAGGTTAAAACGGAGGAATGATTATGGGTTACATGGAAGAATACGGTTTTTGGTCAACTGATCCTTTTTTCGACGAGGGCACGAGAAATGAGCTCATCGCCATCAAGGATGATGCAAAAGAGATAGAGGACAGATTCTACAGGGATCTCGAATTCGGCACGGCGGGCCTTCGCGGAGTCATCGGCGCGGGAACCAACAGGATGAACGTCTATACCGTAGCCAAGGCTACAGCGGGACTTGCGCAGTATATCATCTCATGCGGCCCCGAGGCTGTTGCGCGCGGCGTAGTCATCTCATATGACTCCCGTAATTTCTCACCTGAATTCGCCGCTATCACGGCAGGCACTCTTGCCGCGTACGGCATCAGCTCAAGGCTTTCGGACGAATTGCGCCCGGTACCGATGCTTTCTTACTCCGTAAGGTATTTCAAGGCATTCGCAGGCGTCATGATCACCGCATCCCACAATCCCGCGAAGTATAACGGCTATAAGGTCTATGGCGAAGACGGCGGCCAGGTTCCGCCTGAAGCAGCAGATGCCGTTCTTGCCAACATTGAGGCCATCAAGGACATCAGGAACATTAAGATCATGGATGTTGAGGAAGCTAAGGCCAAGGGCCTTGTCACATCTTTCGGTCCTGAGGTCGATGAGGCATTCACAAATATGCTTACAAAGCTCGTCGTTGACCCCGATGCCATCGCAAAGCAGGCAGACATGAGCATCGTTTACACTCCGCTCCACGGTTCCGGCAACAAGCCCGTCAGAAGGATACTCGAAGCGGTCGGATTCAAGAACATCCACATCGTTAAAGAGCAGGAGCTCCCTGACGGTAATTTCCCGACGGTAAGTCTTCCCAACCCCGAGAATCCCGAGGCTCTTTCAATGGCCATCGAGCTTGCGAAAAAGACCGATGCATCATTGGTCTTCGGAACAGACCCTGACTCTGACCGTATCGGAGCTGCCGCAAAGGTCGTCGAGAACGGCGAAGTCAAGTACAGGTGCTTCTCCGGCAACCAGATGGGCCTTATGCTTCTGGACTACATCCTTGATGCCAAGAAGAATCTCGGAAAGCTTCCCGATAAGTCTTTTGCCGTAACGACGATCGTATCTTCCAAGCTCGTAAAATACATCTGCGATTACTATGGTGTAGAGCTTCAGGAGACTCTTACCGGCTTCAAGTTCATCGGCGAGAGGATCAAGCTTGACGATGAGTTCGGTGACAAGCACTTCCAGTTTGGATTCGAAGAGAGCTACGGTTATCTCTCCGGCGTTGACGTCCGCGATAAGGATGCCGTCGTCGCAGCAATGCTTATCTGCAACATGGCGGCTGCTTCTTTCGAGAAGGGCGAGACACTGGCTGACAGATTGGATCACCTCTATGAGAAGTACGGCTACGGAATCGAGCAGACGATAAGCTGCACCCTTGAAGGCAAAGAGGGCATCGAGAAGATCGGAAACTGCATGGCTGAATTGAGGAAAGAGCTTGACGGCTGCAAGAACCTTGCCGGAGCAAAGGAACTCTTAGGCGGAGCCACTGTTACTGCAGTCCGCGACTACAAGACATCCAAGCGTTACGACTTCACGGAAGACGGCGTAAATGTCTCTGACATCACGCTCCCCAAGTCCAACGTTCTGCTTTATGAGCTGGGCGGCAACAAGGGAATTGACTGGGCATGCGCAAGACCTTCAGGAACCGAGCCCAAGCTTAAGATCTACATGGGCGTTTACGATTCCGACAAGGCAAATGCCGGGAAATCTTTCGAGACAATAAGGGGACAGGTTGAAGGATACGTTAAGTCCAAGCTTAACTGAGATTCTTAACCAACGGAATAATGTATTCATCGACAGCCTTGGCAAAGCCGAGGCTGTCGCAATTTGCGGTGATATAACTTGCCGCCTTCTTGCAGTCTTCCGTCGCATTGCCCATGGCGATGCCGTAAGAAGCGGCCTCGATCATGGACAGGTCGTTGTCTGAATCACCGATCGCGAAGGTCTTCGAGGCCGGAACACCCAGGTATTCAGCCAGACTCAGAAGGGCTTTGCCCTTGGTTACGCCTTTGCGCATGACATCGAAAAGGTTTGGCCCCGAAGATATGACCTCAAGTTCCGGATCGGATGACAAAACGCTCGTGACTGCTTCGTCTGCGCATATCAGCAGGATCTTGTTGAAGGCGGGGATCCTGTCTTTGGATAAGATCTCCGGTCCGATGTCTATCATCGGGGACTGCTTAGAAGGAGGAAGCCCCTGATTGTAAGAATTTACGAAGCCCCGTCTTGTCGAGCAAGGGGTGAAGAATATGCCCTCATCCGAATAGAGCGTTGCGTCAGCCGAATTATCGAAAAGAAATCTCAAAAGCTGTCTTATCTTGGAATCGTCGAAATCCTGCGAAGCGAACTGTTTGCGCGTATTCGCATCGAAAAGCGCACCGCCGTTGCTTGTAATTATCGGGATGTCTATATTCATGCGCTCGGCGAATTTGCCGACAAGATAAGGAGATCTTCCGGTCGCGATGGTGAAGGCTATGCCGTTCTCCCTGAGACGTTCTACAGCCGCCTCGTTTCCGGGCGGTACATCTTCTCCCGGCAGCAGCAGGGTAAAGTCCATGTCGGCTGCCAAAACAGCCTTATATTCTGTCATTATCGGCATTTCCTCCGTTCCGGAAGTGGAGTATAAACAATTTTACCTCAGTACTGGGGCAAATATGAGGTATTTTTGACAAATTGATATTTTCCGCTTTTTGAATATTATAATAAGTGAGTCTCGGCAACGGGACTGATTTACATATGCGTATTTATAAAGGGGACCTTTTATGAAGAAAGTCGATGCCCGCAGTTCAGGCGACTCAAACAAACGCTCTGATAAGGGCCAGAAAAGTAACAGCAAGCAGCTGAGCGTAGTAAAAGACTCAGGTGCGAAGCTTCAGGCTGCAAAAAAGCCTGCTTCGGCGAAGGCGCTCCCTTCAGTCAAGAAATCAGATGCGGATCTCGTTCCTTCATCTAACGAGATCGATTACAGCCTTTTAGGCGTTACGAGCAAGAAGCGTCAGCAGCAGAAGGTTAAGAAGGCTCAGCAGAAGACACGCGAGCACAACGCAAGATATGACAAGAAGACAGGCAAAGCCAAAACGCCTCTTGCCATCCTGATAATGACTCCTGTTGCCATTTTCGCTGCTCTGTTAACATTCTATTTCGGATATCTCATCAAGACCGGCTATTTCAGAGAGACCATCGTAGCCAGCATGGCTGATGGAAGCACCGCTAACCTCTTTATCGAAGATGCGGTTTCCGCCATTACAACAGATAAGTTCTTCCCCGGAACCAAGATCGACGGCATCGATGTCGGCAACATGACCAAGGCTGAGGCCAAGGCTGCCGTTGTTGCAGCACAGCCCAAGTCACCTGACAGAGTAGCCATCTCACTGTCTCTCGACGGCAAGGAATACGATCTTGACTTCTCCAATGTCTCTTTCGAATACAACACGGACGATGTCATTAATGAGGCATATTCGCTTTACCGTCTCAAGGGCGGCGAGGACAATGCGACCCTTACCGAATACTTCAACGGCGTTCAGGCTCTCAAGGTAGACCCTAAGGAATACCAGACAGCTTATACCGTTAAGCACGAGGGCGTTGAAGAGACCGTAAAGGAACTCCTCGAGAAATTCCATCTGACACCTGAAGATGCCCAGATCAGCACATTTGATCCTGACAGCCGCGCTTATACGATCATCCCCGAGAAGAACGGATACAATATCAACATTCCCGCTACGACCGAGAAGGTCAAGGCAATGCTCGATTCCCGCACATATGTCGGAACCGTTCTCGTAGAAGCTGAGATCATCAGACCTGAGAAGACAGCTGCTTCCATCAGCGAGACATTCGGAAAGATCAGCGGCTGCACTACAAAGACAACAAAGAATTCCAACCGTAACAACAACATCAGGAAGGCCTGCAAGTACATGAACGGTACGGTAGTCAAGCCCGGTCAGGAATTCTCATTCAACAAGGCAGTAGGTAAGAGAACAGCAGAGAGAGGCTTCAAAGAGGCTCACGTCATCGCAGGCGGACAGTATGAAATGGGTCTTGGCGGCGGTATCTGCCAGGTAAGTACGACTCTTTACAATGCGGCTATCTGCGCGGGCCTCACCGTTACCGAGCGTCACTGGCACGCATTCCCTTCAACGTATATCGCTCTGGGACAGGATGCTACGGTTGACTGGGGCGTATATGACCTGAAGTTCAAGAATACGACCGACGACAACATTTATATCGTTGCATGGTGGAGCAAGAGCGACAGAATCTGCCACGCTGAAATCTACGGAAAGAAGCTCGCTGACGGACAGAAGGTCAAGTTTGAGTCTAAGACGATCTCAAGTTCCAGAACACCTTCCGGCGTTGAGTATGTCGAAGATCCCGATATGAAGGCCGGCGAGACAGAGACCGTAAGAACGGCTCACAAGGCCTGCACCGTTGTTTCCTACCAGGTCTGGTATGACAAGAACGGAAAAGAGATCAAGAGAAAGAAGATCTCAACGACTCAGTACAAGGCTTACAAGAAGAGAGTAGCCGTAGGCACGCTCCTGGATAACGGCAAGCACGCCAAGCTCGACACAAAGACCGGCACGCTCTCCGGAGTTCCGACTCCGACACCTAAGCCGACTAAGGCTACGAAGGCCAAGACCACGCCGGCCGGAAACTGATATTTTTTGCAAACAATACGACTTACAAAGGGGCTGTGATCTGATCACGGCCCCTTTTCTGTCAGCGTCTCCGGCAGGGTCTGCCAATTAACAAAAAACTGTTTAATAATTTGTTTGTTTTATGACTGCGAATCCCTAATAAAAGGTATATAATAAACAATATTTTGTGGACTGATACCGGGAGGGTATCCGACCAGTTTTCGGTCTAAAACTTTCCAAAGGAGATCCAAGTTTATGGCAGAACTGACAAAGAAAACCATGGACGGTAATGAGGCTGCTGCGTATACTTCGTATGCATTTACCGAGAACGCCGCTATTTACCCGATCACACCGTCCTCGCCTATGGCTGACCACACCGATCAATGGGCACAGCAGGGCAGAAAGA
>JAEEGL012336463.1_pt1 | contig 28171 bp, 21 predicted proteins | sample 9134231 | NCBI WGS metagenome assembly JAEEGL01 (sample SAMN16246548, study PRJNA631951) | gut metagenome | biome: gut microbiome; feature: rumen; material: fiber-attached | host: Bos | place: Iran: Karaj | collected 2018-10
GCCGTTGACGATAGGCGAGGATTTATACGCTTGTCCCGCCACGGCAAAGATGCTGCGGTACTTGGCTGCCAGGTAGGCTTGTTGGATCCATACCCGTGCAGGATGTTGCTTTTGTACCTCGAACTGGCCATCGCCCTTGTAGCGCTGATAGCCTGCACTGGATGCGTAGCCGCCCCAAACTTCGATGCCCGCTCCCCAAGCAAAACGCTTGTCAGGATCCGTACTATGAACCAGACTGGCGTTCAGCAGGGCAGAATACTGCTGGGTAATGTTGCCACCGTTGTTGGAGGAAATGTAGTAAGGTGCCAACTCGCTGTTACCGGCGTTAGCAATCATGCCTACCGAGTAGATGGTACTGTAAATGCGGGTCTCAACAGGGTCCCATGTGGTATATTTAGTGCTATCTGACTGAACACTATCCATGGGAACTTGACCCACCACACCCAGCGCAGCGGTGAGCATGATAAGTAATGATAAAGTGTATCTTATCATGATGTATTTGAGTATTATCGTTCGATATTTTCCAGATAGGAGTCGATGTGACGGCGTTTCTTCTCGTCGGCAATCTCATCCAGGTTGATGAGGATGCCGGTCTCCTCCACGTCGCCGAACTCGCGGTTGATAGCGGTGCCCAGCATGAGCATCTTGGGCGACAAGCCCATGTAGGCATTGACCAACGGCGGGATATTGATACCGTGCTGGCGGATGAAGGCATTCACACGCTTGTAGTCCTCGCGGAAATCATTGCCCACGAAGTGGGCCATCAGCTCGGGGTCATCGTTACGCGTGTCGGGCAACGGGTCGATAGGCACCACCAGCCCCTCTTTGTCCTCGAAATAGAGGTTGAGGAAGCACAGCAGCATGTCGCGGCAGTCGCGCACATAGCTGGGATACATCGTCATCTTGCCGAACATGTACTTCACTTTGGGATAGATGATGGTGAGTGCCCCCAGGCCGTCCCACAGATTGTCAAGGGCAAAAAGCGCACGAGCGCCCTCGCGGGTGGACTGGTACTCGGGACGCACAAACGAACGTCCCAGTTCAATGGTCACAGGCAGTATCTCGTTCAAAAAGCGGTCACTGAAGTTGAACAGATGACCCGTGGCGATGCGCGGCACCTTGTTCTCGACCTTCACGTCCCAGCCGCAGATGAAGCGGTAAGCGCCGATGATTTCCTTTTTCTCGGGGTTCCACACGAGCAACTGCTGGCATGGTGGATCCATCAGGTCAAATTCATCGATGTCACACGCCTTGCCTGTGCCACCACCGGCAGCACGGAAGGTCACCTCGCGCAGGCGACCGATTTCGCGCATGGTGTTGGGCGCATTGTGAGCCGTGATGACATAGATGTCATTGTCGGCCTTGTTGGTGTGCCGCAACAGGCGCTCGGGCGTGAGTTCCTGCTCAATGAGTTCGACGGGGATGGGTACGATAATAGATTCCATAGGCTATTCTTTGGGGTTTACTTGGATTTGGTTGGCTTCATTTGATAAACGATATCGCGCAGGCGTGCTGCTTCCTTCTTGGGTGCACGGCCATCAAGCGAAGCCCAGGGGATGGGCTCACCGATGATGGCATGCAGCGTGCTGCCGCTCTGCTTGAGCATCTCCTTGGGAAGGAAAATGAGTTCAATGTTGAACTTGATGCCCAACTTCTTGCGCCACTTGGCAAAACGATAGAAGAACTTGGAGTTGCAAGCGTCAAAAAACACGGGGACGATATCGCGCCGATAGTTCACAGCATGGACCACAGCAGCCTTTTGCCATGCCAGGTCGGCAATCGTGCCATCGGGCTGCATGCGTGAACACAAGCCCGCGGGGAACGTGATGAACTGCACATCGCTCGACAAGGCTTCTTCGATTTGAGCGGCAGCATCACGCGATTGTTTGCCGTACTTGTTCACCGGCAGGAAAACGCCACGCAAGGGCTCCACGGCCATGAGCAAGTCATTGACCAGGAACTTGATGCGATGGTCATAGCGGTTGCCCAGCAGCGAGATGAGCGCCAAGCCGTCAAGACCGCCCAGCGGATGATTCGACACAAACATATAGCGACCCTCGGGCAAACCTTCCAAGCCTGTCGCTTCGATGGTGATGCCCATCTCGTCGAGCGCTGCGCTGGCAGCATCCACGCTGTTCTTGCCCGCCATCTTCTTGAGGATTGTGTTCAACTGGTCCTGGCAGATGGTGCGCTCCAACCAGCGGATGACAAACCGCGGGATGCGACGGTAGTGCTTGGGGAGTCGCTCCCTAAGCACCTTATCCACATCAATTCTCATGGGTTGATCGCTCATAATTTGCCGTTGTGGTTGGAATAAACACACAAAGTTAGACATTTTGACCGAAAATGAAAAGCTTGAAACGAAAAATTTGCCCATAAGTACTAAATGTTCTAATTTTGCAGTATTGAAGTTAAAAACAAAACGTGCCATGATCCAGTCCCGATTATCTGTGCCAAGAATATCGCTGATGGCGGCCGAGGTGGTGACCTTTGTCGTCCTCTGCATTGTGGCCACTGGACATTTCGGCTGGTCCGACGGCGCCAAAATCACAGCTGCGTTTGCCGTGGCCTACATTGTTCCGAGTGCCATCCTGCATCGCGCTCGAGGGACTTCGTTGGCAGCACAGTTCATCCTGCTCTTGCTAGCCATCCTGCTCATTTACACCGATTACGGGCGTCTGGTATACAGCTCTTCCTTTGAGGGCTACTCGCTCGCCTATCCCAAATTGAGTGGCGATGGCTATCTTTATTACAAGTATGCCCTCAGCCTGTATGACAGCAGTGTGGAGTGTGAAGGCGTGATCTTCCCCGGTCTGTCTTGGTTCATGTTGGGACTGTGGAAACTCTTCGGGTTGAGCGAGGTGTGGCCCTATGCCATGAACATGATGTTCACGCTCACGACGGTCACACTCACGGGAATGACGACACGCCGGCTGCTTTCTCACCGCGTGAAAGCATCGCCCCAAGTGCTTGTAGCCGGCGGCATTTTGCTCACATGCATGCTCACCTATCATGTGCTCATCAGCAGCAGGTTGATCAAGGAAGGCCCAATCTCTCTTGCCATGGCGATGGCGGGATTCGCTCTCGCGTCAATGGCAACGTGCGAACTGGAACGGCGACATCTGCGGCGAGACTTCATCTTGTTCACGATAGCGTGCCTGATGACGGCACTGGTGCGCACCACCTATCTCTATTTCATCTTGGTGGGACTGGTGCTCATGACATTGCCTCACTGGCGTCGCGACTGGCGCATGTCAGCGGGAATGCTCGTCGTGTTTGGCTTGTCTTTCCTTTTTGGAAATTATCTCTCGGCCTATTCCGTTAACCGCCATGCCGAGATTGTCGGTGGCGGATGGAACATGCAACGCATTTTTGTCAGCACCGACTCCCAGGCGTTCTACCGTCAACTGCTCGACTACTATTTCCTCTACTCGCCATGGCACAAACTGCTCATGCTGCCCCTCACCCTGTCGGTGCAATTCATCATTCCCTTCCCCTGGGTCAACTACCCGTCACCGCACATCATCACTATCCTTGCTCGTTTCACCTATGGCTGGTATTTCGTCGGCGGAACGGCACTCTTCTATTATTTGCGCATGATCTGGCGAAAAAGCGAGAGAATAGGCGTTTGGCCCTGGTGGGCGGCAATCTGCTATGCCTGCATCGCCTATATCATGGCAGGGTCGATGGCGCGCTACACCATTCCTGTCCAGCCCCTTTTCATTCCTGTGGCGATGTATGTGCTGTGCCGCCTGCACGAGGGACATTGGCGCAAAGCCTACACGATCTGGATGATTATCCTGGTCGTCTTGATTACCGCCACATTGCTGCTCTGCTTGGAAATTCAGCGGGGCGCTGTCTCAAGTTTCTTCCACACCGAACCCTGGCTTCCCATACTTCGTTCCTGGATTTCCTGACACAAAACCTGGCTTTCGGCATTTGACATTGGTCGGCATTCTTGAACGATTGGTCGGTTTTTATCAGCGCATTATCGTTTTCGGGCAGGAACAAGTTAAACCTTAAATCGGCCTGGGGGTCTAAACGTCAACAAGTAACAATTAAAAAGTTGACGACGATGAAAAAGACGATTATCTTATCCCTGTTGTGCATGATCCTGGCTATTCCAGCCACTGCTCAACCCGGCTACCGTTACGGACGGCCCCGCGTGCAGACGGTGGGACGCCATGGCAACGAGTTAATCGCTTGGCACAGTTACTACTTCGGTTTGAGGTTGGGACTCAACGCTTCACACGTGAACAGCGATAGCCCGATTCTGGACGGCAACGGTGTCCAATCAGGACTCAACCTGGGCTTTGTAGCCGGCACGCAACTCACCTACCGCACACCCCTGTTCTTCGAGACCGGCTTGTATTACAGCCAAAAGGGTGGCAAGAGCGGAGCGGGACCCGAAAAATTCACCTATGACCTGAACTATCTGGAGGTGCCGCTGCTCATCAAGTACAAGCACTTCGTGGGCAATCAGACGAGCATTCAGCCCTATGCCGGCGGCTATCTGGCAGTGGGCACCGATGGCGAGATCAAGAACTACGGCTCCAGGACAGCGTTCAGCTCATTTGACAACGGTTATTTCCAGCGATTTGACGGTGGACTGAAAATCGGATGCGGCGTGGGGTTCAACATGCTCTATCTGGACGCCAGCTATGACATCGGTCTGGCAAATATCGGGCAGGACAGCTTCGATGATACGCACAACGGTTGCTTTACATTAAACATAGGTGTGAATTTCTAGGCATAATTAGCCAACGTGATTTCTGGGTGGCGCGTGTCACTCTCTTCACACCGGTGACACGCGCATTTTTTCAACAAATCACGCAAAAATGAATCTTGTTTATCAACTTTTGAGTATATTTGCACATCTATCAACCACTAATAACACGTTACGGCTATGAAAAAGATTTACTACTTTCTGATGTTGATCGCCCTTTCACTGGGTGTTACATCATGCGACGGATGGGACTCGCCCTACTATGTGGAGGACATCGTTGGCAGTTGGGAATCCTCTTGGGGCTACGACGGCTATTACGAGTACGACATTCGGGGGTTTGACGTGGTTCGCTACGATTTCTATGCCAACTACACGGGTCGCTACACCTACTACAACGACTATTATGGATTCTCCTACGTTGGTTTTGATTGGGAGACCCGTGGCGACAGGTTGTTCATTCGCTACTATGACGGTGACCGCGAGTACCTCTACTACGGTTACGACCACAACGGATACTTGATCCTCTCGCTGGACAGGAACTTCTATCGGTACACTGCTTATCGTCCTGCGGGCATGTATTGGGAGCAGTTCAAGGAAAATGCCGAGAAGCAGGGCCTCCAAGTGAAGAAGGAGACATCCAGGTCAGTCACCAAAAAGACTGCCACGGCTAAGGAATAAACCGCTTTCATGCGGTTAACCCGATAACATTATAATCCGCGCTGGGGTGTGTGATGCTTCCCCAGCGCGGATTATTTTTCAAGAAGTCCTCACGTCACTGCCCCAAGATCAGGGCTATGACAGCATTGATGTCAGCGATATTGACCTCACCGTCGCTTTTGACATCGGCACGCGACAGGGTGTCGGCATCAACCATGCCGCCCAGAACTATACCGATAATGACGTTGATATCAGCAATATTGATTTCTCCGTCACCATTCACATCGCCCTTGAAGACCGACGGCTCCACATCACCATAGCACATGTAATCCACGTCAATCAAGTCAACAGTGGCGCTGGTCTCATCGTTGGTGACCACAGCGTGAGCATAGTCATCATAGGTGATGACCAGCCCGCTTGTCGAGAAGGCGATGGTCGACCCGTCGGTTTTGACAAACGTCAACGTCTGTTCGCCGGCGGCGTGCGCAGTTAGTGCCGCGCAAGCCGCCAACATCAGCAACAGATATGATAACTTTCTCATCATCAAGCAACAAAGATATTACAAAAATTACAAAAGTGCATGCTTGGGACTGTTAAAAAGCCATAACCCTTGTGGCGGGAAAGGACGGCCCCATGCATTTTACCGATCAGCGTTTGATGAACTTTTTACCGCCCTGGATATACATGCCGGCAGGCAGAGTATTCACGTCGGCTTTACCCAAGTTGATGCCCGTGATGGTAAACACGTCACCATCGACGGCGTCATCGGCGATGAGGTTAGTGACAGCAGTGTTCACACCATCCTCGATAATGGTGGGGAAGATGGCCCAGCGCATCATGTTCCACGTGAAAACTCCGGTCACATCAATGGTCTTGTCCACATAGTTCTCTAAATCATAGGTGCCCACGTTCATCTGGTCAACGAGTTGGATGTTCTCACCGTCGGCAGTGGTGATGAAATAGAAACGGCCAGGTTTGGTGACAGTAACACTCAGCACTTTCACCAGCTTGCTCATGTTCTCGTCAACGGCCAAATCATCGATGCTCACAACAGTGGGCGTGAGCATGCCGTTGGGAGAGATGGTGACCTCATCGAGCGAGGTGAGCGCATCACCCTCGGCAGTGGGAATGATATGTTCATCGTCAAAGTCATCCTGACCGCGTTTGAGATAGATGACACCATTGAGCACATCATTGCGATTGACATTGATGTTGGCCATCACCTGAATGGCGCCCGTAGCGTCCTCGACAAAAGTGCCGCCCCAGTAGGTGCCGTTCACCTGGGCGTTGTTCAATGTCAACTTGGCGCTGCTGCCCACTTCCAGGGCCAGGAATTCGGCGATGTTGGCACACTCCGCATATTCGTCGCCTGTCGGCGAGTAGGTGTTCTCGTCTGCATCATCGGTAACCACCGTCATGCACAGCAACAGCGACTGGGTGTTGTACTCGTTAGCGGCATTCTCGTTATCAAAGGTGATGCTCGTCGAGTTTCCCGTCCACACATAGTTGTCGGCATCAAGCGTGCCGTTACCTTCCTGGGCTTGCATGAAGAACTTGAAATTCTGCACATCAAAGGTCACATTGGTGATGGCACGGCCCTCATCGGCTGTTACCGTGAGTTTGCTCCCCACTTGCAGATACTGCACACCGCCGTTGGTGCGCCACATGCGGTTCACTTTAGCACCGTCAACCGAGGTGAGCACCACATCGCCCTGGCGGATTTCCAGCCCGCTGATGACGCCTACCGTGGGATCTTCCCAATCGTTAGGGGTGGCCACTTCAAGGCCTAAGTTGTTATTGGCGAAGTCATACACATTCTCTTGAGTCGCGGCCTGTGCGCTCATGCTCATCATGGCACAAGCCAGCAGTGACAAAGCACTTAATTTGGTAGATTGTTTCATAAAATTGATAATTTAATTGATATAATGATGAATAACTATTGATAATCGGTGATTAGAACTGGCATCCCACACTCAATGCAGCATGATGGCGGTGGCCATTCTCAAGATAATGGATGTCAAAAGCCTGGAGGTAACGGTAAGCGACCTCGCTATACAACCTCATGCGTTGACCGACGACGGGCACCGACCAGCGCATGCTCACACCAGCAAGCATGCGGCGGGCAGTGAGATATTCATATTGCCGCATCAGATACAACGGCACCTCGCAAGGGTGCGGCGCATCGGCGGCAACATCCTGATAAACGCCGTCATGGGCGGCAGTTCCGCCACCTCCGCTCCACCCTGCCGTCAGCGTTAATGACCACACCTGATCATTGGACAAGAGCCAGTGGCGGCTGCCTTGCAACGTGAGTCCGGTGAGATGAGTCTGCTGCTGCCGATAATAGGGGAACAGGCTTGCAGTGAGATTGCAGTGATTATAGTTCAGTTCAGCGACCAGCTGCCATGTCGGCAACATCCGCTTCACGCCCCATTGCAAGTCGGCGGTCAGGCTAATCTCATCGGTGGCACGTTCTCCCATCAGCCTGTCTTCATAATAATTGACATCGGTGACACCCTGCTCGGTCACGATACGATAGGTGCGCTCATGATCCTGAATGGCGGCATGCTCCCATGAGAGGGTGACGCGCTGCAAGGCTTCGCCCGTGTCATGCTGCCACCGCCCGTTGGCAGTCCAGGTGTCACCGCTGTGGCGGTTGAAATCAATCATCGAGGGGGATTCCAGGCCGTAGTGCCCGTGACGGTGCATCCAGCCGACCTCCACCCCCCAGTCACACAGGCCTTGCTTCCAATTGGCCAAGAAAGTAACACCATGCTTGGTATCTAAGATGGGATGCTCATTGGAGCTGCCGGTGTAACCATTGCCTTGGGTTGACTCCTGGCGGCCGAACAAGGCGCCATGGTCAATGAGGTAGTGATAGACCTGATCGGTCCTGCCCACTGTGCTGAATTTCAAGGCCTCGGTGGTGCGGCAGTACCTGTAATCAACACCAAGGGTCAGTCCCGACCTGCGCCAAGTCATGCCCACACCGGCATCGCAACGCATGAGGGAGTTGGTGTGGCGCGGATCCTTCTTCTTGGCTCCGCTGGCTGTGGTGTAATCAAAGCGAGCACCCAGGCTCACTCCGCTACCCGCATCAACGCCAGCCTCACCACACAGGCGATAAGTCTCGAGGCTGATGTTGCCGCGCGTCGAATCGGCGACCTCGGTGATGTCAAAGGGCATCTGCGCGGGATCAATCCACACCGTGCCGCCTGCCTTTGCTCCCCACATGTAACTGTAATCCATCACGCCACGCACCACCACCCGGCGGCTCATGCGGTAAATTGACCGCACATGGGCCTGCGCCTCCCATGCATGAGGCGCGACATGGAGTGGCGACAGGTGGCCATGGTCAGTCACCATGGTCAGCCGTCCGTCAGCCAACAGCATCTGCGAGGAGTCACGCGGGGTGAAAGTAGTGAGTGTCGCAGCATTGCCACTGTGCAGCATCGGGTAACGCAACAGCGCCTGCTCATAGTCCAACCAGGACTGGGCATGAGAGTGCCCGGACCAGGACAGCAGCAAGGCCGTTAGCAGAACAGTGATTGAGATGCTCCTTCTCATGATTAATCTTCTTTATTCGTCTTTCAGCGAGGCATGGTCCCGCTCAATGAAATCGTTCGTTGAATTGTTCGTGTCCTGATATACCACATGTCCCTGGCGCTCGGTTTCCTGCTCGTCGATGCGACGCTCTACCGAATGGCCGTGGCGCGCTGTCATGTAGACCGCGCCCACATCAACGCTCGCCGTCAGTCGCTTGGTGGCTTCATCCCATGCGGTAGAGAACACCTCCACTGCGTCAAGGATGTTTTCCACGGGCACCTTGCGGCAAGCAAAAGTGGGCAGTGCCCTACCCTCGTCATACCACACGTTGAAGGCGTCATTGCCAAACTCCAAGGGGGTCATTCCCTCGGGGGGCGTGAAAATGAAAAACGCTGGCGACGTGTTGCTCAACGGCCAGGCCGACTCCATCTGGTCGCCATAGCGCACCGCCTTGAGGTAATGGCTGGTGGGAATGAGTTCGCTGGGCGAAGGATAAGCACTCGTGCTGTTGTAGCGCTCAATATCAAAGGTGCAGTAATACTCTGGGCGGGACAGGTCAACACTGTTGGCATAGGTGAGCGTGTGGTCAATGGCGCCGTTCAGGGCGATGACTTTTTGCTCCCAAGGCTCAAACACCACCTCGTCGCCCTGGAAATACCAGAAACTGCTGGCGGCGGGCACAAAACCCTCGTTCTCATAGTTGAGATGTCCATCCTCGTCATAATTCTTATTGATGCCGTAGCTGTTATAGGGCGTGGCGATAGCCAGGCACAATCCCGGCAAGACGACTTGCTCACCGCTGTTGTTGGCGATGATGACATACTTGTCGCGGTAGAACCATCCCGACCCGTCATTGCGCTGGCATCCGCCCACATACAGCTCGCGGATGACGATGGCGCTCGTGGTGGCAACCGTGAGCGGGAGCTGCACACTGCATTCATTGTTGAGACCGATCACCACATTGCTAGCCGAACCGTTATACACCGTGCGCCAGCCATGCTCGGGCTGCGAGACATGCGACACCGTGACTTCATAGATTCCAACAGGAACGTGGAAAATGGCCTCGCCATCGGCATCGGTGAGGCTGCTGAACACCATGCCCTTGTCATCGGTCACGCGAACGCTGATATCCTGCTTGGACGGCAAGTCGCCCGACACCTGCACCCGCAGCAACCGGGTGACATACTCGTCGGGAGTTCCGATGTTGTCATCGCATGCCGTGGCCGCCACGCACAACATCGCGAGCAGCAAAACGGCAATGAGATTGTATCTTGAATGGTTCATGTGCATATCTGAATGGTTTTATAACTTGACACGCATCGAAATGCCGTAGTAGAACGGTGGAATGTAACCCGAGTTATAGATAGTGCTGCGCAAGCCGGTTTGACGGCTCTTGATGCGTGCCATCGAGTTCCAGAAATTGTTAGCCAGGAAGGAAATGTTGATGTGGTCGCCGATTTCCTTGGTGATGTTGATGTTGCCCGAGAGGTAGGCCGAGATGCGGTCGGGATTGAGGTTGTAGTTGTAATTGGTCTTCACAACCAGTTGGGCCAGTTCATTGAACAGGTCAGTATCATGGTCACGCGCCCAGGTGAAACGCTCGGCGAAGGGCTGCGGCACATCGGGCTGGTCCCAGGTGGTGTAATACTCGGGCCACAAGGCCACATAGCAGTCGCGCTCCTTGCCCGTGTATGGCGTCCCGAAGTAATCGGCTGGGTCGGCAAGGACATAGCCGCGGCTAGCTCCGTTCTTACCCTGACTGAGCGAGCGGCGACAATCATACAGTGTTGACTCGAGCCGCAGGCTGATAACCAGCCTGATGGCGGGAATGTGAGTGACAACGGTGACATTGCTGTTCACCACGTCCGAGCGGCTGCCGTTAGGTACCGTCGCCATGGCGTTGCCACCACCCAGGGCCGTGCCTTGATAGTAACCGACATACTGGTAGGGCGTGACACCATCGCTCATCCACTGGGCACCGGTGGGCTGGGCGGCAATGAGTGTGTGCTCCACCCCATGATAATGATAATAGGAGCCGTCATAGCGCACGCTGGTGCGCAGCACCTCGATTTGCGCGAAGTCAATCACCCAGTCCAGACCCGAGCGCGAGATGGGAGAGCCATTAGTATAGGTGCTGTTGGCATTAAAGGTGTTGCGCACCACGTTGGGAAGCACCTGCGGGGACACTTGGCCCGTGCGGTCGCTCACGGTGACCACACCCGTCTGGCGGTCAATCTGGTAAATGCGGTCACCCGAACTGATGGGGAAATCCTGCTCAAGCGACGCCTGGGAAGTGAAACTGTAGCTGAAAGGGGTGTAAACCGAGGTGTTCAGATAAGGACGATAGGTACGGGAGAAAAACGCACCCAGCGACACCGTCGCCACGCGTGTGCGCGCCTCAACACCCATTTCCAGCTGATGTGCATATTGCCACTTGAGCGAGGAATTGGCGATGGAGCGGAAAGGCGTGACGCTGTAGGCATAGAACACGCGGTTGTCGGCTGTTGAGCCGGGAACGAAGGCCAACCTGTCGGCATAGGACGGCTGCGGATAAAGCACCTCAAACGAGGGGAGTTTCACGCTCTTGCCCCAGCCGCAATAGACACTCATTCCTTCGAGCCAACTGTCGGTGCGATGTTGCCACAGACTGTATTTCAGGTTCACACGGGGCGACAGCGACGATACCGTGCCATACTCCGAGCGGCTGATATGCGTGACATCGGCACGCACACCGGCCACGACCTGGAACAGTCCGCCTTGCTCGTTAGTGGACAGCGTGAAACGGTCCTCGGCATACAAGGCGACATTATGCATCCAGGGCAACTCATCATAGCGATATTCCCGCCAAGTGGGTGCATAGCGCATGTCGTCATAGTACAAGCCGCGACCGTTGTTGCCCGTCGCCGACCATTCGGCACCCGCCATGATACGGTTGTTGATGACCGAACCCTGCTGATTCCAGCGGGCCTTGACCTTGAATTGCAGACTCATGGGCTTGTTGTCGTGCTGGCTCTTGACATACCAGTAGCCTGTTGGTCCCAAAACGATGGGTGCCTCGGGGTTTTCATCATATTCGGTAGCCAAATAGTAACCAGCCTCAAGCGCGTGAATTTGCGCCTGGGAACTACTGCTGCTGGCATTGACGTTCGATGTGCGCCGCTTGTCTGCCAGTGAGACGTCAGCCTGCAACGACAAGTCGGCAAGTGCTGCACGGTCCAGATTCCAGTCGGCTTGCAACGACCCTCTGAAAACGCGGTCACGCACCTTGGTATAGGTATCAACAAACTGGTCAGGATCGGCCTCGTTATTATATCCTCCCAAGTTGCCCTCGGCCTTCACATTCACCATCAACGGGCGGGCGGCCACTGTGGTGGAGGTGTTGTAGTTCAGCGAGAGGCTGTTGCGCTGATAGGCCGTGTGGGGCGAAGCCAAATTGCTGTAACTGCGTGTGTGCTCAAACGATGCGTTAATCACGCCATGGGATAAATCAAAACCCTTGCTCACACCCACCTGCTTGGTATAGGGATTGGTCGATAACGCCACCTCCCATGGTGTGCGGCCGCGCTTGGTACGCACTTTTACAATGCCGTTGCTCAGGTCGCCATACTCCACCGACGGTATTCCGGGCACCACTTCGATGCTCTCGACATTGGTCGAACTCACCGTTCGGGTACTCGCACTGGTGGTCTCACCCACCTCGGCATTGTTCTGGAGACGTTGGCCGTCAACCTCGATTGCCGTGCCGAAGGCGGCATTGCCTTTCTCTCCCGACTCGGCTCTGAGGGCTATGCGCTGGTCGGTGATGAGAGAGCTGTTAACCGTCTTTCCGCCAGGTAACAGCGTCATGATGTCACTCACATTCACAATCTGCTGATTGTCCAACGCTTGGCGGTCAATCAGGTAACTTGTGGTGGCGTTCTCGCTTTTGCGCTGGGCAGTGACGATGACCTGCTCGAGCTGCAGCGATGACGGGCGCATCGACAAGCGCAACGTGTCGCGTGGCGCAGCTTGGTCAAGAGACACTTCGGCCGGTTCATAACCCACACAGGTCACCCGCAGCATGGTCTTGGCAAGACTGTTAGCCTTGATGGTGAAAGCGCCCTCGCGGTCGGTCATGCACCACTGCTCGCCAGGGTGTAACGTGACAGTGGCAAACTCCACCGCCTCACCGTTGCTGGAATCTGTGACAACGCCGTTCAACGTCACTTGCGCCTGCAAGTGAAGCGCCCAGCAGCACAGCATGCACAAGATGAAGCGCAACCGGGTCATTCGCTCAACGGTTTGGTCCACGGGTGACGCATCAGTCGCGGACTGGCAAAGATGTCAATATATCCCAACAGGTCATGCTCATTATATACAAAGGGGATATCAAGTCCCACAACCCAACAGATCTCATAAATCGTGGGGAACGCATACTCATGAGTCAGGTCTTGCTGGTCGGCAAGCGTCCATTGGCATTCCAGGTCGTGCCCTTCCAGCTCCCAAGTGTTGATGTTGTGAGTCAAGAAATACATATAACGGTTGCCAGTGTCTCCGCCCTCATGAAGCGGTGATACACCGTTGTACCATGTGCTGTTGGCATCCCAGTAGGCATAGGTGGAGGCATCACCAGGATAGGGCTCATCGCTCACGGGATGCTGGTCATCAAGTACCATCGTGATAGTCCCCGATTGTGCCGATTCATTCCAAGAATAGCGCATTTTGAAGTCGGCTTCACACTTTAACCCCTTGCGATGGGCCATCGAGTCGATGTGACAATAGATATCACGGCCATAGCCTGGTGTACCTGGAGCGGGCAACACGGCATGATAGGGTATCGACACGGCAGTACTCACCATGATGGACGTGCCCGGCAAGGGCTCTCCGTTGGGACTGGCAACAAGGTACCAGTCGCCGGCAAAGTGCTCATAGGGCGTCATCTCACGGTAATTGACTTCCACAATGCTGTCTACGGGAATTGACATGGCTACTTGCCCGCCCTTGATGACATTGAGGGCATAAACGGTCTTGTTATCCACAATGGTGTGGCTGTAACGGAACTCTTTCACCAGCGTGTCGGGAAAGATTTCTTGCGTCCCATTAGTCAAGGTGATAGCGGTGCGATATACTCCTGAGCCACTGGCATGTGCCACAACTGTGGCCGTCAGCAGCATCACTGTAATCATGTGCTTGAATATGTTCATGACTCATTGATAAATTAAAGTCTGCAAAAGTACTCAAGCCACAAAATGCCTGCAATCCCCTATTATTAGGAATTTTTATGCTCCATACCACATCTTTTAGTTAGAAAATAACAATAACTGACTGGTTCACAATACAACAGCGCCACCCGGGGTGTTCCCGAGTGGCGCATGCCATAGAGTTTTTATGCAGGATTAGGATATTACCAGGTGCCAGTCAACAGATAGTTGATCAATACTGTCAAGTCATCCATCGTGACGTCACCTTCCTGGTCGCAGTTAGCGCCCTCCATGTTAATGCCCGACGCATCACCGGTGAGCAGATAATTAATCAGCAAGGTAAGGTCGTCCATCTCCACTCTCTGGTTACCGTCCACGTCACCGCGAATGAATTCGCTGCCGCCAGCCTCATTGCTGAAGTACATATCCTGCACCTCGGCAAGCGCGATAGTAGCCGTAGTCTCGGCATTGGTGACATACACGTTACTGTCATCATAGGTGAGCTTGAGGCCTTCTACCGAATAGGTCACAGTCGAACCGTTGGTCTTGGTGAACTTCAAGTAGTTATAGGTCTCGGCGCTGGCAACCATGGCCACCAGTGCGATAAGCATCGTTATAATCGTCTTTTTCATAATTTCTAAGTCTTTTTAAATAATGATGTCATTGTTTATAACTACATGAGGATTACCAGGGCCAGCCGCCACCGCCTGAATAGGTCGAGAGGCTGACTTGTGAGCCACCGCTTGCATTAGTTGCACCCTTACCGGTCCAGAAGGTGGTACCGCTTGCCGTTACACCTGTGTAAAGTTTCGGAGTGGAAGGAGCAGTTACGACAATGGTCTTGCTCGAGCTTGAGCCACCACCAGGATAGCCACCACCGGGACCACCACCACTAGAGAAGGTCGGCGTGTAGGCAGCAAAGGATACGGCACTGCCACTGTACAGGGCAATCCACTTGTTGGCTGTCACACTGCCCTGATAGCAGGTCTGGCTGATGCTTGCACCGCTCTCGATGGCACCCATATTGCCGCCGATGGCCATCAGGTTGGTTCCGCTCTGGATATAAACCTTGTAGCCGCCCTCGCTGTTGGCGTCGAGGCCTTCCTCGCTGCCGCAGCAGAAGACGTGGCCGCCGCTCAGGTACATATTGCCGTTAGAGTCAATGGCATCGTTACCGGTAGCCACTGCATAGACGTAACCGCCTTTGAGGTACATGTGCGAAGAGCTGTTCAAAGCATCGTCATAGCTGGTCACCTCAACATAACCGCCATTGATGGTCATGACCATCTTGGACTCAATGCCCTCGGCACCTTCGCCACCTGTGGCGCTCACGGTAATGGTGCCGCCATTGATGGTGATGTTGCCGTCCACCTTGATGCCCTTGGGCGAGGAACGCTTGTCGCTGCTCGATGAGCCACCGCCACCGGGCCAACCACCGCCGCTGCTCTGGCCGTAACGACTACCCGTGGTGGTCACCTTGATGTTACCGTCGTTGACAACGAGCCAGCCGTCGATACTCATGCCCTTGTCACCGTTACCGGTGGCCTTGAGGTCAAAGGTACCGCCGTCGATAGTCACGTTGTTGTCGCACTTGATGCCAGCACTGGCACTGGTCGTTTGGTCGTCTGCTGTCTCGCCGCCACCGCTCACGGTGCCGCTGATGTTACCGCCACTGATGTGCATGTTGCCCTCACTCTTGAGTGCCTTGCTGGCAGGACCGTTGATGTTGTAGGTGATGGTACCACCCGTGATTTCCATGTCATAGTCGCTCTTGATACCGTGGTCATAGGTGTTGAGCGTCAAGGTGCCGCCGCTCACGAGGACGGTGCCCTCGCTGTGAACGCCCACGGCCTCGTCCTTGGTGGTTGTGCACTTCATGGTCGCACCGTCCAAGATAAAGGCATAGTCGGCCTTGGCACACTTCACACTACTGGTGTCAACGGTGCTGTAAGCCCAGTCACCACCCGTGCAGTTGATATCAATGTTACCCGCTGTACAGGTCATCGTGCTGTCGCACTTCATGCCGCGTGCTCCGTTGCCGGTCATGTTGATGTTCACCACAGCCTCTTCACCGTTGATGGTGAGGTTACGGTCGGTGCCGATACCTGTCGGCTCCTTGATCTTGCTATCCTCAGCGTCCCAGACAGGGATACCGGTGTGCTTCAGCGTCAAGGTACCGCCCTGGATGTCCACACTGCCCTCGGCCTTGATGCACTTGGTGCCTGCAGCACTGGCGTTGATGGTGAGCGTGCCGCCCTTGATGAGCACGTGGCCATCCTCCTCGGCAATGGCAGTGTCCTCGGCATCCACCTGGATGCCGTCGTCACCGCAACTCTGGATGTTGATGGTACCGCCGTTCATCTGGAAGTACTGCGTCACGTTGATGGCGTCGGCTACCGAACTGGTGATGGTAATGGTGCCCACGGTCTTCTTGACCTCCATGTACTCGTTGCAGGCGAGCGCATGCTTCTTGTTACCCGTGATGGTCAGCGAGCCGCCCTTGGCAAACTCGGCATGGCCCTTCACGAGGAAGGCAGCTTTCTTGGTGTTGCTGGTACCGTCGGCAAGGGTGTTGGTTGTGCCGTCGGCAAGCTGTACGGCAATGCGCTTGCTGTTTTGGATGTTGATGGCAGCGCTGTCAGGGTTAACCAGGTTAACACCATTCAGCACAAGCGTCATCTTGTAGGCACCCGCATGATAGAAGCAACCGCTGTTGCTTGTTCCCTGCAGGGTGTAAGTGTACTCCGTGGCAACGTCTGCATCCTGCATGACGGCAACGCGAGCACCGGTCACCTGAGCGGTAATGTGGTTGGCAATGTTGCCTGCCACAAACACGTCGGCAACGCTGTTGTTGTACTTGACAAGGACATTGTCGTCGGCAAATGTCTCATTGGCGACGGTCACACTGTCCACATCGGCAAGGGTGAACCCTTTCTCGAGAACTGTGAGCAAACTGGCCGAGGAATACGGCATCGTGCCCACCGATTCGGTGTTGTAGGCCCAGTGCACATGTCCAGTGTGGATCCACATGGTCTGCTGTGCATAGCCCAAAACACCTACCATAGCAATCATTGCTGCTAAAAGGAATCGTTTAATCATAATGTGTGAAACTTTTAGTGTTTTGTATAGCTGTTAAAACATGATTAGTTGCGACAAAACTAAATAACATTATGTTGCTAAGCAATTCTTTTCAATCAATCCCGCTTTTTCTTCGGTTAAAATGATAAATATGCGAGGAATGGGGCTTAATTCACATATATTTTTGATGATGCAACAATGGAATTTAGGGGACTCCTGCCATTTTGCAATGGCCGAATAGTTTTTGCTTGCATTTTGCTGGTGATTTTGTTGTTTTTTGCTTACTTTTGCAAACGATAAGTTCTTGTTTAAAAGATTTATTGGAAATATTATTAACCATTTAAACAATAAAGACAATGAAACAATCTGTACAACTATTATTATTGTTGGCTGCTGTTCTTTGCAGCTCGTCGGTTTTTGCGGCAGTGGACCCGTATGATGCGCTGACGATTACCCCTGCCGAAGGCATTGTGACTAGCCTGCATAACTTTACCATCACTTTTGCTGACCTGCCGGTGACAGTGAATGAGAATGCCATACCCACGCTGGAGAAAGGCGGCGGTGCAACCTATGAAGGACGTATGCGTGCCGATGCCGATGGCAAAACCGTGTTGGTGGATTTTGACGTGACCTGTACCGCGTCGGGAGAGTATTTTCTGAATCTCCCTGAGGGTTCCCTCATGGTGAATGGACAGCGTCTTCTTCCCATCACGCTAAGGTTCATTATCGAAGGCAGTATGGAGTCGTTCTATGAACAAATCACCATCGATCCTGCCGAGGGCGAGGTAGAGAGTCTGCAGAATTTTATCATCTCCATACCGGAATATATAGGTGAGATTGATTATGGCAGCATGGCCACGCTGACCAATACCACGACCGGTTCGACCTATCAGGCCGAGATGTATGGTATTCGTTTCAATGTGATGATGTTCTTTGGAGAGGAAATCACTGAACCGGGCCAATATGTCCTGACCATTCCTGCTGGTGCAATCATTATCTATACGCTCGACGAAGATGTGCATGAGCTCAACTTCAATTACACCATTGGAGGCGGTTCCAGCTTCAAACGTGGTGATGTTGATGGCGACGGCGATGTGAACATTGCCGACGTAACGGCTCTTATCGATATCCTGTTGAGTGGCACTACAGCACCCGATGCTGCTGATGTGAACGAAGATGAATCAGTGAATATAGCCGATGTAACCACCCTTATCGATTTACTCTTGAGCGGCAATTGAATCCCTCCGGGTAAAGACGCTTGAATGAACAGCAAGATATAGATCACTATAAAGTGGGCCCAAAAGTTGGAGAAAACACTTTTGGGCCTACCTCATTTTAAGCTGATGTTGATTATCGGTTCACGGTTTCGTATTCTAAACATATGTTAGCCTCAGTAGAGCATTGAGTATTATGATTTGTTTACTGTTTAAAGACAAATTAAGGGAAATTAATAGTTTTTTGCTGTGTTTTTCGAGGTTTTTTCTAGGAATCAAGTAATTTTGCCAAAAATTTGATGATTTAAAACCTGATATTATTAACGATAATTTGTGAAAGTATAACGCAGAGTTTTTTTATTGCGAGGCGTTTTCAAGCTCAATTATTATCAAAATTATTTTTAGCAATGAGACAAACAGTACGACTATTATCATTGTTGATGGCTGTACTTTATAGCACATCGGCCTTTGCGGTAGTTGACCCGTATGAGGTGTTGGAAATCACTCCTGCCGAGGGTGTCGTAACCAGCCTACAACATTTTACTATTACCTTTGCTGACCTGCCAGTGGTGGTGAATGAAGATGCCATACCCACTTTGCAGAAAGGAGGAGGGGCAACTTATGAAGGACACATGAAGGCCGATGACGAAGGCAAAACTGTTATAGTGGATTTTGATGTGACCTGTACCGCCTCGGGAGACTACTATCTGAACCTCCCCGAAGGTTCTCTCACGGTCAATGGTCAACGGCTTCTCCCGCTGACACTCAGATTCTCCATTGAAGGTGATATTGAGTCGTTTTATGAACAAATTACCATTGACCCTGCCGAGGGCGAAGTGGAAAGTTTGCAGTACTTTACTGTCTCTTTCCCGCAATATGTGAGTGAGATTTCTGGAGGCAGTAGTGCTACGTTAATCAATACCGCGACCGATAAGATATATCAAGGTGAAATCATTAGTGTGGGCTATACCGCAGTAGTGTACTTTGCCGATGAAATTACCGATCCCGGTAACTATACGCTCACGCTTCCCGCTGGAGCAGTCGTTTTCTATGGACTCGGTGAAGACATATCTGAGCTGAGTTTCAATTATACGATTGTGGGTAGCGCTCCCACGTTCTATGATCAAATCACCATCGATCCCGCCGAGGGCAAAGTGGAAAGTCTGCAGCATTTTACCATTACCTTCCCGGAATATGTGTCAGAGATCAAGCCTGGCAGTAAAGCCAGGCTGACCAACTTTACGACAGGGTCGACCTATGAGGCCGAAATGATTGATGTGGGGTATAACGTGCTGGTGAACTTTCCCGAGGAGATTACCGAGGTGGGTGGTTACTACTTGACCATACCCGCCGGCGCAGTCATTGTCAATTCGCTGGGTGAGGATATGCTTGAACTCCGGTTTGATTTTGCCATTTACCAAGAGGAGATGCCCAGCTATACCATCAATCCTCCCGAGGGCGAGGTCTACAGGCTGCAGTATTTTACCCTTGATTATGGTCAGACCGTAGTCGTTAATGAAGATGTCCATCCCATTTTGACCAATAAGGAGACCGGCCAGGGTTTCGAGTGCAATCTGCTGGTACTTGGAGGTAATGCCGTTATATATATGGAATATCCGTTGAGTATTCTGGGTTCCTATTCTCTGAAAATTCCCTCTGGCTGCATCGTGATTGAATCCGCATGGCAAACCAATCCTGCAATGATGTTCAATTATACCATTGTCGAGAAGGAAACCTTTGTGCCCACTGTTATCGAGGACCAACCTGAAGGCGAGCTGCGTTTGTATCATCGCAGCGGAGGTGTCATCAGGGAAGTGGAAAAAGAATATACTGTGGAAGAAGACGAGAGTCCTTACGAGATTATTCATGAGCAACAGAATGGCTCATTGAGCATCGTGTTTGCTGATAGTAATAAGGTGTATATCCAGCGTCCCGTTTCGTGGTCCTATTATAATGGCTGGGTAGAGGGCACGTTGAGTGACGACGGTAAAACCATTACCGTGCCCATGGGGCAGTATATCGCCTATACCAAGTCGCTTGAGATGGCCGTGCAGGTCGGCGTGTTTGTTTATGACGACATGGAGAATACCTATTTCTATGACGAGACCATCGATGAGATGTATTATACCATCAACGATGATGGTTCTATCACACAAGAGTCCACTAACGAGTATGTGATTTTGGGAACGATGAATCGCGCTTTCGGCGATGTGTTCCAGTATCTTGATTACGAGTGGTTGCAGGCAGGTGACTATGAGTCGGTCTATTATCCTGCTACCGAGCAGCCGGTATCTCCTCCCGAGGATTTGGTTACTGAGACCTATCACCTTACCACCGCCATCTTTGATGGCATGGAATGGGAAACATTAGATATTAATGTAGAAATGGGATTTGACGGTGATGACGCCTGGTTGCAGGGAATTTGCACCTATCTGCCCGCGGCATGGATCAAGGGTACCCGCCAAGGCAATACGGTTACCTTCCCCAACTCGCAGCTGCTGGGTTCCTATGAGGTATTGCTCTTCTTCAAGTGTGCCGAGCTTGATCTTATAACCGGTAATACGACTCAAAAGGACATGGTGTTGACCTTTGATGGTGAGGACACCTATACCACCTATGACTATATCTTTATCACTGCCGACAAGGACAACTTGTTCTATATCAATTACTATCAGGGATTGACTATTTCCCTGCATCCCGATGCGCCTGTTGAAGTGCCTGAGGATTTGGAGACCAGGGAGTATAAATACAGCTTTACTACCACCTATGACGGGAGCAGTACGACTGAAGAGGAAAAGATCGTCAACATCGGTTTCGTGGACGACGAGATTTATATCCAAGGTATGTGGGGATACATGCCCCAGGCATGGGTAAAAGGTAAACTCATCGATGGCAAACTCGTAATCGACGTGCCGCAGTATATGGGTACGTTTAAGGATGATACTAACACCCTTTATCCCATCTTCTTCGACTGCTTTGAGCAGAATACCGGTATACTTCGTCAACAGTTGACATTCAACTATGACGAGGAAACGGGTATCTTTAGCAATCCAAGCGATGCTTATGGTTTTGGTATCAACAAGACGGGTTACCTGAACGTGCAGGATTTCTATGATGGTGAGTTCGTTCCCGTTTCATCGGCGCTGACCGAAATCCATACCGATGCAACTGGCACTGTTGAGTACTATGACTTGCAGGGCCGACGCATCACTGACATCAGTTCCGCCCGCGGTATCATCATTACCCGCAATGCCGATGGCAGCGTAACCAAGACGTACAAGAAATAAACGAAATCCCGTTTCTTTACTAGAGCAAATCACCCTGGCCAGCACGCCGGGGTGATTTGTTGTGTAAAAAAAGCTGGGCCATTATCATCAGATTTCAAAAAAAGTACTATATTTGCCAACAGAATTCTACCTTTTTTATTGAAATAATTATAATTCACAATAACGATGAAATACTATATTGCAGAAAATGGCCAACAGGCCGGCCCGTTTGAACCTAGCGAGCTGCTGATGCACGGGTTGACAGTAAATTCGCTGGTGTGGTGTGATGGAATGGCAAGCTGGACGTCGGCAAGCCAGGTGCCTGAGTTGATGGCCTTGCTGTCGGGACAGACCTTCAATCCTGGAGGTCTCGACACGCAACTGCCGCCGATGCCCCCAATGGGTGACAGCCAGTTGCCCCAGATGCCGCAAGTGCCGCCATTTGGCGGAGGTGATACGCAATCCCAGTCCACAGTACCCTACGGTACTCCCTACGGGCAGGGAACGACCAATCAGCCCTATGCCCCGCCACAATATGGCCCGAGCACTAACACTCCTACCAATCAGGTGATGCCCAAGACATGGCTTACCGAGTCGATTCTCGCCACGGCAGCCTCGTTGTTGTGCTGTTTTAATATCATCGGCTTGGCAACTGGTGTTTTTGCCATTTTCAAGGCCAATGGCGTGAAATCAAAGTTCATGAAAGGTGACACGGCAGGTGCCAACCAGGACTCTGCATCGGCCAAGAAATGGATGATGATTACCGTTGCTGTGGGTGTGGTTTGGACGCTGATCCAGGCTTACCGACTGATAAGCGACCCCTCTCTCCTGCAACATATTCAGGAAGGTGCGGTTGGTTCGCTATACGGTATGTAATCAGGTAATACGCCTTTAATAACGCCTTAGTGGCAGAAGTTGCGTGCGAAGTGTGCCATCTTGATGGCAGCTTCGGCGGCTTCGGTTCCCTTATTGCACAGCGCTCCGCCGGCACGGTCGAGCGCTTGTTGCATGTCGTCACACGTCAAAACGCAGAAGATGACAGGTACATTCTGGGTTGCGTTTAGGTGGGCACAACCTTGGGTGACACTGTCGCACACATAGTCAAAATGCGGTGTTCCACCCCTGATGACGCAACCGATGATGATAATCGCGTCATAACGGCCACAGCGGGCCATCTGTGCTGCGCCAAAGGTCAGTTCAACCGTGCCAGGCACATGGGCAACAGTAATGTTCTCGCGGGGATAACCCTCCTGTTCAAACAGGTCGAGTGCACCTTGAAGCAGAGCTCCTGTAATCTGATCGTTCCATTCGGCACAGACGATCCCCACAGTGAGACCATCGACATGGGGGACAGTGTGGAGGGCACTGGCGCCCTCTTTTTTATTCAATTCGGTTGACATTCGATTTTGGTTTTCAGTTTTCAGTCGTCAGTTTTCAGAGTATTTGGATGTATCGACGACAGGTAACTTGTTACAATTCCTTGGGGAAACGGGCGTTGGTGGTGATATAGTCCACGCCCATGGCCTTGACGCGCTCAAAGTCTTCTACTTTATCCACTGTCCAGACGTTGACTTTAAGCCCTGCGGCGTGCATGGCGTCAACGGCTTCCTTGGTGACAATGGTGTGTACCACATCCAGGTCCATTTTATACTGCTTGCACCACTCTACCCATTCCATGATGGTGCCGTCTTCGTCGCCAGCAAGCACTTGAACGGTAATGTCAGGATAGTGGCGATGGATGAAATCCACAACGCCAGGCATGAACGAGATGATGACGGCCTTGTCACTGAGCCCTTTTTGGTCAATGAGATTGATGAGGGCGGGGATGCCGTCAAACACCGGATCATTGTCAGCCTTGGTGTTGCTGTGGATGCTGGTGCACACTTTCACCTCGATGACGGGCACAACGTTGTATTCGGTGCAGATATCAAGGAATTCACCCAAAGTGCAGGGGGTGCCGGCATAGGTAATACCGTGCCGTTTGCTGGTAAGACGGGTAGATAGCACGTCCAGGGTGCTCATGTTGGCAATCTTGGTTTCGGGGCCGTTCAGACGCTTGTAGCTGTCGTCGTGGCTTACGACGAAGGTGCCATCGGCATCAACGCGGATGTCACATTCCAGTCCCCATGCGCCGGCATTAGCGCCGTTGATAAATGCGGCGCGGGTATTTTCCACGCCCCACTGTGAGCCGCGGTGTCCCACGATGAGCTGGGCATTCATCCCCAGGGTTCCGACGATAATGAGCGTAGCGGTAAAGATACTCTTGAGCAGTGTCATAATGTTCACGTTTTTATTCTTGTTGTTGAGTAAGTCTTGTATCTCATGGACTTCGGCAGTGGCGTCAAGGCGTTGTGCCAGCGGCAGGAGTGATCGCAACAGTTGTTCGGCTGCCGAGCGGCGGTTGATGAGTCGCATCAGCGCCTTGGCAAGACCGATAGACAGTTCGAGTTCACGTTGCCCCATCTTCTCACCCAGTTTTTTCTGGTAACGCAGGGCTTTGGTGTAATACTTGACGGCATTGCGGCTGTTGCCCATTTCCAGCATGATATCTCCTTCCTTCCCCAGTGTGTCCACAAGATTGGACATGGCGGTGCGTGTCGCATTCACGTCACCACTGTCCAGTTCGCTCATGTAGAGTTCACTGGCGCTCTGATAATGGGCCAGGACGTTCATCTGCTTGGTTTTGGACTTGATAACCTCGGTCGAAGCCTCCACAGCCATCAGCAACAGGGCGCTAAAGCGTGCCTCGTTGCGTTTCGATAGGCGTTCCAGCAACTGCTGGGCTTTGGTCAGCTCCTTGACGGCGCGGCTGTTGTCGCCCATGTCGTGGTGGGCAAGTGCCAGATTGTAGAGCAGTGCCGCCACAATGGCGTTGAAGTCCTCGGTTTTCTTGCCCTGGTGGTTGGAAAGCACGAGCAGCGCATTCTCGGCAGCGCCAAGCGATAGTGAGGGATTGCCACCATCAATGAGCAGGGCCATGCGAGCAAGCCACAGCCATGCGGCATACAGCTCGGGCAATGACATCATGCGCTCGTCGTCATAGATGAATTCCTCAATGACCTGTTCAGCCTCCAAGTCTCGTTTGTTGGCGATGAGGTATTCGGCATAGCATATCTGCATCTCGGTGACGATGGCTGGCTCCAGACCTTTACTGGATGGCATAGATTGGCTTACGGCCATCTGAGCGCGGGCAATGGTCATGTCGTTCTTGAAATGCGGCAGTGCAACGGTGACAGGCAGGGGGTTCATCGGGTGGGTTATTGGTTATGGGTAGCCTACGGGGAACTCAATGTTTTAACTCTGATGAATAACGGGCTGCAAGGGCCTCGTCGATACAGTTGTCGGGGTTAGCGCACGCCGATGCGATAGCCTGTGCTCCAGTGACGATATCAATCCATGCGGCACGAGGCAGCTGGTGGATATTGGATAGGGTCACCTCGTTCTTCAAGAGACCGTAGATGACGCCTGCGGTGAATCCGGCCTGCCATCCCAGCATGTGGCGCGTGGGCATGCCGATGGCGGGATGGGAAAGTGTTTTCCCTCCTTTGTCAAAGCGTGTAACGGACAGGTCGGGATGGATGTGCAGGTAGTTGTCACAGTAGAACTCGACATGATTGGTGTAAGCTTGTTGGGCCGTCTCGCCAGGGAAAACGTCGCGCAGGTCACGCTCATGGGCAATGACCAGGTCGCTCACCTCCAGATTTTCGAGGATAGCGGGCATGACGTGGGCAATGTGGAAATTGATTCCATGCTGGAAACCAGGGAGATAGATAATGATAGCCTTGCGCTCAACGGCATAGTTGATGAGCTCGAATAATGCTTTGCGCTGCGGCTCTGTAATGGCATACAGCGAGCCAAAGACGATGATGTCATCCTCGTCGATGCGGGGCCACACCACGTCAAAACGTTCTTCAGGATATACGCCATAATTGACTAGCGTGTCCTTGCCGCCATCGTTAAAAATCACCGACATCGCTGTAGCTCCAGTCGTGTAGCGGTCAATGGAATTAACGTTAACACGGTGACGGGTGAGGTAATCGATGATGATGTCGCCCACGCGGTCGGCACAGCATTCACTCACCATGGCAACAGGTAGCCCCATGGTGCCCAAGATAGCCGCACAATTGGCGAGGCGGCCGCCCATAAATGAGCGGGTTGGCTGGTTGCCGCTATAGATGGTATCGAGCACCGATTCGCCGATGGCAATTATTTTTCTCATTCTTTTTGAAGAAGGATGGTAGTTTGTTAATATTCAGTACCCTTGGCCTTGCTGCCCAGATAGCCGCCGTGGTGGCGCAAAGCATAATCCTGCTTGGTGAAACCTGTAGCGCGCATGGTGTTGACCACCAGCACGTCGCCAATCACGGTCATTACAGTAGTCGAAGTGGTGGGAGTGAGTCCTAGCGGGCACACCTCCTGGGTGTTGCCAGTCCACAGGCAGATGTCGGCCAGGTGCGCCAACTCGCTGTCCTTGTTGCCGGTGATGACCACGATTTTAAGTTGGGGATAGAGGTTGTGTGCCAGTGAGACGAGGGCGCAGATTTCGTTGGTGCGGCCCGAATTGGAGAGCAGCAACAGCACGTCGTGGGGTTGCACCACACCCAAGTCTCCGTGTTGGGCTTCGCTGGGGTGGAGGAAAATGGCGGGAATACCTGTCGACGAGAACGTGGTAGCGATGTTGTCGGCGATCTGGCCGCATTTGCCCATGCCCGAGGTGACGAGTTTGCCACCCTCATGCTTTACTTGCTCAACGATGAGGTTGACGGCCTCTTCATAGGCGTCAGTGATGGGTATGTTAAGGACGGCCTTGCTCTCGGCCTCCAGGATTTCTTGCATTGATTGTTTTACGTCCATAAAAATTGGTATAAGATATTTCAATTTGCAAAGATAGTAATAAGTTTTCAGTTTTTGTCGACACACTGTTGTTCTGTGTCTAAAAAAGTGTAATTTTGCGGAATAATCCTCAAAAAGACTAAATGATTCAATAATTCTATAGAATGAGCGGGATAGAACTGAGAGAGAAATACGAACGCTTCAAGCAGTGGCAAGAACAACCCTATGATTATACCTATTCCCCTGATAAGGAGGTGCATTGCAACAACTGTGGTCATGACTACAGGGGCAACTTCTGTCCCGTGTGTTCACAAAAGGCAGGCATGGGCCGCATCGGTTGGCGTAGCGTCCACCAGGGCATCATGGACATTTGGGGCCTTGGTACGCGCTCGCTCATTTACTCTGTTTGTCAACTGCTGTTGCGGCCCGGACACATCATCAGTGACTATATTGACGGTAAGCGCCAGGTGAGTTTCCCGCCAGTGAAGATGCTGTTTATCATCGCGGTGCTTTATTCCATGATATATTATTGGTTCATCCCTTCGGTCTTAGGCATCAATGTGGAGGGTCAAGTCACCCCTGAGCAAGAGGCAATTTTGGGTGACTTGAGTCATTGGCTAAAGACCTATTACAGCTGGTTTGCACTGATTATGGCGTTGTTTGCCGTCGTACCCACGTGGATGATGTTCCGCTACTCGCCGCGCCACACTGCTCACTCTTTACCTGAGGGATTCTTTATCCAGATTTTCCTCGCGGTGCTGATGATCGTGCTCAGTTTTTTGTTCTTGCCGTTAGGAATGATAGACATCATGCTCTACTCCGCCGTCGTTTATTTCCTTTACGGGGTTTATTACATCATTGTGTATAAATACCTGTTCGGCTATTCGGTGTGGGGTACTTTGTGGCGCTGCGGATTCGTCTTGGCGACGGTCTTTTTCTTGCTTACGGCAGCCATCTTCCTGGGCTCCAATATCAATCAAGCTGTCATGGAGGCTAATTTGAAAGAACAGCTCACTCAAGAGCAGATTCTCGAAGCCAAGTTGTTCTCCGTTGGAGGCATCCTGATGTTCACATCAATGGTGATGATGGTCGGCTTTGTCATCAATCTGATAGTAACGAGAAAGTTCCGCAAGCAAATCAAAAAGGAAAGGCTTATAACAAGAACAGGAATTTAGTGATAAAACTTGTTTGATCTTTTAAGAATTCTGAGTTACAGCACAAGAAATAAAGCAGGCGACCTCAATTTGGGACCGCTTGCTTTTATTTGATTACCGGTTGCCAATAGATCACTCGTGACCCTCGAAGGCGACGATAGCATCGCGCCACACCTGGGGCAACGGTGAGGGCTGGTTGGTCTCGGGATCGAGGTTGACCATGACGGTTGCGCAGGTGGCCTTGACCTCGCGGGTATCACTGTTGATGGCGTGTTGCAGCAGCGTCAGGCTCTTGTTGCCCAAGTGCAGGCATTGGGTGAGCACCTCGACAGGCTCGTTGAACAGCGTGGGCTTGAGGAAACTGCAGGTCACGTTGGCGATGATGACCGTGGGACGGCGCCAATCGATGTCGGCCTGCACTTTCAATCCTTTGAAATAATGCGTCTTGCCCAGGTCAAAGAACTGGAAATAGACTGAGTTGTTGACGTGGCCCAGCGCGTCCACATCGTTGAAACGC